>Ga0194055_10000526_pt1 | contig 31005 bp, 29 predicted proteins | sample SepL449m_MetaG_FD_155482 | JGI IMG/M metagenome (GOLD analysis project Ga0194055, IMG submission 155482) | Anoxic zone freshwater microbial communities from boreal shield lake in IISD Experimental Lakes Area, Ontario, Canada - Sep2016-L442-9m | ecosystem: Environmental > Aquatic > Freshwater >... | reverse complement strand
AGCAACACCTTCGTCGTCCGTGTGTCCTCGCACGCGATTACGTCGGCGTTTCGGAGCTCCTCAATCGCGCGGAGAGTGATGTCCTCAAGATTGCCGATCGGCGTCGGGCAGACAACCAGTCGACCGGCCGCGCTCACGCTGCCGCCGGCTGCTCGAGAGCCAGAACGGCGGCACCGATCACGCCCGCGTCGGCACCGAATTGGGCGGGAACGACGCTGACGTTTGTGCCGAGCGATGCCAGCGCCTCGCGCTCGACAATCTCGCGCGCCGGGTCCAGCAGCAGGTCGCCCGCAGCGATCGCGCCGCCACCGACGACGATCAGCTGCGGATTAAAGATGTTGGCGATCGAGACCATGCCCTGCCCAAGTCGCTGCCCAACCTTCACGATCGCCTCAACCGAGGCAGCGTCGCCATCGTGACCGAACTCTGTAACCAGTGAGCCGGTGATCTCGCGCCCGGCGGCCGCGGCCTCAGCCAGAGCTGAATCCGGATGTTCCACAGCAGCAACCTGGCCGGCTCGGCCGATCGCATCGCCCGAGGCGTACCACTCGTAATGACCTACGCCACCGCAGCTGCACCGCTCACCGTCCTGGTCGACGACCATGTGGCCGAACTCAGCTCCGCCGCCACTGCTGCCGCGCACGAGCTCGCCGTTGGCGACGATCCCGCCGCCGATCCCAGTACCCACTGTCAGCATCACAGCATCGCTGGCACCCTTCGCCGCGCCGTGTAGCCACTCGGCCAGCATCGAAGTGTTGCCGTCGTTATCAACTGCGACCGGCACGCCCAGCCGCTCCCCCATCAAAGCTTCAAAAGGAACGCCGACTAGCGGCAGATGCGGTGAGGCGGCGATCATCCCCGTCTTCGCGTCAAGAATGCCGGCCACGCCAAAGCCCACTCCGAGCACTTCACCGGGTGCGGCTTCGATCGCTTCATCAACCATCGTCGTGAGGCGGTCGAGGAGTTCAGTGGCGTCTTCGCCGTCGGAGGCTTGCTGAATCCGATGAAGCACCCCAAGCGACTCATCGACAACGCCGACGGCCATCTTCGTACCGCCGATATCAACGCCAATTACGCAGTTAGCCGCCACAGCCGCCACCATACCGGCAGTGCCACCTGATCCCCGAAAGCCACGCGGCGAGCCAGAGCGCGACCCAACGGCTAGTTACAACGTCTACCGCTCGCGGCCGCGAGCGAAGCCAAGTGAACCGCCTCAACCAGCCGGAAGAGAGCCGAGGGAGCCGCGGGAGCCGCGAGCGCCGAGGCCGCCGCGGGAGCCGAGGCCACCCCGCGCTAAGCGCCAACGTCGACGCAAGAAGTGGACGATCGGCCGAATCATCAAGACATTTCTGCTGGCGGTGATCGGCTGGGTGGCGCTCTCGCTCGTGATCTTCCTTTACAGCGCGCAGTTCCTCCAAACCCAAGTTGACGACAAGGCCAAAGCAGCCCTTAGCCCGGCCGGGATCCCAATCGTGTCGCCGACCAACATTCTGATCCTCGGCTCCGACCTGCGGGCGAAGGGGACGAAGGAGCCCGGCGCCGCAACATCGGGGCCAAGCCGCTCCGACTCGATCCAGCTGATGCGCGTCGGAGGCGGACACGGTTCGAAGCTCTCGATTCCCCGCGACACCGTGGTGAATATTCCCGGCTACGGACTGAACAAAGTCAACGCGGCCTACGCCTTTGGCGGCGCCGCGCTTTCAATCCGTACGCTGCGCTCGTACTTGGGAATTGACATCAACCATGTGATCGTCGTCAACTTCGCCAAGTTCCCGAACCTAGTCAATTCGATGGGCGGGGTTGACTTCACTGGCGGCTGCGTAATCTCGAAGATCAACGGCGGCTTTGCGAACGGGGGCTACACGCTGCGGCTGAAAGCCGGGACGACGCACATCGATGGCGACCAAGCACTAGCCCTGGCGCGAACGAGAAAGAACGAATGCAACCCGGCCGACAGCGACCTCACCCGCGTCATCAACCAACAGAAGATCATCAACGCGATGCGCTCGCGGCTCCACTCCCCGTTCGGCTTCATCCGCTGGCCCTTCATCGCTTGGAATGCACCACAGACCGTCTCAACCGACATGGGGGCCGCTGGCCTGCTCAGTTTAATCGCAACGATCGCCAGCTCAGGCAGCGGCACACCAGCGTTCCTGAAGCCGGACGGAGTGCTAACGCTTCCCGACGGCGGCGCCGGACTGACGGTGAGCCCGGCTTCGAGACAGAGCCAGGTGCAGAAGTTCCTAGACGGCTAAGCGTCAGTCTTTTGAGCCCGAGGGCTTCGGCTTCGACTTCTTCTCGTCGCCCTTAGCCTTCGGTTTGAGATCGCTCTTAGGCGCATCGCCCGACGATGAGCTTGAGTCGGCCTTGGCCTTCTCGGCCGTCTTCGCATCGTGCTTATCGGCACCCTCTTTGGCCGACGCTTCCAGCTCGCGGTTGCGGCGCTTTGTGCCGTAGTCGGTGTTGTGGAAACCCTTGCCTTTGAAGTGAATTGCGACCGGGTGAAATACGCGCTCGACCGGCACGCCGGTCTCAGGGTCAACCGTGAGGGCGTCGTCGGCCATCTTCTGGACGATCTCGAAGGTCGTCCCATCGGGGCGTCTGTACTCGTAAGTTGGCATCGCAGCCGAAGTATAGGAGCGGCTCAGAGCGTTGCCGCGCGCCGCACGCGTAGCATGGGGCGATGGCTGAAGACACAGTGACAATGGACAAGATCGTCGCGCTCTGCAAGCGGCGTGGATTTATCTTCCCTTCCTCCGAGATTTACGGTGGCCTCGGCTCGACCTATGACTTTGGCCATTACGGCGTGCTGCTGAAGACCAACGTCAAGGGAGAGTGGTGGCGTTCGCTGCTGCAGCAGCGTGATGATGTGGTCGCGCTCGACTCAGCGATCCTCCAGCACCCGCGCGTCTGGGAGGCCAGCGGCCACGTTGGTGGTTTCAGCGACCCGATGGTCGACTGCAAGCACTGCGGCCAGCGTTTTCGCGCCGATCACCTCGACCAGCTGGCCTGCCCGAATAAGCCTTCCAAGCAGCCCGGCGAAGGGCCTGACTGCGAGCTGACCGAGGCACGCGAGTTCAACCTGATGTTTGAGACCACGGTCGGGCCGCTGAAGGATTCTGGCTCGATCGCTTACCTGCGGCCGGAAACTGCGCAAGGGATTTTCATCAACTTCAAGAACGTGCTGCAGTTCTCGCGCAAGAAGCCGCCTTTCGGGATCGCCCAGGTTGGAAAGTCGTTCCGCAACGAGATCACTCCCGGCAACTTCATCTTCCGCACGCGCGAGTTCGAACAGATGGAGATGGAGTTCTTTGTTCCGCCGGCCGAGGCCGACGAGTGGTTCGAGTTTTGGAGCACCGAACGCCAGCGCTGGTACACCGATCTTGGGATTCGCCCCGACCACCTCCAGCTTCGCGTCCACGAGCAGGATGAGCTGAGCCACTACTCGAGCGGTACGAGCGACATCGAGTACCTCTTCCCGATCGGCTGGTCGGAGCTTGAGGGGATCGCCAACCGCGGCGACTTTGACCTCAAGCAGCACACCGAGTTCTCAGGCGAGAAGCTCGAATACTTCGACCAGGCCAGCGGCGAGAAGTACGTGCCGCACGTGATCGAACCGGCTGCCGGCGCCGACCGCGCAACGCTCGCCTTTCTCGTCGACGCCTACGACGAGGAGGAGGTCGAAGGTGACGTGCGCACTGTTCTGCGTCTCCACCCCCGTCTGGCACCGGTGAAGGTTGCGGTTCTACCACTGGTAAAGAAGGATGGTCAGCCGGAGCTGGCTCGCGAAGCCTTCGAGTCGCTACGCGGGCTGATGACGACCGAGTACGACGAGGGCGGCTCGATCGGCAAGCGCTACCGCCGCCAGGATGAGATCGGTACGCCCTGGTGCGTGACGATCGACCATGACTCGATCGGTGACCGCACGGTCACGATCCGCGAGCGCGATTCGCTATCGCAGGAGCGCGTTGCGATCGACGATCTCCCAGCGCTGCTGTCAGCGAAGCTAGCTGAACCTTGGCAGAGCCCGAAGCTCGCATAAAGCGGGTGGCACACGGAGCGCGAGCGGTTATGCTTTCACCTGACACGCTGTCAAATTTGATCACGCAGCCGCAAAGGAGCTCCTAGATGGCAACCACCGCCCCGCGCCCGGCAACCCGCCGCGCCGCCGACGACATCAGCTACACCGATCTTTACGAGCGCTGGGAGCGCGGCAACTGGTCAGCAACCGAGATCGACTTCAGCCAGGACAAGATCGACTGGGAAGAGAAGATGACCGATGCCCAGCGCCGCACGGCGATGTGGCTCTTTTCGCTCTTCTTCCACGGTGAGGACGCCGTCACCGACGGCCTTTCACCCTACATCGACGCCGCTCCGCTCGAGGAGCAGAAGTACTTCATCGCCACGCAGCAGGTTGACGAGGCACGCCACAGCGTCTTCTTCAACCGCTTCATGAATGAGGTCGTCGGCCTTGGCGACGGCAGCATCGCGGGCGGCATGAACGCCACCGTGGGCGAGCTCAGCTGGGGCCACAAGATGATCTTCCAAGGGCTTGAGGACATGTGCGTGGCGCTGCGAGCCGACCAGTCGCCGCAGCAGTTTGCGCGGGCGATCACGCTCTACCACATCCTGATTGAGGCCTCGCTCGCGCAGCCTGGCCAGCACGTGATCGAGGCCTTCCTCGAAGAGGAGGACCTGCTACCTGGCTTCCGCTCAGGAATCGCCAACGTGGCGCTCGACGAGCAGCGCCACATCGCCTTCGGCGTGAAGGCACTGGCCGACCTCTACGACGCCGACCCGAAAGGCACCGAGACCGCCGTGCTCGACGTCCTTCGTGAGAACGGCGTCTTCATCTCCGGCGTCGCGATGCCACCGAACTGGGATGAGAGCTACTTCACCGCCTTCAACTACTCCTACGACGATCTCGGTCGCGACGGCGTCAAGGCGCTCGAGATGCGGCTCAAAGCGGTCGGGATCGATCTTCACACCGTCGAGCGCTCGCCGATACCGGTTGACTTGCCGCTCGACGAGCGTGCCGACCGCGGCCGCGTGCTGCTGCAGGCAAATCTTGTTGGCCCGGACCGCCCAGCCTCACGCGATCCTTACGCGACCGAGGTGATGTTCGATGCGATCGCGCGGGCGGGCGACGTCCACGCTGTGCCTTCAGGAACGGTGATCGAGTGGGCCTTCACGGACGCCGAGCCGTGGCAGGTCAGCTTCGACGCGGGCAAGTGCAGCGCCGCGCGCGGCGCGGCGCGCAAGCCGTCACTGAAACTCGTGATCTCGTTCGACGACTGGGCCGACCTCTTTGCCAAGCGCGTCGACGCTCGCAAACTGCTCTTCTCGCGCAAGCTGCGCCCGAAGGGCAACCTGCGCCTGTTCGCCAAGTTCGGGAAAATCTTCCCGTAAGCGCGGCAGGCCCTCAACTGTCGCCAGCGCCACGGCGCCAAAGTACGAGGTACCAAATCACTACGGCTATCAGCGCGCCGAGCGGTAGGACCAGCGTCAGCACCGAGCCGGCCGGAAACGCAGCGACCTTTTGAATAAGAGCAAGCGACATCAAAACCCCTCCTTAATGGTCGGTCGCCAGACCGACCTGTTTCGCTGGTAGTCGCGGCGACCCGACCGGCGCCAACCAAGCTTGAAAGCAGAAGAAGAAGGCGATCGTGAATCCGATCGATCCTGGCACCCACATCACTCCGGCGGCTATCTGTTGATCACTGAGCGCCGAGATCCCACCAGGGCGCGATAGCTCGTCAGCGTAGGGCGCGTAGAGCGCATGCGGCGCGAGCGCGAGCACGACCGCCAGCAGCCAGCTAACAACCATCGCCGCGGTCAGGTAACCGACCCGGCCAACAGCACTTAGCTGCGACTTGAGCGGACGTGAACTGATCACCTGCTTCCAGAACATCAGCGCAGTCGTGAAGAAGAGCGCGTGCTCAAGTACGTGAAGCGGCGCAGAGGTCAGCGTCGCGTCAAATAGAACTGGTACATGCCAAATGAGCAAAACTCCCGAGAACGCGATAAACGACGGCAGCGGCTGGCCGAGCGCCGTCGCAGCCCGCCGCAAGGCGATGCCCCAACGCCGCTGCATAAACGCGCGCGCCAGTGAGCGCCGAAACCCCAACGGTAGTGCGCGCCAGAGGCGCACCCAAGGCTGCCCAAGCATGATCAGCGGCGCGGCAACGGTCAGTAGTAGAACGTGCTGAACCATGTGAACCCAGAACAGCTGGCCCGAGAACTGATCGATCGGTGAGCTGAGCGCGAGCGCGATCACGGAAAGCCCAGCCATGAACGAAACGTCCCGCCATCTGCGGACTCGGCGGCAGCGCTCGGCGACAACTGTCCGCGAGGATCCGAGCCAGAACAGCACCGCTGCGACCACCACGGGGACAAGAGGCAGGTCGAGCGCAATCGCGATCAGCGAATAGGCGATCAGCGCCCAAACCGCCCCGTCCCAAAGGTGGTTGCTGCGGGAGCTGCCGGCGGCGGCTGGCATCAGACCAGGTAGAGGACCGCGTAGGTGACAACGCCAACGGCAGCTAGGTAGCCCCAGAAGAACGAAGCGGCAGCCAGACCGGGCTCAATCAGCTGGTCTGGGTCGGAGATGTCGCCCTTCGAGTGCGCCGGATCGCGACGCGCACGCAGCTCAGTCGCAACCTGAGTCTCTAGCCAATAGAGCGTGCAGATGACCGCCACCATGAAGAACGCCGTCCACCCCACGTACACGCTCGCATAGGCGCCATCTGTCGGCCCAAAACCTTGCGAACCGTAGGCAATCGCCTGAACCACGACAGCCGCCAACCCGAGCAGGATCGAGATGATCGCCGGGATCAGCCAACCACGATGCTCGCGGCGCATGTGACGCGACGCGATGTAGGCGGCAACCGCGCTCAGCACGACGCAGATGACGATCACAATGCCCACCGTCTTGTCGGGATGGACGTGGGCCGTCATCCACTTGCCGTTCTGGTTGAGCGAGCGCAGGTAGAAGAATGCGAAAAGGAATGCGACGAAGAAGAAGGTCGTCGCGCCAGCCAGCAGCCGCGCAGCGATGTAAAGCGCTCGCGCGCCAATCTCAGGTGGCTCAGGTGGAATCTCAACGCCATGCGGCACTGCCGGCACTGAGACTGGAGCCGGGGTTTGATCCGGGGTCGTCATTCTCAGCTCACCCCATTCCCAGCTAGCGGCACCCCGTAGTCATATGGATCGCTCTCGATCACCGGTATCTGCTCGAAGTTGTTGACCGGGACCGGAGTTGGCGTCTGCCACTCGAGCGACTTCGACCGCCACGGATTATGTGGCGAGCGGTTGCGGGCTATCAGCAGCGAGTAGACCAGATTGACTAGGAAGACCAACATCGAAAGGCCGAGAACGAAGGCCGAGACGGAGACCCAAACGTTTAGCCCCTGCAGGTTGTCGGCATAGGTGCTGACGCGCCGCGGCATCCCCTTCATCCCGAGCACGAAGAGCGGCAGGAAGGTCGAGTTGAAGGCGATGAACATCACCCAGAAGTGAACCTTCGCGAGCCGTTCATTGAAACTGAGCCCGGTCATCTTCGGCACCCAGTAATAGATCGCCGCGAAGAAGGTAAAGATCAGCCCGCCCATGATCGTGTAATGGAAGTGGGCCATGACGAAGAACGACCCGTGCGTGTCGGTGTCGCTCGGGGCGTCGGAGAGGAATACGCCCGATAGCCCGCCGATCAGAAAGTTGAATGCCCAACCAAGGCAGAACAGCATCGGCACGGCGAGCGTGATCCGCGCGCGCCAGAGCGTTCCCATAACGCAGAGGAAGATAAAGCCGGTTGGGATCGAGATGATCTCGGTCGAGAGCATGTAGAAGGGCCGCAGCGCGGCGTTGATTCCGCTGACGAATAGGTGGTGCTGCCAGACAAAGAAACTCATCAGCGAGACGCCGAGCATGCCTGCCACCGCGAGTCGGTAGCCCCAGAGAGGTTTGCGAGTGAATACAGGAATCAGTTCGAGTACGATGCCGAAGCCCGGGAGCGCCAGCACGTAAACCTCTGGATGACCAAAGAACCAGAAAAGGTTCTCGTAAAGGAACGAGCTACCGCCGGCGCCAGCGACGAAGAACGAAGTGTCGATCGTGCGGTCCAGCATCGCCATCAGCAGCGTGCCGATCAACATCGGCGCGGCGAGCACCATCAGAATCGAGGTCGCAAAGACCGCCCAGACGAAGATCGGTAGGCGCGACCATGTGAGCCCCGGCGCACGCAGCGAGATGATCGTCGCCAGCATGTTCAGCCCGAGCAGTGTCATCGAGAGCCCTACGAGCGCGAAGAAGCAGAGGTAGGAGTCCATCCCGGCCACGGTCTGATCGGCAAGCGGCTGATAGCCGGTCCAACCGGTAGGGAAGCCGCCGAAGAAGATCGTTGACATCAGAATGAAACCGGCCGCCATCAGCAGCCAGAAGGTCAGCGCCTCAATCCGCGGGAAGGCCATCCGCCGAGCGCCGATCATCAACGGCACGAAGTAGTTCGCAAACGGGCCGAGGATGCCCGAAGTCATCATTCCCATCATCATCGTGCCGTGCATGCCGACGAGCGAGAGGTACTGACTTGGACCGATCGTCGTCGGCGTCGGATTGAGCAGCTCCAGGCGGATCAGCATCGCGTTGACGCCGCCGACGAAGAAGAAGATCCCGATGCCGACGAGATACTGCATCCCTACGACCTTGTGATCGGTGCAGAGGCCGAAGTAGCGTGAGACCCCACGACCTTCTTTCGCTCGCAGCGATGGAGGCCGACCGATTAAGCGTGCAAGCGGGTAGTTTGCGAAACCAAGGCCGACGAGAAAGCCGACTACGCCGAAGAGGTAGGCAAGAATCAACGCGACGTCGTTGTAGTCAAGGTCGGCTACGTAGTCCCGGCTCGAACTACTGAACTGGTTGCCGAGCCACCATCCGAAGTAGTAACCGACGATTGCAAGGATCACCGCGGTCAGCAGGTTAAACCCGAGCAGTCGACGCCAGGTTGGCATCGCGGCGCGTTCAGCAGCTTCTGTGTCGCTCATCCGGCCCGCCTCGCTGGTTCAGGGATGTAGGTAGTGCTGTAAGGCGGAAGCAGCTTCTGACTCGGCGCGAACTTCACGCGCTGCTGCGCAATCCAGCTCTTAAAGTCCGCTGCGCTAACGACATTGCCGTGGTCAAACATGTAGCCATGCCAGAGACCGCAGAGCTCAGAGCAGCGCACGCTGAAGCTCTCCAGCTCAGTCGGTTTGACAAACGCGATGTTGTCCTGGCCGGGATTGGCATCGGCTTTCACGCCGAGCTGATAGGCCCAGAATGAGTGAACAACGTCGAGCGAGGTGACGTGCAGCTCAACCATCTGCCCAACCGGGAGGACCAAGTGAGGTGTCTCAACTCCGCCGTAGCTCGGGTACCTGTAAGTGAAAGCCCACTGCTGACCAATCACCTGAACCTGTAGCTTCGGCCCAGCAGGAACCACTACCGGCGACGACCCGCCGCCCGAGCCGGCGCCATCCTCGAGCAGCCGCGCGGTGCCGTACGCGGCCAACGAGAGAACGATCGCCGATGTCACCACGATCCAAGCAATCTGCACGCGAGCATTTCCGCGAATCGCCGGCCCTTCAAGGATCCCCCCCGGCTCTTGCCTAAATGCCACCAGCGCGTAGACGAAGTAGACGATCAGTAACAACAAAACCGGCGTCATCACGGCCATCAGCACCGTGTTATCAGTGACGTGACCGGAGGCCTGCTCGCTTCCGTTACCAGGTGGAAGGACGGGCCCGAGCACGAAGATCACGAGCGGCGTCGCGATCAGAGTGGCGACTAGCCAAATGGCGCCCAGACGACGGGCGTGGTTGGGTTCACTCATCTAAACGACCTTCACGAAGCCGTCCATGTAGCCGATGGTCTGCATAGCGCCACCGAAGCCGGTGATCGTCCCTGCAGCGCAGGGCACGAAGCACTGCCAGCGGAATCGACCCTTGCCCCCGGTGCGGAAACTGAACGTGACCGTTCGATGCGCGTTAGACAGCGCGCAGGGCGCAGTGTCACACGGATTCTTTGCATCGTCCTTGACGCCAGGGATCGGCACAAAAATCCCAAGCCCAGGGATTGCGAACGTGTGCGAGGCGTAGTCCGGGCTGTCGAGCGCTCTAACGGTCTTACCGTCAACTACCTCCGTTCCACCGGTGGTGCCCTGCGGCTGCGAGAAATATGGGTTGCGCAGGCCACTCTCGCCGTCGTAGTTGTAGACCGTCACCCGCACCAGCGAATTTGCCGGCAGCGTGAAATTCGTACTCCGCTCCCACTTGCCGTTTCGGTAGACCAAGTATGAAACCCAGTGCGGCCGAGACGAGCTCAACCGAGGGCCAACAGCGGCCACGGTCTGAAGCGTCAGTTGTGCTCCCCCTGACCCGCCGGGGCCGACGCTCGCGGCATCGACCGACGGCGGTACGACCGTGACCCAGCTGGAGATGTAGAGCGCAATTAGGGCGACCACCAGCGCTGCTGCAGCGCAGATAACCACCAATCGCTTCCCCACAAACTCCCCCGCTCAAGCACGGATGGTCGTAAGCCTTCCCCCGTGCGTGGCTCATGTATACAGGACTGGATAGGACAGCAGGGATTAATTGCACTTGCCTGGCCGCAGCCGCAGCGATTGAGGCTGCGACTAGACTCGGCGTTGGTTCAGCCTGATGACCTCGTCGTTGCCTCCGAGCAGTTCACAACGTCAATCGACGGATGGACCCCCTGACCCGGACGGCGGACACGAGCCAGAAGCGCTACCCAAAAGGTGGGTAGGACTTCTACTTCCAATCATGCTGCTGGTTGCTGGGATCGGCATCTTCAGCTTCCTGCTGATTAATCAATCGTCCGGGCCAAGCCTCCCTTCTGGGGCCCAGCGCAGCCCGCCTGCTGGCGGCTACGACGCGACGCTCGCCAAGCCAGCAAAGATCGCTCCGCCGCTCGCTCTGAGCAACTACTCCGGCGGCGCGCCGATCAACCTAGCGGCCTACCGCGGGAAGGCAGTGCTCGTGACTTTCCTCTACACGCACTGCCCTGATGTATGTCCGCTGATCACGGCCAACCTCCGCGAAGCACAGGTCAAGCTTGGGCCGAACGCATCGAAGCTGGAAATCATCGCGGTCTCCGCCGATCCGCAAGGGGACACGCGGAAGGAGGTTGCCGCCTACCTCGCACGCCAGCAGATGACCGGAAGGATGCTCTACCTGACCGGCTCGCCCAGACAGCTCTCCAAGGCTTGGGCCGATTGGAGCGTGGGCTCGCAGCGCGACTCTGCCTCACCGGGCCTAGTTGCGCATTCGGCCTTGGTCTACGGAATTACGGCCAGCGGCAAAATTACGACGATCTACCCGGCATCGTTCGATCCGTCGCAGATAGTCCACGACGTACCGCTACTAGCGTCTCGCTAGGAGCTACTCGCTGTCGTCAGCGGCTTCAGCGTCGGCCGTATCGGCCTTGCCGTTGCTCGCAGCGACATCGGCCGTCGAAGGCGCTTCAGCTTTGGCGCTGGGCGCTGGCGGAGCGGTCGTCGGTACGTAATCGAACTCTTCTTCGGCACCAAACAACAGGTCGAGGACCTTGTTGCGTAGTCCCTCGCTCAGCGCGATTGCCAGTACGGCGCCAGCGCTGAGGATTACGAGGTTGCGGACGATGTGGTGCGAGCGACGCGGCTGAATGATCAGCGCGCGCGTCTCCATTGCGGCCTCACCGGCACGCTTGATTGAGCGCTGAACCTTGCGATCGTCAAGGATTGCGGAAGCAGGGTTGTCGCTGTTTGAAATCCGCTCGATCGCTTCGCGCGCTGCGCTGTAGGCAACGCGGGCGTTGTCGCGAATCTCGGGGTCTTCAACTACCCGACGGACGTACGGGTTGCCGAGTAGGTCTTGTGCTGCGCTTGCGGCGCTTGCCGCACGTTCAGAAGCCGAAGCCATCATCAATCTCCCTAGTGGAATACCGAGCGAGCAGCATAGCCGCTACGTCAACTTTTTGTCAGCACTGAAAGACCGCACCCTCTGAAGCGAGCGCGACCTCGCCTCCGAAAGCTTCAGAGGCCTCGGCCAGCGAAACCGCCTGATCAAGCTCGTCTGGGATGTGGGTCAGTACCAATCTGCCGACGTTTGCGGCGCGGCCGTGCTCGCCAGCTTCGGTCGCGGTCAGGTGCCCGCGCGGTTCGTCGTCGCCGCCAGTGCGGAGCGTCGATTCAATCAACAACAGGTCGCTGCCCTGCGCAAAGTCGATCAGCTCTTGGTTAGGGCCGCAATCGGCGCCGAAGGTGAAGCGGCCTTGTTCGCCATCCGCCGTAACCGACAGCGCAAAGGTCGGGATGAAGTGAGGAACGGCGCAGAAACGCAGCTGACAATCGCCCACCTTCAATGTTGGTTGCGGTTCGTATTCGCTGATCTCAAAGGCGCCGCCGATAGTGTCGCCCGGCCCAAAGAGGTGAGCGAGCTGGGCGAGCATCTCGGCGCCGCCAGCAGGCACAATCAGCCGCGGCCGTGGCGCTGGATTGGTCGCCGTCCAGCGCGGCGAATAGGTCAGCGCGTAGGCGTACGGCATTAGGTCGAGACAGTGGTCGCCGTGGAAGTGGCTAATTACGATCGCGTCGAGCTCCGCGTAATCAACTCGTTCACGCAGCTTGGCGAAAACGCCGCTGCCGCAATCGATCAGAATCTTCGTGTTTGCGGCCTCTAATAGGTAGCCGCTGCATGCTCCACCGGCATCCGGCCAGGAGGGCGATTTGCCAAGAATTGTAATTTGCATCGCGCTGTTCGCCCCTTTCCTCTGCTTCTGAGACTCTACCTAGGTGGAGACTTTCCAGATCGCGCTGATTGTGCTTGGCGCGCTGCTCGTGATCGGAGCGTTGCTCTCCGGCTACGTCAAGCGCAGCTTTCTTTCGCTGACAGCGCTCTACGTGCTGACCGGCTTCGCTCTCGGCCAGGGCGGCCTTGGCGTGCTCGACTTCAGCGCGCAGCAAGGCTTTGTCAAGGAGCTCGCGATCCTCGCCTTGGTCGTCATTCTTTTCCGCGACGGGCTAGAGGTCGAGGCCGAGCTACTCGCCAAGCAGTGGCACCTGCCGCTGCGCAAGCTGATCATCGCGATGCCGATTACTGCCGCGATCATCACCGTCGCCGGCCATCTACTCGTCGGCCTCAGCTGGCTCGAGGCGGCCCTGCTCGGGGCGCTGCTTTCACCGACCGACCCTGTCCTCTCGTCGGCGGTCGTGACGAATCCGCGCGTACCCGGCCTCATCCGTAACTCGTTGAATCTTGAATCGGGACTAAACGACGGCCTCGCGCTGGCGCTGATCATCCCGGTTGCCGCTGCGCTCAAAGGAGGCGGCGACGGAATGGTCTGGTGGCAGTTCATGCTCGAAGACATGGCGATCGGCTTTGCCGCCGGGATCGCGCTCGGTTACCTCGCGTCGGTTGTGATCCCACGCTCTGGTGAGGGTTCCGGCATTCCCGACCATCACAAGGTTCTCTACGCCCTTGGCGTTGCGTTGCTGACCTACGGGATCATCTCGTTCGAAGGCCACGGCAACGCCTTCATCGCTGTTTACGTGTGCGCGATCACGCTCGGGGTGCGCCGCGCCGACATCCGCGACTACTTCAATAGCGGCGCCGAGGAGATTGTCGAGCTGGTCAAACTCGGCATCTTCGTCGTGTTCGGTTCGATCCTGACCGTGCAGGCACTCTTTTCCGACGGTTGGGCGGCGGTCGCCGTTGTGATCGTCACCTTGACCGTCGCGCGGACGGCTGGCGTCTGGCTCTCGCTGATCGGTAACCGCGAGAAGCTCAGCACCCAGACGAAGGCTTTCATGAGCTGGTTTGGACCGAAGGGCGTTGCGACGATGACCTACTCGCTCTTCCTACTCGCGCTTGGCATTCCAGGAGCGACCGAAGTTACAAACCTCGCCGCCCTCTGCGTCCTCACCTCAATTATCGCCCATGGTTTGACCGATACGCCAGGCGCGAATTGGATCGGCCGCGTAGCGGCTGCGGCGCGCGCGAAGGCTGAGCGCGATGGGCAGCCGGTGCCGCCTGACGCAGTCGTCTGATTCGGGCCGCTTAGGCGCTGTGTAGCGCGGCCTGCTCGGCCGCCGTAGGGAAGGCCCACGCCGCCTTGGTGCTGCGCTCTTGGCGGAAGACGAAGCGCATCTGACTCGGTGGCCGCAGCCCTTCGGGATGATCGGGGCGGAAGGTCACGCAGGGATCGTCGAGCTCGAGCGCGCAGAGCATCCGGGCGCGGAAGAAGCAGTCGTCGCACGATGCTTTTGCTGCCTTGGTTGCTCTCGCCACTTGCTTCACCCCCCACCGTTGTTTTCGTTTTCTAAGCCGCGGCGCAATCAATCAAAATACGCACAGCTCTGCAACGCACTGTTCCGCACCTGCCGCACTTTTTTCACGCCGGCGTAACAGAGAAGGCCGCACCTTCGGTGAATCGAGCAGGCCAAGCTGCGAATCTGAGAGGCGTGACTGAGACCAACTGGGCCACTCGCCGCCAGCCGGCGCAGAGCTACGACTTAGTCGTCGTCGGTGGTGGCATCGTTGGCCTCGCGGTTGCCCGCGAAGCGCTTCTTCGAGCGCCGCGCGCGCGAGTCGTCGTCTTGGAACGCGAACAGGCAATCGCACTCCACCAAAGCTCACACAACAGTGGCGTGATTCACGCCGGAATCTACTACGAGCCTGGGTCGCTGAAGGCGACGCTTTGCGTCGAAGGAGCAGCCGCGCTCTACAAGCTCTGCAGCGAGTTGGGCGTGCCAGCTAAGCAGATTGGGAAGCTGATCGTCGCGACCACAAACACCGAGCTGAGCGGGCTCGATCGGCTCCATCAGAGAGCGCTGGCAAACGGTGTTCGTGTTACGCGCCTCGGCGCAACGGAGCTGCGCGAAGTCGAGCCGCACGCGAACGGAATCGCCGCGCTCCACTCGCCCGATACGGGGATCGTTGATTACGCCGCTGTTTGCGCAGCGCTGGCCGCCGAGGTCGAAGCACGTGGCGGCGAGGTAATAAACAACTGCGCAGTGGACCGAGTGGAACGCACGACTGAAGGCGCGAACGTGATCCACTCGCGTGGCGCCACCAGCTGTGGCGGCGCGATCGTCTGCGCCGGGCTGCAATCCGACCGCCTCGCCCAGGCCAGTGGCGCTAGCCCCGACCCGCGAATAGTCCCCTTTCGCGGCGCCTACTTCCGGCTTAAGCGCCCCGAACTCGTCCGTGGCTTGATCTACCCAGTCCCGGACCCTGAGCTTCCCTTCCTTGGGGTTCATCTGACGCGGCGGATCGGCGGCGACGTCGTAGTTGGACCGACCGCACTACCGGTTGCCGCGCGCGATCGCGGCAGCGGATGGCGACTCAGCGGCGCGGACCTTTTGGCGACGCTGAACTGGCCCGGCAGCTACCGGATGGCCTGGCACTGGCGGCGCCAAGCACCACGCGAAATCGCCTGGGCGCTCAGCTCGCGTGCGTACGCACGCGAGGCGAGCAGACTGGTTAGCGGGCTTGGCGCGGATGATCTAGAGCCATCATTTTCTGGAATCCGCGCGCAGGCAGTAAGCCGCGATGGAGCGCTGGTGGATGACTTTGTCTTCTCCGGCGACGACCGAATCGTGCAGCTTCGCAACGCCCCGTCACCTGCAGCGACGGCTTCGCTGGCGATCGCCGCTTACTGCTGCGACCGGCTCGGGCCGATCGCCGCCACTGAGCCGAGCTAGCTCCCAGCCGCGTAGCCTCTAGTGACGATGCGAATTCTGTTGACAGGGGCAAGCGGAGCAATCGGCTCGCAGCTTGCGCCAGAGCTCACCGGGGGCGGCCACGAGCTGCGCGCCTTGGCGCGCAATCCGGAGCGCGTCACGGCAAGCGGTGTCGACGAGGTCCTCCGCGGCGACCTGCTCACAAACGAGGGCCTGGAGGCTGCGCTGGACGGCGTTGACCTCGCCTACTACCTGATCCATTCGATGGAATCCTCGGCCGCGAACGAGTCCTTTGCCGAGCGCGAGCTTCGCTCAGCTGAGAACTTCGCTGCCGCTGCTCAGCGCTCTGGCCTGCGGCGAGTCTGTTACCTCGGTGGCCTTGTACCGTCCGACCGCGCTCCCTCGCAGCACCTCGCTAGCCGCCTCGCCGTCGAGCAAGCGCTACTTGAATGCGCACCGGAAGCAGTCGCCTTCCGCGCCTCAATCGTGATCAGTGCGCAATCTCGATCATTCCGCTTTCTAGTCCGCTTACTGGAGCGCTCACCGCTGCTGCCGCTACCGGACTGGCGTGACTTCCGTACACAACCAATCGACGGGCGTGACCTAGTCGCGTATCTCAAGGCAGGCGGACTTTCAGATGATGTCGAAGGCCAACTAACGCTCGACATCGCCGGACCCGACACCGTCAGCTACGGCCAACTGATTCAGCGAATCAGCGACGCGATGCTGCTCGGACGCCCGGCCGTTGAGCTGCCGTTCTCGCTCACGCCGATCGCCAGCGCTGTAGCGGCCTCGATCACCGGCGAGGCGAGCGAACTCGTCGGACCGCTGATGGCTGGCCTCAGCGGAGATCTTCTAGCCGATGACGCTGCCGCCCGCGAGCTCTTCGACGTCCGCCTACACCGCCTCGAATCCGCAATCTCAAACGCACTTCGCCAATGGGAAAAATCAGAGCCGCTCGCGGCACGTTAGGAGCATCGATGGGAGCCGTCACCGCAAAGATTCAAATCGACGCCACGCCGCAGCAGGTTTGGGACGTAGCACTAAACCCGCAGCGGCTCGGTGACTGGGTGACGATTCACCGCAAACTCAACGAGTGTGATGAGGGTCCCGCGCGGCTGGGTTTCACGATGGTGCAGACGATGGAGCTCCGCGGTGCGCCGCTTAAAGTGAGCTGGGAACTGATCAGTTGCGATGAGCCACACCTCGCAACGTGGGAAGGACGCGGCCCGGCGGGCTCGCGCGCAGAGACCAGCTACCGCCTAGAAGCAAGCAAGGGCGGGACCCTATTCCACTACAGCAACGAATTCTTCCCACCGATGGGACTCATCGGCCGCATGGCCCAGCGAGCAATCGCAGGCGACCTCCCAGAGAGTGAAGCGTTGGCGTCGCTGGAACGGTTGAAGCAGGTTTTCACTTAGTCACGTCTTCGCGCCACGTTGTTACTCGCAAAAAATGGGGTAGTTGATCACCCAAAGTGTGCTTTTCGGCTGCTAGGTTGAGGACTACGTAGTTTCCGCAAAATCCCCTAGGAGAAAACCACCATGGCAGACTTTGTAGACCAGAAGCGAAGCGAGATGGAATCGCGCCTCAAAGAGCTTCGCCCGCTCATTGATGAGTACGACAGGCTCGAAGCAGCTGTAGCCGCGCTCAGCTCGGTCGGAGCTGGCGGTGCTCGCCGTGGTACTTCGAGCTCGCGCACGGCAACCAAGCCGGCCCGCCGCAGCGGCTCAGGCGCAGGCAAGGGCAGCGGCCGCCGTGGCCGTCCAAAGGGTTCAGGCGTCCGCGATAAGCAGGCACTCGAGCTCGTAACCGCCAGCCCCGGCGTCACGATCCCCGAGATCGCACAGGAGATGGGAATCAAGCAGAACTACCTTTACCGCGTCCTCCCCAGCCTCGAAAAAGAAGGCCTTGTCCGCAAGAAGGGCCGCGGCTGGTACCCACGCTGAGCCGTTAGCTCAGCAACAACGTGAAACAGCAATGGGCCTGCTCAACCGAGTAGGCCCATTTGCTTTACAGCCTCGCGTTCTTCGACCAACTCAGCAACGCTGGCGTCAATCCGCCTACGAGAGAAGTCTTCGATCTCGAGGCCTTGAACGATCTCGTGGTTTCCATCCCTGCAGACGACCGGGAACGAGCTGATCACGCCCTCTTCAACGCCGTACGAGCCATCCGATGGGATCCCCATCGATACGTAATCGCCATCGGCTGAACCGAGTACCCAGTCGTGCATGTGATCGATTGCCGCGTTGGCCGCCGACGCGGCACTGGAAGAACCGCGAGCCTCAATCACCTCGGCGCCGCGCTGCTGCACACGACGGATGAATTGATCCTCGAACCAGACGTGGTCGTCGATCACTTCAGTGGCCGGCTTTCCGTCGATCGTTGCGAAGCTGATGTCTGGGTACTGAGTCGCCGAGTGGTTGCCCCAGATAATCATCCGCTTGATTTCTGAAACCGGCGTCGAGGTCTTGCTTGCCAGCTGGGCGATCGCGCGGTTGTGGTCAAGCCGCGTCATTGCAGTGAAGCGTTCCGCTGGAACGTCGGGTGCGTTGCTCATCGCGATGAGTGCATTGGTGTTTGCTGGGTTACCGACGACAAGGACGCGGATGTCATCGGCGGCGTTGTCATTAATCGCCTTGCCCTGAGGCGCAAAGATTCCACCATTCGCCTCGAGCAGGTCGCCCCGCTCCATCCCCTTCGTGCGCGGGCGCGCACCGACGAGGAAACCAATGTTGGCGCCGTCGAATGCTTCATCGGGCTGGTCGCTGATCTCAATCCCACTGAGCAGTGGGAATGCACAGTCGAGCAGCTCCATCGCCGTTCCTTCAGCGGCGCCAAGTGCCGGCGTCACCTCAAGCAAGCGAAGTTCAACCGGGCGATCCGGCCCGAGTAGTTGGCCCGAGGCGATTCGGAACAACAGCGCGTAGCCAATTTGGCCCGCGGCTCCGGTGACGGTGATCTTCGTCGGACTGCTCATCTTTCGTGCTCCCTTACCTGGCAGTTTGCGTGGATATCGGAGACGCTAGCGAGCCGCGCAGCGATCTGAAGTGCGCTATGTCACAGATAGAAGTGAGCTCACGCCATTGCGAGCTGCAGCCGCTCGTCAACCGAAGCCAAAAACTCCTCGGTCGTCTGAAACGGTTGATCGGGGCCAATAAGGCGAGCTAGATCCTTCGTCATCAGGCCAGCCTCGACAGTCTCGATGCAAACCTGCTCCAGCCGCTCCGCGAACGCCACGACCTCGGGCGTCTCGTCGATCCGCCCGCGCGCCTGAAGGCCTCGCGTCCAAGCGAAAATCGAAGCGATCGGATTGGTTGAGGTCGGCTTACCCTGCTGGTGCTGGCGGTAGTGGCGCGTAACGGTGCCGTGCGCAGCTTCGGCCTCAACTGTCTTGCCGTCAGGCGTCATCAGCACGCTCGTCATCAGTCCCAGCGAACCGAAGCCCTGCGCGACCGTGTCTGACTGGACGTCGCCGTCGTAGTTCTTGCAGGCCCAGACGTATCCGCCCTCCCACTTCAGCGCCGAGGCAACCATGTCATCGATCAGGCGGTGCTCGTAAGTGATTGATGCGGCCTCGAACTCGGTCTTGAATTCGGCCTCATAGATCTCTTCGAAGATGTCTTTGAAACGGCCGTCGTAGGCCTTCAGGATCGTGTTCTTGGTTGAGAGGTAGACAGGCATCGAGTGTTCGAGGCCATAGCGCAGGCAGGCGCGGGCAAAGTCACGGATCGAGTCGTCAAGGTTGTACATCGCCATCGCAACGCCACCGCCGGGGAAGTCGTAAACGTCGAGCTCGATCGGCTCGTCGCCGTTCTTCGGCGTGTAGGTCATCGTCAGCGTTCCTTCGCCGGGAATCACTAGGTCGGTTGCCCTGTACTGATCGCCGAAGGCATGACGGCCGATCACGATCGGTTTAGTCCAGCTGGGAACGAGGCGCGGCACGTTGCTGATAACGATCGGCTCACGGAAGATCACGCCACCGAGAATGTTGCGGATAGTCCCGTTCGGCGAGCGCCACATCTGCTTGAGGCCGAACTCCTCTACCCGTTCCTCGTCGGGAGTGATCGTGGCGCACTTGACGCCGACGCCGAACTGCTTGATCGCGTTAGCGGCATCGACGGTGATCTGATCATCGCTGGCATCGCGACTTTCGATCCCGAGGTCGTAGTACTTGAGGTCAATATCTAAGTACGGAAGGATCAGCTGCTCTTTGATGAACTTCCAGATGATCCGCGTCATCTCATCGCCATCAAGCTCAACTACCGGATTCTTTACCTCAATCTTCGACATCGCGTCCTTTTAGGAGTTTGCTGCTCAGAGGCTAGCCAAGCGACTGAGATGCTCGCGGCGAGCGGTCGGCGTACCCTCTCTAGTAATGGCTACTCACCAGGTCACCAATCAGCCGCCACCGCTGAGCGACCGCAACCTTTTTGAGGACAACCTGCCGCTCGTTGAGGCGCTCGAGCGCGAAGGTGGCGGCTGGGCCAACGAGCGGGCCAGTGAGGTCGGGCGCTTCTGGGGCGGAGAGCCTATGCAGTGGGGCGAGCTAGCCAACGAGCGGCCGCCGGTACTGGACCGATTCGATCGCTACGGCCAGCGCGTCGATGAGGTGACCTTTGACGATTCATGGCATCGACTCATGGCAGCCGGGATCCGTGACGAACTCCACGCGCTGCCCTGGATCAGTAAGGAGCAGGGAACCAATGTCGCTCGCGGCGCGCTTTTCATCACCGCGACACAAGCCGAGGCCGGCTTCGCCTGCCCAACGACGATGACCTTCGCCGCTGTGCCAGCGCTCCGCGCCCAACCGGAGCTAGCTGCCGAGTGGGAGCCACTACTGACCTCAACCAACTACGACCCCTCCTCAACGCCTGCCGCAGAGAAGGGCTCAGCGATCTGCGGCATGGCAATGACCGAGAAGCAGGGCGGCTCCGACGTGCGCGCAAACACGACGACCGCAACTGCGCTTAATGGCGGTGGCCCTGGTGCCGAATACGAGATCACCGGCCACAAGTGGTTCTGCTCGGCTCCGATGAGTGACCTCTTCCTGATCCTCGCGCAGGCGCCGGAAGGGATCTCGTGCTTCGCAATGCCGCGAATCCTGCCCGACGGCTCGCGCAACAGGATCAGCATCGAGCGGCTCAAGGACAAACTCGGTAACCGTTCCAACGCCTCCAGCGAAGTTGAGTACGACGGCGCGATCGCGCGAATGGTCGGGGAGCCCGGCCGCGGAGTTCCGACAATCATCGAGATGGTTGCCCACACGCGGCTTGACTGCGTTCTTGGCGGCGCCGCCGGTATGCGCACTGCCGTAGCGCAAGCGACTTGGCACGCATCCCACCGCGCCGCCTTCGGCAAGCAGCTGATCGACCAACCGCTAATGACGAACGTGATCGCCGACCTGGCGCTCGAATCGGAGGCCGCAACCGTGCTCGCGATGCGCCTCGCACGCGCCTACGACGAGGGTGAGAACGACCCGGCCGCAGCACAGTTCAAACGGCTCGCTACGGCTGTCTCTAAGTACTACGTCTGTCAGCGTGCGCCGCAGCATGCCTTTGAAGCGATGGAGGTACTCGGTGGCGCCGGTTACGTAGAGGAATCAGGAATGCCGCGGCTCTACCGCGAGGCGCCGCTGAACTCAATCTGGGAAGGCTCCGGCAACGTCATCGCGCTCGACGTGCTGCGCGCGCTGCGGCACGAGCCAGAGTCGCTCGCGGGGTTCTTCTCCGAACTGGGCCGCGCCGCTGGCGCCGACGCGCGGCTCGACTCCGCGATCGCAAGGCTCGAGAGCGAATTCAACGACGGCGACAACCTAGAGTTCCGCGCCCGCACGATCGTCGAGCAGATGGCAATCGCGCTCCAGGCCGCGCTGCTCGTTCAGCACGCCCCAGCAGCCGTTTCCGACGCGTTCTGCGCTGCTCGGCTGTCAGATAACCGCAGCCTCAACTACGGCGCGCTGCCAGCCGGAATTGATGCCGCCGCAATCGTCGCGCGCCACACGCCGCAGGGCTAAGCGCGACCCTGCGAGGATAAGTAAATGTTCGGCGAGCGCTCAATCAAGCTCTTCAGCGTCTTCGGTATTCGGATCGGCGCCAATCCGAGCTGGTTCATCTTCCTGTTCCTAATGATCTACTGGCTTTCGGGCTACTTCAGCGACATCCTGATCGGCTCCTCGAACACGCTCTCATTTGGGATTGCGATCGCCGCAACGCTGCTCTTCTTCATCTCGCTACTGCTGCACGAGCTAGGCCACGCGCTGGCGGCACGGCGCGAAGGTATCTCTACCTCGGGCATTGACCTCTGGCTGTTCGGCGGCGTCGCCAAGCTCTCGCGCGACTCAGATTCACCGGGCGAAGAGTTCAAGGTCGCCGCCGCGGGCCCGGCAGTTACGGCGATCATCGTCGTCGTCTGCCTCGTGATTTCGGTGATCGCCTCACAGACCGCCGACGTGGTCGACACGGCCACGCTGAGCATCGTTGCCACCACCCCGTTTACGGCGCTGATCGGCTGGCTCGCAATCGTCAACGTCGCACTACTCCTGTTCAATCTCGTTCCCGCCTTCCCACTCGACGGCGGGCGGATCGCCCGCGCGATCGCCTGGAAGGTGACCGGCGAACGGGGCAAAGGAACGCGCTTTGCCGGCTACCTCGGGCAGGGATTCGGGATGATCATGATCGCTGCCGGAATCGTCGCCGTAATGCGCGGCGACCTGGTCTCGGGGCTTTGGTTCGCGGTGCTGGGGTGGTTCCTCGCGTCGGCCGCGCGCGGCGCGGTCGCGAGCAGCCGCTTCACCGATGAGATCGAAGGAATCACGGTCGCCGACGTGATGGACGCCGAGCCGATCGCGATCCCCTCGGCGATGACCGCGATCGAGGCCGATGAGCAGTTCTTCGCACGCTTCCAGTGGCCGTGGTTCGCTGTTGTAGATCAGCTCGGTCGCTTCGAAGGGATCCTCACCGCGGAAGCCGTTGACGCTGAGATCCGCGCGTCACGGCCGGCTACGGCGGTCGGCGAGCTGCTCGACGCCGCGATGGGCGAGGCCAGCGCCGTTGTCCGTGAGACGCCGATTGAAACTCTGCTGAGCATCGAGGCGCTGCGGCGCATCGGCGCAGTGCTCGTAGTTGACACCGACAGTCGCCTCTGCGGAGTCGTCACCGCACAGCAGCTCGAGCGCGCGCTCTCGGCCGCCGTACCTCATAGCTCCTAGGGCGAGTTCTCCCGTACGATCGGCGACTGATGGAACTACCAGTCCTATACGCGATGCGCTCATCGCTCTACTCGGCCAAGGCCCGCTCGTACTTGATCAAACAACGAATTGATTACGTCGAGCGCCCTCCCGGCGACCCGCGCTTCCCAGCCGATGTTGTCCCGCAGATCGGCCGCTGGATCATTCCCGTGCTTCAAACCGCCGACGGCGAGTTGATCCAAGACACCTGCGACATCATCGATTACTTCGACGCTGAGATGCCGCCAGAGCGCTCCGCCAAGCCGCCGGCAGGTGTCCAAAACATCGTCGCCCGCGTGCTCGAAATGTTCGGCAGCGAAGGGCTGATGCGCCCGGCGCTCCACTACCGCTGGAACTTTGATGGGCTCAACATGCCGTTCGTCGGTGAGGACTTCGGCCGTGGGCTGATGCTCCAGGACGGGTCGTCAACGTTCGCCTTTGGCCCCGAGATCGATGGCAGCAAGGGCGCCGCTGCCCGAGCTGAGGTTTCAACGTTTGCCGCCGACCGAATGCGCGCGTTGACGCTCGACTTCGGCGTTAACCCCGAGACGATTCCCGAGGTTGAACGCTCATACCTTGAGTTCCTCGCGCTGCTGAGTGCCCACCTCGAGACAACTCCCTACCTACTTGGCGGCCGTCCGACGCTCGGCGATTTCGGCTTCATCGCCCCGCTCTACGCCCACCTCTCACGTGATCCAGAACCCTCGCTAATCATGAAGCGTGACGCTTGGCCGGTCTGGCGCTGGGTCGAGCGAATGAATTCGCCGATCATCGACACAGGCGAATACGGCGACGTCCCAAGTGAGCTGTTCGCTAATGACAGCATCCCGCCGACTCTCGTGACGTTGCTCGAGTACATCGGCCGCGAGTTCGCTGCCGAAGTCGAGGCCCATGTCGGCTTCATCGATAACTGGCTCGCCGAAAACGATGAGGTAACCGAAGGCGACGTCGTCGGCGGCCGGCCCTACCGACGCTCGCTCGGACTCGTGACTTGGAACTGGCACGGCTACGAGATCTCGACCAACGCGATCCCCTACCGACTGCTCCATCTCCAGCGAATTCAAGAAGCGTTTGAGGCCGCAGACGCGTCGGCGCAGGCGACAGCGCGCGAGCTGCTCGGTGGAGCCGGCCTCGGCGGGCTGCTCGAGCTGAAGGCCCGGCGGCGCGTTGTTCGCTCAGACAACCGCGAGCTCTGGGGCGCGCAGCAGCAACCGGTCGTTGTCAGCTAGCCGCCCGGCGCGCTCCAACGCGCCCAAAGGGCCGATACCGTGACCCTGCCGGAGGCGCCTGCCGTATACCATTGAGCAGCAGCGGATCGGCCTGTCGGACGCACCCGCTGGACATTCATCACGACCCCATCGGAGCTATGCCCGCACACGACGTATTAATCATCGGAGCCGGTCTCGCAGGACAGCGCGCCGCCCTAGCCGCGGCCAAAACCGGAGCCACGGTCGCAATCCTCTCGAAGGTTCACCCTGTTCGTTCGCACTCGGTTGCCGCAGCCGGCGGAATCAACGCCGCTATTAACCCTGTTGACGACTGGCGCTCGCACGCCTACGACACGATCAAGGGCTCGGACTTTCTCGGCGACCAGGACGCAATCGAGATTATGTGCCGTGAAGCCCCGGCCGAAGTGATGTGGCTTGAGCACGCTGGCGTCACCTTCCACCGCAACGAGAAGGGCGAGATGGATCTGCGCGCCTTCGGCGGCGCCTCGATGAAGCGCACTGCCTACGTCGCCGACATCACCGGCCAGGCGCTCTTGCATGTGCTTTACGAGCAGCTGATGAAGTACCACGAGGTGATTGATCGCTTCGAAGAATGGTTCGTGACATCGCTGATCGTCAACGACAATGGCGAGTGCGTCGGTGCCGTAGCGCGTGAGATCCGCAGCGGACGGATGGAAACCTTCAACGCCAAGAGCGTGATTCTCGCCTCCGGTGGAGCTGGCCAGTGCTTCCAGCCGACCACCAACGCTTTGATCTGCACCGGCGACGGAATCGCTCAGGCCTACCAGGCCGGCGCGCCGCTGATGGACATGGAGATGATCCAGTACCACCCAACCACGCTGGCGGAGAACGGCTTCCTGATTACCGAGGGGGCGCGCGGCGAAGGTGCGCACCTACTCAACTCCGAGGGCGAGCGCTTCATGGAGAAGTACGCGCCAAACAAGATGGAGCTTGCCTCGCGCGACGTTGTCTCGCGCGCCGAGCAGACCGAGATTCTCGAAGGGCGCGGCGTCGGCCCCGACAAGCAAGGCATCTACCTCGACATCACGGTCGTGCCGCGCAAGCGCACGCTCGAAGCGCTGCGCGAGATCGTCAACATCGGCAAGGACTTCGCTGGCGTGGACATCACGCGCGAGCCGATCATCATCCAGCCGGGGATGCACTACATCATGGGCGGCGTCAAGACCGACGTAAACGGTGCCACGCCGCTTCCCGGGCTCTACGCCGCCGGCGAAGTTGCCTGCGTCTCAGTCCACGGCGGTAACCGCCTCGGCGCCAACTCGCTTCTAGACACGCTGATCTTCGGCCGCCGCTCAGGCGAGCATGCCGCCGCGCGTGCGCTCGATATGAAGATGCCGAACGCCTCCGACGAGCAGCTAAATAAGGACAGCGCGATGATCGCCGAGATCCTTGGGCGACCAAAGACCGGCCGGCGCGTCTCGGAGATCAAGCTGGAACTCGGCGAGACGATGAACCGATACGCCGCCGTCTACCGCGACGAAGCCGGGTTGCAGAGTGCTCACGAGATCGTCCGCCGCCTGAAAGAAGAAGCAAAGACGGCTTACGTTGACGATAAGGGCGCCGTCTTCAACCAAGATGTCCTAGGGGCTATCGAGCTCGATTACATGCTCGACTGTTCGGAGACGATCGTGATGGCTTCGCTAGAACGCAAAGAGTCGCGAGGAGCACAGTTCCGTACCGACTACCCCGACCGTAATGATGCTGAGTGGCTCAAGCACATCGATGTTTCGCGCAACGGTGGCGACACGCCGACGATCAGCTACTCAGAGGTAACAATCACCGACTGGCAGCCCGAAGCACGGACCTACTAAGACCCCGCACGAGAAAGAACCAATGGCTGAATTCAAACTTAAGATCCGCCGCTACGACCCTCAGTCTGGTGCCGCCCCATATTGGGACGAGCACACCGTCGAGCTTGAGCCACACCGCTCAGTACTCGAGGGAATCCTTCAGGCCCGCAACGAAAAAGATGGCTCGATCGGCGTGCGCTGCTCATGCCGAGCAGCGATCTGCGGCTCCTGCGGCGTTCGCGTAAACGGCAAGCCCGGCCTCGCCTGCCACACCCACCTCGATGACGCGCTCGCAAGCGCCGGCGAGGATGGCGTTATTGAAGTTGAGCCGATGGGCAACATGCCGATCATCAAGGATCTGATCGTTGACATGGACGCTGTCCACTGGAAGAAGATTCAGCGCGTCACGCCCTGGCTAATCGGCAAGGAACCTGTGCCGGAGCGTGAGTACATCGTCTCGCGCGAATCGATGATCGACGTAACGCAGTCGATGGCCTGCATTCAGTGCGGCGCCTGCGTCTCCGACTGCCTTTCGATGGAGGTTGACCCACTCTTCATCGGTCCGGCCGCGCTTGCTAAGACCTACCGCTTTGTCGGCGACCCGCGCGATGCCGCTCACGAGCAGCGCCTGAAGGATCTCGGCGAGGACAAGCACGGCATCTACGACTGCACTCACTGCTTCAAGTGCATTGAGGCCTGCCCGAAGGGTGTCGCCCCGATGAACCAGATCATGCGCCTGCGGCGGATTGCCGGCAACGACTTCCACATCAAGGATCGCAACAACGGCGAGCGTCACGAGATGGCCTTCGTTAAGAACATTGAGAAGAACGGAATCCTCCACGAGGCCGACCTACTGCCTGATTCATACGGCGGCAAGTTCCACCCGCGGGCAGTGCCGGAGCTGATTTCGAGCCTGCCGATCGTCATGACGGCGCTGCTGCGGCGCAAGATGACGCCGGCCAAAGCGCTGCTCCACCCGCACCGGGCACCGGACGGCGTGAAGAAGATCTACGAAATCGTCGAAGGGCGAGACGAGCGCAACGAATTCAACCTCTACATCAGCGGCACCGACGCTGACAACGAGCCAAACCCCGAGGTCGCCGCGGCGGCCGAAGTAGCTGAGCCGGCTGCCGTCGCCCCTGACGGCAGCGAAGGTTCGAGCGCTTAAAGGTACGAAAGGAAGCTATGAAAGTTGCCTACTGGCCTGGCTGCGTAAGCCGAGGATTCACCTCTGAACTGCACGGCTCGATGGCTGCGGTCGCCCCGATGCTGAACATCGAACTGGTCGAACTCGACCGCGCTAACTGCTGCGGCGCAGGGGTAATTGCCGAGCACAGCCAAGAGCTTGCCGACACGCTCAACGCCCGCACCTTCGCGCTAGCCCAGCAGGAGATCACGCAGGGCGCCGACCTGATGATGAACATCTGCTCAACCTGTCAGGGCGCGCAGAGCGAATGCCAGCAGCGGCTCGATGCCAGCGCCGACTATCGCGCTCAGGTCAACGAAACGCTCTCAGATGAAGGACTTGAGTACCAGGACGGAATCATCAATAAGAACTTCCTTTGGGTACTGGTTGAGGACATCGGCCTCGACAAGCTGAAGACGCTGGTCAGAAATCCGCTGACCGATCTGCGCGTCGGCCCGTTCTACGGCTGCTACATCGTCCGCCCCACCGACCGGCTCGACATCAACCGCGACCAGCCACGCGACGAGTACCTCGGCCAAGTGATCGAGGCGCTCGGCGGCACCGTGATCGACTACGCCGGCTCACACAAGTGCTGCGGTTTTCCGATCATCACGATGAACAAGGCAGCCTCACTGGAGCAGGCAGGTCGGCACCTCGGTGACGCGGTTGACGCCGATGCCGACTGCCTCGTAACTCCATGCCCGCTCTGCCATCTCAACCTTGATCTGCAGCAGCCCATGGCTGCCAAGCAGGTTGGCCGCGAACTGAACATGCCGGTCCTCCACCTGCCGCAGCTCGTTGGCCTTGCGCTCGGTATCTCACCGGACGATCTTGGCCTACAGCATCACATCGTCAAGCCGACCTCAGTGATCGATTGGTCACAGGCGGTCGTTGGCGGCGTTGGCGGCTGGTAACTAACCAACGAGGCCGCGGGCAATTGCCAGCTCGGCCAGCTGCACGGTGTTGAGCGCTGCGCCCTTGCGCAGGTTGTCGCCAACAACAAAGAAGTTGATGCTGCTCGGGTCGTCAAGGTCCAATCGGACGCGGCCCACAGCAACCTCGTCGCGTCCCGCCCACTCCAGCGGCGTCGGTGCGTCCTCGACAACGAGATTCGGGAAAGCGCCCAGCGCTTCAAGTGCGGTGCCTAGGTCAACTGCGCGCTCAAAGCTCGCGCGGATCTCAATCGCGTGGCCGACCATCACGGGAACGCGCACGCAGGTCGGGCTGACCTTGAGGCCCGGTAGATCGAGAATCTTGCGGCTCTCGTTCTGAAGCTTCATCTCTTCGTCGGTGTAGCCGTTAGCTTCGAGCGCGCCGAGCATCGGCACAACGTTGTAAGCGAGCGTGTTGGCGTGGACTTCGGCGGTAACTTTGCGCGCCGCCTTCTCTCCATCACTCACGAGCAGATCCACGTCCTCATGAAGCACTGGCACCTGCGCCGCGAGCTCATCGATCCCGCTGCGGCCTGCGCCGCCTGCAGCTTGGTAACTGGTCGCAACCATCGCGGTGAGGCCAAATTGGTCATGCAGCGCTTTGAGCGGCAGCATCGCGACCATCGTCGTGCAGTTTGGGTTTGCGACGATCCCCTTCGCTGCGTTGGCGATCGCGTCAGGATTTACCTCGCTAACGACGAGCGGAACCTGATCATCCATCCGCCAGGCGGAGGAGTTGTCGACAACGAGCGCTCCGGCGGAGGCGAACTGTGGAGCCCACTCGCGTGAGGTTGCGCCGCCAGCGGAGAAGAGCGCGAGGTCAAAGCCGGCAACCGTTTCAGCGTTAAGCGGCTGAACTTCGCCGTAGCCCTCAAGCATGCTCCCGGCTGAGCGCTCGCTGGCGAAGGGAACTACCTCATCGGCGACTACGCCGCGCTCGCTCAGCGTCGCCAGCAGCAGACGACCGACGGCGCCGGTCGCTCCGACAACGGCAATCCTCATGACGGTGGTAGCCCGAACGGCTCTTCGGCGCGAATCGTGTCTTCGCCGCTCAGCTCAAAGGCATCGTGGAGTGCCCGCACCGCGTCTTGGACCCGTTCTCCGGAAATCACGCAGGAGATCTTGATTGGCGAGGTCGAGATCATCTCGATGTTGATCCCCTCACCGCCGAGCACGCTGAAGACCTTCGCTGCAACGCCCGGATGTGACTTCATTCCGGCCCCAATCACTGAGACCTTGCCCATCTCTTGGTCGGTGGCGATGTCGCCGATGCCCATCTCGCCCTTGAGGCGATCGAGCGCTTCATGCGCGGCGCGCAGGTCATCGCGTGGCACCGTGAACGACATGTCGGCGCGCGTGTCCTTCGAGACTGGCTCGTTCTGAATGATCATGTCGACGTTGACGTGCGCCTCTGCCAGCGCGGTCGCGATCTGGCCGGCGGCGCCGGGCGTGTCGGGCACGCCGATCACTGTGACGCGTGCCTCGTCGGTCGAATGGGTTACGGCTGTGATTAGTGGATGTTCCATTGTCTGATTCTCCGCGAGGACCACGGTACCGGGACCGTCCTCGAAGCTCGACCTGCAGTGGATACGGACGCCATGGTTGCGGGCGTACTCAACGCTACGCAGCTGAAGTACACCTGCCCCTGACGATGACATTTCAAGCATCTCTTCCGATGAGACGACCGAAAGCTTTCGCGCGTTCGGCACGATTCGTGGGTCGGCGCTGAAGACGCCGGCTACGTCGGTGTAGATCTCACACTCTTCGGCGCCAAGCGCAGCGGCCAGCGCGACGGCGGTCGTGTCGGAGCCGCCGCGGCCGAGCGTCGTTACATCTTTCGTCGTGGAGACGCCTTGGAAGCCGGCAACAAGCACAATCTCGTTGTTGTCGAGCGCGTCGCTGATGCGGTCGGCGCGAACGTCGAGGATTCGAGCCTTGGTGTGGGTTGTGTCGGTAACGATGCCGGCCTGCGAGCCGGTCAAGGAGATCGCGTGATGGCCGAGGTCGTTGATTGCCATCGCGCATAGCGCGCAAGAGACCCGCTCGCCGGTTGAAAGCAGCATGTCCATCTCACGCGGGTCGGGGTTATCGGAGACCTCGTAAGCGGCTTCGATCAGGCGGTCGGTCTCCTTGCCGCGGGCGCTCAGGACGGCGACAACGCGGTGGCCCTCCTCGCGGCGAGCGACGATCCGTTCAGCGGCACGGCGAAGCAGCTCAGCGTCGGCCACTGAGCTACCGCCAAACTTCATCACGATCGTCGCGTCAGCCATAGCGGCCAAGGATACGAGCGTTTGCGGTCTTTGTGCGGTCGGCCGCGACCGTTTAGACGGCGCGGCGACCCATCATCGCGCGGCCGAGCGTCACTTCATCGGCGTACTCGAGGTCTGCTCCGACCGGGAGCCCGGAGGCAAGGCGCGTAACTGCGACGTCGGGAGCGCGCTCGTGAACGCCGCGGGCGATCTGCAGCGCCGTCGCCTCGCCGGTCGTGGTCGGGTTAGTCGCGAGCACGATCTCGGTGATCTTTGGGTCTGCGGCTTCGATCCTTGCGTAGAGCTCAGCGATCTTGAGGTCGTCGGCGTCGATCCCATCAATCGGCGAAAGTGCGCCTCCGAGCACGTGGTAGGTGCCGCGGAACTCGTGCGTCCGTTCGACTGGAATCACGTCGCCGGGCTCTTCGACTACGCAGATCACTGTCTGATCGCGGCGAGCGTCCTGGCAGATCACGCATCGCGGGCCCTCGGAGAGGTTGCAGCAAACTTCGCAGAAGCCGATCTTCTCTTTCACTTCGCGGATCGCGTCGGCGAGCGCGAGAGCGTCTTCCTTCTCAAGCCGCAGGATGTGAAAGGCGAGCCGCTGCGCGGTGCGCGAACCGATCCCGGGCAGCTTTGAGAGTTCGGTGATCAGGCGTTGAAC
>Ga0194055_10000525_pt1 | contig 31023 bp, 28 predicted proteins | sample SepL449m_MetaG_FD_155482 | JGI IMG/M metagenome (GOLD analysis project Ga0194055, IMG submission 155482) | Anoxic zone freshwater microbial communities from boreal shield lake in IISD Experimental Lakes Area, Ontario, Canada - Sep2016-L442-9m | ecosystem: Environmental > Aquatic > Freshwater >... | reverse complement strand
GTTATAATGAGTATATAAGAGGTTACATGCTATTAAAGATTTACGGACAATTCCTAAGTTAAAACTCCTTTCCCTATACAGGGCAGCAATTTCGACCTGGAAAAACAATTTTAATTCATACGCCAAGATTACTTTGGTTGTGGCTATTCCTGCAGCTATAATCGGAGTTCTACAAAATGATGGCTATCTGGGTGATTACGGATTGACACTTGGTGTAGCTTGGCTTTTTGTGTTTATGACTATAATTTATTTTACCATCCACGGCGGAAAGCTAGATAATATAAAATTATCTAGCGCCTACACGGCAGCCAGTGCTAGATTTTTGCAATTTCTAGGCGTCAGCTTGACGCTTGCCTTGCTTGCGCTACCGATATTTTTAAGCCTTTTTGGTTTGTTTCTGTCGCTACCTATATTTGGCCTTCCTCCAATTATTTTTCTACCTCTGTCCATACTGTCATTCTTGCTTTCGTCTTATCTGCTAGCCCGCTTTGGGATGAGCCAAGTCATAAGTGTGGCCGAATCGCTTAGTGTAGTGCAGTCTCTTAAGCTAAGCTCTGAAATTACAAAGAAAAACCGCTGGCGAATATTCTTCGGTACATTTGTGGTTATTTTGGTATTTCTTGTTTTGCTTACGCTAGTACAATTCTTAGTAGGTCTTAACCAGTCTTTGGCCCAGAATCAAATTTTTTCTGCCGCTGTCTATGCTGTCGAGGCTGCCATTCTGGTGCCTCTGTTTTTTATATTTCAATCAGAGATATATAAGGAGCTCAATGGAAAAGCTTAAATCCGAAAAAAGGGCAAACGAATTGCGGGCGGTGATCGCCGACTACCGCTACCGCTATCACGTACTCGATGACCCAAGTATCACTGACGAAATTTATGATAGCTTAACTCGCGAGCTATCAAAGATTGAAAAAGATTACCCGGATTTGATTACGCCAGATTCTCCCACTCAAAGAGTTGGCGGAAAGGCACTATCTAAATTCAAGTCCGTCAAGCACCAAAAACCCATGCTAAGTCTTAATGATGTATTCGATGTTCAAGAGCTTGAAGCTTGGGAGAAGCGCATGCACAAGCTCACTGGCAAAACGGATTTAGAATATTATGCCGAGCTTAAAATGGACGGCCTAGCAATGGCACTACAATACAAGAACGGAGTATTTTACAGGGCGATTACTAGGGGCGATGGTATGGTAGGAGAGAATGTAACGCACACTGTAAAAACAATCCAGACTGTGCCCCTAAGCCTCAAAAGAAGCGATAAAGTGCCGGCTGAAGTTTATGATTTTTTTGAAATCCGCGGAGAGGTTATAATACCGCGTCAGGAATTCGAAAGAATCAATAAAGAGCGTCAAAAAGCTGGCCTGCCACTATTTGCTAACCCACGTAATGCAGGTGCCGGAACAATTCGACAGCTGGACCCTGCTGTAGCAGCAAAACGAAAATTGCAATTTATTGCTTATTCTATTGAAATGGAATTACCTGGCCTAGCTGGCCATTCCGATGAACACGCAATGGCCCGAGAGCTTGGGTTTAAATTAGAGCCAAACGACGCAATCATGCATAGCATCAAAGAAATTGAAGAATACATTGAGCACTGGGCAGAATCCAGAGAAAATCTACCATACCAGACTGATGGATTGGTAATAGCTATAAATAGTAATTCACAATTCGAGGCATTGGGCGTTGCAGGCAAGGCACCACGAGGAGCCATAGCCTATAAATATCCTGCCGAAACTGCTACCACGACTTTAGAGGATATTAGGGTTAGTATCGGCCGCACGGGGGCAGTTACACCTTATGCTGTCTTAACGCCTGTGAACGTGGCAGGCAGTAGGGTGCGTCGTGCAACTCTTCATAATGAAGATGAAATAAAGCGTAAAGATTTGCGAATTGGAGATACCGTGGTTATTCAGAAAGCGGGGGATATAATCCCGGAAGTGATAGAGCCTATCGTAGGACTCCGCAATGGCAAAGAGAAGATCTGGAAGATGCCCAGTGAGATAAATGGAGTTGAGGTTATAAGACCAAGTGGCGAGGCAGTTGCGAGGCTAGCCGATATGTCTGCTGGTGTAATTCGCTGGCAGCAGCTGATTCACTTTGTGAGCAAGTCTGCCTTCGACATCGATGGGCTAGGCGAAAAAATATTAGCTCAATTAATGGAAGAGGGATTGATAGAAAATGCTGTAGATATTTTTAAGCTGCAAAAGGATGATTTGGTCGGTCTTGATAGATTTGCCGAAACATCAGCTCAGAATCTGATTGATTCCATTAAGCAACACTCCAGGATAAGCCTAGCAAGGTTCATTTACGCACTAGGCATCAGGCACGTTGGGGCAAAAACAGCTTCCGATATTGCCCAGACTTGCCACAGCTTGGATAATTTTTTAGCTACTAAAACAGAAAATCTCGATAAAATAGATGGGATTGGTGAGGTCGTGGCAAGTTCGCTCAGTCAATGGCTAAATGTTAAAAGCAATTATGAGATGGTTAATAGTCTATTGGACGCGGGGGTGGTTGTATTACGCCAAAAGCCCAAGCCAAAAGGTAGGTTTAGTGGTACTTCTTGGGTGTTTACCGGTACCCTGCACGAATTCAGTAGAGAGGAAGCTGCCGCGAAAGTTAAGAATTTAGGTGCCGAGGTGTCTAGTAGCGTGAGCCAAAAGACTACTTATGTAGTAGCCGGCGAAGATCCAGGTAGTAAATATGATAAAGCTAAGAGTATTGGGGTCAATGTCATAAACGAGCAGGAATTTATGAAAATACTTAAATCATGATAAGATACTAAGCATAAGAAGGAAAAAATATGGAATCTAAACAAATGCACGCCTGGAAAAAAGTTAAAACTGCTGGAACAGTTTCCTTAGTGGTAGGGATATTAAAGCTACTTGCTGTATTGCCTGCACTTTTACTTGCTTTTTTGTTTTTGTTCTCCGGCACATTGACAGATGCAGGGACAACATTCAGCTCCGAAGATCAGGCTGTTTCGCTTGTCTATGCGGTAGCTTTATTTATAGGTGTGCCGCTTCTGATAATTTTTGGCATAATCGATATAGTAGCAGGTAATAAACTAAGAAAACCAATTGCAAACCCAAGGGGATGGCTAATCTACACTATAGTAGTCGGTGCACTTGGAATTAGCACATTAACAGGAATACTCCAGCTGATATTTGGTATCCTAGCAGTTTCAAGTATTCACGAGATTGAAGGCAAAGAACCTCCAGAAAAAATTTAATATTTAAAAATGTTAAAAAATAAAGATAAAAATACGCTCTACTGTTTTAGTCCTCCGGTCATGATAGCCACATTCGTGGTAGAGATAATCTTGGCTATTTTTGTTTTTTTAAGATATAAATCCAGCACAACTAAAAATATTATCGTAGCTCTTCTAGTTTTACTGGGTATTTTTCAGTTTGTTGAATTCTTTGTTTGTGGATCTTATTTTGGCCAGTGGTCAAGTATCGCATCCAGAGTAGGCTACGTTGCAATAACATTTCTCCCTCCACTATCTATACATTTAGCAAATGAAATTGGTGCCCGAAAAAAACACTGGACTACGTATGCGTCGTATATTCTGGCGGTCGGCTTTACGCTATTTTTCATTTTTGTACCCAATGCAATAAATGATTCTATCTGTACTGGCAACTACGTGATTTTTAACATGGTAGGAATCAACATCTTTGCTTATGGTTTGTATTATTTCGGACTGCTACTAGCTATTTTGATAATCTCAGCTAGCCTAGCTGCAAAGCAAAAAAATAAGAAAATAAGAAATGCACTGCACTGGCTGATAGTCGGAACTTTAGCATTTATATTACCAACAGCAATTATTTACTTTTTGGCACCTCAAACAGGTTCAGCTATTCCTTCGGTAATGTGCGGCTTCGCAATAATATATGCGATTATTTTGGCCGTAAAAATTGCGCCTGTAAGCATTAGGGCCAAGTGATATTCACAATAACTGCTTATATCTGGTAAAATAACAGATATGAGTAAAATTAGTATTTCCGATATTGAGAAAGTTGCAAATCTAGCCAGAATAGAAATCAGTCAAGATAGACTGGATTCAATTTGTTTGGAGTTTAACTCTATACTGGAGTTTGTTGATACTATCGAGAATGCTGACACAGGCGGGATTATGCCAACCTCTCAGGTTACCGGCATTAATGGCGTATCGAGGGAAGACAAGGTAATAAAATCTCAGGTCACCCCCGAGGACTTACTGGCATTAGCACCAGAAACGCAAGATGGCTATATTAAGGTCAGGAAGGTTTTATAGTGGTAGATCTTAATTATCTCTCGATTGATGCTGCTCACGATATGCTCGTGAGTGGGAAAGTTACGGCCGAGGATTTGGTTAAATACCACCTCGATAAAATAAAAAAGCTCAATCCAAAGGTAAGGTCTGTCATTACGATTGACGAAAAATCAGCAATCGATAAGGCCAAGGCTGTTGATACTAAAATATCAGAAGGTAAGCAAATTGGTCTACTTGAAGGAATTCCCTACACAGCCAAGGAGATGTTTATGGCCAAAGGAACAAAGACTACAGCAGCTAGCAAAATTCTAGAAGATTTTATTGCTCCTTATTCGGCCACTGCAATTCGAAAATTAGATGAGGCAGGAGCGATATTGATAGCCAAGGTGAATCAGGATGAATTTGCACATGGAGGAAGTACTGAAAATAGCGCGTATCACCCAACCCATAACCCTTGGGATTTAGAAAGAGTTCCTGGTGGTAGTTCTGGCGGTTCGGCAGCTGCCGTGGCGGCCGATATGGGTATTTTTAGCCTAGGCACTGATACGGGCGGATCTATTCGCCAGCCCGCCGCATTTTGCGGAGTAACAGGCTTCAAGCCGAGCTACGGTGCAGTAAGTAGGTATGGTGTAATATCTATGGCATCTAGCTTTGACTGCATAGGTCCAATCTCGCGAAGTGCTAAAGACACTGAAATAGTTTTTGATGCAATTAGCGGACTAGACCCCAGAGACTCAACTAGCGTTGATTACAAATTCGATAAACCAAAAGAACAGTTGAAGGCAATTTATTATGAAGTTGGCAATGAAGTTGATAGCTTAATTAATAATCAAAATTTTAAACATCTTGAAGTCGCTGCAACTAAACCGATTAAGGAGCTTGGCGTAACCGAAGAATCCTTAGCGGCTTATTATATATTGGTGCCTTCCGAGATAAGCTCAAATCTTGAAAGATATGATGGAGTTAGATATGGCGCCAGAACGCAGAATTCTTCGAATCTAAATGAGACTTACACTAAAACTAGAGGTGAGTTTTTTGGGCCAGAGGTTAAGCGGCGAAATTTGCTTGGTGCCTATACTCTCTCGGCTGGCTACTATGACGCTTACTATAAAAAAGCTATGCAGCTAAGAACAATAATCAAAAATAGGGTCAATGAAGTTTTAGATAAATATGATGTTATTCTCGTTCCGACCACTATTGAGCCAGCATTTAAAATTGGATCGAAAGCAGATCCTGTAGAAATGTATAAAACAGATGTACTAACTGTATTCGCAAACCTGGCAGGGGTCCCGTCGATTAGCATACCTTTTGGATTTGATGAATCTAGTGGGCTGCCACTAGGCCTACAAATAATAGGCAAGCAAGGCGATGATAAAAAGATTTTAGAAATTGCCAAAACGATTCAAGATGCCACTGATTATCATAAAAAAGTAGGAGAAATAAAACTATGAGTCTTTCTGTAATATCATTTTTACTGGCACTTATCACAATCACCACCTTAGTTGTCATGCTCTTTAAGGCTAAAGCAAGACCAACCAGGAAAAGTTATGCACCAAATTACGCCAAAGATAGTTCGAGCAAGCCAGCAGGGCTAGATGAGAGCCTAATTAAGTCTAAATGGTTTGAAATTCAGACGATGCAGAACTCGGGCCCTTCAGGCCTAAAGGCGGCATTATCAGATGCTGATAAGCTATTGGACTACTGTATGATTGGCAAGGGATTTGAAGGCGATACCATGGGCGAGAGGCTTAAGAGCGGAGGGGCTAAATTCAATAATTTAGACGCTGTCTGGTCGGCACATAAATTGCGCAACCAGCTTGCCCACGAAGTCGAGCACGATTTAGTGCCTGCCGAGGTTAAAAGATCAATAGATGCATTTGGTGCGGCTATTAAGGATTTAGGAATTAAGATTTAATGAGTAAATACAAACCAACTATCGGAATCGAAATACATACCCAGCTTGCGACTAAAAGTAAGATGTTTTGTGGTTGCGATAATGATAGTCGTGGAGCAAAGCCCAATACTAATATCTGCCAAGTATGCTATGCATTGCCAGGGTCGTTGCCGGTCGTAAATCGTGGTGCTATCGCAATGGCAATCAAAATGGCCATAGGCTTTAATTCTAAAATAGCTGATGTTACTAGCTTTGATAGAAAAAATTATTTTTATCCCGACTCGCCGAAAGGATACCAAATAACACAAATGGACCAGCCCATAATTCAGGACGGCTTTGTCGAAATTCTAGTCGATGGAGAGTTTAAAAAAATAGGTATTCACCATGCTCACCTAGAGGAAGATGCTGGCAAGCTGACTCATCCTGAGGGGTCTGAATACAGCCTAGTAGATTTCAATCGGGCCGGCACACCACTAGTAGAAATTGTGTCGGAGCCTGATATTAAGAGCCCAGAGGAGGCTAAGCGATTTTTGCAAGAAATACACAATATAGTAACCTCTCTTGGAATTTGTAACGGCGATATGGAACATGGCAACTTTAAGTTTGATCTAAATGTATCCATAAGCGACACGAACGAGCTCGGCACTAGAGTTGAGCTGAAGAATTTGAATTCCTTCCGCAACGCAGAGAGAGCTCTTAAGTATGAAATAAAAAGGCAAGAAGATATGCTCGCTGAAGGGAAGGTCATTAGCCAGGAGACGAGAGGCTGGAATGATGCTAAATCAAAAACATTCGCACAGCGCAGCAAGGAAGAGGCCAATGATTATCGTTACTTCCCAGAGCCTGATTTACCACCATTCAATCTGGATAGAGATTTTGTTAGCGATATTCAAAAAGAGATAACAGTATTGCCAATTGAAATAAGAAAAGACCTAAATAATTTAGGCCTAAGCGTTGATGATCAGGATTTATTAATTTCTCAACCCAATACAGCTAGTATATTCGCAGACGCCCGTAAAATCCTAAAGAAGGATAATTTAAGTAAAAAAGCAGTTAATTGGCTGGTCGGAGATTACCAAGCTATTAAGTCAGGATTAAAAAAAGATAAACTTAGTGGCAGTAATTTGGCGGAGCTTGTAGGCCTGGTGGATAGCGGCGAAATCAGCTCAAAGATTGCTAAAGATATATTTAGGGATGTATGCGAGGGCGATTCGCCCGCTGACATCATTGTGTCGAAAGGATTGGTTTTGCTCTCAGATGACTCACAGCTAGAGGAGATAATACTAAAAATAATCAACGACAACCCCAAGCCCACTAGCGATTACAGGGCAGGCAGCGAAAAAGTGTTAGGTTTCTTTGTCGGTCAAGTAATGAAAGAGACCAAAGGGCAAGCAAACCCTTCAAAAGTTAATGAACTTGTGGTTAAATTACTGAAAGGATGAATTTATGCAGAATATACAAAATGATCTATTAAGAGGTGTCGACAACGTATCGATTTCATTTAACGATATAATCCCCAAAATACCCGTCGCAATAGTAGCGGTCGTTGTGGGTTATTTAATAATAAAATTGATCGCTAGATTATTGAGTGTTGCATTCAGGTGGACTAACTGGCCTGTTGGATTACAAGAAATATTAACTACCCTAACGAGAGCAGCGATGTGGGTGTTCTTGCTCATAATAATACTTCAGATACTCGGGCTTACGAGCATCGCCCTGGCACTAACTGGCTCGCTAGCGATTTTATTATTAGGTTTCTCGCAAGGTATTTCATCTGCAGTTAGTGACCTGATGGCTGGCCTGCAACTGTCTAATGACAAGGATTTTAAGGTCGGCTTCAAGGTTAAGGCAGGAGATCAAAAAACAGAAGGTATTGTTCGCGAGATGGATATCAAAAAAACCAGAATCGAGGGAAGTGATGGTAGGCTTCATGTCATCCCAAATAGTTTGATAGAAAAAAATGAATGGGTCGTGCTAGATAGGCATGTGCATTCTAAGATGCCAAGCACAACCAGTGCTATAATAAATAAAGCTAGCTCAATAAAAAGCAGAGTCAGTTCGGTAAAAAAGAAAGGCTAAATAAATAATGGAAACTTTACTAATAATTCTAATAACTTTAGTGTCAATTGCCCTGATTATACTCATAACTTTTACTATAGTATTTTTGGTTGGGATAATAACCGCAATGAAACAAATTCGATTGGCTGCCGCCAAGGTTCAGGAGAGTGCCGACTCGGCCGCCGAATTAGTTGATGAGGTCAGGAGTGCAGTAGTTAATCCTGGTGTCATTGCGCTGCTTATTGAAAAATATCTAAAAAGGCATTATCACAAGAAAGGAAATAGCAAAAAATGAGTAATAACAAAGGATTATTTAAAGGCGCAGTAATCGGTGCAGCAGTGGCAGGCACTCTGGCGTTGCTGTTTGCTCCAAAGGCAGGTAAAGAATTGCGTGAGGATATATCCAAAAAAGCTAAGGAATTGAGCGGAGATTTGGATGAAAAAATTAAAAAAGCCCAAAAGGATGCGGACAATCTTAGTGGAGATGCAAAAAAAGCGCAATTAGAGCTAATAAAAAAAGCTCAGAAGCTGAAGCAGGATTTAGGCGCCAAGGGCGATGAGTTCGATAAGTCGGGCAAGCGCGTTACGAAAGTTGCAGCCCGTGAGGCTGATAAGATGATTCAAGAGGGCAAAGTCCTTGCAGATGAACTCAGTGCCCACAAAAAAGATGCATTGAAAGACACTAAAAAATTCGTCAAGAAAGCATCTGTATCGTCTAGTAAGATAGCTAATGCGGCGGCCAAGGAAGTGCGCAAGAATACCAAAGGCAAAAGTACTAAATAATGCCCAAAGACCCTAAATATAAAAATATCACCGAGCAAGACTTAATTTCGCTGGATGGTATATTGGAGACCTTAAAGAGTAAGAAAAAGCTGCTTTGGTTGAATTTTAAGGCGGGCTTTGTAAGAGGATTTGCGGGCATATTAGGCGCTGCATTGGCGGTTATATTGATTGGCGTATTGGCCACTTACTTAGGTGGCATACCAATGATAGGGGATTTTATCAAACAAATCAGCGATGCTGTGTAATCTGCTAATTAGTATTGATATAATATAGTGAGGAGATAGTTGAATGGCAGGGGATACTATTAATAGTGATAATGATATTTTATCCAGTGCTCGCAACGAGCCTGGCTTTGTTGACTTTGTTCATTTGCATAATCACACACATTACAGTTTGCTCGATGGACTACAAAAAATACCACAATTGATTGATCGAGTAGAAGCGCTAGGCCAGAGCTCTGTTGCCATAACTGATCATGGCACACTGAGTGGAAGTATTGAGTTCTATAAGCTTTGCCGAGCTAGAGGCATTAAGCCAATCATTGGATTGGAGACATATGTAGCACCAAGAAAGCACACCGACAAAAACTCCGCCGAAGATAGAAACCCCTACCACCTAACCCTGCTGGCTAAAAATAATCAAGGCTATAAGAACTTGATGAAACTGAGTACAATCGCATCCCTAGACGGGTTTTACTACAAGCCTCGGGTTGATCACGATTTGCTTGAAAAGTATTCTGAAGGACTGATTGTTTTGTCGGGGTGCTTAGGTGGTGAGCTTGGTAAATTAATATCTAATGATCAGCTAGAACAGGCAACCGATCTGGCTAGCTGGTACCTAGGAGTCTTTGGAAAAGAAAATTACTACCTAGAATTACAGCCTCATATTGACTGGGCTCCGCAGAAAAAATTGAATGCGGGATTAATGAAAATATCCAAAGAACTTAGTATTGATGTGGTCGTTACGGGCGACTGCCACTATTCGACTGAGGCCGACCACTACCCTCACGACATTCTACTGTGCGTTCAGACGGGCTCAAATGTTAATGATACCAACAGGATGAAGCTTGATATGGACTTGTCAGTTCAGCCAGGTAGCTATTTTTTGGATCGATTCAAGGATAATACTGAAGCACTAAGTAATACAGTCAAAATAGCTAATATGTGTAATATTGAAATTGAACTGGGCAAAATTCTTATTCCAACATTCCCTGGAGTGCCAAAGGGCGAAACCGAAAAAAGCTATCTCAGAAAACTTGTCTATCAGGGTGCAGCAGATCGCTACGCCAGCATGTCTTCGGCTAAGGCTGAGGATTTGACCGAGGCTGTGGTGAGTAAAAAACTCGATAAAAAGGTACTAGATAGGATTGAGTACGAACTAAAGGTAATTGGCGAGATGGGGTATGAGGGCTATATGCTTATAGTCTCAGACCTTATAAATTGGAGTAAAAGTCAGGGCATAGTGTGTGGCCCCGGCAGGGGTAGTGCGGCTGGAAGTATAATTGCGTATTGCACAAAAATTACCGAGATCGATCCAATCAGATATGGACTACTATTTGAGCGCTTCTTGAACCCAGATCGTATTAGTATGCCAGATATAGACATGGACTATGCCGATGATCGTCGAGCCGAGGTTATAGCTTATGCAACACAAAAGTATGGCCAAGATAGAGTTGCTCAAATAATAACCTTTGGGGTTATGGCCGCCCGAAATGCCGTAAGGGACACTGGTAGGGTTTTGGGCGTGCCATATAGTGAGGTAGATGCTATCGCCAAAGCCGTCCCGCCACCAGTTCAGGGCAGGCATATTCCTCTCAAATCTTCCATCGAAGAAAGTCCAGAGCTTAAGGCTATATATAATGCTAGCCCTAAAAATAAAGAAATTATCGATATTGCCATTCAGCTCGAAGGTACCATTCGTAATGCAGGAACCCATGCGGCTGGTGTTGTTATAGCTCCAGAGCCACTGGTTGAATACACGCCCCTGACGAGGGCTAGTAAGGGCGGGGTGGCAACTCAATATTCCATGAATCCTATAGAAGATTTAGGCCTATTGAAGTTTGATTTTTTAGGCCTATCGAACCTTACAGTCATAAAGAACGCACTAAGAATTATTAAAAGAGTGTATAAAAAAGATATTGTAATTACTGACATTCCGATTGATGACGAGAAAACATTTAAGCTCTTAAGCAATGGCGATACAACAGGTGTATTTCAGCTAGAATCGGCTGGAATGAAGCGCTACTTGAGAGATTTGAAGCCTGATAAATTTGAAGATATTATTGCTATGGTGTCGTTATATCGCCCCGGCCCTATGCAATGGATTGAAGATTTTATTAATCGCAAGCATAGGCCAGAATTAGTAACCTATGGTCATCCAAAAATGGAGTCTGCCCTCAGGGAAACCTATGGAATTATTGTGTATCAAGAACAAGTAATGCAAATTGCTAAGGACTTGAGTGGCTTCACGGGCGGCCAAGCAGACACCTTGCGCAAGGGAATTGGTAAAAAAAATCCAGAAGTTATAGCCAAGATGAAAAATGAATTCATTGATGGTGCGATAAAAACATCCGACGCAGATAGTAAATTTGTCCAAGACCTCTGGAAGGGGCTAGAAGATTTTGCGGCCTATAGCTTTAACAAGTCACATGCAGCCTGCTATGCGCTCATTTCAGTTCAGACCGCCTACCTAAAGAGCCACTATCCATCGGCCTTCATGGCCGCACTCTTAACTAGCGACCATGAAAATCTTGAAAGAATAGCCATAGAAGTAGCAGAGTGTAGGAAAATGGGAATAGAGGTTTTGCCTCCAGACATTAATGAATCTTTCATGGAGTTTGCAGTTGTACCAGAGACTGAAAATATTCGTTTTGGGCTTGGTGCTGTTAAGAATGTTGGCCAGGGTCCTATCGAAAAAATTATTGAAGCAAGGGATGATGGAGGACTGTTTAAGAGTATCGAAGATTTTGCTCAGAGAGTCGATGCTACCGTAGTAAACAAAAAAGTCATGGAGAGTTTGGTTAAATGTGGTGCATTTGATTCAATGGGAGATCGAGACACCCTACTTTGTAACGTCGATAAAATTACATCTTATGCTAGTCGTGTGCAGAAAAATGCACTCTCGGGCCAGATAGATATTTTTGGATCCTTAAACCTACACGAACAGGTGCCATCGATAAGTATGGATAAGCCGAACCACAAGATAGACCCAAGGCAGCACCTTATTTGGGAGAAGGAACTACTTGGACTTTATGTAAGTACGCATCCTCTTAGCGATTTTAAAAACTATTTTCAGCACAAGACAAATAGTATCAAGGACTACAAGAAGTCAGATGATGGAAAAATAATTACTATTGGTGGGATTATTACCTCGGCTAGGAAAATATACACGAAGAAGAATGACCCTATGGCGTTTGTGCAGCTAGAGACTCTCGATGGAGATGTAGAGTTGATTGTTTTCCCACGAGTATACGCACAGTACGAGGATTTGTGGGTCGCAGATAATGTGGTAGAGATTGAAGGCAAAATAAATGCTAAAGACAGAGATGGTAATTCTACGGATGAGCTAAAAATATTCGCCGATAAGGCAAAAATATTGAATGCCGAAACAGCTCGAATGTGGCTCAAGCCCAAAGCTGAACCCGAGGCTAGTACTACGCCTAAAACGGACTCAGAAGAAACCGCACTTTCGATTGGCCTAGAATCTATAGGCGACACCGATACTTTAATGAAAATTAAGCAATTACTCGATAATAATCCAGGCAAAACTATTGTTACGCTAACATTTAAGGCTACTAATCAAAAAATGCGTCTACCGAGAGGAGTAAATATGGACTCTAGTGTGCTAGAAGATCTGAAAATAGTCATAGGTGATAAGAATATAACAATCAAGGATATTAAGCCTGCTAATATTTAGTTATATCATATAGCTACTTGCCAGATAGGACCGCATATGATAAAATTGTTTCGTTATGCAAGATACTTTAGCAAAGATAGAGAAGAGCTCACTTAAGAAAAAGATTGCCGACGTGCGCGTTGGTGATACTGTTCGAGTTCATCAGAAAATTACAGAAGGCAAGAAAGAGCGTGTACAGATCTTCGAGGGTCTTGTCATTAGCTTTCGTAAGTCCGGGTCCGTTAGTGCTATTATAACTGTCCGTAAAGTAGCTTCAGGTGTAGGTGTAGAAAAAAGCTGGTTCGTGCACAGCCCTAATGTTGTCAAAATCCAGATTATTAAGCGTAGTAAGGTTCGCCGAGCTGTGCTTAATTATATGCGTACTCGATCTGGCAAATCAGCCCGTATGGCCGAGCAGGAATTTGATAGAAATGCAGCCAATGAGGCCGACGACAGAACTCCTAAGCAAATTGCTGAAGAAGAAATATCTAAAATTGAAGAAGCAGATAAGGTCAAAGCAAGTCAAGACGAACTAAATCAAGTTGACGAAAGTACGGATGATGTTGCAAAGCAAGAGGATAAAGAAGCAGCCAAAGAAGATGCCAGCAACGACGAAGCTCCGAAAGATAAGAACCAAGATGAAAAAGTAAACACTGACGGCAATGATGAAGCCAAGCTCCCAGCTGAAGAATTCGGTGAAGGTGTTAAAAAAGCTGAATAATAATATCTAGCCTATTTTATAGACCAGAGCTTTAATACAAAAGACCCCATGCAGATGCGGGTCTTTTGTATTATGTGGTAGCTAAATCTTCGTTTCGTTAAAAAACTTTATGTATAATAAATTAATTATGAATAACCCAAAAGTACAAGCAAGCTACAGCTTGGAGAATAGACTCGCACGCCAAGGCTTAGTGCTAGTGGCTGGTATAGATGAGGTGGGACGAGGATGTTTATCTGGACCATTAGTTGCTTGTGCAGTGGTTTTGCCAATTAAATGCCGCCTAAAACTATATGATTCTAAGAAAATATCTCGCTCAATACGTCAGCAGCTCTCCAGCGATATTTATGATGTAGCCCTTGCTGTTGGGCTGGGCTGGGTAAGTAACGACAAGATAGACGAATTTGGTCTTGCCTGGGCGCTAAGAGAAGCTTATGAGCTTGCTCTAGTAGATCTTGAGATGCCTATTCACCAGATAATTCTAGATGGCAGCTGCAATTATCTTGAAGACTATAAAATATGTCAGACCATTGTTTCGGCTGATAGCATAGTGGCCTGCGTTGCGGCCGCCTCAATAGTCGCAAAGGTAGCCCGAGACCAGTACATGTCTGATTTATCAGATAAATACCCAAATTATGGCTATCAAACAAATTCGGGCTATGGCACAGCCTTGCACCGCCAGGCAATTAGAGATTTTGGCCTTACAGACATGCACCGCAAAACTTTTTGTAAAAATATAATACTAGATTAGCCACTAGCCAGCTATGAATTGGGGTATTATGGAAATTATGAAAAATACTACTCAGATTGGCAATCAAGCCGAAACGCTGGCCTGTAATTATCTTGAATCTAAACGCTACAAGATAGTCGAGCGCAATTATAAAGACAGATTTTGTGAGATAGATATTATAGCTGCAGACAAGCAATATGTTTGCTTGGTTGAGGTTAAGTACCGAAAAAATAATATTTTCGGTGGTGGTTTCGGTGCAATTGATAACAATAAACAAAAAAGGCTTATAAGGGCATTTCTAGTGTGGCTGTCTAATAATTCTGAATATCAAGAATATCAGCCACGAATAGATGTAATTGTAGCTGACGAGGCTGGCAATATTGAGCATTTGCAAAATGCAATTGAAGCTTCCTAGCAGTCTTGACATTGGAGTGCTAGTTTTTGTATAATAGGGTTATAGTTTGAACACCTATAAAGGAGTCGGAGCTGTTTTAAAACAAAAAACAACCGGCTTTTTTGTTCCAAACAAACATTACAATTGAATAGAAGAATAGAAAGAGAGAAGAAAATATTATGCAAAACCAATTTTTATCAGCCATCGAGCAAATATGTGAAGAAAAAGGTATATCTAGGGACATGGTCTTAGATGCAATCGAAGCAGCAATAATTGCCGCATACAAAAAGGACTTCGGCGATAAGGAGCAGGAAGTTAGGGCCGAACTTAACCCAGATACTGGGGAAGCCACAATTTTTGTAAGTAAAGAGGTTGTGGAGAACGTTGAAGATACGATGACCCAAATAACTCTTGCTGCTGCAAATAAAATTAAAAAAACTGCAGTAATCGGAGATTTGGTAGAGATTAAAGAAGAAAACCGAGATTTTGGGCGAGTCGCAGCTCAAACTGCCAAACAAGTTATTGTTCAGCGTATTCGTGAAGCTGAGCGAGATGTCGTGTTTAGCGAATTTAGCGACAAAGAAGGCACTATTATCAATGCCACTGTTCAAAGATTTGAGAACGGCAACACTTACATTGACCTAGGAAGAGCAACTGGAGTTATATTCCCGGGCGATCAGATACCTAACGAAAAGTATTACCCAGGTCAGAAGATCAAGGTGTTCGTAGTTAGGGTGGAGCAAACAAGTCGCGGTCCTCAGATTGTTGTTAGTCGTTCGCATCCTGATATGGTACGTAGGTTATTTGAAATGGAAGTGCCAGAAATATCCAATGGTTCAGTCGAGATAGCTGGTATCGCTCGTGAGGCTGGTGCTCGAACCAAAATAGCTGTCAAATCTAATACTGCTGGGGTAGATCCTGTCGGTACATTTGTCGGTGGTCGAGGTACCAGAGTCCAGGCTGTTATGGGGGAGCTTGGCGAAGAGAAGATAGATATTATTGGCTATAGCGAAGACCCAGTAGAGTTTATAACCAATGCTCTTTCTCCAACAAAAGTCATAAATGTGAAGCTTGATGCAGAAAATAAAAAAGCTATTGTCAGAGTACCAGAAGACCAACTTAGCCTCGCGATAGGTAAGTCGGGTCAAAATGTACGCTTAGCAGCAAAGCTGACCGGCTGGAATGTTGATATTGACGGAGCAGATGATGCTGGAATCGAAGCTACGGCTGAAGAAGTTAAAGATAAGCCTCAGCCCAAAAAGACTTCAGATCTAGAAGATGCCCTAATAGAAGCAAATAAAGACGACGAAAAGGCTACAGGAGAAGCTACAGAAAAAGCTACGCAAGAAGCTACAGAAAAAGCCACAGAGTCAGACCCAACAGCCAAAGAGCCTAAATAGTCTCAATAAATTTGGCCTGGTAGGTTTTATTTGGTAAAATTCAAGAAAGGATAAGCGATATGCAAGAGGAATTTTTAAGTCATTTTGATAGGTTTACGCAGAACGCCAAAAAAAGTCTGGAGAATGCCGGATTGCTCGCTATTAATATGGGCTCTAATTATATTGGCACTGAACATTTGCTTTTGGGTATGCTTAAGTCGCAAAGTTCTATAGGCTCCAGGCTGCTTGCCGATATGGGTGTCAGGATTGATAATGTACCAATTCACGGAGAACATAAAATCCAAACTTCTACCCCGTCTGGCGTAATTGAGCTATCCGAAACTGCCAAACAGACTATTACCTCAGCACTACGTGTCGCCCAGCAAAACGGTCAACCTTTTGCTGGCACAGAGCACCTTTTGTATGCCATCTTGACCCAAAAGAACTCACGAGCTATTTCTATACTAAAAGATATGAGTGTTGATCCTGTTAATGTTAGAGGTGAGCTAGAAAAATATCTAAAATCACAGCCGCAGCAGGTTGAGGTTCCCAATGGCATGAAAAGAAAAGGTCCAAAGCAAAGCAAGACTCCTGCACTGGATCACTTCGCAATAGACCTGACTCATAAGGCGCTGAAAGGCAAGCTTGACCCAGTCGTAGGCAGAGAATTACAAATAGAGCGTATGATACAAATTCTGAATCGTCGTAGCAAAAATAACCCTGTCCTGATTGGTGAACCAGGGGTTGGTAAGACAGCTATCGTAGAGGGGTTGGCTAAGCTTATCGTTGATGAAAAAGTTCCAGAGATGTTGCTTGGTAAGCGTTTGATGATGCTAGACATGGCTTCGGTAATCGCAGGTACTAAATTTAGGGGTGAATTCGAGGAGCGACTTAAGAAGGTAATCGATGAGGTGACAGTATCTCCCGAGGTTATTTTGTTTATTGATGAGATTCATAATGTAGTAGGAGCTGGTAGCGCCGAAGGTGCGATAGATGCAGCCAATATACTAAAGCCCGCATTATCGCGCGGAGAAGTGCAGACAATTGGTGCCACTACTATAGATGAATATCGGAAATACATCGAAAAAGATTCTGCTCTAGAGCGTCGCTTCCAGCCGGTTATTGTGCCTGAAGCAACTGTCGATGAAACAATCGAGGCACTTAAGGGTCTGCGTTCAAGATATGAAAAATTTCATCGTGTAAAAATATCCGATGAGGCAATCGAAGAAGCTGCTAAGCTAGCAAAGCGTTATATCGCAGATCGTTTTTTACCCGATAAGGCAATAGATCTTATAGATGAGGCTTCTTCCCAAGCGCGAATTACTCGCAGTGGCGATGATGGCAGAAGCAAGCGAATCAAGAAGCAACTAGAAGAAAAACTGTCACAAATAGATGATGCCGTCTACAATCAAGACTTCGAGCAAGCCGCAAGGTTAAAATCCGAGGCTAGCGTTATTGAAAAAAAACTTAATGAAGTAGAGGCACAAAATAAAAAATCAGCCAAAGTAAATGTCACAGTAGATGATATTAACAAGGTAGTATCGCAAAGTACGGGTATTCCCGTTAGTAAGTTGGCTAAATTTGAAACAGAAAACTTAAGAAGTTTGGATGCAACCCTCAAGTCGAAAGTTATAGGTCAAGATAGTGCTGTCGAAGTGATAGCAAAAGCTATCCGAAGAAGCAGGACTGGTATATCCGACCCAAATAAGCCAATTGGTTCTTTCATATTTTTAGGTCCAACTGGAGTTGGTAAGACAGAACTTGCGAGAGTTTTATCGCAACAGCTCTTTAATGATAAAGACGCAATGATAAAAGTAGATATGAGTGAATTCATGGAGAAGCATAATGTTTCTAGGCTCGTCGGTGCACCCGCAGGATATGTGGGCTACGAGGATGCCGGTCAGCTGACAGAGAAAGTTCGCCGAAAGCCGTATTGTATGATTTTGTTTGATGAAATTGAAAAAGCCCACCCAGATGTTTTTAACTTGCTATTGCAGGTTTTAGAAGATGGCACACTGACCGACGCTAAGGGCAAGAAGGTCGACTTCACGAACACCATTATTATAATGACGAGTAATGTTGGGGCTAAAGTTCTAGCGCAAGAGGCTGAAATTGGCTTTAGCACCGATACTCCAAAGCAGCAGCAAGAGCTAGAAGCGATACATGAGCAAATGTCAGCCAAAGTCATGAAAGAACTTAAAAAACAATTCAAGCCAGAATTCCTAAACCGAGTTGATCATGTTGTTGTGTTTAAGGCTCTGTCCAAGATTGATACGGAAAAAATAGCTGAGCTTCAGCTAATGGAGCTTAAATCTAGGCTTGAGGCTAAGGAAATACAGCTTAAATTTAAGCCAAATGTTAAGTCTCTTTTAGTAGATAAGGGCTATGACATAGAAAATGGTGCTAGGCCTATGAAACGAGCAATCCAGCGGCTAATAGAAGATAAGCTCGCATCAGAGATTGTTTTAGAAATGATTAAGCCTGGAGATACCGTAGAAATAAGTGCAAAAAATGGTGAAATTGAACTAAATATAAAAGTTGGGACCAAATAGTACTTTCGTAATTTGTTCGTATGGACATAATTATGTATAATTAATTCATGAGCAAATCAACAACTCAATTTACCTGCCAGAGCTGTGGAGCTGTTACTACCAAATGGAGTGGTAAATGTATGCAATGCGATGCCTGGGATAGCTTAGTAGAGAATCCGGTTATCAATACTAGCTCAAGAAAGGGGGGCGCGTACGCTCCAAGCAAGAAGCCAGATAAATTCCATGAGATAGAATACTCTGAGAATAGTAGGATTGGCACAGGCAATTCAGAAGTCGATTCCGTTCTTGGTGGTGGTATTGTGCCTGGTAGTCTAGTTCTATTAGCTGGCGACCCGGGTATTGGTAAGTCAACATTGGTCCTCCAGCTCGCAGGCGATATATCGAAAAATAAGAAAGTGCTTTATATTAGTGGAGAAGAATCAGCCGCACAAGTAAAACTTCGTGGCGGTCGTATAAAAGACCTTAATACTGATTTTGAATTTATGGCAACTACCGACGTAGATGAAGTATTGTCGCATACTCATGGCGGTAATTATGATTTGATAATAGTAGACTCAATTCAGACGATGTCTAGCCAGAGCCTAAGTGGGGCAGCAGGCACAACTAGCCAAGTAACTAACAATACAAATAGTCTAGTAAGAGCTGCCAAGGATACCAACACTGCTTTTATAATAATAGGCCATGTTACTAAAGAGGGTAATGTTGCAGGCCCAAGACTTATGGAGCACTTAGTCGATACGGTACTGTATCTAGAGGGAGAAAGATACGGACTCCTAAAGATGCTGCGAAGCGTAAAGAATAGATTTGGTGCTACAAATGAGGTCGGAATGCTAGAGATGACCGAGATGGGATTAAAAGCAGTTTCTAATCCGTCAGAAGCTCTATTGATGGAAAGGCAGGAGTTGCCCGGCAGCGTCATATTCGTTGGCATGGAGGGGACTAGGCCAATCTTAGTCGAGGTCCAAGCTCTAGTTAGCCCTAGCGTATTTGGCTATCCTAAAAGAGTTGCAGACGGCTTCGATCTCAACCGCCTCGGTTTGCTATGTGCGGTAATGCAGAAACGTGGGGGAGTAAATTTGAGTACTCAAGATGTATATGTTAATATTGTAGGTGGAATAAAGCTGGCTGAGCCAGCCATTGACCTTGCAATTATTTTAGCAATCGCATCCGCATCCAGCGGTAAAATTATCAACCCAGGTGCAGTAGTATTTGGAGAAGTAGGTCTAAGTGGCGAAATCCGCTCTGTTAATATGTCCAATTTAAGACTCCAGGAAGCTAAAAAACTGGGTTTTAATAAAGCAATTGTCCCAGCATCAATAAAGGGAATAAATTATTATGGTGCTAAGACTATTGCTGATGCAATAAAAAATTTAAAATAAGGGAACAAACAAACAATGTTAGTATTAGAAATTATTCTTTTAGTATGCCTTCTAGCAACAATTATTTTTTATAGGTTAGCTCAGCTTAGTGCTCAAAAGCTAATCCTAGTCGTAATCGGCCTTCTTTTGGGAAGCTTGATTGGTTCACTTTTAGCCACACCACTATCGGCTCTAGGCGAACCATACAACAGATACCTTCCAATTGTAGTAGCGGTATTTCTGTCTATAGCATTGGCAGGTGTCTTTTATTCGAAACACCAATTTTTGGATAGCTTAATGGCCAAAAAGACTGATAAAAATAGTAAAATTCGCAAGCTAAAACCAATTAAGATTGGCAAAAATGAGAGAAAAATACTGGTTGATACGTCAGCCATTATTGATGGCAGAATCGGTGATATTGTGGCCACTGGTTTTATACCTGGAGCACTAATTGTCCCAAGATTCGTTTTGGCGGAGCTTCAGAACATAGCCGACAGCGAAGATGCACTCAGAAGAGGTAGAGGACGCAGGGGCTTAGAGATATTAAATGAAATGCGTATAAATGAATCCCTGCAATTAGAAATAATCGAAGAAGACCCTAAAGATATAAAAGAGGTTGATCATAAGCTGGTATTTTTGGCGAAAAAATTTAAGTCTAATATCTTAACTACTGACTATAATCTAAATAGAGTTGCTACTATTGAGGGCGTTAAGATTTTAAATATTAATGAGCTAGCAAACTCTATTAGGGCAGTTGTGCTTCCGGGGGAGATTATGAAGGTTTCTGTTGTCCAGGCCGGCAAGGAAAAGGATCAAGGAGTAGGCTATCTACCAGACGGAACTATGATAGTTGTTGATGGCGGCGACAAGCTAATAGGTAAGAATGTAGATTGTGAAGTTACTAGGATATTCCAGACAGTAGCAGGCAAGATGATATTTGCTACACCAAAGGGACATAGAAAAACAAGCCAGCCCACTAGTAAGCCAAGGCCTACAAGGCAAAACAGCCAATCCAAGAACTTCGTCAAGAGAAACAGCCCAAAAAAGTAGCTAGAGCAGATCTATAAAATAAGCTCTAAGGATAAATCGTTTGTGATCCACTAGATGACGAATATATTATTTTGATATTAGAGCTAGCACCAGATGCTCCATTCCATGTGCTTGGGAAGATATCCCAGCTATATGGCGATGAGCCTACTGCTGATCCAAAAGGAGCACCTCCCACATAGAGCTGGGCACTAAATGAGCCTAGCGTATAGGTGAAGTTGCAAGTGCGTCCAGAACAGCTCAGGTTCGCACCGCCAGATCCTGTCGCAGTTACAGTTACACTATTACTGGTGGCAGTATAGTAGCCGCTATCGATAACCTTTGCACTGAAAGTATGGTTGCCAGAAGCTGGCGTAATAGTAGTCGAGAAGCCAGGGCCTGATCCCTGCTGGGTTGCTATGATATTGCCGTCCATATAGAACTCAACTTGGTTGATTGGGAATTTACCGGAGGTAGTATTGGCAGAAAGTGTGAATGTGCTGCCCGAGCTTGGTGAGGCACTAATTGAAACTACTGGCTGAGGATCTCCACATTGATGTACATCGTCTTTTTCGGATGGAATGCTTCCGCCCTGGGAATAGCCTAGACCTCGAGCTAGAGTTTGAACTGGGGGGTTCCATCTTGGATAGGATGGGTCTGTCGGGCCAATCTCGGCCGTGATCAGTGAGCCAGTAATCTCTCTTCGTGCACCTTCGGGCGTGCAGTCAGTGGCGAGTTTTCCAGAAACAATATCGATAGATGCTTTTTGGGCATCCCTGGCCTGCTCTATCCTGTACCAGCTAGGGAATATATCTGTGCGCGTCCTTGATCCTTGAATGAGAGATTTTCCAGTATTTGCGTCAATCGTGAGATCTTTAATACCGCTGGGTTTTTCGAATGGTTCATTAGGATCATCTTTTGTTACTTTTGTCATGTATTGATTCCATATTGGAGCCGATACTATACTAGCTGCTTGTGTCATAGGTCTATTATCGTTATTGCCAGCCCACACTACAGTCACGACTCGCTTAGTGTATCCAACTGTCCAAGCATCACGGTAGTCTTCGGATGTACCTGTCTTTGCCGCAACGGTTTTGCCAGCTAATGTGAGCGGATTACGGCAAGGAAAAACTCCTAAGCTACAGCGAGCATTATTATCCGACATAATGCTATTTATCTGGTAGGCAATTTGAGGATCCAGAACTTGTTTGGCTTTATTATTTTCCTGCTTAGAATTATCATCTACTACTTTTCCAGAACCATCGGTTATCTTGAGCCAATAAACTTGATCCCGATGCTTACCATCAGTCGGGAAAGCCGAAAAGGCATTTGCCATATCAACCATACGAACTTCTGCCGCACCGAGTGCAGTACTTAAGCCGTAATTATCGGTTGATCGGTTATAGGTAGTAATACCCATATCCTTAGCGGTCCCAATGAATTCTGGTATGCCACCAATATAGAGCGCTTTTACCGCTGGGATATTCAGAGAGCTTGCAAGTGCAGTTCTGACTGACTGAACTCCATAGAATCGTTTAGTGTAGTTTTCTGGTATATAAGCGGGATTACCCCCAAAATCAGTCTTTACATCGTACATAGTACTTCCTGCGCCCCAATTTTTCTTAAACATATTTGCATACACCAGCGGCTTAATAGAAGATCCTGGCTGCCTCAAGGAAGTGGTCACATTGAAGCTACCAAATTCTGGGTCTGAAGTGTCATAGCTACCAACCATTGATAGTACTTCGGCGGTATTTGGGTCCGAAGAAACTAGAGCTGCATTACTACCACCATAACTTCTTACGGCCTTGATGTTGTCCTTGACAACTGCTTCAGCAATCTTCTGTTTTGGCAGATCGATAGTTGAAATAACTTTGAAGCCGCCTTCATTGACCCTTTTGATACCATATTTTTCTTCAAGTTTTTCACGTACATATTGTACAAAATGAGGTGCCTGCACATTGGCATAGGGGTTGTATGGCTTCAGCTGGGCCAGTACATCTACTTGCTTGGCTTCATCGGCTTCAGTTTTGCTTATGTAGCCCTGGCTAGACATCAGGTCTAGTACTCGATCTTTTTTAATCAGAAGCTCATCTTTATTGGATCCATACGGGGAGTAGTATGTCGGTGCTTGTGGAAGGCTCGCTAGGGTTACGCATTGCGATAAGCTCAAGTCCTTAGCATCGATTCCAAAGAATTGCTTTGAGGCAGCCTGTATACCATATGCAGTTGAGCCATATGGTATTTCATTGAGGTAGAGCTTAAGTATGTCGTCTTTTTTATAGAGTTGCTCCATCTGAATAGACAGTATTAGCTCTTTTATTTTTCTTTCTACGGTCCGCTCATTAGTCAGTAGAGCATTTTTAACATATTGCTGGGTGATAGTAGAACCACCGCCTCGGCTTGGATCTTTGAATACTATACCTGTAAAAGCCCTAGCAATACCCTTCGGGCTAAAAGCCCCCTGTTTGTAGAAATCCTTGTCTTCAAGGGCAACAGTAGCATTTTTAATACACTTTGGCATTTGATCGAACTCAATGATGCTTCGATTCTTGTCGCCATAAACTTCTATGAGTAGATTTTCGCCGGTACGGTCATATATTTTGGTAGTCTGGGCGCTGACGCGAGAGTTTATCTTATTTGGACTTGGTAGGTCCTTGGCAAACCAAAGAAATAGTCCCGCCATTAATAATACAAATACAGCAACTATGACCCCATATATTTTTAGGGCTTTTTTGCTTGTTAGGACAGACCATACATGCTTAGGTCTTAGCTTATCTAGACCTTTAGCCTTAGGTACGGATTTGCTCCCACGCTTAATGGATCTTGAGGCCCTAGAGTTTTTTACTACTCTTCGGGTGGATAGTGATTTGTTTGGTTTAGCGGATTTTTTAGCCATAAGATTTGTTAAGTAAATTATACCACGCATGACTGATAAATACTTTTATAATGCGATTACATTACAACGATATTATTGGTATAATGTGACAGATATGCAAACCAAACTATTCAGTAACTTATACTCTTATTATTCAAATGGCTCTACCGCTTAGAGCCCGCAAATTATTTTATTAACTAATAATCTAGGAATAATATGAAATCTAAAGATATACTAAATAACTTGCTCACTCGCAACGTTGAAGATCTGATCGTACGAAGTGAGCTCGAAAAAAAACTTAAATCAAAAACTAAACTAAGAATTAAGCTCGGAATAGACCCTACCGGAAGCCTTATTCATATTGGTCGCGCCGTTACACTCTGGAAGCTTAGACAATTCCAAGAATTAGGCCATAAGATAACTTTTGTAGCTGGTACTTTTACAGCCCAAATTGGCGATACTTCCGATAAGGAATCTGAACGAAAGATGCTCACCAAAGAAGAGGTGACGAACAATTTCAAATCATACCATGCTCAGTTATCTAAGATACTTGATATGGACAAGGTTGAAGTGTTCCAGAACGGGGATTGGTTCAATAAGATGGATTTAGAGGAGTTTTTCAAGCTGACTAGCTTGTTTACCATCCAGCAGATGACTGAGCGTGAGAATTTCGCAAAACGCATCAAGTCCAATAAGCCTGTTGGTCTGCACGAAACTTTGTATGCCCTGCTTCAGGGTTATGACAGCGTAATGATGAAAACGGATTTAGAAGTAGGTGGTACCGACCAGCTATTTAATATGCTTGCAGGTAGGACGGTCCAAAAAGCATATGGCCAAGTTCCGCAAAGTGTCATGACATTTCATATCCTAGAAGGTATGGATGGGCGCAAGATGAGCACCTCGTGGGGTAATTGTATTTATATCGACGATGAACCTTTGGAAATGTATGGCAAAGTCATGGCTATAAATGACGAGCTAATCCCCTCATATTTTAAAATGGCGACCGATGTCCCGATGGATGTTATTGAACAAATTGAAAAAGACATGGCTATGGGAGCAAACCCACGTGATACTAAGGCTAGCCTGGCACGCGAAATTGTCGCTCGATATAATGGCAAGAAAGCTGCCTTGAGCGCCGAAAAGGACTGGGAAAAACAGTTTCGAGATGGCGATAGACCAGCCATAATAAATGCCTTTAATACTAAAAAGAAACCTATTCTGGATGTTGTGAGTGAGGCATTCGATATAAGTAAATCAGAAGCTAGAAGGTTAATGTCGCAGGGTGGAGTAAAGGTCGACGACCAGCGCGTAAAGGATATTGAAACAATTATCGAAAAAGACTGCATGATTCAACTTGGCAAGCGTCGCTATAAGAAAATTATCATAAAGTAACCAATGACTATATCGAGCTCCATATCTAGATTGAAGGGGGTGGGGCCAATTTTGGGAAAAGCATTGAATGATATCGGTATAAATACAATTGCCGATTTGCTTAATTATTACCCCAGACGCTGGGATAGTTTTCAGTCAATTTTAAAAATTCAAAATATCCTTCCCGGCCTAGTTAGCTTTGAAGCAAAGGTTGAGAATATAGCGATGCGCCGGAGTAGTCGGCAGAAAAGCTTGACTATCACGGAGGCTATCTTAGCCGATGAAACAGGTACGGTTAGGGCTGTCTGGTTCAACCAGCCGTATTTAGCAACTTCCCTATTAAAGGGATCGACTTATCGCTTTAGGGGTAATTATGAATACAAAAGTGGCTATATTAGCCTGGCTTCCCCGACTTTCGAAAAGCCTGGCCCAGATACCTGCCCAGAAGATATCATCTCTATTTATCCTGAGAGCAAACAGATAACATCTACTATAATCCGCAAACTAATTAAGCAGTGCTTGGATTGTACTAACCAAATAGATGATATTCTGCCTGAAGAAATAACTCAAAACCATAAATTAATTTCTACCCAAGATGCTATTAAGTTCTTGCATCAGCCTAAAAATAATCGTGAACTAGAACTTGCCAAAAGGCGTATAAGCTTTGAGGAAATATTTGAGCTAATTCTGACGGGCTTAATAATAAAGAAAAATATTAAAACTTCATCTGCAGTTAAGATAGATTATGATTCTAATATAGCGAAAAAATTTGTAGGTTTATTGAAATTTGAGCTAACTTCAGCCCAGAAAAAGGCAGCCCACACGATTCTGGTAGATCTCGATAGTGAAAAGCCAATGAATCGAATGCTAGAAGGTGATGTTGGGAGCGGCAAGACCCTTGTCGCGCTTATGGCTGCAGCTATGGCTAATAATTCTGGCTATCAATCAGTAATAATGGTCCCAACGGAGATTTTGGCGCGCCAGCATTTTATTAGTGCCGAAAAAATACTTAATAAGCTAGGCATCAAAATCGGTCTACTGATTTCTGATTTGAAAAAATCAGATAAAGAAGATGTTTTAGCGAATATAAAAGAAGGCAAGGTTGATTGCATTATAGGAACCCACGCCTTAATCAGTAAAGCTGTGGAGTATAAAAATTTGGGCTTAGTTGTGGTTGATGAACAACACAGATTTGGTGTAAATCAACGATCAACACTGAAGGGCAAAGCCAAGTATATGCCTCACGTTCTGACGATGACAGCAACTCCTATCCCTAGGAGCTTGGCACTGATTGTTTATGGAGATTTGGATGTCTCTATCATCGATGAGTTGCCGCCTGGACGTAAGCCAATTATTACAAAGCTAGTAAAAGAAATAGACCGAGTCCATGTTTATATACATATAGATTCCCTAATATCTCAGGGTCAGCAAGTGTACGTAGTTTGCCCGCTAGTAAGCGAATCAGATAAGCTTGGCGTAAAGAGCGTTGAGACAGAATTCAAGATCCTACAAAAGACAGTCTTCAAGCACCGCAGGATTGGATTGATACACGGTAAATTAAAAGCCGAAGAAAAGAATAAGATAATGGACGAATTTAAGTCCGGCAAGATTGATATGCTAGTGGCTACATCAGTCATCGAGGTGGGGGTGGATGTGCCTAACGCAACAATAATGATTATCGAGGGGGCTGAGCGTTTTGGCTTGGCCGCTCTGCATCAGCTGAGAGGTAGGGTTGGAAGAGGCGAACAACAGTCGCACTGCTACCTATTTAGCGATAGCGATAATCCTAATACTATCAAGCGACTAGGTGCACTCGAAAAAACTAATGATGGCTTTAGGTTGGCCCAAATTGACCTCGAAATGCGTGGACCTGGCGAAATATACGGTACAATGCAGCATGGAATTTTAGACCTCAGGATAGCAGATATATATGACCGTGAGCTGATATCTGAAGTGAAGGAGGCAGCTGAGGCTTTTATTAGTAAGCATAATCTGTTAGAATATGCGCAACTCGCCGAGAAAGTTAATGGTCTAAAAAGTATTACCACTCTCGACTAGCCAAAATTATGAACTCAGGATTTTTCAATCATCTTACAAGAGGTAAATTATTTAATTCGGTCGGCACTCATCAGAAATTCGACCGAGCTAGTTATGATTTATTTAAAGACAAGGTAAGTGACCCAAAAAAGTTTCCTAGTCGATCTATGATTCTTAATTTTGAAGGCTCTGGAGGCCCAGATGGGCTTAAATTTAAAGGCAACTACAATACCGACCATATGTGGGACCCGGTAAATAAAATAGGGCATCTGCCTACCTGGATAGAGGTTAATTATAATAACTTGGTGCAGGCTTTGAAGGATGGCGATGAAGTAAAGGCCTCTTTTGAGGCAGGATTCATGGCTCATTATTTGACCGATATTCTCACACCAGCACATCACTTAAGTCCCAAGTTCATCCTGGAAGAGTATGAAAATAAAAAATATCGTAAGCGCTGGAAGATATATGGCCATAAAGGTATCCTCAGTACCCACGTAGCATTTGAGGCAGGCATAAGTAGTGCCATATTCTTTAGTCCTATTAAGTCTAAGTTTGACGAGAAATTACTTAATTCGATAAAAAAAGATGGAATAAAACAAATTGCTATGAATGAAAGCCTGAGCATTTCTAAATACAAGATTTATGACAAATTCATAACTAAAGGATGGAATGCCAAGCTTGCAAAAAGTATTAAGGAGACATTGGTAAAGCGAATACCTCAGCTTATTGCTGCAGCCTGGGTGTCTGCCTACGAAGAAGCTTACGGCGAATAAATATGCTTTTAACCAAAATTAGTTCGGGCGAATTCGGCGGGCGGTCTCTGAATCTGCCGCCCCAAAGCGTTACGCGCGCCATTTCAGCAAAGGTGAGGTCAGCTATTTTTAATACACTTGATGTTGAGGGGCGAATTGTATTAGATTTGTTTGCCGGCGGAGGTACGCTAGGATTTGAGGCCTTAAGTCATGGTGCTGAGAAGGTGACTTTTGTTGATATCTCCGATAGAGCTATAAAAACTCTAAAACAAAATGCCACCAATTTAGATGTAGAAAAGCGCATTTATATAAAAAAAATGGATGTTAAAAAGTATGCCAAGGACTTAGGCTTGAAGTATGACATCATATTTCTCGACCCGCCATATAAGGATTTTAACAACGCACTAGTCAAGACCGCCTCAAATCTGTTACAATTAGGCGGCATTTTAGTGGTCAGCTGTTCCTCTAGATCGTTCGTGGAAGAACCTGATGACACACTGGAGCTTGATGAAAAGAATTACGGCGACACTAAAATAGTCTATTTACAAAAACAGTAAGCCGGGATGGTGGAATTGGTAGACACGCCAGTCTTAGGAACTGGTGGGGTAACACCCGTGGAGGTTCGAGTCCTCTTCCCGGTACCAAAGTAAGAACCCTGAGAAATCAGGGTTCTTACTTTGGTATGGACGAGAAACCTAAGGTTCGTTGAACGAGAAGCGCAGCACCAGAATTAAGCTTGCTTAGATTTTGGTCGAGCACCACGTGGAGAAAATTGCTAGCCCGCTATCCTCTTCCCGGTACTAAACTAAAAAGACTATTAGGTCTTTTTTTGATATCATGAGCTTATGAATACAAACCCACAAGCAAAAGTGATTCTATGTTTTGGAGACAGTAACACTTGGGGCCAGAATGAAGACAAGGGTTTTGGCGAAAGGTATCCAGTTAATGTTAGGTGGACTGGAAGGCTGCAACAACTCTTGGGCACGGACTACTATGTTATCGAGGAAGGACTTGGTGGGCGTACAGTAGATCTAGATGACCCACGCCCAGAAAACCAGGCCGTAACGGCTTTGACTATTTCCTCCCATGCTTCATTAGTCACTCCCGGGTAGATTTAGCAGTTATTATGTTAGGTACAAATGATTTGAAAGCTCAATTTTCAAAGAGCGTTTTAGATATAGCTAATTCTCTGAATAAATATATTGAAACTATAAGGTCACTATCGCCCAAAACCCTAATATTGCTTGTTAGCCCTGTACCATTGAATACTAATGCTTCTAAATTCAAAGAATATTATGGCGAATTATATAATGAAGAATCTGGTGGCAATTCAATTGAGTTAGCCAAAGAAATCCAAAAAGTTGCTAAAGATAAAGAAGTACTATTTTTAGAAGCCGGGGTTGTTGCTAAGGTTGGGCTTGATGGCTTACATCTAGATCCACAATCCCATTCATTTTTAGCAGAAGCAGTCAATGAAATAATTAAGAGAGATGAGTATTAAATTTAATTAACATTAAGTTTGCTCTACAGGTTTTAATTTAAATATACTAAAGCGATGATAAACCTAAGGTTCGTTGAACGAGTAGTGCAGAACCAGAATTAAGATTGCTTAGATTTTTATTTGATCACCGCAGTTAGAAGATTGCTAGCCCGCTACCCTGCCACCGCTACCATAAGCAGCATCTGTTAGAGATAGCAGGGGTTTTTTATTTCCATGAACCCTAAGGTGTTATCGGTTTTAAGTTCTGGTTGGTGTTTGGTATACTCAGGACATGCAATCACAACTTCCTAAACTTGCACTCGGGACTTGGCTAATGGGTGGAACGAAAGACCCTGACCCAAACAACGACGATGCAGGCGACATAAAGGTCATTAAAACAGCTATAGAGTCAGGTGTTTCGCTTATTGATACGGCCCAGAACTATGCAGGCGGAAAGTGCGAAGAACTCGTTGGTCAAGCTATAGCAGACTTACCAAGAGAGAGTATTCAAATACTAACCAAGCAGAACAGACTCAAGCTATCGTATGACGAGGTTATTGAAGGCTGCCACGATAGCCTCGGGCGACTTGGCGTTGAATACATTGAATACTTTGTCTGCCACGCACCGAATCCTGATTTTGACTTAGCAGACTTTTTTAAAGCAAGTAATCAGCTATATAAAGATGGCTTGATTAAGCAGGTGGGCGTAAGTAACTTTGGAGTCAAATCCCTACAAATAGCCATTGATACTTCTGATCTTCCAATTGCGCTAAATCAGCTTAGCTTCTCCATAAACGATAGCGATATCCTGACCGCTGGCGTCTATGATTTTTGCTTAAAGCACAAAGTACCCATTCAAGCATATCGACCACTTGTAAATATCAAGGAAGAGCAAGACAGCTACAGGCTGCTCCAAGAGATTGCCATGGATACAAAGCTAACTCCCCACCAAGTTTTAATTGCCTACCTAAATAGCTATGAAGGTATTTCTTTCACTATACGAGCAAGTACCGCGGAACACTGGCAACAGATTAAGGATGCTTTGGAAGTGACCCTGGAGCCATCGGCACTTAAAGAATTGAAGCAAGTACACATGACCAAGCAGGGAGCATTCGCGCACTTCCTAGACATGTAGGTTCTAGTCTAGCAAGGTAGAGTAAACACCAAATGTGGTGAGGCCTAAGATCCTGTGACGACGCTTAATATAAAACTAAGGATTGGGGATATGCATAAGAACGCAATTCCGAATATGAATTTGTTTCTTTGCTTTAGTGCATCTACGGAGTTTTTCTGCTGGCCCTGGCCCATAAGCTTATTGTATTTAATACCCCCTGAGTAAGTAAGGTAAAGCCCAATTGGCCAAGTTATAAAGAATGAGAGAAGAACTATTAAATTAATTACAAGACTAGAATCTGACATGGTTACCTTTCGTTATGGCTAATATATCTTTAAGTATAAGGC
>Ga0194055_10000523_pt1 | contig 31037 bp, 23 predicted proteins | sample SepL449m_MetaG_FD_155482 | JGI IMG/M metagenome (GOLD analysis project Ga0194055, IMG submission 155482) | Anoxic zone freshwater microbial communities from boreal shield lake in IISD Experimental Lakes Area, Ontario, Canada - Sep2016-L442-9m | ecosystem: Environmental > Aquatic > Freshwater >... | reverse complement strand
TCGTCAGGTGAGCAACAACGAGTCCTGCTTGCTCGCGCGCTAATGACAGATCCCATTGCGCTACTTCTTGATGAACCAACCGCTCGACTTGACTTGGGCGGACGTGAAAATCTAATCCGACTACTTCTGACCTTCGCTACAGAAAACCCGCAATTGCCATCTCTAGTAGTTACTCATCACGTTGACGAAATTCCGCTCAGCACCACGCATTGTGCACTGATGCGAGCCGGAAAAATTATTGCCGCAGGACCATTACGTGAAACCTTGACATCGGAGTCACTCTCTGACTGTTTCGGAACGTCGCTACTTCTCGAACAACGAACAAACGGACGCTTAACCGCCTACGCCCCGTGAACAACCCGAACTAAACCTATTTTGCCGGCCTCGACTTGAGCCGCTAGAACCCTGTCGAGGATGCCAGCGGTCCACAAAGTTCCGCCGTATGACAGATTGACCGTCACATCGCTTCCCTCATTGGTTTTTTGAATCGAAATTGACATCGTCCATGGGGCATGACGCCTTCCGTCGATCTCATCTCGTTCAAAAACTATGTGATCTGGCGAATTCACCGTTCGTCTCATCCGCAAACGTTTCGAACGTGCAAAGACTCCGACTTTGGCGCGCAGTTCAACATTCCATACGCCATCTTCCACTACGTCAACGCCATGCACCATTGGCATCCATTCGACGTACCGAGCAAGATCCGCAACGTACGGATGAACGACGGCAGGGTCGACCGCTAAGAGCACTTCAGACGAATACTGCATATGACCTATTCGTCATCTTTTGGCTGTTGACCAAATGCCCGTCCAAGAAGTCGGCCAAATGTTGGCTGGTCTTCGTCGGTGGTTTCAGTTTTTGCAATGCGAGGAGACCATGGAATTGCTTGAGTTTCGTCTGGGTCCGGATTTCCCTCGAAGAGTGACGGACGTTCCCGTTCTGACTTTTTCGCAGAAACACGTTTCGTACGAGTGGCCGGTGGTGGTTGCGGGTCATCACTGATACGAAACAATTTCGGAACAGCATCACGTCGATCATCAATAGTCCAACCCCGCGGAACACTGAGAGCATTGGCATGACGTCGACACAGACGACCGGCTAATTCACGTTCTGGAACTGCACGATTATCGACCCACACCGTTAGTTGTGCCTTGTCGATGCCATACGACACTTCAGCAAGACCTGCACATCCAGGTCTTTCACATAACTTCCGCACGATTCAACGATAGTTCCAATTGATCGACATCAGGACCATTCTCTTAGTGACTGCCACTCAAGTCAACTTGCTACCCAGGGACACCAGGCAATTGCACACCAGGCACTGGTCGCGCTGGCAAGACACAGACAATGCCCATTCCTTGACGATCATGGAACTGTCCCATTTCTAAGGGGCATGAACTGTCAGTGGGAATCAATTGTTCAACAATGGCGTCGTGAGGCTGCGAACAAGCAATTTCCACTGCGGATAATGAAGAGTCGATGTTGACACATGAGCCTGCAGACAATAACTGGTCAACCGGAAGTGGCTTTCCTGGTGGTGTCAGAGCATGAGCAATCAACACCAAAACTGCACCGATGACACTTGCAATAATCATCGCCCTCCATGGAAATCGTGCGGGCGAATACGCAACGATGGGCTCGGCAACTCTAAAACTACTCCTGGCTGAAGAAGATGTTGGATTAAAAAGTGATGCGTCATATTTCCGTCGTAATTGACTATCTGACAACGTTTTCCACGCCATGTTGATTTCAGTCAATCGCTGGGAACCATCAACGACGTTCGCGTTCACATCTGGGTGCACTGCACGCATCTTTTCTCGATACGCACGCCGGATTACTTCGGCACTCGCTTCTGCAGACACGCCAAGAACTTGGTAATGCGTTTTATCAGTACCCACGACGCACATCGACAAGACCAACAAGGGGTTCATCGTTAATGAATCGCTTGACATTTTCTGTAATACGAGCCGACAACAATGGCACAGCCATTTCTGGGGTATTTCCAACGTGCGGGGTAATGATGCAGTTATCGAGTGACCACAATTTGTGACCGTCTGGCAAAGGCTCAGGATCAGTCACGTCAAGTGCAGCTCCCCCAATGATCTTGTTTTCAAGTGCCCAGACCAGGTCATCTGTGACGATATGCCCACCACGAGCGACGTTGATGATCCACGCATGTGGTTCCATGACTTCCAACTCAGGCCGACCAATAAGTCCCACAGTCTCTGGCGTTAACGACAGTGCCAGGAACACAACATCGGCACCAACTAGCGCATCAACAAGATTTTCTTGACCGACCACAGTGTCAGCCCCTTCAATCCCCTCCACTGTTCTGCGCACAACAGTGATACTGCAGTGAAACGGCGTAAGCAGTCGAATGAGAGATTCAGTAATACCACCGCCACCAACAATGGTGACTTCAGCTCCCAACAAGTTGCGACCAGCAGGACCTGACCATTGTGTGGCCCGAGAATACGCAGCAATGTGCCGCATGCCTGCAAGAGCTAGCGATAACGCGTGTTCAGCAACTGGTTCTGCATACACACCTTTGCCACATGTCCACACACGGTCATTGTCGAGCACTGGAACAAAGTTTTCGATTCCGGCAAATGGAACCTGCACCCACTCGAGATGATCATTCGCATCAAGAATCTCGCGAAGACCAGATGCATTGCGAGCCGCAGTCCACACAATTGCAGATGCATCAGCGGGTTCCACAACGTGACCACCACCGGCAATCACAGCGTCTCGCACCCACTCAGGTGACGTGGGTGGTTGTACTGCTATTGCGCGACTACTCGGAGGTTCCATATAGGTGTAACGCTACGTCAACTTCCGGCAAGCGTGGCAGCGATTTCGCTGGAGGAACTTCCAGACCTGCGTAGCACGACTGTCACAAACCATAAAGCACCCAACGTGACACAGAACAGAATCACCGCACCAACACCCCAAAATGGCTTAATGGTGCTGCGGGTTGCGCCAAGCAGTGCCACAGGGAACGTTGTGGACCCTGCCTCACTAATCAAGGTTGAAATAACGGCATTATCGAGGCACAACGTGAAGGACAACAATCCACCAGCAATGAGTGCAGAAGAAATGAGCGGCAATGTGATTTGACGGAATGCGCGGGCAGGCGGTGCACCCAAGTCTGCGGCTGCTTCTTCGAGCGCTTCGTCAAGTCCAGCAAGACGCGCACGAACTATCAATGTGACGACGGCACTCGCATACAAGGACTGACCAACCCACAGCTTGTTCATCCCCCCATTAAACGGACCCCACCCATGCTTAAACGGATAACCGATGAGAGGGAAATTTGCGATGCGGGGGAACCATGTAGCGAGTGCAATTGCGTCCATGATTTCTGGTGTTACCAAAATAAGAAACACAGTGGCCATAAACACTTTGGTCCACACACCTGGACGTCGAGCAAGCGCTACGCCTGCGAACCCTCCGAGAATGACGGCCAAGATTGTGGCGCCGAATGCTGCGACGAATGAGTTGCGAATGGCATCGCCAATACTGGCGAAATCAAACACTGTTTCGTACCAGTTTGTAGACATGCCGTTGATGACAAATGCCATTAGGAAGGCAACAGGACCAGACCAGTTCAATAACCGACGAGAAATTTTTGTGGTGCGCATCAATACTGTTCGAAGAACAACCGAAATCACAAACAAAGCTGCAAAACGAACCAGCACTGCCCAAGCGACCGAGCCATCAAACAACTCGTCCCACCATCTGACTCCTGGGTTTCCTGACCAGATAGTGAACGAACTTCCACCGTTAAACGAATGGAAAACTACGAGCAAGATAGGGATGAACAAGAAGACCAAGACGAGCACTGTCCACGCACTTAGTGCAATTGGCAATACGTCAAACTTGAACCATGATGCGGTGCCTTCCCGAGTGCGACTCACTGATCGTTCGTGAAGTGAGTGCTTGATACGTGTCGTAATCGGTAATGGATGATGCAACACCCATGAGATAAGCCACACAATGCCGGCACCTCCAACCATGGAAAGCAGTACGGCGCCAATCATCAGAATTGCCATTGCAGAACCAAGTGGCCAGTTTTGTGCGCCACTGAATTGTGAAGCGATCATCGAACCGATCATGTTTCCTTTTGCACCACCAAGAACAGTTGCCGTGACGTAGTCGCCACACATCGGAATGAACGTCAACAGAACGCCAGCGATGATGCCAGGTCCGGCCAAGGGCAATGTGACCCCAAAGAAAGTCGCGACGCGTCCTGCACCTAAGTCTTTGCTTGCTTCACGCATACGGACATCAATGCGATCAAGTGCCACGAACAGCGGCAAGATCATAAAACCCAAGTAGTTATAAACAATTGCAATCTGCACTGCGAGAGGTGTTTCAAGAATTTGAATTCCCTGCGTACCGATCCAGCCCATGTGGACCAGCCATTTTGAGAAGAAGCCGTTTGGAGCAAGCGGTATTCGCCACGCCACAGTACGAATGAGAAAGCTCGTAAAACTCGGAACGACCACCAACGCAAGAATGATTGCTTTCCACTTTTCAGGCACCTTGAACGCAGCAAAATATGCAACGGGTAGGCCAATCAATAAGCAAGCAATTGTTGCAATGGTTGATATTCGCAATGTTGATTTGAACACCTTGAAGAAGGTCTCGTCAAACACATGTGAATAATTTGCGCCAGACAAATGACCGAAATCAACGGGAATTAGTTTCGTGCCGTTCTTTGCGCCAAAGCTATAAACGACAATGAAGGCAATCGGTACAGCAAAAAACAGCAGGTACCAAAAAATCGACGGCAGAGCGAGTGCGAACTTAGGAGCTCGCAGCCGTTTGCGATAGGTAGTTGCGACCGGTGCGGTCACCCTTATCAGGCTCCGGCCTTGGCTTTTGCTTTGTTCAAAATATCGACTAAGCGGTCAATTGAAGTGTTCAAAATCTGCGTATGCATGGTCTTTACTTCTTCGGGCTTGAAGAAAATCATGTCGCCGTTCACAAGGTCAGGAGCAATTTCTCCAATCAACTGTTCCATGTTTTTCATACCAGTGTTGTAGCCGTGGTACTTGAGGTCTTGGATTGAACGCTCCGGGATAAGCACCCAGTTGATCCATGCATGAGCTGCCTCAGCGTTTGGTGAGCCAGTTGCGATGCAGTAGTTATCCATCCACAATTCGGTGTCTGGTGTTCCGAGAACCCAGCGCCAATTTTCAGGCGTGCCACCTGCATCTTTGATACGAACATATGCCTGACGAGCATCGCCATTCCACGCCATTGACAACGTGTATGCACCTTCTGCAAGTTTGGTACTTGGGTAGCTGTCGAATGCCTTGACGTGCGGAGCAAGTTCATCAACCAGGAACTTCTCAGCTGCATCAAGTGATGCTTTGTCTTCGGTGTTCCAGTCGATTCCATTTGCCCAGAAATACGGACCGGCATAATTGGGAGCTGCATCAATAACTGAACATTGACCACTTGCTTCACCCATGCATGCATCGAGGAAGTCCTGCCAAGAATTAAGTTCTTTTTTGATCTTGGTTGTGTCGTAGAAGAAACCAGTGCTTCCCCAGTTTTTGCACACTGAGTAGTCGTTGGTCTTGTCCCACGCTTGACCAAGATACGCAGGGTCAATATTCGCGATGTTTGGAAGAAGTGTCTTGTCGAACTTCTGAATGAGTCCCTTTTGGATCATTTGAACGATGTATGGACCAGTCGGAACAACAATGTCGAATCCGCTGCTCTTTCCGCCACCTGCAGACAACTTGGTGATGAGATCTTCATTGCTGCCGAAATAGTCAACTTTCATCTTGACTGCCAACGTGCTTTCAGCAAGCGCACCTACAAGTGCAGGGTCGTTGTAGTCACCCCATGTGTACATAGCAAGAGTGCCTGACGACTTGTTAATGACACGGCTCCAATCGCCCGACGCCAGTTTCTCGCCACCACCAGCAGCTGCAGTCGTAGTGGGAGACGCAGAGTCAGATCCACCACATGCCATCAACACCACTGCCATACCAGCTGACGCTGTACCCGCTTTGATAAATGCGCGACGATTTAATTTGTCGCGAAAACTATCGGGGGCAAGAATTCGAAGTTCTTGTGTCATGTGATTTCTCCTTGGTAATTAGTTGTAAGAGATTCGGTACAAGGGACAACCTAGTCCCTGGACTGTCGTGCGCTAGCGGTCTAGTCGTTGTGGGGTTCTGCCATCACTACCCCGGCTTGACGGGCCGAGAACAGATACACCTCTTCAGGTGCCCACGAGCACCACACCGAGTCGCCCAAGGCTGGGCGGTTCGCATTAGTTCGGGGCGACATGACAATGAGGTCGCGGTCACCTGCAGTGACCACATATTGCAGCACGTCACCGAAATGAGAAATTCCTGACACCGTGGCTTGCACCACATTGTGCGCTTGTTGCGGCCGTTCCGACGTGAGCACCATGCACTCTGGACGAACAGCAGACAAGGTGTCTTCACCATTGGGAACATCTTCTTCAGGGCGCGATGCGACGAACACGGTGCCGTCATCTGCAATGGCCCCATCTTCGGTGGCAACACCCGTCCAGAAATTGTTGCGGCCGATAAAGCCCGCCACGAACGCTGACGACGGATGCTCATACACAGTCTCAGGGTCACCCAGTTGCTCAATATGGCCGTCGAGCATGATTGCGATGCGATCAGACATAGACATTGCTTCTTCTTGGTCGTGAGTCACGAACACAAACGTGATGCCAAGACGACTCTGGAGAAGTTTCAGTTCGATCTGCATCTCTTCGCGAAGTTTGCGGTCAAGAGCACCGAGTGGTTCGTCGAGAAGCAGAACGCTGGGACGATTTACCAATGCGCGAGCGACAGCAACTCGTTGTTGTTGACCACCAGACATCTGACGAGGATGACGTTCAGCAAGTTTGGACATCTGCACCATGTCGAGAGCTTCAGCTACACGCGTTGCCACTTCACTCTTGGGCGTGCCTGATTGCTTCAACCCGTACGCAACGTTTTCAGCAACTGTCATGTGAGGGAACAGTGCATAGTGCTGGAAAACAGTATTAACTTCCCGCTTATATGGCGGGATGTTCTGCACTTCTAAACCGTTAATGCGAATGTGACCAGAGTTTGGTTGTTCAAAACCCGCAAGCATGCGCAATGTTGTGGTCTTACCGCAACCACTAGGTCCGAGCAAAGACAGGAACTCGCCTGGATGCACAGTGAGATTCATTGAATCAACCGCGACCACGTCGCCGTATTTCTTCGTCACATTGACGAGCTCTACTGATCCGCGCTCACTTGCCACTGGACCTCCCCTTTGCGTGTCGTTCAAATCATAGGCACCTTGAACCGCTATGGGCGGAATCACATGGGCGCAATCTAGTGTTCTTATATGGACCCCTCCGACTTTGAAGAGATTGAACACCTCGCTCAACGTCATCTCTGGGGCCACTTCACTCGTCTCGCAGGCGTTCAGCGCGATGGGCTTCCGATTATTGACAGAGGCGAGGGTGCTTATGTGTACGACGCACAAGGCCGCAAGTATCTCGATGGTCTCAGCGGTCTCTTCACTGTCAACATTGGCCACGGACGCACAGAGCTTGCCGAAGCAGCTCGTGCTCAAACCGAGAAGCTCGCCTATTTCCCGATTTGGAACTATGCAACAGAACCAGCAGCGCGTCTTGCGGGCAAATTGGCCGACCTTGCGCCCGGCAACCTGAACCGAGTCTTCTTTACGACAAGTGGCGGTGAAGCAGTTGAAGCGGCATGGAAACTCGCCATTCAATACTTCTCAATCATCGGACAACCTCAGCGCCGCAAAGTCATCAGTCGCGACTACTCGTATCACGGCACGTCAATGGGTGCGCTTTCCATCACCGGCATTCAAGCATTGCGTGAACCGTTCGAACCCCTTCTTCCCAATGCTCTGAAGATCCGCAACACGAACCACTACCGATGTGGCACATGTTCTCAACTCGACGCGTGCACTCTTGATTGTGCTGATGATTTAGAACGCCGCATTCTTCAAGAAGGGCCAGACACCATCGCAATGGTGATTATGGAACCAGTACAGAACACTGGTGGTGCGCTCGTGCCGCCAGATGGATACTGGAAGCGTGTTCGCGAAACCTGTACCAAGTACGGAATCTTGCTTGTCTCTGACGAAGTGATTTGTGCATTTGGTCGCCTTGGTCACATGTTTGGATCTGACAGATTCGGTTATCAACCAGACATGATTACTTTTGCAAAGGGTGTTACGAGCGGCTACTCTCCTCTTGGCGGAGTTTTAGTGAGCGACAATATTGCCGCACCCTTTCTTGAAGAAGGAAACAATGTGTTTTTGCATGGACACACTTTCGGTGGTCACCCGGTTAGTTGCGCAGTTGCACTTGCAAACATCGAAGTCCTTGAGCGCGAAGACCTCTGCGGAAACGTATTACGGCACGAAGCATTGTTCGATGACGTGATGGCATCTCTCAATGAGTTACCGATTGTTGGCGACGTCCGTGGCTGCGGGTATTTCCGAGTCGCTGAATTAGTTCGCGATGCAGAAACCGGCGAGACATTCACCGACGAAGAGAGCGAATGGCTACTACGTACCGTTGTGTCACCGATGATTTACGACGCCGGGCTGATTTGCCGAGCTGACGACCGTGCAGACCCGGTAATTGTGCTGTCCCCCACACTTGTGTGCGGCGAAAAAGAACTTGAATTTATTCGGTCAACACTGACAACAGTTTTTACTGAAGCCTGGCGTCAATACCAGAACAGGTAGATCGGTTTAGCTCTCGAGGTTCGCCATGACGTGCTTGATGCGCGTGTAGTCATCAAGTGCATATGCAGACAAGTCTTTGCCGTATCCGGACTTCTTGTATCCACCATGCGGCATCTCTGCCACAACTGGAATGTGTGTGTTGATCCATACACAACCAAAATCAAGGTGCTTTGCCATACGCATAGCGCGACCGAAGTCACGAGTCCATACTGACGAGGCGAGCCCGTACTCAACGCCATTAGCCCAACGCAATGCTTCATCTTCATCAGAGAATCGCTGCACGGTAATGACTGGTCCAAAGATTTCGTTTTGAATCATTTCGTCGTCTTGCTTTAAGTCGGCAATGACAGTTGGCGTAAAGAAGTAACCATCGTTTCCTTGGCGTTCTCCGCCAGTGACAACGCGAGCGTGCTTGGGTGTGCGATCAACAAATCCAGCAACGCGTGCTAATTGATTCTGATTATTCAGCGGACCGAATGCGGCCTCAAGATCAGTTGGGCCACCAGTGCGCGTTGCGGCTGCTTGCTCAGCAAGTGCGGCTACGAACTCTGCGTAAATTTTTGGCCCACACACAACACGTGTTGCTGCAGTGCAGTCCTGCCCTGCATTGAAATAACCCGCGGCAGCAATACCTGCTGCTGCGGCTTCTATGTCTGCATCGTCAAACACGATGACCGGTGCCTTACCACCAAGTTCAAGGTGCACCCGCTTCAAACTTTTTGCTGCAGCCTCGGCTACTTCAATACCTGCACGAACAGATCCGGTGACAGACACCATGGAAGGAATGTCATGAGTCACCATTGCGCGGCCCGTATCACGGTCGCCACAGATGACGTTCAGTACACCCGCTGGCAAAAACTCCGCTGCGATTTCAGCTAGCAGAGTCGTTGATGCTGGAGTCGTATCAGATGGTTTCAAAACAACTGTGTTACCAGCAGCAATTGCTGGCGCAAATTTCCAGACAGCCATCATCATCGGATAATTCCATGGGGCAACCTGTGCGCACACGCCAATCGGTTCACGACGAATCATCGATGTCATGTTTGCCATGTACTCCGCGGTGGCTTTCCCTTCCAACATTCGTGCTGCTCCGGCAAAGAATCGAATTTGGTCAACCATGGGAGGAATCTCTTCACTCATGGTGAGTGCAATTGGCTTACCAGTGTTTTGCACCTCAGCGGCAACAATTTCATCTGCTCTTGCTTCGATCGCGTCGGCAATGCGATATAACGCCAACGAACGTTCCGACGGGGTTGTTTGACCCCATGATTTGAACGCTTGTCCGGCTGCCTTCATGGCACGGTCAACATCTGTAGCACCACTCAGGGCCGCCTCACCGTATTGCTGTCCCGTAGACGGATCAATAATGGCGGTTGTCTGACCGTCACTCGCATCAACATATTCACCATTAATAAAGTTCTTGAAACTCTTCATGGCCCAAGGTTTCCACATATCGCACCACGGCGTCCACAAACACCGGTTTCACACCCCTTCGTTAAGCAAATATTCGCCGTCAGCGAATAGGTTGTAGCAATGGCATCACTCGCAACTGACCTACAAATCCCCAAAGTTCCGCTCATTGTTGACCAGCAACGATCAGACCGTCATGCTCTCTTGCGAGGGATAGCGAAAGAAAGTTGGCTCGCACGTACCGACATTGGTTATTCCGTTCTCACGTATGACTCAGTGATGGGAATCCTGCGCGACAAGCGCTGGCACTCGGCCACAGGCATGGTGGCTCAACTGCAAGGCATTACCGATGAAGCCTTTCTGAACCGCCGCCAAGTTTCGATTTTGAATGCGGAAGGTGAAGTCCATGTTCGCTTGCGTCGCCTTGTGGCACCAGCATTCTCGCCACGTAGTGCTGACCGCCTTCGACCTTTCATGCGTGAAACTGTCAATTCTCTTCTCGACCCGTTTACTGCTGCCGGTAAAGCCGAAGTGGTGCGCGATATTTGCGAGCCGTATCCCATTCCCATTATTTGTGAATTGTTGGGAGCACCAAAAGAAGACTGGAGACTTTTTAGTCGTCTCGCTTCAGAGATCTTGCTGATATTTAGCGAAAATTTGTCAGAGAACATGTCCGTCTTCCTTGCCGCGCAACAAGAACTTGAAACGTATACCAAAGGGCTGATTGAGAAGCGCCGTTCAGTGCCAGCCGATGACCTCATTACTGACCTCATCGCTGCAGAAGAAGCAGGCGACAAACTCAATACTGAAGAGCTCACCATGATGGTTGACGCTGTGATTATTGGAGGCACTGACACCACTCGCAATCAATTGGGTCTCGCGCTCGCACTGTTTGCCGAATACCCCGAACAATCGGCACTGCTTGGCAAAGACCCCTCACTTGCACAACGCGCAGTGGAAGAAGTGTTGCGCTTCTCCGGCGCAGTTGGTGGCACTATTCGTTTTGCATCAGAAGACATTGAATACAACGGAGTGCTTTTCCCTAAGGGAACATTTATGAGCACATCAATGAGCACCGGAAATTACGATGCCTCGGTGTTTCCCACACCAGAGACATTTGACATCACTCGGGAACCAGTAGGTCAACCTCACTTGTCGCTTGGTGCCGGTATTCATTATTGCCTCGGTGCTTCACTTGCACGAGCCGAACTGCAAGAAGCATTTACCGTTTTGTCACAACGTATGTTGAACTTGGAACTTGATGGTCCTGTTGTTTATAAACCTTCAGGTATTGGAATTTTTGGGCCAGCCTCACTACCAGTGAAGTTCACTCCGTCGCGCTAGTCACAACAACTGTCGCGCCAGCCGCACGTACGGCATTTGAAGTGCGCATGCTCTGGCGTGAGATCACCCGTACATAACGGACACTCAGCGAAAGTGCCATACCGAGTACGGCAACTATCAGCATTAGTTGTTGGGGACGTCACTGTGGTCGGTGAATCTATTTGCACACTGTCATTATTGTCACATTCAGCCCTTCACGCGTGGACCAACACGCCGAATGTCCGTTGTGAGAAGTATCGTCACAACGACCCCTATGACAGATACCGACAGCCAGACGACGAAGAAACGTGCACCCGCCAGGCCAGGAACCGCACGAGCCGCATTTGGGTACAGAGATTTCCGCATCATGTGGTATTCAAACTTCCTGTCAAACATCGGGACATGGATGCAAAACGTGGTGCTTCCGGCGTACATCTACCAACGAACCCACCGCGCTTCTGCCGTCGGCATTTTCGTGTTCGCCCAGCTCGGTCCTCTCCTTCTGCTTTCGATACCCGCGGGAGTACTCGCCGACAGGTTTGACAGACGCAAATGGCTCGTCTTTGCCCAATCGATTCAAATGTTTGGGTCCGTATTGCTCGGTGTTCTCACCATCACGCACGCACCGATCGTGGCTCTCTTTCTTGCTCAGATGACAGTAGGTATCGGCAATGCCTGCAATGCGCCAGCTTTCTCTGCAGTCCTTCCAAGCTTGGTTCGACCAGAAGACTTGGGTGGCTCAATCAGTCTTAACTCGGCGTCTGTGAATGGATCACGCGTGTCCGGACCAATTCTTGTAGCCATCATGATGAGTTGGGGCGTTACGGCTGGTCAGGTGTTTATCTTTAATGCCGCCACGTATCTCTTTGTGACATGGGCTGTTTTGCACATCACTCTTCCTCCGCACACGCCACAACGAGAACAGGGCCTCAAGTCATTTACCGCAGGGTTCCGTGTTGCACGCGACAGACCATCAATTGGTCGCATGTTGATTTCAATGAGTTCTTTTTCGATGTTCTGTTTGCCATTCGTTGGCCTGTTCCCTGCTGTTGCCGACCTCACCTTTCACATTCAGCCAAAAACCGTGACATATAAATGGCTCTATGCCACTTGGGGCTTCGGAGCACTGCTTGGGGCCCTTGCAATCGGAACAGTTCTCGCTCCGTTCGACAAACGTAAGGTGTCGCGCGCGGGCTTCTTAGCATTCGCAGTTTCAATGACCCTGTTTGCAACGGTGAGAGGAACAACTCTTGCCTTTATCACTGCGTTCTTCTTGGGTATTGCGTACTTCGGCACAACAACATCATTGATGACCGTGTTTCAAAGCCGCCTCGAGACAAATATTCGCGCACGCGTGATGGCGTTGTGGTTTATGGCCTTTGGTGGCACGATTCCGCTCGGCAATGCAATCTTTGGCCCAGTGATGGATGCCATTGGTTCTCGCCCTGTTCTCTACATGGGCGCTGTGTGGGCTTTGTTCTTAGCGTGGTGGTGCAACATCGAAAAGATCGATAAACGCATTGACCCTCAGCCAATCAAGGCCTGAACAACTCGTTCCGTTGCCGCGACACGCGATCCTTTGACAAGGACAACGGCGTCAGAGTCGCAATTACCTAACGCGGCCACAATGTCGTGCAACGACATCGTGCCGGTTCCGTACAAATCGGTCTCAAGAGCTAGCAGTTCAATCCCAAGTCGTTGACATAGGTCTGAAATCTCTCGATGCACCTTCTGTGAATCAAGCACCTCAGCCATCACACCCAACACTGCATATCTCTGCTTGGCAGGAGTTTCTGCAACTGTACGCAACGCCGCGGCAACTGAAATTGGGTTTGCATTGTATGAATCATCAAGTAAGCGAACACCATTACGTCCACTCACCCACTGCATGCGTTGAGTTGCGCTCTGTGCATTCGACAAAGCCGCAACACACTGTGACAGTTCAATTCCACAGGTGATACCCGCTGCAACGGCTGATGCGGCATTAGATGCCATATGAACTCCCGGCAGTGGGACTACTCCTACTGCGCTCTGACCACCAGCAGTGAAACGCACAGTGCAACATCCGCGTTCATCCACAGAGACTGTCTCCCACCGAACTGCCGCAGTGTCAGATGATCCAAATGTGACGACGCGCGCAGAAATGTTGTGCACTGTTTTCATTGCATTGACAGAGTCTGAATTGACAATCGCAACCCCCGACGACGGCAGGGCTTGGAATAGTTCAGCTTTGGCTCGAACCACTCCCTCGATTCCACCGACCCGTTCACTGTGAGCATCACCCACTTCGGTAATCACGCCAATCTGAGGCTGACCAACGTCGCACAACCTGGCAATTTCACCTAGTCCGCGCATTCCCATCTCCAACACCAAAGCGTCACAGGCATCAGGTGCGTTAATAATCGTGACGGGAACACCGATGTCATTGTTTAAAGATTTCTCCGGTCCGTGTGCATTCGAATACTGCGATCGCAAAACGGCCAGTACTAAATCTTTCGTGCTTGTTTTGCCGACTGAACCAGTAATGCCGATGACGCGTCCATCAAGAGTTGTTGCAAGTCGGCCTCGACAATGACTACCAAGCGCGGTTAATGCTGCATCGCAAACATCAACTTCAACACATGTCAGCGCAGAATGTGATTTCCCGCGCTGCACGATGGCAAAAGGTGCTCCTGCGGAGGCAGCTGCCTGAAGATAAGCGTGCCCATCTGCGTCACCACTCAATGCCACAAATGCCTGGCCACGAATCAAGCTACGAGAATCAAAAGCGATGCCTGATGCCTCACAATCAAGCCCCACAAGCGTTCCGTGAACAACGAAAGCCACTTCAGAGGCGGTGATGAGCATGGAACGACCCTAGTGGCGAGTACCGTCTTACCGATGGACACCACCGACAGGCGCACCACCCTCGTGGTTATTTTTGGTGGTCAATCAGCTGAACATGATGTGAGTTGTGTGACCGCAGCCCATGTTCTTCGGGCAGCAAACTCCGACACGTACCGCACTGTGCCTGTTGGCATTGCCCGTGACGGAAAATGGCACTTACTCGACATGCCAGAACTGCCTCGCGGTGGCGTCGACCCTGCTTCAGTACCGACACATCTCATTGCAGCAGGAACTGTTACTACGTCGACTGTTCTTTCGCTGTTAGCTGAATCTGGCCCCATAGTTGTGATGCCGCTTCTTCATGGTCCACTCGGTGAGGACGGAACAATCCAAGGCCTCCTCGAGATGCTCGATCTTCCATATGTCGGCAGTGCGGTCTTAGCGAGTGCTGTTGCAATGGATAAAGGTGTATCGAAGTCACTTTTTGCACATGCAGGAATCCCACAAGCGCGACATGTCACAGTGCGCGAAGATGTGGTCACGCCAGAGTCATTAAATGACATAGTTCTTTCACTCGGCTTTCCGATGTTTGTGAAACCAGCGAACATGGGTTCTTCCGTCGGCGTTTCAAAGGCGCACGACCTGCATGAGCTTCGCGCGGCGGTAGAACTAGCTGCTGCCTATGACCAATGGATTGTGTGCGAAGAAGCCATCATCGGAAGAGAAATCGAAGTTGCAGTTATTGGCAACCGGTCTCCTCGCGCATCAGTTGCCGGAGAAATTACTCCAGGCAATGATTTCTACGACTACGAAGACAAGTACGTCACGGATGCTGCAACGTTGAATATTCCAGCGCGGCTCACCTCTGACCAATCTGACACGATTCGGGCGTTAGCTATTTCTGCATACGAAGCACTTCATTGCGAAGGCATGGCGCGCGTTGATTTCTTCTTTGAAGAAAATGGTCGCGGGTTTCTGTGTAATGAAATCAATACGATTCCCGGCTTCACGCCTATTTCGATGTACCCGAAATTATGGGCTGCATCAGGTCTCGCCTATCCCGATCTGATCGATGAGCTAATCGTTCATGCACTTGAACGTCACAGTCGACGCAAGCGCAACACTCAGCATTAACTGCCAGCGGCAGGAATGTTGATGACTTGTCCCGGCAGCAATATCTGACTGCTGTCTGGCCAGTTATTTGCGGTGAGTAATGCGCCAAGCGTTACACAAAAGTTCTTTTCAATCTTGTAGAACGAATCGTTCTTTGCAATGGCGTACGTACCTGCAGGACGAGTGCCACAACCAGGACCAACGGGTGCTGCAGGTGTAGCTGGTGCTCCAGGAGTAGCCGGGTTAGTGACTGCATTTGGATCAACAGGGGCCACGACTGCTTGAGGCGGAATTTTCAATGTCTGACCAGGGTACGGAAATTGGCTCGGGGTTACGTAGCCGTTATAGGCCAACAAAGTAGTCAACGAAATACCGAACTTGTTTGCAACAGCGAGTGGCGAATCACCAGCAACAACGGTGTACGTAGTTTCAGAACCAACAGCATTAGACGGCAATGTTGTGGTGGTGCCTGGCAAAGTACTTGCAACAGGAGGAATAGTTGCAAAGTTTGTGGGTGTCACATTGACAACTGTGGTGGCAACTCCCAATGTATCTCCCCCGCACGAAACGAAACCAAAAGCAGACACCATGACCAGTGCCAACGCACAGGACGTGGGCTTTGATTTCGGAATAACGCGGGTCAACAACACAATGAACAACAGTAGAGCCTGCGAGCAGCCAACTGGTGGCGCTTCGGTTCTGCCACGGTCACATCAAGGGTCGAGCAGTAGGAAGTATTGGCGACGGAAGCGATGTTTCTCCCATTAAGTACGCATCAACGCCAGCGGCACAAGCGCGACCCTCAGCGATGGCCCACACGATGAGGCTTTGTCCACGACCCATGTCGCCTGCCACGAAAATGCCAGGGACATTTGTCTGATACTCAAGATCGCGGGCAATATTGCCACGCTCATCAAGGTTCACACCCAACTGATCAAGCCATGAGCCCTTGTCGGGGCCAACGAATCCCATCGCAAGAAAGACAAGGTCCGCAGGGATCTCAGAATCGGTTCCCTCTTTCTTCACGAATCGACCGTCAACCATTTCCACTTCATGAATCAACAGTGCACGCACGTTGCCATTTCCGTCATCAACAAATCGTTCGGTGTTCACACTGAAAATCCGTTCGCCGCCCTCTTCATGGGCTGATGATGTGCGGTAGATCATGTTGTACTGCGGCCATGGGTTGCCAGCAGAGCGAGTCTCTGGGGGGCGAGCCATGATCTCAAGTTGAATCACTTGCGTAGCACCTTGACGCAAAGCAGTTCCTAAGCAGTCAGCACCTGTGTCGCCACCGCCAATGATGACAACGTTCTTTCCCTTGGCATCGATCTGAAGCGACACTTCATCGCCCTCTTGCACCTTGTTTGCCATTGGAAGGTATTCCATTGCCTGGTATACGCCGTGAAGTTCACGACCAGGAATCGGAAGATCACGCCAAGATGTTGCACCACATGCCAGCACGATTGCGTCGTGTGACGCACGAAGAATTTCCATATCAACAGAACCACCAACGTCTGCGTTTGTACGGAATTCAGTTCCTTCTTCACGCATCTGCTCGAGACGACGGTCCAGATGACTCTTTTCCATCTTGAACTCAGGAATTCCGTAACGCAGAAGCCCACCAATGCGGTCTGCACGCTCAAGAACAACGACTGAGTGTCCGGCACGAGTCAACTGTTGCGCTGTTGCAAGACCAGCTGGGCCACTGCCGATAACAGCAATGCGCTTACCGGTTTGCAGCGACGGAATTTGCGGGGTCACCCATCCTTCAGCCCACGCACGATCAATGATCGAGACTTCAACTTGCTTAATGTTGACGGGATCTTGGTTGATACCGAGGACACATGCCGACTCACACGGAGCAGGACACAGGCGGCCAGTGAATTCAGGAAAGTTGTTCGTGGCGTGAAGTCGTTCAATGGCATCTTGCCAATGTTCGCGATATACCAAGTCATTCCAGTCGGGAATGAGATTGCCAAGTGGGCATCCGTTGTTACAGAACGGAATACCGCAGTCCATGCAACGACCAGCTTGACTCTTGAGAATCTCGCCATCAAACGGTTCGTACACCTCTTTCCAGTCCTTCAAACGAAGTTCAACTGGTCGACGCGTTGGGCCACTACGACCCCATTTTAGAAAACCTGTTGTCTCACCCACGGGCAGCCTCCATCACTCGATCGGACGTTTCTTGTTCAGTCAGTCCATCCGCCTTGGCAGATGCCATAACAGAGAGAACCAGTTTGTAGTCACGTGGCATCACTTTGCGGAAATGTGTGACCTCTGAATCAAAGTCGTTCAGCACTCGCTGTGCAACAGCTGAGCCCGTGAATTCAAGATGACGCGCAATAGTTGTACGCAACCATTCGGCATCGATGCCAGCAACGGTCTCAAGTTCCACCATTTCATAGTTCACTTTTCCAGAGAACTCATTCGTTGGGTCATAGACGAATGCGATACCGCCTGACATGCCTGCTGCAAAGTTGCGACCAGTTGCACCGAGAACAACAACGTTGCCGCCAGTCATGTATTCACATCCGTGATCGCCAACACCTTCAACAACTGCAGTTGCACCAGAGTTACGAACACAGAAACGCTCGCCCACCATGCCACGAATAAAGATTTCGCCACCAGTGGCGCCGTAGCCAATGACGTTGCCCGCAATCACATTGTCTTCTGCCACAAATGGAGAATCACGATGTGGGTGTAACACAATGCGGCCACCAGATAATCCCTTACCTAAATAGTCGTTGCTGTCACCTTCGAGGCGCATGTCAACACCCGATGGCACGAATGCGCCAAAGCTTTGACCTGCAGAACCCGTGAAGTTGATAGTGATAGTGCCATCTGGCAAACCATCACCTCCCCACTTCTTCGTGATTTCATATCCGAGCATTGTTCCGACCGTGCGGTTGACGTTACGGATCGGCAACGAGATTGATACTGGTGTTGCGTCAGCGATAGCCACCTTTGACAAGGCGATCAATTGATTGTCGAGAGCATCTGCCAGGCCATGATCTTGTGCAACAGACATGAATGGTGTTGATGAATACGGATTCTGTGGAACGACGAGCATTGGCGAGATATCCAAGCCCTGTGCCTTCCAATGGTTCACTGCCTTCTCAGCATCAATCAACTCAACATGGCCGACTGCTTCTTTCAATGTGCGGAAACCAAGCTCAGCCAAATATTCACGCACTTCTTGTGCGATGTATTCAAAGAAGTTCACAACAAACTCAGGCTTGCCGTTAAAGCGTTTGCGCAACTCTGGGTTCTGCGTAGCAATACCGACCGGGCATGTATCCAAGTGGCACGCACGCATCATGATGCATCCGCTCACCACAAGTGGAGCTGTAGCAAAACCGAACTCTTCTGCACCAAGCAGTGTTGCAATGATGACATCGCGACCAGTTTTCATTTGGCCGTCAGCTTGCACAACGATGCGATCACGCAAACCGTTCAACATCAGCGTTTGTTGAGCTTCAGCAAGTCCAAGTTCCCATGGAGCACCTGCATGCTTTAACGAAGTCAACGGTGATGCACCGGTTCCGCCGTCGTGACCTGAGATCAACACAACATCCGCTTTTGCTTTACTGACGCCAGCGGCAACTGTGCCAATACCAACTTCTGCTACCAACTTCACATGAACGCGTGCCAATGGGTTCGCGTTTTTCAAGTCGTGAATGAGTTGCTTCAGGTCTTCAATGGAATAAATGTCGTGGTGTGGCGGAGGACTAATGAGTCCGACACCAGGGGTTGAGTGACGAGTCTTAGCTACCCACGGATACACCTTGTAACCGGGCAACTGTCCGCCTTCACCTGGCTTTGCGCCCTGTGCCATTTTGATCTGTAGGTCATCGGCGTTCACCAGGTATTCGCTTGTAACACCAAAACGACCAGAGGCCACTTGTTTGATTGATGAACGCTTCGAGTCACCGTTAGCCAAAGGAACAAATCGCTCTGGGTCTTCTCCACCTTCACCGGTGTTGCTCTTTGCGCCCAAACGGTTCATTGCTATTGCAAGGTTCTCGTGTGCCTCTGCAGAAATCGAGCCATAACTCATTGCACCAGTAGAGAATCGCTTCACGATTTCTGACACTGGCTCAACTTCGTCAATTGAAATTGAAGGGCGATCATCTGTTCGAAGATGAAAGAGGCCGCGCAATGTTGCGAGACGCTCTGACTGGTCATCAACGTCGCGTGTGTACTGCTTAAAGACGTCGTAACGCCCTGCACGTGTTGCATGCTGCAAGCGGTAGACGGTCTCTGGGTTAAAGAGGTGATACTCCCCTTCGCGACGCCACTGGTATTCGCCACCCAGTTCAATACGACGATGCGCACGAAGGTCAGGGCGTGTTGGGTGTGCCAAGGCGTGACGCGTTGCAACTTCAGCTGCGATCTCATCGAGGCCAATACCACCCAAGCGCGACACAGTCCCTGTAAAGAATTCGTTTACCAGTTCAGTAGACAAACCAATTGCTTCAAAGATCTGTGCACCCGTATACGAGGCAACAGTTGATACACCCATCTTCGACATGACTTTCAGAACACCCTTGCCAGATGCCTTGATGTAATTCTTGACTGCCTTCAATGGGTCCATCGAACCGAGCAAGTACATGTCGTTTGAAATGATGTTTTCAACGGTTTCGAATGCGAGGTACGGGTTGATGGCACCTGCACCAAAGCCAACCAACAACGCCATGTGGTGCACTTCACGTGCGTCGCCACATTCCACAACCATTCCGACTTGCGTACGGCGCTTTTCACGAATGAGATGGTGATGTACGGCGCTTGTCAACAACAACGATGGAATTGGCGCAAACACTTCATCTGAGTTGCGGTCTGACAACACAATGATGCGTGCGCCATTAATGATTGCTTCGGTCACTTCTGCACGAACTTCATCAAGTGCAGAGCGCAATCCTGCGCCACCATCAGCCACGCGATACAGGCCGCTAACTACTACAGCAGCAAGATGAGGATGAGTGTTGTCATCGTTGATGTGAATAATCTTTGCCAGATCATCGTTATCAATGATTGGGAACGGCAGAACAAGCTGACGGCAACTATCTGGCCCTGGAGCCAATAAGTTTGCTTCTGGTCCAACGCTTGTTCCGATAGCTGTGACCACTTCTTCGCGAATGGCATCAAGAGGTGGGTTTGTTACCTGAGCAAACAACTGCTGGAAGTAATCAAACAACAAGCGAGAACGGTCTGACAGCACGGCAATCGGAGTATCGGTGCCCATCGAACCAAGCGGTTCGGTTCCGGTACGTGCGGTGGGCGCAAGGATGACCTTGAGTTCTTCTTCGGTGTAACCGAACATTTGTTGACGACGCGTCACGCTGTCATTGCTGTACACCACATGCTCACGCGCAGGTAGCGACGACAATTCAGTAAGACCTTCTGTCAGCCACTTCTCGTACGGATGCTGTGCAGCCAAATCTGCCTTGATCTCTTCGTCATCAACGATGCGACCAAGCGAGGTGTCGACCAAGAACATTTTCCCTGGCTGCAAACGACCCTTGCGAATAACGCGCGAAGGTTCGATATCAAGAACGCCAGCTTCTGACGCAAGAACAACAAGATCATCACTTGTGACCCAATAACGTCCAGGACGCAATCCGTTGCGGTCAAGAACTGCACCGATCAATGTTCCGTCCGTAAATGCGATATCTGCAGGACCATCCCACGGTTCCATCAATGATGAATGAAAGCGATAAAACGCGCGACGAGCAGGATCCATGTTTTCGTTGTTTTCCCACGCTTCAGGAATCATCATCAACAATGCATGAGGCAATGAGCGACCAGACAAATGCAACAGTTCCAATACTTCGTCGAAGCTTGCCGAGTCGCTCATGTCTGGTGAACAAATCGGGAATGCTCGCTCAAGACCCGGAATCATGTCGCTGTCTAGCAATGCCTCACGCGTTGCCATCCAGTTGCGGTTGCCTTGCACCGTATTGATCTCACCGTTATGTGCGATGTAGCGATACGGATGCGCAAGTGGCCACGACGGGAATGTGTTCGTGGAGAAACGGCTGTGCACCAAAGCCAAGCACGATTCCATTCGGTCATCCCACAAGTCAGGAAAGAAATCACCAAGTTCTGGAGTGGTGAACATTCCTTTGTAGACCAATGTGCGCGATGACAATGACGAAAAGTACGTACGCATGTCGCCGACAAGTGCAGATTCAATGCGCTTACGTGGAACAAAAATCTTGCGGTCGAGGTCTATGCCCTGTGCGCCAGCAGGGTCATCCACAAAGAACTGACGAATGATTGGCATCATTGCGCGAGCCGATGCGCCAAGACAATCAGGATTGATCGGAACATTGCGCCAACCAAGTGGACGCAACCCTTCTTCCATCATGATTTTTTCAACCGTTGCAACAGCGGTTGCAGCGCGCGTTGGGTCAGCTGGCAAGAACACGAGACCTACCGCATATGCATCAGCGACGGGAAGAGAAAAATCTACGACAGCGCGCAAGAATGCATCGGGAACTTGAATCAGAATCCCGGCGCCGTCGCCTGTGTCAGCTTCTGCACCAGTTGCGCCACGGTGCTCCATGTTGCACAAGGCAGTGATACCGAGAGTCACAATCTCGCGACTACGCACACCTTTGATATTTGCCACAAAAGAAACACCGCAAGCGTCATGTTCGAAACGTGGGTCATACAAGCCGTGGGCAAGCGGGAGATCTGGGTTCATAAGCGTTATGTCCTTACAGGAACCGTGCACGCACGGCGGAGAATCAAAATGTGTTCTCCCGGGACAACGCTGGCCCGAGCAGAGTCAAGACTACCGAGCCCTGAGCCCTCTCACCAAGGGATTATTGGTCTACTTGGCGTCGATATAGGCAGGAGGGCGCTTTTCGAAGTCGCTCATCACTGATTCACGCTGATTATGGCCACCAACAAGGCTGCCAATGATGCGACGCTCGGCTGCGAACTGGGCAGCTGCAAAATCCATGGTCATGCGGTTGAGCAATTCTTTGGCGCCTCGCACTGCGTCGGGGCTGCGCTTGCAGATCTCAGCGGCATACGCAAATGCATCTTCGCGAGGAGTGTCTGACAAACGTGTGACCACACCAATCTCATGAGCCTCACGACCATCAAAGATGCGAGCTGACATCACAATGTCTTTCATGATGTCGGGACGAACAAGTCCCTGCAGCAACACTGTGCCTGCCATGTCGGGCACCAAACCCCAATAGGTTTCGCGCACGCTGAACTTTGTATCGGGATGTGCGAAGCGAATATCTGCACCGAGTGCAATTTGGCAACCGCCACCAAGAGCGTGTCCGTGAACTGCAGCAATAACTGGCACTGGTACTTCTTGCCATACCCAAGCAGATTGTTGACCAAGGTGCGTGATGCGCCCCTCTTCCATGTCAGATGCTGAAGGTTGCTTTTCTTGGGAACTGCGATCGCCGCCGCCCGCCATAGCCCCCATGGAGGCAAGGTCAAGACCTGCACAGAATGAAGCGCCTTCGCCCGACAACACGACGACACGAATCTTCTTGTTGGTCTTTAACGACTCTCCCGCATCAACGATGGCCTGAAACTGCTCGCCATCGAGTGCATTGCGCTTATCAGGGCGGTTAAACCGGACATCGGCAATGCCGTCGGATATGGAGATTGTGACTCTGTCGCTCATGGAGCAAGTTTGGCATGACTCGGCTCGTCATTTGTCATTCGGGGCGTGGCAGACTGCCCTCTATGCATTTAAACCTTTCAGCCGATGACGTACTCAAAACAACCCGCAGCGTGCGCAAGCGCCTCGACTTCGACAAGCCAGTCGAACGCGCCATTGTTGAAGAGTGCCTCGAGATCGCTCTCCAAGCTCCGACCGGATCAAACAGCCAAGGGTGGCATTGGATCATCATCGAAGATGCTGCAAAGAAAAAAGCACTTGCTGACATCTACCGCAAAAACTGGGATCTGTACGCAAACATGCCAGGTCGTGAATTTGCAGCCGGCGACACACGCGGTGAGCGCATGCCACTCGTGCGCGACTCCGCGACTTTCCTCGCAGAGAATTTCGAGAAGGCTCCGATGTTGATGATTCCGTGCATCGATGGTCGTCTTGACAACTTGCCAGCATTTGCTGGTGCTGGCGCATGGGGCTCATTGCTTCCCGCAGTGTGGAGCTTCATGCTCGCATTGCGTGAGCGTGCAATGGGTTCAGCATGGACAACCATTCACCTCATGAATGACGGTGAAAAAGAAGCTGCAGAGCTTCTCGGAATTCCGTACGACAAGGTGACTCAGGGTGGACTCTTCCCAATCGCGTACACAATCGGTACAGACTTCAAGCCTGCTATCCGCGAACCACTCAGCAAGGTTCTTCACTGGGATAAGTGGTAACACCATGGGCACGTTGGTCACGTACGCGTTGACCGATGGCGTCGCTGTCATCACTATGGATGACGGCAAAGCAAATGCAATGTCATCTGCATTGCAGCAAGAAATTCATGCAGCCCTTGATCAAGCTGAATCCGCAGGTGTTCCGGTAGTCCTTACAGGGCGCGCCGGAATACTTTCTGCTGGTTTTGATTTGAAGACTCTTGCCGCAGGCGGCCAAGGCGCAGTGGACATGTTGAACGGTGGACTTGAGTTGGCAATTCGATTGCTGAGCTTTCCGACACCTGTCGTGATCGCCTGTGGCGGTCACGCAATTGCAATGGGAGTTTTCATACTTCTCAGTTCCGATTACCGCATCGGAATCACGGGCAATTACCGATTCACAGCGAACGAAGTTGCCATCGGCATGACAATGCCCTATTCCACAATTGAAATTCTTCGTCAACGCGTCACGCCAGCAGCCCTCACTCGTTCAGTTCTCTTGGCTGAAATCTTCACTCCGGACAATGCAGTAGAAACCGGGTTCCTTGACCTCGTTGTTGACGAAGCAGAACTAATGCCAACCGCGATTGCATTTGCTAAGTCGACATTGGCTCTGAACGCCGGAGCTCATGCAGCGAGTAAAAAGAGACTTCGCGCTGGTGTTCTTGATGCCATTCGTGAGGGTCTTACCAAAGACGCACAAGGCTGGGCGAAGCAGTTCGCCTAATCGACGAGACGTAATCCGCTTGGTGCAATTGATTGCTCCACAAACGGTAAGTCCACAACAAATTCCGTGCGGTGCGCTGGAAACACATGTCGTGACACCAGCACAGTTTTGCCTTCCACGCTCTGAGTAGTTCGTTGACAACGCAAAACTGGTGAGCCGACGGGAACTTTGAGAAGCATTGCTTCATCGTGCGTTGCAGCATCTGCACCAATTGTCTGCGTTGCTCCGGCAAACGGAATATCAAGCAGTTCATAAAATGGCGAGCGCTCAACATCGGCACGCGATAAATGTTGGCCAAGATCAGCTGCACACCACACCGTGACAATTGCAAAGGGTTCACCATCAGCAAGATTGACTCGTCGCACGCGAAGTACTTGTGACGTTCCCAACGACTTAGCAACATCGGTAGGCGCTTTTTCGAATGCGAATTCCAACACCTGTCGTTGCGGAGTCATGCCAGACGCACGCATTTGATCTTCAATAGTTGCTAAGCGCGCTAACGGTTGACGCACTGTTTCGCCAGCAACGAACCATCCGAAACCTTGGCGGGCATCCACAAGCCCGATGTCGCGTAATACTTCCAACGCTTTTCGAATGGTGACACGGCTCACGGAAAACTCTGCAGACATGTCTGACTCGCTCGGCAAAAGACGCCCTGCCGCATATGTGCCAGACAGAACTCGGCCTTTGAGTTCTTCAGCGATTTGGTGATAGCGAATGGTGCGCACTTGTATTATAGTTGTATACATCAAGACAAAACGCAAGTACATATTTCTTGCCCTGTGAAAGGCCCACTATGACTGTTTCAGCCGGCACTCCTATTTCTCTCGTGAACGCGGTGTACGCAACGCTTCCCGCCAATGCCGCACTTGGGCGCGAACGCCTTGGTCGACCACTCACTTTGGCCGAAAAGATTCTGATCAACCATCTCGTTGATCCACAGACACAAGAGATGGAGCGCGGTCGTAGTTACGCCGACTTCAATCCAGACCGTGTTGCAATGCAAGACGCAACAGCACAGATGGCGTTGTTGCAATTCATGACTGCTGGCTTGCCACAAACACTGGTGCCATCAACAGTGCATTGCGATCACCTGATTCTCGCAAAGACTGGCGCAAAGCTTGACCTTCGCGATGCAAACGACGTGAACCGCGAGGTGTACGACTTCTTGCGCTCAGTCAGTGCAAAGTACGGAGTCGGTTTCTGGGGTCCAGGCAGCGGAATCATTCACCAAGTAGTTCTTGAGCATTACGCCTTCCCCGGCGGAATGATGATTGGTACAGACAGCCACACACCAAACGCTGGTGGACTCGGAATGGTTGCCATTGGTGTTGGTGGAGCAGACGCAGTAGACGTCATGACTGGTTTCCCCTTCAATGTTCGCTGGCCAAAAGTTATTGGTATCAAACTCACCGGAACATTGTCTGGTTGGTCAAGCCCGAAAGACGTGATCTTGGAAGTCGCCCGTCAGCTCACTGTTGAAGGCGGAACAGGTGCAATCGTTGAATACTTCGGTGACGGCGCAGACAGCATTTCGGCAACAGGAAAAGCAACCATCTGCAACATGGGTGCCGAAATTGGTGCCACCTGTTCAGTATTCGGATACGACGCCAACATGTCGGCGTATTTGTCAGCAACTGGCCGTGCAGACATTGCAGCTGCTGCTGACAAAGTTGCGTCCGACCTGCGTCCAGACGCTGGTGCGCAATACGACCAAGTTGTTGAGATCAACCTCGATGCACTGACACCACTTATCAACGGCCCTCACTCTCCTGACCGTGCACACAAAATTGGCGCAAATGGCGTTGGTAAAGCTGCTCGTGAAAATGATTGGCCACTCGAAGTGTCAGCAACACTTATTGGTTCATGCACCAACTCGTCGTACGAAGACATCACTCGTGCAGCATCTATTGCTCGTCAAGCCGCCGCAAAGGGATTGAAAGCAAAGGTGGAACTTCTCATCTCACCGGGAAGTGAACAGATTCGCGCAACGATCGAACGCGACGGCCTTCTTGCTGATCTTGAAGCAATTGGTGCCACAGTTCTTGCCAATGCCTGTGGACCATGCATCGGACAATGGGAACGTGCTGCCGACATCAATGCAAAACCAAACAGCATTGTGAACTCGTTTAACCGCAACTTCCCAAAGCGTAATGATGGTTCTGCCAACACGCTGTCGTTCGTAACAAGCCCCGACACCGTGATGGCAATTGCATTGTCTGGTCGTCTTGACTTTGACCCACGTGTTGACACGCTCACTGCACCAGACGGTTCACAAGTGAAACTTGATGCACCACAAGGCGATATTCTTCCTGCAAATGGTTACAACGAAGGCGAAGACACCTTTACTGCTCCACCCGTAGATGGAAGCAACGTCACAGTTGCTGTCAGCCCCACCAGCGATCGCTTGCAGTTACTGAATCCATTCGGTGCGTGGAATGGCAAGGACTACATCGGTCTTCCTGTTCTCATGAAGGCACAAGGTAAGTGCACCACCGACCATATTTCAGCTGCTGGAAAGTGGCTCACGTACCGTGGCCACCTTGAGAACATCTCTGGCAACTTGTTCATCGGTGCTGTTAACGCATTTGGTGGTGCTGTGGGTGAAGGCCTCGACACCATCGATGGTTCACGCCGTAGTTACCCAGACATCGCAAAGCACTACGGAGAATCCGGCGTGCAGTGGTGTGCAATTGGTGACCAGAACTACGGAGAAGGTTCATCACGTGAACATGCTGCAATGGAGCCCCGCTTCCGCGGTGGCGTTGTTATCTTTGCTCGTTCATTTGCTCGAATTCATGAGACCAACTTGAAAAAGCAAGGTCTTGTGCCTCTCACATTCGCTGACCCGAAGACATATGACCTGATTGAAGAAACTGATCGCATCAATGTGCATAACTTGCCACCAGTGCCAGATCAGCCAGTGAAGTGCTCCATCACAAAGGCCGATGGCACAACAGTTGAGTTCGAAGCAAAGCACACATTTAGCCCTGAACAAGTGGAATGGTTCAAGGCTGGATCAGCATTGAACATCGTTCGCGCAAAAGTTGCAGCTCAGAAATAACTAGTCAGTACCCGGACGCCGTTCATCTTCGGCGTTCGGGTCACCTGCATAATTCGACGGGTATGAACGACGCAGTTCGTCCTGCGTCGGCTCGTAGTACTCACGCCCCTCTGGTGGAAGTAACGCACTGATTGCAGACATGATTGCAGCAGTATCTGCATCAGGGTCTGTGTATTCAAGGCGTACAGGCTTTCCGACCACGATGATCACATCAGGCGGAGACGTCACGTTCGTGATATTCGGTAGCTTCGCATTACGTGGCCAGACTTTTTCTGTTCCCCAAATTCCAATCGGAATCACGGGCGCGCGCGTAGCAGCAGCAAGTTTGGCTGCACCCCATCTGCCCTTCAAGATCGGATCAAAAAATGCATGTCCACGTGGAATAGTTCCTTGCGGCATCAATGCAACAAGGTCACCAGCATTGATTAGTTCAGTTGCTGCACGTAGCGGTTCATCGCTGCCTGTGCCGCGCTCAACACGAATACCGCCGAGTGCTGTTGCAATTGGCCCGATAACTGGAGCATCAAACACTTCTTTCTTGCCAAGGAAACGAACCGCGCGTCCTGTTTTGGCTACAGCAAGCGATACAGCAGCAATATCGAAATAGCTGCGATGGTTTCCACACAGAATCGCCGCACTATCTTTCGGAATATTCTCTGTACCCGTAATAGTGAATCGCGCATACGGAAATACTTCAGGACGCGCAAACTTCATCAAAAGTTGCTGTGCTTCCAGACCAATAACAGGAACTTTTGCCACACCAAGAGGCACATCAAGATGCATTACCGGCCAACGACGCGCAGCTGCCATGAGACGAAGACGCCAGTCTGGGTTCACACAATGCGGAAAACCCACGGAAGCAAGCAGAGGCTCATCAAACACACTGTCGCTATATGCATATGAACCCGCTAGATCTACGTCATTATCCTGCGACCAGGCACGCACTGCATCGCGCTTACCGCGTGACCATACATACGTGCCATCAAGTTCTCCGGTGTACACGCCCTCATCGTCAACGCCGTACGTGGTTGCAATGACTGCGTCAAAACCCATGAGTTCTGCGAATGGCTCAATGAGATCGCGCGGTGTGGTGGTTGCCAGCACAACACTGCGACCTTCAGCACGATGCGAATCAATTACTTTTTGTGCATACGGCTGCACCATTGCAACCAAATCGGGTGCAGCGATACGTGCAGCTTCTCGTACTTCATCTCGACGATGTCCGCGCATCGCGACAACTGCTTGACGGCCAAGAACCATCGACGGCAAGTTCTCTCCGAATGTTTCAAAAATTGAATACATCAACGACTCGCCTGGAATGTTGCGCGTCACGATTCCGGTTTCACGAAGGACCCTGCTGACCACATGTGCAGATGCGCCAGAAAGAATGGTTCTGTCGAGATCAAAGAAAGCTGCATGTGCCACGAGCGAAGGTTATGCCACCAAAAGAGGACTGCGTTCTGACATGAGCCCAGAAATGGGAAAGACCCCGCATAAGCGGGGCCTCTCAACCGAAACCCATGATCGGGGGGGATCATTTTGTTGGGTTCTTCCGGCCGGACTATGGGGGGCATGTCCGGCGCGATTTGTTAGTGAAAGTATGCACGAGATTGAGCCATCATTCAAGTTGAACGAGGCGATAGTTGCTATCGTTTTTAGAGATAGGCTCGGGATGAGCCAGAAACGAGTCTTTCCCATGGAAATCAAGCAATTACAGAGCCTGGTGGCAATTGCCGACCATGGCACCTTTTCTGCGGCCGCCAAAGCGCTCGACACTGTGCAGTCAAATGTGTCGGCTCATATTGGTCGCCTCGAAAAAGAACTCGGCACCACCCTGATTGACAGATCAAGCGGAGTCCTCACTGACGAAGGCGACATGGTGGCTGTGCGGGCCCGTCGCATCTTGCACGAAATGGAAGACATCGATGCCGACATTCATTCTCTTGGTTCGTCAACTACTGGCGAATGTCGTATCGGAAGTATCGGCACCACTGCGCGATGGCTGATGCCGTCTCTCTTGGCATCACTGCAACGCCATCATCCTGGCGTGCACACCACAGTTGTTGAAGGCGTCACAAGTTCGCTCATATCGCGACTGACAAGCGGTGAAATTGATGCAGCAATCGTGCATCTCCCGATTACCGATACAAGCCTTGACGTCAAAGAAATGTTTGCTGAGGAATTGTTTCTTATTGCACCAAAATCACACGAACTTGCAACTCTCAAATCAATCAGTTTGGAAGAGTTGTCATTACATCCCATTCTCCTTGCGCCTCGAGGTACTGCTCAACGTCGCATCATTGATCGAGCAGCAGCGAACCTTGGAGTTGCTCTGCAATCACAAGCAGAAATTGATGGCGTTCGCTTAATGGCGTCGCTTGTGTTTGAAGGTTTCGGTGCTGCAATTGTTCCTGCAAGCGCTGTTCCTGGATGGCTCGAGGGAAACTTTGTCCGCATTCCGGTGCCTGAACTACCCCGCCGGGTTGTGGGGTGGGTCCAGCGTCCTCGCCCACGGCCAAGCAGAGCAACTCTTGCTGTTCGCGACAGAGCATTTGACATGGTGAACTGTCACGGCCCAAAGCAGCCAGGAATTGCACTTGAAATCGGTGCGAAACCCACCAAGGGAACCCTCAGCTCGCTCACTGTCTAGTCTGTAGATAGTGAGTACGACCCAGCCAAACACACAGAACGTGGTGGTGGAACTGCAGCACAAAGTTCCCGGAGCCGCTGAAGCCAATGTTGTGGCGTTGTCTACCGGCAGGCACGTTGTGTGGCTCACAGTCGACGGCTCGCTTCATCGAGGCGCACTGAGTGCCGCAGCTTCAAATGTCATCGCCACAGCTGCCGACACTGCGCGTACAAAAGGAATTCCACTTGTTGTCCAGATGGAGTCATCGGGTGCAGACATTCTTGAAGGAATCGCCGCTCTTCATGGTTGGGGTACAGCAGCAAAAGCACTTGCCGATTGTTCAGGCGTAGTTCCCACCATCAGTATTGTCACCGGCCCAGCTGTTTCTGGCCCTGCTCTCCTTCTCGGATTATCCGACTTTGTCGTCATGACAGAAGATGCATACGCATTCGTCAGCGGCCCAACGATGGTTGTTGAGTTCACGGGTATCGATGTCAGCACTGACGAACTTGGTGGCGCAGGAACGCACGCACGACACACCGGTGTGAGTTCAGTCGTTGTTGCCGACCTCGAAGCAGCAACAATGTGGCTTGAAGAATTACTTGAATACCTTCCCACTGGAGTTGACGAACTTCCACTTGTTCTGCAAACCGCGGACCCTGATGACAGATTGACTCCAGAAGCTGGCGATCTGATTCCCACAACATCAACAGGCAGTTACGACGTCCGACATGTCATCGAATCAATTGCCGATGATGGCATCTATTTCGAAATGAAACCATGGTGGGCCAGCAATGTTGTCACGGCATTTGCACATATGGCCGGCTACCCCATCGGCA
>Ga0194055_10000522_pt1 | contig 31044 bp, 25 predicted proteins | sample SepL449m_MetaG_FD_155482 | JGI IMG/M metagenome (GOLD analysis project Ga0194055, IMG submission 155482) | Anoxic zone freshwater microbial communities from boreal shield lake in IISD Experimental Lakes Area, Ontario, Canada - Sep2016-L442-9m | ecosystem: Environmental > Aquatic > Freshwater >... | reverse complement strand
CTTATCGAGTTGGTCGCTGGCGTTTAACGGGGCTGAGCCTGTGCGGGCCGAAACAATCGAGGCTTTTGCTGAAGCGTTTGCACCGTGTGGATTTCGTCGCGAGGCATTCTTTCCCTGCTACGGATTAGCCGAGAGCACTCTGCTTGTCACCGGCGGCATGAAGTTTGAGCCACCGGTCGTGCGGGCATTCGATGCGGCGGCGATTGAAACAGGCAGCGCCGTTACACGCAGCGGGTTTGCTCCCGGCACGCGGCGACTGGTCGGCAGCGGCCGAGAGCTTGACGGGCAGGATGTGAGGATTGTCGATCCGCACACCTTGAAAGCGCTGACCCCTGGGCGTGTCGGTGAAATCTGGGTGAGTGGGCCGAGCGTGGCGCAGGGTTACTGGAACCGACCGGAAGAGACGCAGGCCACATTTGAAGCGATGCTCGCGCAGCCCGACGCCAGATCGGCAGCGCAGTCGATTACCAAGTGGCGGCCAAACCCTGGCCCTTACCTACGGACTGGCGATCTCGGCTTCTTTGATAACGGCGAATTATTTGTCACGGGTCGGCTCAAAGATCTGATCATCATTCGCGGTCGCAATCACTACCCACAAGACATTGAGCAGTCGGTGGAGGCCGTTAGTTCGATTGTGCGAGCCGGTTCGGTGGCGGCGTTTTCTGTCGACATTGACGGACGCGAACGGGTGGTTGTTGTGGCAGAACTCGAACGCGGCAAACGAAATTCTGATGACCTGGCGGTCGCGTTTGACGCCATCCGGAAGCAGTTGGCCATCGAGCACGAGATCGCGCTGGAGGCGATTGTGATGGTGCGTCCCAACAGCATCTCCAAAACTTCCAGCGGAAAAATTCAGCGGCACGCCTGCCGCCGGCAGTTTCTGGACGGCACGCTGGACATCATTGAGCAAAATATTCTGGTGCCTGGCGTGCAGGTGGCGGCGGCCCACATCCCTGCCACTCACTCACCCACCCAACTGCCTATGGCGAGTGGGCGAGTCGTTGCCGCGGAGACCCCGCGACTGGCGCGGCAGCGGCCTGTTGGCGAGGCATCTCGGGCCTTGCGGCCAGATCGTGAACTGCCAAAAGATCTCGTTGAATTGGTGTACGAGCATGTGCGACGGATCGCCAAGGAGCGGGCCGGCGCACTCACGCTCGACACCAACATTGTCGAACTCGGCCTCGATTCGCTGGAGCGGATGGAGATTGTCGCGAGCCTTGAAGAGACATTCGGCGGTCGCTTTCCGGAGCAGGTGCTACCCCAGATCGAAACCTGCCGCGAGGTGACCGAGGCAATCATGGATTACCTGCCTCTCGATGGTCGCAAGCAGGTCGAGGCGGCCCGCGTGATTTCCCAAATCGATCCCGACACCTACACCATCGCGGAGTTTCCCGAAGTGCGGGCGCTTGAGCAAAACTTTGCGATGGTGCGAAACGCAGGGCTCGAAAACCCTTACTTTGGCGTGCACGAGGGGCTCACCAACGATCGCACGCGTATCGGCGGTCGGGAAATGGTGAGCTGGGCCACCTACAATTATCTGGGCATGTCGGGTGAGCCCGAGGTGACAATGGCCTCGAAGGCCGCGATCGATCAGTACGGCACAAGTGTCTCGGCCAGTCGACTGGTGTCGGGCGAGAAAGTGATCCATCAAGATTTGGAGCGGGCGATCGCGAAGTTTGTCGGTGCCGAAGATGCGATTACATTTGTCGGAGGCCACGCCACAAACGAAACGGTGATTGGGCATGTGGTGGGCCCGGGCGATTTGATTCTGCATGACAGCCTTTCGCACAACAGCCTGTTGCAGGGGGCCGTGCTTTCTGGTGCCCGCCGCCGCCCATTTCCGCACAACGATTTTGAGGCGGCGGAAGAACTGCTGGCCCAGGTTCGCAGCCAATACCGCCGAGTGCTAGTTGTCATCGAAGGCATCTACAGCATGGACGGTGACTTTTCGAACCTGCCTAAATTCATTGCCCTTGCTAAGCGGCAGAAGGCTCTTTTGATGGTCGACGAGGCCCACTCGATTGGCGTGATGGGATCGCGTGGCCGGGGCATCGGCGAACACTTTGGCGTCAATCCCGCCGATGTCGATCTCTGGATGGGCACGCTTTCAAAGGCCTTTGGCAGTTGCGGTGGTTACATCGCCGGTTCCCACACGCTGGTTCGCTGGCTTAAGTATACGGTGCCGGGATTTGTCTACTCTGTCGGTCTTCCGCCAGCGGCGGCAGGCGCGGCGCTGGGGGCCTTACGGCTCTTAGAAAAGCAACCGGAGCGCGTGGCAAAGCTGCACGCCAACGCCACTCTCTTTTTGCAACTGGCTCGCGAGGCAGGGCTCAACACAGGGCCTTCGGGAGGTTCGGCGATCATCCCGATCATTTTGGGTAACTCCATCAACAGTTTAAAACTGTCACGGGCGCTCTTTTTGCGTGGAATTAATGTGCAACCGATTCTCTATCCTGCTGTGGAAGAAACAGCAGCCCGGTTGCGATTCTTTATCACATCGCGACACACGCCAGAGCAGATTCGCCGCACGATTTCTGCGATGCAGGAAGAACTGAACAAGATCGATCCGCAAGGGTGCAGCCTACGCCAGTCGCTGGCGAGTGTCGGGTAGAGGTGGCCTGATCCGCGACATGAGACTGCGGAACAGACGTAGCACCAGCTAAGCCCAGCTAGGCCGCACCTAGGCCCAGGTGCGACCGCTGGCGTGTTCGACGCGGGGTGGGAAGTTACCGAGTAGACCACCGATCACATCCCAGCCCTGGTGGCGACGGACCTCGATATCTCCCTGCTGATTGATTCGCACAAGGCACGTGTCGGTGAGACCGGCTTGCTGAAGGTCTTCCGGTGAAACCTCGTCGGGCTCAAGCATACTCATCAGTGCGCGGCCATTCATTTCGATAAACTTCACTGTTTATTTCCTTTTGAATTATTGAGGAATCTTTGTCGCTGAACGTTGCCCAGGGGAATCCTACTTGGAATAGACTTTTTACTCGTTGCAGCGGTGCTTAAAAAACTCTCGTTCCAAAAGCACAAATTGATCGGGGGGTATTTCCTCGGCCCGAACCGAGGTGGTGAACCCCATGGATTGGTAGACGCGTTCGACCATCGTCCGCGCTTCTGGATTTTGCTTGCCACCGGCGATTCGCACAAGCACTCCCCGCAGTAATTTTCGTCGATGGCAAAAAATGTCGCGGACAAAGTCATGAAAACGGCTCAGATTTTCAATGGCGGCCCGTCGCTGGGGCTCTAGGTCGATGCGCACAATGGCTGACTCGACCTTGGGCCGGGGCCAAAAAACGCTGGGCGGGAGCACGCGGATGATTTCCGTTCGGCACTGCGCCCCGATCCACACCGACAACGCGTTGTACGAATGAGACCCTGCCGGACTGCTCATGCGTTCGGCCATCTCACGCTGCACCGTCACGGTGGCACTGTCAAACGGCCGGGGAAGTGCCAAAAGATTTGAGATCACAGGGGTGGCAACGCAGTAAGGCAGATTGGCGACAAGCAAAAATCGGCCCGCTGGCGACGGCCCAATCGCGGCAGTCACCGCCTCGATCACCGCGGGCGACATTTTATGTTTTGAGGCCAGCGCGTCCCCCTCCACGAGCGTGACACGGTCGAGGAGGCAGGTGGCTTCGGCTGGATCGCCAGACGATAGATCGGGTAGATCGCTTGCGGAGATCAGCCTGTCGCGTGCCAGTTGGGCCAGTCGGCGATCGATCTCCACGGTCACCACGTGCTGGGCCACGCGAGAGAGTCGTTCCGTCAGGGCACCTGTGCCGGTGCCCACTTCCAGCACGACATCAGTCGGCCCGATGCCGGCTGATCGCTCCAGAAGCTCAAGCAGATTTAAATCGACGAGAAAATTTTGTCCCCGCTGAGTGTCGATCGTAAAGCCGACCTGGGCAAAAAGTTTTTTAAGGTAGGCCGTAGTCTGCCGAGCGGGGCCGGTTGCCGTGCGGTCGAGCATGGCGGTCTCCGCAAGATCGGTTGACAAAAGAGGCTTGGGGTGCTGTTGTTCCAGCGGTGTCTTCATCGGACGCGAGCTTTCTGTGTGGCAGTCGTATCGGGTGGGATGGTTGCGGCGCTTGTTTCCAGCCAGCGGGCGACATATTTAAAGACAAGATCTGTTTCCAGATTCACGCTCTGGCCAGGCCTCAGGGTGCCCAGCGTTGTGCCAGCGAGTGTGTGGGGAATGAGGGCAACGCAAAAAGTTGATGAGGTAACGCTGACAACCGTCAGGCTGACGCCGTCGAGCGTCACGGAGCCTTTGGCAGCCATCTGGCAGAGGAGGGCAGGGGAGGCCGAAAAGTGGCAGGTCACCCAATCTCCTTCCTGCTGAAGTGATTCAAGGCAGCCGACTCCATCGATGTGGCCAGTCACGAGGTGGCCGCCCAAACGGTCGGTAAGACGCATCGATCGTTCGAGGTTGACGCTGCTGCCGGCGGCAAGACTTCCCAGCGTTGTCCGCAAAAGTGTTTCTGGGCCGATCTGGAACTCTAACAGGGGTGCAGCGACTCCCACGATCGACAAGCAGCAGCCGCTGATACAAATGCTCTCTCCCAGAACTGCATCGCCGGCCAGCGAGGCCGACTCGACAATGAGTCGCACGCCAGGCGGTTCTGAAAGAACTGCGGCAACACGACCAAGCGACTCTACCAAGCCAGTGAACATAGAGATCCTCGGGCAACAAGGCCGACGGTCGCCGACGGGCGCAAAAATGAAGGCCGAAAACAGAACCATAAAAAATGAACGCTGCCGGCCAGACGGTCTTGAAAGAATAGTCGCCCCCGCCCTCGCCAGCCACGGCCTTGCGTAGTGGCCGACCGTTGACACAATTGCGGGCGGCGTGACCAGAGTCAGCCAGCTTTGCAATCGCTCCTCAGTATGTCCCCCCGTTTAGTCCCATTCCTAGAAAGCCCCACCTGCCATGTCCACGATCATCGACATCCACGCCCGCCAGATTCTTGACAGCCGAGGCAATCCTACGATCGAGGTTGATGTTAGTTTGGCCGACGGCGCCTTTGGCCGGGCTGCCGTTCCCTCTGGTGCCAGCACAGGCGCTCACGAGGCCTGGGAAAAGCGAGACGGCGACAAGGGAATCTATCTGGGCAAGGGCGTCTTGGAAGCGGTTGAGAACGTCAATACGCAAATCGCCGAAGAGCTTGATGGTTGCGATGCCCTCGATCAGACATCGATTGACCAGCGGATGATCGAGCTTGACGGCACGCACAACAAAAAGAATTTGGGTGCCAATGCCATTCTGGGCGTCTCGATGGCTGTGGCCCATGCGGCGGCCGAACATTGCGGGCTGCCGCTTTTCCGTTATCTCGGTGGCATAACTGCCCGCCTACTCCCGGCGCCGATGATGAACATCATCAACGGTGGTGCTCACGCCGACAATCCTCTGGACGTGCAAGAGTTCATGGTGATGCCGCTGGGCTTCGATTCATTTGGCGAGGCTCTGCGGGCTGGCGTCGAGACATTTCACGCATTGAAGAAAGTGCTTAAGGACAAGAAACTTTCTACGGCCGTCGGCGACGAAGGGGGCTTTGCCCCGCACATCGGCACCTGCGCAGAGGCGCTCGAAGTGATTCTGGCGGCAATCGCAGCGGCCGGCTACACGCCCGGCAAAGAGATTTGCATCGCCCTTGATGTAGCGGCTACAGAGCTCTTTGATGCCAAGACTGGCCTGTACACGATCGAGGGCAAGTCGCTCGATTCTGCCGGCATGGTCGCTTTTTACGACAGCCTCGCTAGCCGCTATCCGATCGTTTCGATTGAGGACGGCTGCTCCGAGGACGACTGGCAGGGCTGGAAGCTCCTCAGCGAGAAGCTTGGCAGTAAGCTGCAACTCGTCGGTGACGATTTATTCGTCACCAATTCCGAGCGGTTGACTCGCGGCATTACGGAGAAAATTGCCAATAGTATTTTGGTCAAGGTCAATCAGATTGGCACACTCACCGAAACAATCGCAGCTGTTGAATTGGCTCATCGCAGCGGCTACACATCGATCGCCAGCCATCGCAGCGGCGAGACTGAAGATGCCACGATTGCCGACCTCGCAGTCGGTCTTCGAACTGGCCAGATTAAAACGGGATCGGCCTCGCGCAGTGATCGTGTTGCCAAATACAATCAGCTTTTGCGCATCGAGGAGTTGCTAGGTGACGAAGCACTCTACGCCGGCCACGACGTTCGCGCCCGTTGGCCGGGGATTGCCTAGAGACTGCGATCCGGGCTGATTCTTGCGTGTGAGCGACTTCATCGTGATTTCGTTTTTGCCTCCCTTCGCGGGGGCGGAAATTGTGCCTATCATGCTGATGCAGGAAGAAACCATTGACGACTGCCCCAAAAGAAGCCCAGACCGGTCTTGAGCCTAGGCCAGCAGCCTTTTGTTTCACCGACAGCGGATGGTTTTGGATGCTGCTTTTTTCACTCATGGCGCTTGTGGGTATCGCGCTGATTGCTCCAAAATTCGACAAGCGTCAGCGGCAGATTGAGCGACGTTTTTTTGGGCGAGAGCAGGTGGCGATGCAACGCGCACGGCAGGCTGCTGGACTGCCACCCATCGACCAGACTGCGGCTCACGACCAAGGGGATCCCCGCCCTGTGGCTGTCGACGCAGAGGGGGCGGTTGCGGGCGAGCCGCAGCGGATCGTGCCGCTGTGGACGCTCAGCACCGCTGCTGTTGTGGCCGCAATGGTTGCTGCGACAATGCTCGTGCGAGAGTCGCGTGGGCCCAAAGCAGGACCCGACCTCAACTGATGATTGAGCGGCGGCGGGAGAGATAATCCCAGACAACAAAGCGATCGAGTTCTTTGCCGCCACTAAAAAAGACGCGCCCCTTTGCCGTTTCTGCCAAACGGTAGGCAAACCGAATGTCCTCTCGCGACTGTGTCCAGCCAGCGAGTAAAAAGACATTGACGGTGATCCCATCGCGGCGGCATGCCATCGCCTCGCGGATCGTCGCTTCTTCGGTGCGGGGATGGGGTGGGTAGAGCAGAAAGAGTTGGCTCCCTTCAAAATGGGCTGTCGGCAAGCCGTCTGTAATGATGATCACCTGCTTATTGGGAGTGTCCTGCCGGGCCAACTGCTGCCGCGAGAGTTGCAAGGCGTGCTGGATATTGGTGAAGTGCGGCGGCAGATCGCTCTCTGAAATGGCCGGGTCGCTCATGTCTGCCCGCAGGCGAACCACCGAGTCAAACACGGTCACTGGTTTTGGCATGAGTGTGACGATTTCGCCAAAGGCCCGCGGCTTGGCAACCGAATACATCTCGATGAATTGGAGAAAGTCGCCGGGGTACTCTTTCTGCACGAGGCCCTGCAACGCCAGTGCCATCCGCTTGACGCTCACATACAGCCCTCCGTACCGCATTGAACCACTCATGTCGAGGACGACCGTCGTGGCACACTTTGGGTTATTGCGAGTGCGGTGCACTTCGATATCCCGCTGGATCAATCGCAGCGGCTTTTTGTTGCCGTCGGGCTCGGACGCCGTTCGTAGCATGGCGTTGATCAACGATCCGGGAATGTCGATGTGGGCCACCGAGTCGCCAAACTCGTAGGGACGCGTCGGCACCATTTCCACCGCGCCGTCACCGACAACATTCACCTGATGTCGGCCAGTGCGGGAGGGGTCGAGTGAAGAAAAGACTTTTTCGAGCAGCTTTCCCTGAAACATTCGCATGGCTTTGGGCGTCAGTTGGTAGCCCTTCGGCGTGCGTTGGAGTCCTTGCTCGGAGGCCATCTGCTCCAGCATTTCTTGCACTTGTCGCTTGAGGCGTTGGAGATCATCCAACTCCCCGGCCTCGGCGTATCCGGAGAGTGCCTCCATGTCGATCAGGCCAATTGTGGCACTTTTCCGCGCCTCATCCAACTGCTGGAGCAGCATCTCGATCGTTTCTAACTCCTCCTTGAGGCCGATCGCCTCGGGCACGGTAAGCCGCTGGCGGCCGGTAAATATCCACTTGGAAGCGAGTTCATCGACCTGATAGACATCACCCAATCGATCCACGAGCCCAACGAGTTGCGTGCCGAACTGACTCTGGTCGTTGTCCTGCGCATACCAGAGCCGTTCGAGTTGACGCAGTTGTTCCTCGCGCACAGCGCGGGCAAACGCATCGCGATGCTTGGCCGGTGGTTTGACATGCTCGGCCGCATCGCGAAAAGCAGCTCGGGCTTTTTTTTGCACCGTTGTGGTTTCGTAGTGCTCGAGTAATTTACGTCGACGTTCCTCCAGCCTCTTCTTGATTGAGTCGATCGATGGGCCAAGACCCTTGATCTGCTCCGGATCAAGAACCACTGCCTTGGCCAACTGCTCGTCGGTGAGTTCCTCGACACTGCCGTATTCGAGCAGATGCTCCATCGCCGGGCTGACTAAGTCCCCGACGGGGGGCCGGGGAGGCGGTATCCGTGCTGGATCGTAGCGCTGATAAGAATGAACGATTCCGCCAAGAGTGTCACGAGTGGGCATTGTAATGTGTTGCCGTTCTGGGGTCGTAGCGAGAGCCTTTGGGAGAAAAGTCCCCGTCGATCGATCTATCGGAAGCTGCTCACGTCATAGGTTGTGCGGCCGTGTTTTTGGATCCGCGAGATTCGCTCTGAGGCATAGAGACCGGCCAGCACAAATTCGATGCAGCTGGCGCGAACTGCTGGGTCTTTTGAGGCGTTGACCTCAAAAGCTTTTTCCCAAATCGCCGGCACGTTCTCGACGACCTGTGCATAGGCCGCCGATGGCAGCATGTCGCCGACCTCGATCTTGACGCCTTCGGAAAAAACCTTGGCGATGCCGTCAAGGCCGTGCTTCTCGACATACTCCTCAAACACCGTCTTTATGGCCTCGGCGATCACGCTGTCGAGCACCTGCCGTTCTGACATCTGATGGCTGCCCATCATGTCAAGTTCCAGCTTGCCAAGGCTGGAGGCATAGAGGTGGCCCATGTCGCTGATGCGGGGCACTGCCGGCCTCTCATTGAGACGCACACCGCGTTGACGAGCACTGGCCACAAGCGTCTTGTAGTTGGCAATCGAAAAGCGGGCACTGACGCCCGACTGCTGATCAATAAACTTACTCTTGCGAGCGGCGATCGTGATCTCCTCTAAAATCGCTTTCATGAAGTACGGCACGACCACCGGCCACTCCCCCCCGAGATCAATCGCTGCGGCCTGATCAGAGACGCGAATGCCAAGGTCGCGATCGGCTGGATAGTGAGTGTGGATCACAGCGCCGATCCGGTCTTTGAGTTGCGGGATCACTTTGCCGGAGCGGTTGTAGGTGGCTGGATTGGCTGAAAAAAGCAGCATCACATCGATGTCAAACTTAACTGGATAGCCGCGAATCTGCACGTCCCGCTCCTCTAGGATGTTGAACATGCCGACCTGCACCAATTCGTCGAGTTCCGGCAACTCGTTCATCGCGAAGATGCCGCGATGGAGTCTGGGAATGAGTCCGAAGTGCAAGGCCTCCTCGGTTGACATGCTTGTGCCGCCGGCCAGTTTGGCGGGGTCGATCTCACCGATGATGTCGGCAAACTTGGTGCCCGGGGCGAGCCGTTCGGCGTACCGCTGGGCCCGCGGCCACCACGCGATCGGCACATCGGCCTCGTCTCGCGTCGCCACCAGCCGTCTGCCGGCAGAAGTAATGGGGCAGTAGGGATCGTCGTGTAGGGGAATCGACGGATCATCAAGGTAGGGTAGATACTCATCCAAAAAGTTGACGATTAACCGCATGAGCTGGCTCTTGGCCTGCCCCTTCTCGCCGAGGAAAAGCATGTCGTGACCGGCCAAGACTGCAATATTAATTTCGGGAATGACAGTGTCGTCGTAGCCGACGATGCCCGGAAAGAGTTCGGCCCGATCCTGCAGCAACCGTAAGAAATTGAAGCGGACCTCATCCTTGACGGGGCGGCTTTTCCAGCCGCTCTCACGGAGCGTCTTTAGGGTTTTCGGCAAGTGCGGAGGGGGCGAATATTGTTCTGGAGCAGCAGTCATAGAAGAGATGATCCCGAGGAGTTTCGTTTGCGGCGGCCACTGGTTTGGAACGCTGCCTAAGTGTAGGCGCTGGCAACGGCCAGAACACGATCCCTATGTCACAGTGTGGAGGCAGCCTATGACTCTTGCGTCATGGACTGGCTGTGGGTCTTCTGCAATCCCAACCCTTCCCCGACACAGGGCAATTTTCAGGGCTTCAGCCCGACGAACTCAAGGCCCAAACACGCTCAGGCGACGGCGGCCTTGATCGCGGGGAAACGGATCGTGATGGCGGTGCCCTTGCCGGGAGCACTTTCAACGCGGATTCTACCGCGATGGCCTTCGATGATCTCACGGCAGGCCGAAAGGCCAAGGCCGCAGCCCCCCTTGCCAGTTTCATCAGGGCCGCTCTTGGTTGAATAGTGGGGATCAAACATCCGCCGCATCACATCCTGCGTCATGCCGCAACCCGTGTCTCGCACCAAGAGATCCACCACTCCGAGCGACTCTTGTTGCGAAAGCCGGAGGATCAGTCGGCCGCCGCCAGCCATGGCCTGTCGGGCATTGACAAGCAGATTGATGAGCACCTGCTGGATTTGACTGGGATTCGCTAAAACGCGAGGGACAGGGGAAAACTCGCGTTCAACTTGAACTCGGTATTTCATCATTTCCCGTTCCAGTAAAACCAGTGCATCTTCCATCAGCAGTTCCAAATGAGTCGGCTCGAATCGAGTTGAGCCGTGCCGCGACATATTGAGAATGCTGGCCGTGATCTTGGCTGCGCGGGTGCCGGACGAGAGGATGCGTTCTAATGCCTTGTCGCGAGTGGGCTGATCGCGATGCCGCAGGCCCATCCGGGCGTAGTTGAGAATCGTGGTCAGGGCGTTATTAAATTCGTGCGTTGTGGTGCCCAGCAATTCTCCGAGGCTGGCTGCTTTTTGCGCATCAAGCACCTGCCGCCGGAGTGCCGCCACCTCAGCGGCATGCCGCAGGCGGGCCACCTCCAACTGCCGTTGCAGCATGGCGGTGAGTTCTACACTGCCGAGAGCGGGAGCGGTCGACGATCCCAAGAGTGTCGTGCCCAGAGCCGTAGCTCCCGGCAGAGGACTCTCAGTGTTAGGTTTTCCAACTAGCCCCATCGCGAGTCTCCAAACCGGTTGAATCCGTCTACTTGTTCTCGTCGGTTTTGCTGTTAGCTTCGTGCCGTAAGCCGGCCAGACCCCGCAGAGCAGCACCAAAAACCACCTGTTCAGCCTGCAAGGGGTTGCTCGACTCAGGCGGCACTTCTACCCCAATCGCCCGACTTTTCAGGCATGAATTACGAGAAAAGCCCGCCGCGCACATTCCTGCATGCTCTTCAGGGGTATCGTCCAACCTCGGCTAGGGACTCTATACTCGGGAGATTGCACCTTTTGCATCACTCGACCGTTCAATTCACACTATCCATGCCCGGTATACCCAGCCCTTCGATTTCCGAAACCCCGTTATAACCCTCGCATTTCCTGTAGCCTTCCAGACCTATTGGCCACTCTCGTCAGGGAGATCTATGCACCGACTTTTGGAAAAAACAATGAGCCGATCAAGCGGTCGGATCCGCAGCCAGCGAGGCTTTACCCTGGTTGAACTCTTGGTCGTAATCGCCATCATCGGGCTTTTAATAGGCCTGCTTTTGCCGGCAGTGCAGTCGGCCCGCGAGGCCGTTCGGCGTACGTCCTGTAAATCCAACCTCAAACAAATCGGGATTGCCTTCCAGCAGTACCTTGACAGGAAAACCAAGGGAAAGTTTCCTGTGGCGGCTGTCTTACCCAGTGCGGAACTCACTTTTTATGCTCCGGATCGGCCCATCAGGCCCAGCGTGGCATCGGTTGTGGGGTCGTACATTGAAAACTCCCGAGAGGTTTTTCGATGTCCTTCAGACAACATCTACTTCCTGCGTTCGGGAGAGAAGGCCGATCTGATCAAGTCCAAGCTAGAAACGATCCCCACCGCCGATCGACCTAAGGAGTACGAAACTCAAGGCTATGAGGGCATAAGCTACGAATACCCCGCGAGGCGATTGATCAACGAAACCGTCTCGCCAGCGGTGGGCAAAACCCGCATCGAGGCACTCACCTACCGTGGCAATCAAGGGGCATCTTCGAAGCTCTGGGTGCTCTATGAGTTTGAAGCGTTCCATGCGTCGGGATTTGCATTCTTGAGCAGCCCTGCCGAAAACGAGTTCAATGACCCAGATGTCAACCGGCCGATTCCCACCGAGGGAGCTAGAAACTTTCTCTACTTCGATGGCCACGTCGATAATCTATAATTCGTAGATGGAATCATTTGAGGAGGTGATTGATGAGCACAATTTCTATGCGATCGATGGCCAGTACGCCGCGAGGAGATGGTCAGAGCACCTCCGGATCGGCCGGGCGGTGGATGATGGCGCTATTGCTTCTGGGACTGATCGCGTTTGGCATCGCGTGGCTGGCGGGCTTTTTCGCAACAGACCCTCGCGTGCTTGAAATTCGCAAGTTGCAGGCAGATATGCGGCAAAAGTTTTCCGCCACAGGGGGCCCCTCGACGCTCGTAGAAGCAACTTCTGGAGTGGTGGCGATGGGACAGATTCGGCAGAAGATTGAGGCCTTGCCAGAACGCCTGAGGCCCCAAGCAGAAAAAGGGGGGGAAGGCATGTTTCGCTCGGTCATGCAGGCAAAGATCAAGGGTTATTTTGCGCTGCCTCCAGAGAAACGAAATGCTGAGCTCGATCGACAGATCAAACAGGAAGAATTGATGAGAAAGGCATGGGAGACCGGTGGGGCGGTCATGAATGCAATCACTGGTGCTAGTCAGTCGGGTGGCACTCCGCAAGCAGGACAAACCGCTAGCGGGAACTCAACAAGCGGTGGGCGGCCAAGCGGCGGTCCGACAAGTGGTGGGTCTGAGGAGTCTCGAAACAAGTGGCGTAAGGACATGATCGATCGCACCTCGCCAGAGCAGCGGGCCGATTATATCGAATACCGTCGCGCGATGGATCAGCGTCGTACTCAACTCGGCTTGCCGTCCATGGGGCCTCGATAGGGTTGTTGTCAGCGGTCTCAGGCCGACGGTTTTTTCTGACCCGAGTTGAATGCAATTTTACGCAAAGCCCTCAATCGTTTATGAGAGACACGCTTGGACTGCTTGAAGAATCGCTGCAGTTGGCCCGAGATCTGGGCTACTCAATTCGAGAGGAGCCCCTCGGCGATCTGCCCGGCGGGGCGTGTTTACTGGGTGGAGTGCGTCAGATTCTGATCAACATGGAGCACGCTCCTGCCGAGCGACTCGATCTCCTGTTGCGATTGTTGGCCGAGGATTCTAGCGCAGCAGAGTTTCCAGTCAGTCGCCTGCTAGCCAAAAGGCTGGAGGCTGTCCGCAGGGAATTGTGAACGTAAAAGCCGTTGGTAAGTGCCTGTCGAAAAAAGCCAGAGCCGGTTCATCGAGTCCGGATCGCAGTCCCCGGGAATTGACCGAGGGAGCGGAGGAGCTTATCGACCTTCGACGCGTTGGACACCTTCGATAACAGGCGGATCGTAAAGTTTGTGCGTGACAATGTATTGCTCCACCGCGCGGGGCATGCGGTAGCGGATGCTGCGAGCAGCGGCGATGGCGGCCCGGAGATCGCTCGAACGGATGCCGATGGCCGGAATGTTCACTCGGCCTGCCACGAGTTTGGAGAATCGCTCGGGCCCTAGCAGCATTTCGAGTGCTGGCTCATATTCCAGCCCACCGCCCGTCGGACTGCCGTCGAGCGATTCCCATGCCACGGCGACCAGTTCTGCCAGGGTAAGAATCTGTTGCGGTTGGTGCCAGTAGGGAAACTGAACCAGTGCATCGGGGCCTAAAATCAAGAGCAGCGTGTCGCCGGGGTGCTGGCGGGCGATATGAGTGAGGGTGTCGAGGGTGTAGCTGATACCCCCGCGATCGATCTCGTCTGTCGAGATAGCAAAGGAATTGTGACCCCCAATGGCTAGCGACAGCATGGCCAGTCGATCGTTTGCCGAAGCTAAGCCTCGGGTCTGCTTGTGCGGCGGAATCGCTGCTGGCACAAAGAGAACCTGATCGAGCTTGGCCTGTTCGCGACAGCACTCGGCCGCCAGCAGGTGGCCGTTATGCACGGGATCAAAACTGCCACCAAAAATTCCAATCCGCATCGAGGGCCCCTTTTCCGGTTGGTTTCCTGCTGTCGGCGTCCTGCCCGTTGGACGGAGGCCGGACCAGCCCTGTCTAATCAAAACTATGACACACCAGCATAGCCAGCGATATTTTTTCGAAAGCCAGCCAGCGTGGGTCGAAGATGACAGCCGTCGCGGCATCATCGCAACCGTTGTGCTGCCAGACGGCGTGGCCAAGCCGCTGGATTATCTGGTGCCCGAGTCGCTGGCTGCAACCGTTGAGCCGGGCCGTCGCGTGCGAGTGCCACTGGGCCGCAGCAATCAGCAGCGGATTGCCTACTGCGTGGCGGTGCGGAATGACGAGCTCCCGCAATCGCCGCTCAAAAGTCTGATGGGCGTGGAAGACGATGCCCCACTACTCTCACAGCGGATGCTGGAACTCACTCAGTGGATGGCCGATCGCTGGCTGGCCCGGTGGGGCGAAGTGCTGGAAGCAGTGCTGCCGGCAGGCGTGCGATTGAAGAGACCAACCCGCATAACGCCGCTGCTGGTGGCCAGCGGCGCGGCCCAGGTTAGCACTCCCACGCCATCGCAGGCGAAGGTCCTCGCGGCAGCGACCAAACCAGTAACGGCAGAGGAACTCGCTCGCGTCAGCGGGACCAGTCGAGCCGTGATCAGACGGCTGTGTAAACTGGGCTTGCTCTGTGAGGCAGGTTCAATCGAGAAGGCAAGCGGCGTGGCAGCCAGCACCCGCAAAGCTATCAGCCACGATCGGCCGGAGGCCCTCTCTGCCGCGCAGGCCCAAGCCTTGCAGGCGATTCTCGATCCGCTGCGGCAGAATCGCCACGAAACTGTCGTGCTGTTTGGCGTCACAGGCAGCGGCAAGACGGAAGTGTACTTACAGGCGGTCGAGGAGACACTTTCCTACGGCAAGCAGGCGATTGTGCTGGTGCCGGAGATCAGTTTGACGCCGCAGACCTGCGATCGCTTTCGTGCTCGATTTGGGAGTGTGGCTGTGTTACACAGCCACCTGACAGCCGCAGAACGCCACGCCGAGTGGCGACAGATTGCCACTGGCCGCGTGGGAGTGATTGTCGGTGCCCGCAGCGCCATTTTTGCACCTGCGCCGCGGCTGGGTTTGATCGTGATCGACGAGGAACACGAAACGTCATTTAAGCAGGCCACAGCACCTCGCTACCATGCCCGCGATGTGGCTGAATGGATCGCCAAGGCTGAGCGAGTGCCGCTTGTGCTCGGTTCGGCGACGCCATCGCTGGAGACATTTTCGCGCTGCCTGCGGGGCGAGTGGACCATGTGCCGGTTGCCCAATCGCGTCGGTGGCTCACAGATGCCCGCCGTGATCACTGTCGATCTGCGAGATCCGTCCAGCCGTTCGCGGGGCGCTGTCAGTCCGCGACTTCTAGCCGGCATCAAGTGGGCTCTGGACAGTGGCGGTCAAGTGATGCTGCTCTTAAATAGGCGCGGATTCGCCACGCATGTGCAGTGCCGCGATTGCGGGTTTACGTTGAGATGTCCTCAGTGTGATCTTGCCCTCACACTGCACCAGCCCGGTCACAGGGGAATTTGTCACGGCTGTGGTCTTGTCACGCGATTGCCCGCCGATTGCACAAGCTGCAAAGCGCCTGCTCTTGTGCAAAAAGGCACTGGCACGCAGCGACTGGAGGAACAGATTCGGGCGATCTTTCCGGCCGCCAGCGTGGCTCGCATGGACACCGACACCATGCGATCTCGGGGCAGCCACGAACGCACGCTCGACGCCTTTCGCGCCCACCAAATCGATATCCTTGTAGGCACGCAGATGATTGCCAAGGGCCTCGACTTTCCATCGGTGATGCTTGTCGGCGTGATCTATGCTGACGCCGCGCTCCATCTGGCTGACTTCCGCGCTTCGGAGCGAACTTGTCAACTCGTCACGCAGGTGGCGGGCCGTAGCGGCAGAGGGCCGCTCGGAGGTCGCGTTGTCGTCCAGACCAGCACCCCTGAGCATCCGGCAATCGTGGCGGCGTCGGCCCACGACTACGAGGCCTTTGTGCGGAGTGAACTGCCGATCCGCGAGACGCTCCTCTATCCGCCTTTTGGCAGCATTGTGCGGATCGTGGTGCGAAGCGTTGACGAACAGGCCGTTGCCGATTGGGCTGCCCACATCGTGAGCCGATTGCGGGCAGAAATTGCGGCGATCCCGCCCGTGACTTCTCTTGTCGCCGCAGCGGTCCCGGCGATTCGCGTTCTCGGCCCAGCCCCCGCGCCAATCACAAGACTGCGAGACCGCTTTCGCTGGCACCTGCAAGTGCAAGGGCCCGACAGCCAAGCACTACGCGATCTGGTCAGACGCGCCACCGCCACACTCAAGACGCCCGACAGCGTTGCCTGGATCATCGATGTTGATCCGGTGGAGATGCTCTAAAAGAGAGAAGCGATTGGGCGGAGAGATTGTTAGAGATGAAAACAGGGCGTCGCGGCGATCGAAATACTTGGGTTAGGCCCGCAAGGCATTGTCGGCAGAGCGGCTGGTTATGACCGGCAGAGGCGATGGGTACTCTGGGTAGTGTGGGTCTCGATTTTAGTGTTTCTGGAAGGCGGCACACGCAGTGTACGATTGAGTGAGAAGGTCGCATGGCATGAGATACAGATCCTTAAAAGACATCCTCGGCGAGACAAGCCTTGAGCGGAAGTGCCGCTTTCTGTTCGGTCTTTGCTTGTTTGTGCTGATCACCGGCAGTTTTTGGTGGTATGGCAGTAGCACTGAAGAGCTCGTCTACACGACCACTCGCAGCACCGGCCGGCATCTGGTCGACGCGATCATGCTGCAGCACCACTGGAAGACTCTCGAAGCCAACCAGAAATACACGAGCCTCATTGAAACTCTGGGCCGCACGCTGCAAAGCGAGCCCTACAGCTGGCGACTGCTTTCTCCCTATGAATCCGCAGAGAATCAGGCGGGCTACACGCGACTCGATGCAGCGGTCCTTGACTATTTTCAAAAGCGTTCCGCACCGGCAACTGCTGAGTCCAAGACATTTGCAGATGGTTTAGGCGGCCAGCAGCCAGTGACGGGTCAAACGCCCGTGATTCCGCCTGCCTTGGCAGCCATGACGGCCAGCGAATATCGCGAATTTCGCACACAAGATAATTCTGAATACCACTACTACCAGCCAATTCGAGCGCGGAAGAGTTGCCTGATTTGTCACGAATACAAAACGGCAGTCGGCGAGACAGTGGCAGGCCCGGAGAATGGCGCTCTGCAACCCTTGGCGGAGAATGAATTGATGGCTGTTGTGAAAGTCGTGATGCCCGATGCAGCCACCCAGAAGGCAATCAATTGGAACCGGGCCATTCTCCTGGCGACAGCCATCATCACGGTATTTCTGGCGATGCTTGTCGCGTATGCGATCGTGCGGTACGTGATTGTGAAGCCGCTGGAACATTTGCGGGAGGTCAGCGATGAAGTGCGGCGAGGCAATGTGCAGGCCCGCGCTGAAATCCATACAGCAGATGAGTTTGAAGAATTAGGCATAGCCTTTAACCGCATGCTTCGTGGGCTTGTTGACTCACAGGAGGAGTTGCTCAAGGCCAACACGAGCCTCGACGATAAGGTCGACGAATTGGCGCAAGCCAATCTGCATCTCTATGAAATGAACCGCCTGAAGAGTGACTTTCTGGCTACCATGAGCCACGAACTACGAACACCGCTCAATAGCATTTTAGGTTTTTCAGATGTCCTTGGCTCAATCGACGCGCTCGATGAAAAGCAGCGACGGTATGTGCAAAATATTCGCACTTCCGGTCGAATGCTCTTGGAGATGATCAACGACATCCTCGATCTGGCCAAGATTGAAGCTGGCAAGATGGAGGTCTCTCCGCGGATATTCCGGCTGGAGTCGGTTGTCTCGGCGCAGTGCGACATGGCGAGGCCGCTGGCCGAGAAGAAACAAATCGACGTGGGTTTTGAGGTTGGGCCTGGGCTTGAGCAGGTGGAGCAGGATCAGGCAAAAGTTCAGCAGATACTGGCAAACTTGATCTCCAACGCCGTGAAGTTCACGCCGGAAGGTGGGCGGATTGAAGTGCGGGCATTCTTGGACGGTCATTTGGAAGGACAAAAGAGTGATCTTGGGGAGATCGTTCTGGAGGTCATCGACACGGGCGTTGGAATCGCCGAAGAGGAGCAGCAGTCGATCTTTGAAAAGTTTCGTCAGGGGAAAGTTTTTCAGCCTGGCGACGATGCCATGACGCGAGAAATTTCTGGCACGGGGCTAGGGCTTTCGATTGTGCGCGAACTCTGTCGGTTGCTGGGCGGCGACATTACTGTGGAAAGCCAATTGGGCCGGGGCAGTCGGTTTACCGTCAGGCTCCCGCTCCGGCTGTCCTTTGATTTGTCGAGGGGTGCAGGAGCCGAATCGGCAGACGATCTTGCATCGCTGGCGATAAGTCCGACAGGATCGTAAGAGGATGGAGTCTCTCAGAACATTTTCAGACGGGTTGCGACAAAGCGCGGTCGCACCATGCGTTCGATGCGATGCTATTCAATGGCGTAGAAAAAAGTGGAGCAGATAATGGATAAGGCCAACGATCCGACAAGCAGCGGTGGAAGTTCCCGAGCAGAGTGTGAAGTGATGCTATTTACCGACGGTGCGTGTAGCGGCAATCCGGGGCCGGGCGGCTGGGCCTATATTCTCAAGCACCCCCAGAGCGGTCGCGAAACGAGTGAATCCGGCGCCGAGCCCCACACGACAAACAATCGCATGGAGCTGACGGCGGCCGTACAGGGCCTTGCGCAACTCAAGCGGCCGACCCGCGTGGAATTGGTGAGCGATAGTGTCTATGTCGGCACAGGGCTTTCTGAGTGGATGCCAAAATGGAAACGACAGGGTTGGAAACGCAAGGACGGTAGCCGATTTGTGCCGATAAAGAATGAAGATCTTTGGAGGGAACTCGACCGCTTGGCGATTTCACACACGATTGTTTTTACGCACGTGGCCGGCCACGCTGGTCACACAGAAAATGAACAGTGTGACGCAATGGCGGTGGCCGCCTATCAGCCGCTGCTCAAAAAAAATGGTGGCGTGGCCAGTTCGCGTCCGGGATGATGTTGGGGACTATCGCGATGAAAATCTGGCCTGAGTTGTAGGCCAAAAATAGGTCTGCAACAGCGTTTTTTTGCTCCCCGCCTCTTGTTCACGCACCGGCTTTTCTGGTCTCCCGATAGACTGCCGAAATGGAACCGTCTTCTTCGTATGAACCATTGCCAGCATCGCCACCGTCCGTGCCGCTGAGTTCTCAGCGTCCGCGCAGCCTCTCCACACCTCTGGAACGGTTGCCGGGCGTGGGGACTGCGAGAGCTCAAAAACTGGTCAAGCTTCAGCTTGCTACGGCCCGCGATGCGCTGATGCACTTTCCCCGCGAGTATCGTGACTTTAGCGGTGCCCACACGCTCGTTGACATTCGCGAGGGAGAGCACGCCTCGATTGCCGGCGAGGTGAAAGACGTCGCCTTGCGCACGACTGGAGCAGGGCGGCAGATGCTCTCGGTGCTTGTGGCAGTAGTCGGCGGTCATGTGCGGGCAATCTGGTTCAATATGCCATTCATGGCCAAGCGATTTGTCATCGGAATGCGCATCGTGATTGCCGGTCAGGCCAAAAAGAGCGGGCTGAACTGGGAATTTTCCCATCCGGAGGTGCGCTGGCTGGCCCAAGATGAAAGTGCCAATGCCTCAGAGTGGCTGGCGGTGTATCCACTGGCTGAGGGCGTGCATCAGTCGCTAGTGCGCACCGCTGTGCAGGCTGCAATTGTGCATGCGGCCGACCTGCCGGCAGAGGCATTTCCCGAGGAGATACTCAAGGCCAAGTCGCTCCTGCCAATCGCGGCAGCGATCCGCGAGATTCATTGCCCGTCGAGCCACGCCATGATTACCATGGCCCGCCGGCGATTTGTCTACGAGGAACTTTTTATGCTGCAACTGGCGCTACGGATGCACCGTAGCCAGCAGCAACAGCAGCGATTGGCGCCGGCGATTGTGATCGATGCCCGTCTCGATAACAGGATTCGAGCCAGGTTTCCCTTTCAATTTACTCCCGCACAAAGCCGAGTCTGCGCCGAGATCGCGGCCGATCTTGGCCGCACCGAACCGATGAGCCGGTTGCTGCAGGGAGATGTCGGGAGTGGTAAGACGGCGATTGCAGTCTACGCAATGCTGGCCACGGTCGGTAGCAAAGTGCCCTTGTCTCTGGAGCCGGCTGCTGCTGCCGGCGATGCCCCAGATCGCTATCAGGCTGCCTTGATGGCACCCACGGAATTGTTGGCAAGGCAGCATGTGGCGACGCTTGAGCAGATGCTCAGTGGAAAGGGCGTCAGCGTGGAGGTAGCGCTTTTGGTGGGTGGGCAACCAGCAAAGCAGCGAGAACGAATTGTGGCGCGCATTGCTGCCGGGCAAGTGGGGATCGTCGTGGGCACGCAGGCGCTTGTGGCGGGAATGGCCAAGTTCAAGCATCTAGGGCTTGTCGTGATTGACGAACAGCACCGGTTTGGGGTGATCCAGCGGTCGCTTTTGCAGCAAGGCCAAGCCGACCCACATACGCTGGTGATGACAGCCACGCCGATTCCACGCACGATTGCCCATGCTATCTACGGCGATCTGGCTGTCTCTGTGCTCGACGAACAACCACCGGGCCGGCAGCCCGTGGCGACCTATCGGGTGGGGCCGGAACAACTCGATAAGTGGTGGGCGTTTTTTGGCAAGAAAGTCGCGGAGGGTCGGCAGGGGTATGTTGTCGTGCCGGCAGTGGAGGAATCAAAACGCGATCTAGCCAGCATTGCCAGCGCGTTTGAAAACCTTGCCAACGGACCGCTGGAGGCCTTTCGACTGGGACTTGTTCACGGTCGATTAAAAGCCAAGGCCAAGGCGGCGGTGATGGATGATTTTCGAGCAGGAAATATTGATGTGCTGGTGGCCACAAGCGTGATCGAGGTGGGTATCGATGTGCCGGGCGCCACGATCATGACGATTCTCGATGCGGAGACCTTTGGGCTCGCGCAGTTGCACCAACTGCGCGGCCGCGTGGCGCGAGGGGCCACGCAGGGAATCTGCGGCGCGGTGACAGCCACGATCAACGAACCGATACCGCGGATCGACGCATTCGTGGCAACAAGCGATGGCTTCAAACTCGCCGAACAGGACCTGCTGTTGCGTGGGCCTGGAGACTTGGTCGGCACGCGACAAAGCGGCGCACCCCCACTCTACTTGGCCGATCTCTTACGCGATTCATCAGTTGTAGCCGAAGCTCGCCGGGATGCGATTACCCTTTTTGAAAGCGATCCCGCGATTACTGGTCCGAGTTGGCAGCGACTACGAGCGTTAATCTTACGCCGCTGGGGAGAAAAACTCGGTCTGGGTCAGATCAGCTAAAAAAAAGAGTGAGCTTTTTTGTGACTGTTTTACCGTTAGACCGTCGGCAGCGGTTCTGCGGAATGCCATTCGGTGCCGCTGCGCAAAACACGATGGTAGAGCGTGTCGCGTTCGACAGGTTCTCGGCCGGCCTCACGGATCAGTCGCTGGATGTGTTCGACGGTGAGCACTTCGGGGGTCGTTGCTCCGGCATCGTGGTAAATCAATTCGTGTCGCACCGTGCCGTCGATGTCGTCGGCCCCGTAGGCCAGTGCCGTCTGTGCTGTGCCGATTCCGAGCATGATCCAGTAGGCCTTGATGTGAGCAAAATTGTCGAGCACCAGTCGGGCGATGGCGATCGTGCGTAGATCCATTGCGGCCGAGGGCTTGGGAATGTGAGAGAGTCGGGTATTTTCCGGGTGAAATGCCAGTGGAATAAATGTCTGAAAGCCATTTGTTTCATCCTGCAAGGCTCGCAGGCGGAGCAGGTGGTCGGTGCGGTGGTAGGCGTTTTCAATGTGGCCGTAGAGCATCGTGGCGTTGCTTCGCAGTCCCATCGCGTGGGCCGTGCGGTGCACTTGAAACCACTCGGCCGTGTCGGCCTTGTGCTCGCAGATTTTGTCCCGCACCTCTGGGTGAAAAATCTCCGCACCGCCCCCGGGAAGACTGCCAAGGCCCGCCTCCATCATCTCCGCAAGGATGTCCCGCATCGATCGTTTTGTGAGATGTTGAAACCAGTTTATTTCGACAGGGGTCCAAGCCTTGAGATGCAGGGAAGGGGCGTGAGTGTGCAGCAAGCGAATGACATTCAAATACCAATCGTAATCACGTTGATGGTGCAGTCCGCCGACAATGTGCATCTCGGTGCTACCGGCTGCAACTGCTTCTTGACCCCTCGCCAGAATCTGCTCATCGCTCATCGCATAGCCACGGGCATCACGAAGATCTGCCCGAAAGGCGCAGAATGTACAGCGGTAGACGCAGACATTTGTCGGATTGAGGTGCGTGTTGATGTTGTAGAAGCCGTAGTTGCCATTTTTGCGTTCTCGCACGAGGTTGGCCAGTTCGCCCAATTCGTGCAGGTCAATGCGTTCGTCCCAGAGCATCTCCGCTTCACTGGCCGAGAGACGTTGTGAGGCCTCGACTTTTTCACGGATTGGCTTAAGCGAAGGAGTTGGAATGCGAATCATCACACTTTTTTTCCGGTGCCATGAAAAGAAAATCAACCTGCGACGCGTCTCGTGTCAATCTGGAAGACACTCTCAACGCCACCGATGGAACCGTAGAGAAGCAGTTTTCATAACTCGAGTACCGACAGAAAATAGGCTCCTCAGAGCCATAAATCGAGGGCAATTGCGGCGAGAAGCAGCACGCTTACGATCGCATTGGCATTGAAAAAGGCTTCGTTGACGCGGGACAGATCGTCTGGCTGTACGAGTGCATGTTCCCAGAAGAGTAGGGCGGCAATTGCCACGAGGGCCAGCCAGTAGATCGTCCCCATCTCCGGAACGACCAGCGGCAATAGGGCCAAGAACAGCAGCGTGAACCCGTGAAGGAGTGCAGCCACGCGCAGGGCTCGGGGCACTCCCAGCCTCGCTGGAAGGCTTTGCAAGCCGTGCGCGGCATCAAAGGCTGCGTCTTGGCACGCATAAATCGTATCGAAACCAGCCACCCAAGCCATCACGGCAGCGCCCAAAATCAGAGCTGGCAGCAGATCGATCGGATCGATGAGCACGATGCTGCCTCGAATTGCCAGCCAGGCTCCGATCGGAGCGAGTCCGAGCGCTGCTCCCAGCCAGATATGGGCCAACATCGTAAACCGTTTGGCGAAGCTATAGCCCATCATCCATGCCAGCACCGGCGTTGAGAGCACCAGCGGCAGCCAGTTAGGAAGAAAGAGCAGCGTGGCCGCTATGAAGATGGCGCAGCACACAGCGACCAATACTAGAACATCACAAAAGTTTAATTCGCCTTTGGGCAGGTGGCGGGAGGCCGTGCGTGGATTGGCTTTATCGATGGCGGCATCGACGAGACGATTAAAAGCCATGGACGCGGTGCGACCGCTGACCATGCAGATCAAAATTCCGGCCGCAGGCTTGGCCCACACGGCCAGCCCGGTTGCGAGCGTCCCCGGTTCTCCGGCCCAGTGGATCGCAATCAGTGCGGCCATGATGGCAAATGGCAGAGCAAAAATCGTGTGGCTAAATCGCACGAGTTCTAGGTAGGTGCGGAGGGTTGCGGCCATCACTTCCCCTCGCCCCATCGCTTCATCAAACAGTTGGAAACCCCAAGCTGGTCGCAGATTCTCGCCACGACAAAATCGACGAGATCAGCGATCGACTCTGCGCCGTGATAAAAACCCGGAGAGGCCGGCAGCAGAACTCCCCCGGCTTCGTGGAGGAGTTGCATATTTTTAAGCTGTGGGAGGGAAAGCGGCGTTTCCCTCGGCACAACCACAAGCGTGCGGCGTTCCTTGAGATGCACCTCTGCGGCGCGGTGGATTAAATGATTTCCCATCGAGTGGGCGACCGCCGCCAGCGTGCTGCCGCTGCAGGGGCAAATGACCATCGCGGAGGTAAGAAACGAACCACTGGCAATCGGCGCCATCAAGTTCTTGTAGTGGTGGTAGTGCACCCGGCCTGTGGCCGGTGGCATGGCTCCCAGCAGCGTTTGCAACACAAAATGATCGAGGTCGATGCGACGGTTCAGTTCCTCCTCGATCACAGCCTGCCCCGAGGGGCTGATCGATAGATGAATTGTACGACCTGCTGCCAGCAACACTTCCAGTAAACGCGCGCCATAAGCTGCCCCTGACGCACCGGTGATGCCGACAACAATCGGGAGATCCTCTGAGTGTTGCATGGGGTTTCTGGCTATGAGTGAGTGGTGGGGGTGGCAGTGTTATCAGCCCTGAGCACGACGAGCCAGGGAAATCGCAGCAATTCCAAATGTCAGTGGCACGATCTCAACGCGGTCAAATCCCGCAGTGCGGATCAAATCGGTGAGCGCTATGCCCGAGGGAAATGCTTCGACGCTCTGGTTCAGATAGGTATAAGCATCGGCCGCATTTCTAGCCACGGCGTTACCGATCCAGGGTAGAACATTGCGGAAATACCAAAGATACCCCGATCGCACAACAGGGTTTGTCGGGAGTGAGAATTCGAGGATCGCTAGTCTCCCCCCCGGCTTACAAACGCGGGCCATTTCCGCGAGTCCGCGAGCGGTATCGGCAATGTTACGCAGCCCAAAGGACACAGTCACCAGATCAAATGTTGCGTCTGGGAATGGAAGGTCCATGGCGTCGGCCGCGATCCACTCAACAGCAACTCCTTTTCCGTGAGGCGGGGTGCCGATCCGCTTCGACTTTTCAATCCCGCAGTTGAGCATCGGCTGGCAAAAATCAGCGGCTACAACGCGGACGCCCGCTTGGCAGTGGGCCGCGTAGGCCAGCGCCAAATCGCCTGTGCCTGTGCAGACATCCAGCATAGCGCCTGTGGTGGGTGGAGGGGCACGCTTGACGGCGACTCGCCGCCACCAGATATCGATGCCACCAGAAAGGATCCGATTGACCAGATCGTAACGGGGGGCGATTTGGGCAAACATACCCTGCACCCGCTCGCCGCTCTTATCAACAGCAGGAGGTCTTGTTGGCGGTTGCATTTGCATTATCGTGACGGACTGTTGCTGACTCAAATCGCGCTCCCAAAATGACACTTTCTCCTCACATCAGCCGCCCCGACACCAAAGGCTTCCCGCCGTCTCTACGATGGCACTGCCATTCTACATTTCACCATATGCCACCAGAGGGAACTGGAGGAGGGATCGCTATCGTAATCGATGTTTTGCGAGCATCAACTACAATCGTAACGGCCTTAACGCACGGGGCCCTTGGCGTCCGGCCGGCGTTGAGCATTGAGGAGGCCCGCGTGGCAGCGGCAACGCCTAGACCAGGCCCTCCCGGCACGCTTTTGGGCGGCGAGCGAGGAGGGATCAAAATTGAGGGCTTTGATCTTGGGAACTCTCCGCTGGACTATACTCCCGACCGTGTTACGGGTCGCTGGATCGTGATCACAACCACCAACGGCACGGCCGCAATCGATGCCTGTCGAAATTCATCTGTCATTTTTGTTGGCGCGCTTGTCAATCGCTTGGCCGTTGTCAGGCTGGCTCGAGCGACAGCAATCAGTCGCGACATACGTGATATCCATTTAGTCTGCGCGGGTACTGATGGCGAGGTGACAGAAGAAGATCTGTTGGCCGCTGGTGCGATGCTCTGGGCCGCCTCTATGGAGGCCCCGTCGAGCGATCACGATATTCTCGACACGGCATCCCACACCGCGATTGCACGCTATTGTGCTCTGATAAAAGAAGGGCCGGACGGCAGCTACGCTGCAATTAAACAAGCCCTTCTCAAGGCCCTTCAAGCGTCGATCGGTGGCCGGAATCTCGTTGCACTTGGCATGGATCGCGATCTGCCTGCTGCCGCCGCGATCGATTCGCTCGCGGTGGTGCCGATCTTGGATCATGAAACCGGCTGGCTGATCGCTGCCGGCGGCGGAGGGGCGTGAGGTGGACTGAAGCGGAGTTTGAACACTAGACTCCCGCTCACTGGGCAATCGGTTAGAGACCGACTCACCCTTTCCTATTCCTCCGCCCCGTTCCTCTGAGATCTCATGGAAAAGCAAAACGACCAAACGCGGATGGACAAGATCGTATCGCTGGCCAAGCGCCGCGGATTCATTTTTCAGTCCAGCGAAATTTATGGGGGATTAAACGGTTTTTGGGACTACGGACCGTTGGGAGTGGCACTGAAGCGCAATCTAAAAGACTGTTGGTGGCACGACATGGTGAGCGGCCACGACGAACTGGCAACACTCGCCGGGGCGGCGTCCCCTTACGAGATGACAGGCCTCGACTGCACGATCATTATGCATCCACAGGTGTGGAAATGTTCCGGTCACTTTGACCTTTTTCATGACTGGATGGTTGACTGCCGGCAGTCAAAACGCCGCTACCGCTACGACCACCTCAACGGCCGCTTTGCCAGCCATCGGGGCAAAAAAGTATTTGTCGTCAGCGATCAATCCGGAGACGATGCTCTGCCTGATACAGCCGCAAAGGCCCAGAAATTTTTCGGCCTACGGGCCAAGCAGATCGATGAAATTGAGTGGCAGGGCGACCTACGGTCGCTGGCGAGCAGCATCGTCTCTGGCGAGGTCACTCAGGCTGAGGCCCTCGGCCCCGATGCCAGTGAATTGGGCACACTCACCGAACCTCGCGAGTTTAATTTGATGTTTGAAACTCGCATTGGGGCCTTGGCTGGAGGAGACGACGACCGGGCGTTTTTGCGACCGGAGACGGCGCAGGGCATCTTTATGAACTTTAAAAATGTCGTCGATACTTCACGGGTACGGGTGCCATTTGGCATTGCACAGATTGGCAAGAGTTTTCGGAACGAGATCACACCCCGTAACTTCACATTTCGCTCCCGTGAATTTGAGCAGATGGAGATCGAATTTTTCTGTCGCCCCGCTGATTCAACAGCGTGGTATCGGTTCTGGAGGGATCGCCGCTGGAACTGGTATCTGAATCTGGGTTTGAGTCCAGGGAAGTTGCAACTGCGTGAACACGCCGCTGCGGAACTTTCGCATTATTCGGTTGGAACTGCCGATATCGAGTACGCCTTTCCATTTCTGGTCGCGGGTGAATTTGGAGAACTGGAAGGCATTGCTCATCGAGGCGACTTCGATCTGCGGAGTCACAGCGAAGGCAAGCTGGTGCGGCACAACGGTGTATTAGTGGTTGAGCAGGGGCCGGATGGTAAGCCAAAATATCGCGGCAGCGGTAAAGACCTCAGCTATTTTGACGACATCAGTAGGGAGCGGTACGTGCCGCATGTGATTGAGCCGTCGGCTGGAGCTGATCGGGCTGTTTTGGCATTTCTCTGCGATGCGTACCACGAGGACGAGGTGCCTGATGAAGACGGCAAGGCCCGTAGTCGTACGGTGCTCAAACTGCATCCACGACTGGCGCCGATCAAGGCAGCTATTTTGCCGCTGGTAAAAAAAGATGGCATGCCTGAGGTGGCAATCGACCTCTATCGGAAGCTTAAGTCGCAGATGGCCTGCATGTACGACGAAAAGGGGTCGATTGGCCGTCGTTATGCCCGGCAGGACGAAGCCGGCACGCCGTGGTGCTTAACCATTGACGGCCAAACCCTGATCGATCAAACGGTAACGCTTCGTGACCGCGATTCGCTTGCGCAAAGTCGTTTGCCCTTGAGCGAGTGTGTTGAAGAACTCCGCGAGCGGCTTGGGGGGAAATAGGAGCACGCTTCATTCGTTGCACGCCACGAGGCTTCGCCATGTATTTACGGAGGCTGTGAAACGAGGGTCAATACCGAAACGGCTTTGGCAGTGAGGATCGAGCCTGTCATACTCACGTTATGCGTCCCACTCTCTCCACGATCTGTTCGCTTGATGCTCCACTTGAAAAGATTTTGGAGGAATACTCCGCTGGCCACTGCGAGGCTATTGATCTATGGCTGGGGCACGCGGAAGCATTTCTAGAAAAAAAGAGTGTCAACGCACTCAAAGATTGTTTGAGTACCAATAAAATTGCGCCGCTGGCGGCAAGTTTTCAAGGTGGCTTGCTCACCAGTCAGGGCGACGCCCGTCGGGAACATTGGCAGCACTTTGAAACACGGATCGCACTCCTTTCGGAACTGGGAGTTCCAGTTCTCGTGATTGCCGGTGATACGATGGGGCCGCTGGGTCCAGAGGATTTGGGACGGCTGAGCACGAGTCTGAGCGAGGCTGCCAAACGCGCGGCCGATGCGGGATTAAAGTTGGCCCTAGAGTTTGATGCGAAAGCTAGTTTCCCCAATAATCTTCAGTCGGCAGTGGCCCTCGTCGAAGATGTCGGCCACCCGTCACTGGGACTGTGTCTCGACTGGTTTCACTTCACGGTCGGCCCCAGTAAGGCCCTGGACTTGGGTCTGCTTTCTCGCGAGAACCTCGCGCATGTGCAGCTTTCCGATATTGCCGATGTGCCTCGCGAAATGGCCAGTGACTCGGAGCGGATTTTGCCCGGTGAGGGTTCCTCGCCGCCAGACGACTTGGTGCGCACGCTGGTGGCGATTGGCTACACAGGATCGGTGAGCGTGGAGGTGTACAATCCTTGGCTTTGGCGCGTGCCGCCCAGACAGTTTGGCGAGATTGCCATGACGAGCCTCCGCCGACTCTTAGGCTTGGCGGCCATGCAGAGCGACTTTTAAAAAACTCTCTGGCCGATTGTCTGCTGGCTGATCCCATCAGTGCGGAGGTCGTAAGCTGGCCTACGCGGATATTTGATCGCGAGGGAACCGTGAAAGCCTATGCTCGCAAGGGAAGCTTGCGCCGTAGTACACCAGAGCGTTTGGCTGGAGCCTTGCACTGCTTGATCAGATTTGCCTGTGCTTCCATACAATCGAGTTGCCGCAGGCTTTTTTCCATTTCGGGAGGCACGATCGAGTAGTGCCGAGCCACCGTCAGGGCATCGACTATTTCGCAGCAAAATCCAATTCGGGTCACCCACAGGGCCGGGTCGTAACGCCGCAAATCAAGCGGGATTGAATAGGTGCGCAGTGTTTTACGACGATGCTTAAAGTATTGTGGAAAATAAGACAGGGACAGTTCGCGGAGCGAGCGGTAGATCGGATCGCGATACCGCAAAAACGGACTGTTGCTTTTCGAGATTGCCCCCCAATAACGGCCCCGGCGAAAGAGTGCAACGACATGGTCTACGTCCCCTCGTGCCGCGCCCAGATCCATCAGCAGAGGCGGTTGGTCGTGGAGCCAGAGGGCGCAGGCTGCGACCAGAGCCCCTTCGATGCACTGAGCGCTTCTTCGTCTCAGCACTTCGTTGACACAAAAGGCTGTCCCGCCTTCCAATTCAAAGTTCCACACTAAATCGCCGACGAAGTCCTGAATGCTTTCGGGTGTCCGGAGTTTTATCAGAGCCGTGACGGCGGATCTGGGAAGCCCAAGCATTAAGCCACAGTGTGCGGAAGGATTCATAGAAGGGTGATCCGCTTGGCAGATGGCCAAAGTTTGAGCGGGCACTGAAGGAAAAGATCCATAGCTGGTTAAAAAGCGAACAGGAAGTGTACCAAACGGGTGCGTGCCGGAATTGATAAAAGCGGCTTGGGACGGTTTACACTCCAAGCGTTGTCCAAAAGGTGGCATGGGTTTGCTGCGACTCAAAAATATGGACTACCCAACTATGCTTTTGGTACTCTGATCCATTCAGAAGGTTTGTACGGGTAGCAATCTTCCGTATCAAATTGGTTTCCATTTTTGTCTTGTCTCGTATTTTCTGACTTTGCATTCATGCCACCCACAGACCGACCGCTCTGCCAACGGATTGATTTAAGAACCGCGACGGGACGAACACAGCTCGATGCGCTTCGCACAGCGCTTGCCTCTCAGGGCGAGATGGTGAGCCCCGCCGGCCGACAGCGCACCAAGGATGTCTTTGGCGAAGATCTGACGCCCCGGCAGGTGGTCGAGCGAATTTGTGCAGACGTTCGCGACAAAGGGCTGGAAGCGGTGCTCGACTACACGCAGCGGATCGATGGCGTGCGAGTGACGCGTGAAACCCTTTTTGTCTCGCCGAGTGCCCTCGTTGCTGCCCACGCCGCGGTGGGCGAAGCGTTTCTTGCGACGGTGCGCCGCATTCGCGCTCGGATCGAGCGATTTCAGCAGTCGCTGCTCGTGCACGATACAGCCATACCGCTCGCCGGTGGTGGTGAACTTCGGCAGCGTTATCTGCCCCTGGATCGAGTTGGCGTTTGCGTACCTGGCGGTGCAGCGGCCTACCCGTCAACGCTTTTGATGACCGTTGTGCCGGCGCGTGTGGCGGGCGTGCCTGACATTGTTGTTGTCGCCCCGCCGACAAAGTTTGGTTCGGAGAATAGCCATGTGTTGGCAACATGCTACGAGCTCGGCGTGACGCAGGTTGTACGGGCTGGCGGTGCGCAGGCCGTGGCGGCACTGGCCTACGGAATCGAGGGCTTGCCGCGAGTCGACACGATCGTTGGCCCGGGTAATTTATTTGTGGCTCTGGCAAAGAAATATGTTTACGGCGATGTTTCAATTGACTCAATTGCAGGGCCGAGCGAGATCGTGATCGTGGCAGATGGGACTGCCAATCCGGAATGCATCGCTGCTGACATGCTGGCACAGGCCGAGCATTCTCCCGGCTCTGCGATCCTGCTTTCATCCTGCGCGGATCTGGCCAACCGGGTGTCCGAAGCCCTTGAGCGTCGGGTGGCAGTGCTGGAGCGGAGCGATCTGACGCAAGATAGCCTCGCCCGTTTTGGTGCCATTGTGATCACGCGAGACGCTCTAGAATCAACGCAACTGGCCAACGATTTTGCCGCTGAGCACCTTTCAATCGACGCGGCTGATCCAGAGGCTCTCTTGGCTACGATTCGCCATGCGGGCGCAGTGTTTATCGGCCCGATGAGTCCCGTTGCCGCGGGTGATTACGCCGCTGGAC
>Ga0194055_10000521_pt1 | contig 31184 bp, 28 predicted proteins | sample SepL449m_MetaG_FD_155482 | JGI IMG/M metagenome (GOLD analysis project Ga0194055, IMG submission 155482) | Anoxic zone freshwater microbial communities from boreal shield lake in IISD Experimental Lakes Area, Ontario, Canada - Sep2016-L442-9m | ecosystem: Environmental > Aquatic > Freshwater >... | reverse complement strand
GCGGGCGGTATTGCAACGGACGATCGAGGCCGACCGCTGCTACGTCCTCGATCGCGGCTACATCAGTTACCAGCTCTGGAACGCGATCAATGCCGCGGGGAGCAGTTACGTCTGCAGGGCGTCAGACCGGACCTCAGCGACGGTCACGCATACCAACGAGCTGACGGAAGCTGATCGTGCTGCCAGCGTCATCAGCGACGAGATCGTCGACCTGGGCTGGAAGTCACGGCACCGCACACTCCCCGACCATCCGATGCGGCTCATTCGCGTGACCGTCAAACCGCACGAGGGCTCGCGGGGTATGCGTGGGCCGACGTGCGACGGGGTGCTCCGATTGGTTACGAATCGGCTCGATCTCCCGGCTGAACTCATCGCCGAGATCTATCGGCTGCGGTGGGTCATCGAGATGTTCTTCCGGACGTTCAAACAACTTCTCGGTTGCGGCCACCTGTTCTCCGACAAGCACAACGGCGTGGAGATCCAGGCGTATTGCGCCATGATCGTCTGCATGCTGATCCTGATCTACACGGGCGAGAAGCCGAATAGGGCGATGGTTCAGATGGTCTGGTACTACCTCATCGGCTTGGCCAGCCTCAAGGAACTCGAGGCCTTCATTCGAACACGACGATAGTCCGCGTTGGCGAAGCCACGGCCCTAGCGGCACGCGGGGTTCGCTGCTGCGCAGTTGAGGCACGAACTCAGCGAGGGGCTGCCCATGCCCTCGAGCGGGCTATGGGAGCAAGCGGAGCCAGGATGGCGAAGCGCAGCGGACATGCAGTGAGTCGAGGCCTGGAGGGCCGAGATGAACGTCCGGCGAGAGGGCGTGGGTAGCCCCGAGCCGCCGCGGGATACTTGTGCAGGTTGCCAACCTGCACCTACGTGGGCAGCCCAAAGCCAGGCCAGATGTGGGGAGACCCGCCCCGCAACTGCCGTGCCGAACAGGATTGGCATCCAGGCCTTCGCTCGCTCGATGCTGACTTCGCTCCGCCATCCATGGCTGCGCTTGTCAGCAACGCCGGCTCCCGGGCACGGGCAGCCCCTCGCTGCCTCTTCTCGTAGCACAGGTTTTCAACCTGTGTGTCTTCCAAGTTCGCATTGGGCTCGCGGCATCATCGCTTGCATGTGCGATTTCGGAAGGGGGAGCAGCCGGATCGGAGGCACGCGCAGAAGCCGGTGCGACTTGTGCAACGCAGCGGTCGCTCCGAAGCGTTTGAGCAGAGAACTCACAAGTCCCGCCGGCGCCGAGCATGCTTCCGGCCGGCTGCGGTGGCCCTTCGAGGCGCGAGGATCAAGTACGACACGCCTCAACGCTCGGCGCAGTCCTCGGCCCGGGCACGGGCCAGCAGCGCGGAGACGGAGTCTTTGGTCGGCAGTTGGGCGGCCCGGTTCGGTGCGAACGCCTCCACCTCCAGCGTAGGCCGACGGCCTTCAGCAAGATCGGCGATCAGGACGGCCGTGCCCGTCGACTGGTGGAGCCCGGCACGGAAATGGCCGGCCGCAACGAACGCGTTGTCGCATGCCGCGGCGCGTCCGATCGTGGGCAGGCCATCGACCGTGCCGGGCCGCAGCCCTGCCCACGACCGCTCTGGAGTTGCACCGCCGAGATCACCCAGCAGGTCGCGGGCGAACGCCACAAGCCGCGCGATCGTCGCCTCGTCGGTCGAGGCGTCAAACCCGACGTCCTCGAGCGTGGAACCCGCCAGCAGCGTGCCATCCGCACGGGGCACGAGGTAGTCGAGCCCGCGATTGACCACGCGGACGAGCTGCGGCTCGGCCATCCGGAGTTGCACGATCTGGCCGCGGATTGGTCGCGTCTCGATCGACACGCCCAGCGCCTTCGCAAGCGCCCCCGACCACGCCCCCGCCGCGAGCACGTAGGCCCCGGCGCGCACCGTTTCGAAACTCCCCGCCACGTCGGCCACCACGCCATCGACGCGGCCCGCACGAACCAGAATATCCCGCACCGTTGCGCCGTGGGTGATGGTCACTCCACGCCGCTCGCACGACCGCTCGAGCGCCTCGAGGTGCCGCGGCGGCCGAATCTGCGTTTCGTCAGGCAGCAGGTAGCCCCCCAGCACGGCAGCCCGACCGACGCCGGCGGCGAGCGCCGGCTCACACGCCGTCACGCCCTCAGCATCGAGCCACTCGCAGGCCACACCCCGCACCCGCCATGCCGCCGCGTCAACCTGCAGCCGTGCGCAGCCCGCATCGTCACGGGAGAGGTGCAACCCACCACAGACTCGCAGACCCGTGTCGATGCCGGTCTCATCGAGAAGATCTCGGGCCCAGTCGCGGTGGAGCCGATCGCTCCAGGCAGTGAGTCGCTCGTTGGGCGTTGCATCGGCGAGATCCGGTGCCGGCGGAAAGATGCCGGCGGCGGCCCAGGAGGCCGTGTCGCGCCACGGCTCGCGGACGAGCACGCGGACCGTGCGGCCGCGGCCCGCGAGTTCCCGGGCGATCGAGAGGCCAACGATGCCCCCACCAATGATGCAGCAGTCCGTCATGCTCGGCGGTGAGATGTCAGGCGTTGGTAGGCACGGAGGGGTTGTCGGCGATGTTCACCCACACGTGGACGTGAGGCGAGCCGCGGAAGTGCCAGACGAAGGCGGGGCCCTCCAGCCGCCAGTTATCCCACACGCCGTCGTCGCCGAGATCGTCGTCCTGATAGAAGGCGAGCCGGCAGCGGTCGAGGCCGCCTTGGGCGGTGAGGCAGCCGCGAACCTCATCGCGATCGACGGTGCGGTAGGGCTCGAGCAACACGCCAAGCACCCGTTCGAGTTCCGCCCGCTGGTCGGCGGAGAGTTCTGACACCGGAATGCCAGACGGCGAATGACCGTCACCCCGGAAGGCGATCGCATTCTCGGGTGGCGTCTTCGCCACCATCGCCAGTTTCCGCTGCCGCCCGTCGAGCATCGAATACACCCCGTTGGCGGCGACGGCCTGCGGCCAGAAGACGTTGCCCGTGTGATCCTTGTCCTCCGTGCCGCCGCCGGTGTCGTGGCCGTAGAAGATCGGCCCCCCGAACGCGACGTGCTCGGCAGAATCGCCGTCGCAGCGGAGGGTCATGTGGCGACCGGTGAGCAGAAACTGAAACTTCCCGCTGCCGGGCTCGCCAATGAGCGCGACCGACTGGTCGTGCCCGAAGCCGCCGGTGTCGTCCTCGAGTTGTTTGTCGAAGCGGGCGTGCCAGTCAGGGTCGATCAGCCGCTCGAAGATCTCGCGAACGAGTTGCTGCTGATCCTTCGAAAAGAAATCGCCCTTCACCGCGGGTGCGGTCGCATTCCAGTTGTTGCCCACCCTTGTCCGCAGCAGCCCGAACTTCGGATGCACGTAGTCCCAGGGAACACAGACCTTCGATCGCTGGTCGGGCGAGAGCGAGGCGTGCAGCCGGCCAGCGAGCGTCTCGGCCGAATCCGCGGCCGCGACGTCAGCCGCGGACACCAATGGGCTACGGATCGCTGCGGCAGCGGCCATGGCCGCAGAGGAGCGCAGGAGATGTCGTCGCGACAGTCGCATCGTCGAGCTCGCGCTACGGGCTTCAATCGTTCCAGTTGTTTCAGCCTACGACACCCGCACGATGCGTGCCAAACGGCCGTGAGAGTCGAGCCTGCCGCCGGGCGATGGAAAGACACCAGGACAGGCACAGGTTGACAACCTGTGCTACGGAGGAACGACCGTGCTGCGGAGGAACGAACGTAGCGAGGGGCTGCCCATGCCCCGAGAGCCGGCGTTGCTGGCCAGCGCAGGCAGGATGCCGAAGCGCAGGCAGCATCGAGTGAGCGGATGCCACGATGGCATCCGCAAACGTCCGGCGACGGGGCGTGGGCAGCCCCGAGCGGCGCGGCTGAGCAAAGACCCCACGGCTTACGCCGTTGGGCTTCCTGATTGTGCGGCCTGCCGGCTCACGGACGCCGCTGGCAGGCTGGACAGAAAAACGTCGCCCGCTGCGTCTGCACGATCCGCACGATCGTAGTCCCACAACTCGTGCATGGCTCGCCCTCGCGGCCATACACGCGATGCCGTCGCTGGAACCGGCCCGCACGGTTGTCGGCCGTGCGGTAGGTCTCGTCGCCGATGCTCGAGCCCTCGTGCCGCACCGCCTCGGCGAGCACGCGGCGGGTCTGCTCCGCGATGCGATTCCACTGCGGCTTCTTCAGCCGGCGACAGCGACTCCGCGGATCGACTCCACAGCGGAAGAGGATCTCCGCGGCGTAGATGTTGCCGATGCCCGCCACGGCCCGCTGGTCGAGGAGCGCCACCTTCACCGCCCGTCGGGAGTCGCCGAGCCGCGCCGCGAGATCCTCGCCCGTGACCACAAGGCCGTCGGGGCCGTGCTTGTGCGGCCCGCAGGCCAGCTCAAGCCCCGCATCGTCGAACAGCCGGATCGTCCCCAGCCCGCGGCGATCCCAGAACGTCAGCCTGCTGGAGTCTCGGCCCGCGAACTCGACCACCATGCGGACGTGCTCCGCCGTCGGCGGATCGACGACGAGCATCAGCCCCGTCATCCGCGGCTCGAAGGCCAGCCACCGCTGTACGTCTCCCGCTCCGGCAGCGATCTCGATCACGATCCGCTTGCCACGACGGTGGACGCCGGCGACGGTCCTGCCGGCCAACCGCCGCGCGAGTGTTGCCTCTCCCGGCTTGATTGAGATCGGCCGCACGCGGCTCCTGGGAAACGTCACGCCCGCGATCCGCCGGCCGGCCACTCCCGCGATCCCGCGACGCATCGTCTCGACTTCGGGCAGTTCGGGCATCGCTCGTGCGGGGAGATGGGGCGCGGATGGTGAGGGGCCGAGTGCAGGCTACAATCGTGAGGAATCGCGGAGCAACCGGCCGCCTGGCCGGCCCCGCCCCACGGCCGTCGCAGGAATCCAGCCATGGCATCCCCTTCCGTCGTCTCCCCGACGCTCTCCAGCGTGCCCGACGCCTACGGTCGCTTTGGCACGTTCGGCGGTCGCTACGTGCCGGAGACCCTCTCGGCTGCCCTCGACCAGTTGGAGCGGGCTTACGCCGAAGCGGTGGCCGATCCGGCGTTCGCGGCCGAACTCGACGGCCTGCTCTCGGCCTTCGTCGGCCGCCCCACTCCCCTGCTCTTCGCCAAGCGGCTCACAAAACTCGCCGGCGGCGCCCAGATCTGGCTCAAGCGGGAAGACCTCAGCCACACCGGCGCTCACAAGATCAACAACACGCTCGGCCAGGGGCTGCTGGCGATCCGGATGGGCAAGCGGCGGATCATCGCCGAAACGGGCGCCGGCCAGCACGGCGTGGCCACCGCCACCGCCTGTGCCCGCTTCGGCCTGGAGTGCGTGGTCTACATGGGCTCGGAAGACGTTCGCCGGCAGGCCCCCAACGTCCGCAACATGCGGCTGATGGGGGCGGAGGTGCGGCCGGTCGAGACTGGCTCGCGGACTCTCCGCGATGCCATCAACGACGCGATGCGCGACTGGATGGGCTCGGTGGAGACCACCCACTACATCATTGGCTCGGTCGTCGGTCCGCACCCCTTCCCGCGGATCGTCCGCGACTTCCAGTCGGTCATCGGCCGGGAAACGATCGAGATGAGCCGCAAGCAGTTTGGACGGCTGCCCGATACGGTGGTCGCATGCGTGGGCGGTGGCAGCAACGCCGCGGGCATGTTCTATCCCTTCGTCGATCATCCGGAGGTCCGCCTCGTGGGCGTCGAGGCCGGAGGTCGCTCGGGGAGCGCTGGCGACCATGCCGCGAGCCTCTCGTATGGAAGCCCGGGCATCCTCCACGGCTCGCTCTCCTACGTGCTCCAGGACCAGGACGGCCAGACGGCTGACGTGCACTCCGTCTCGGCGGGCCTCGACTATCCGGGCGTCGGACCCGAGCACAGCTACTGGCACGACATGGGCCGCGTCGAATACACGAGCGTCTCGGATCTCGAGGCGCTCGATGCCTTCGACACCGTGGCCCGCAACGAGGGCATCCTGCCGGCGCTCGAAACCTCACACGCGTTCGCCTGGGCGGCCCGAGAGGCGGCCAAGCGGTCGCCCGATGAAATCATCGTCGTCTGCCTGTCGGGCCGCGGCGATAAAGACGCCGCCGAGATCGCCAGGCTTCGCGGCCTCACCGCCGACGGCGGCAGGGCCTGACCCACCCCGATGAACCACATGACCTCGATCACTGCCCCCGCGTTGCCGATCGCCAAGCTCGAAGCGATGTTTGCCGCCAACCGTGCCGCAGGCAAAAAGGCGCTCGCGCCGTTCGTGACCGCGGGCGACCCCGATGCCGATACGACCGTCGCGGTCCTCGAAACGCTGGATCAGGCGGGGGCATCGCTCTGCGAACTCGGCGTGCCCTACAGCGACCCGATCGCGGACGGCGCCGTGATCCAGGCCTCCTACACGAGAGCCCTCGGAAAGGGGTTCACGCTCGCGGGCGTGTTCGACGTGGCCAAGCGGGCCTCGGCCGGCCGCTCGATGCCGATCCTGGCGATGGCCAGCTACTCGCTGATATTCCGCCGCGGGATTGATCGGTTCGTGGCCGATGCCGTGGCCGCCGGACTCGCCGGCTTCGTCGTGCCCGACCTGCCGCTCGAGGAGTCGGACGACCTCGATGCCGCCTGCCGAAAGGCGGGCCTCGCGCTCGTGCGGCTCGTCACGCCCACCACGCCGCCGGAGCGGGCGGAAGCCATCGCGAAGAAGTCGACCGGCTTCCTCTACTGCGTGTCGGTGGCCGGCGTGACCGGCGCTCGCACCGACTTGCCAGCGGGCTTGATCGAACGCGTCACGTGGCTCCGCACGAAGACCGACGTGCCCATCCTCGTTGGCTTCGGGATCTCGGGCCCGGAGCAGGTGAAGGCGGTCGCCGCGGTCGCCGATGGTGTGATCGTGGGCTCGGCCCTCGTCCGCCGCGTCGCCGAGGCGGCCGGCACCTCGCGCGAGCAGATGCTCGCCGATGTGGCGGCGTACACCCGCGACCTCGCCGCGGCCTGCGGCTGACGGTCACCCGCCCATCACGATCACACTCGTTCCGTCGCGCAGGCTCCCCCCGTCGCGCAGGCTTCCCCCGTCGCGCAGGCTTCCCCCGTCGCACAGGTTGTCAACCTGTGCCGAACCCCGTAGCACAGGTTGTCAACCTGTGCCAAACGAACCGCAGGTTCAAAACCTGCGGCTAGGGCTGACCAGCCGCGCGCCCCATCACCTGCGCCGGCCACGGCGGATCGAATCCAACCGACTCTACGCCGATGCCCGCCTGCACGAGCATTGCGACCACCTCACCGAGCGACACCCGTGCGGGATCGATCGCAAACACCACCCGATCCGGCTCCTCACACTCGCATGCTCCGAGAAGACCCTCGATGACGCCGGCCGCCCGGGACGCCGCTCCACGGCAGACCAGGGCGTGCCGCCACGTCCGCCCGACGGCGAAGGCGGCCGGATCGGCCGGTCCCGAGGCGATGAGCCGCCCCTCGTCGAGCACGGCGAGATGCGTAAAACACCCCGGCACGTCGGCGTCGTCGACGGCCGCGAGAACCGTCCGGTCGATGAGATGGGCGTCGGCGATCAGCCGGGCGACATCCCGACGTTCAAACGCATCGAGTCCGCCGAACGGGTCGTCAAGCAGGAGCACCTGCGGATCGTGCAGGAGGGCCCGGGCGACGAGAATCCGCTTGCGCTGGCCGGCAGGCAGGTCGTCGAGCGGGGCAGACCGCTCTCGTTCGAGCCCGGCCATGTCCAGGGCCCGCTCGACAGCCCCCCGCAGTCGCCCACCCCCAAGTCCCGCAGCAGTCGCGAAGAGTTCCAGGAACTCGCCGGCGCGCAGGCCCGGCCAGCCCGGCAGCCGGTCGGGCACATAGCCAACCCGCTGCCGCACCTGCTCGGCCTGACGGCCCACCGAGTGCCCGTCGACGAGGATCTCGCCGGCGTGCAGCGGCAGCACGGTGGCCACGGCGGCGAGGAGCGAACTCTTGCCGGCTCCCGTTCGCCCCACCACAGCCGTCGCCTCACCGGGAGCCACGTCGAGCGAGAGCGACTCCACGACCACCCGGCCGGACCGCTCGACCGTGGCGCGTTCACAGCGGATCATCGACGCCTCGTCGTCAGGCCAGACGGCTGGCGGCAAGCCGCTCGTTGGTCATTTCAATCGAGACGAGCAGGCCCTTGGCCTTGTTGAGCGTCTCCTCGAACTCCTTCTCGGGCACGCTGTCGGCCACCACGCCGGCCCCCGACTGCACGGAGGCCGTCCCGCCGGCGACCACGACCGTCCGCAGGGCGATGCAGGTGTCCATCGCCCCATTGAAGTCGACGTAGCCGACGGCGCCCGCGTAGGGGCCGCGACGGACCGGCTCGAGTTCGTCGATGATCTCCATGGCACGGATCTTCGGCGCCCCGGAAACCGTCCCCGCGGGCAGGCAGGCCCGCAGCGCGTCGAAGGCGGAGAGCCCGTCGGCAAGCCTGCCCGTGACGTTGCTCGTGATGTGCATCACGTGGCTGTACCGTTCGATCACCATCACGTCCGAGAGTTCCACCGAGCCGATCGCCGCCACCCGACCGACGTCGTTTCGACCGAGATCGATCAGCATCACGTGCTCGGCCCGCTCCTTCGGATCGGCGAGCAGTTCTGCGGCCAGGGCCCGGTCTTCGTCGGGCGTGGCCCCCCGCCGCCGCGTGCCCGCCAGCGGCCGCACCGTCACCACGCCGTCGATGCACCGCACCATGATCTCGGGCGAACTGCCCACGAGCGTGCACGACGGAGACCGGAGGTAGAACATGAATGGGCTCGGGTTCACCACCCGCAGCGTGCGGTAGAGCTCGAGCGGGGACGCCGCGAACGGCAGGTCAATCCGCCGGCTGAGCACCACCTGAAAGATGTCGCCGGCCCGGATGTATTCGATCGACTTCTCGACGGCTGCGAGAAAGGCTTCGCGGCCGAAACTCGTTCGGGCGGTCCCATCGGTCAGGCAAGCCGGCTCGCGCTTCGAGCCGATGTCGGCCGGCGGCGGCCAGTCGTGCGGCGCAGAGAGCGTGGCAATGGTCTGGTCGATCCGCCGGCAGGCGGCCGCATAGCCGCGGTCGAGCGCGGCGTCATCCACGGCATCGACCGCAGCGAGCACCACGACATCGATCGCCTTGGTGACATTGTCGAAGACCACCATCCGGTCGTAGAAACCAAATGACAGATCCGGCAGGCCGCGGTCGTCAAGGGGCGCATCGGGCAGATGTTCCACGTAGCGGACCGTGTCGTAGCCCGCGAATCCGACGACGCCGCTGGTGAATGGCGGGAGTTCCGGAAGCCGGGCAACCTGGAACGGAGCCATCCGCCGCTCGAGCTCGGCGAGCGGATCGTCGCAGTGGAGGGTCTCGACTCCGCCTGCCAGCGACACCGTCACTTCGGCGCCCCGTGCCTCGAGCCTGAGAAAAGGGTCGGCCGCCAGGAAGCTGTAGCGGCCCACCTTCTCTCCACCGACAACGCTCTCAAACAGGCAGGCCGCCTCCCCTGAATCGAGCTTCGCGAAGGCCGAGAGGGGCGTCAGGCCGTCGGCGAATAGCCGCCGATAGACCGGCACGAGGCGGCGGCCCGCGGCGGGCGCAAGCCCCCGCGCCAGTTCTCCAAAATGCGACCTGTCCGGCAGGTGAGGCATGGGCGGGCAGTCGGGCGACACGGGCAAAAGCTCGTGGGAGAGCCTACCGCCGGATTCGCCGGCCAACAACACGCCACCCGACAAGCCGAGGGCGACCTTCAGAGGGCGAGCCGCTATGATTCGTTGGGCTCGCGATAAGGAGTGATCGATGCAGTGCCAACAGTGCGACAAGCAGGCGGTCTTCCACATCACCGAGTTGGAGACGGGCGAGGTGCGCGAACTCCATCTCTGCGAGGATCACGCGCGGGTGTACCTCAACCAGTCGGAGGCGGCGCAGGAGGGGGAGGAGAAACCGGCCGGCGGCGGCCTGTCAGGGTCGCTCGCGGTCGGCCAGACTGCCGACGAACTCGCCCTCCTCGACAAGAAGGCATGCCCGATGTGCGGAATCACCTTCTTCGAGTTTCGCAACCAGGGACGGCTGGGCTGCCCCCACGACTACGTCCACTTCGAGAAGGAACTCGAGCCGTTGATCGCCAACATCCACGGCGGCACCCAGCACACGGGCCGCCGCCCGGAGCGGACCGCGGCCGCGGAAGGCGAGTCGCCGGCCGAGGGCACCGATGACCTCACTCGCGTGATCGGGCTGCGACGGAGCATGCAGGAGGCGATCGCCTGCGAGGACTACGAGCGTGCCCGCGAGGATCGCGACGCGATCCGAGGCATCGAGGAACGGTGGCTCGCGGGGCCGCCCACCGAGACAGGACCCGCCACGGCGGACAACGAGACAGGACCCGCCAAGGCGGACAGGGCGACCGATGAAACTTGACACCCTCGCCGAGGACGTCGGCGAATGGCTCAGAGGCACGGGTCCGGAATCGGACATCGTGATGAGCAGCCGCGTGCGGCTGGCCCGCAACGTGGCCCACTACCCGTTCGTGAGCCGCATGTCGGAACAGGATCGCGGCGACGTCGAGCGGTTCCTCGGCGAGCGGATCACCGCGTCGCCGGCCGGCAGCCAGCTTGAATACATCGACGTCGGTCGGCTCGAGGAGGTCGACCGGCAGTTCCTCGTGGAGCGGCAGCTGATCAGCCGTGAGCACGCCGAGGCCCAGGGGGCCCGCGCCGTGGCGATCGACGGCCGAGAGCAGGTGAGCCTGATGATCAACGAGGAGGACCACCTCCGGATCCAGTGCATGCACAGCGGCCTCGACCTGCGGGGTGCCTGGGAGCAGATCAAGGCGGTCGACGACCAGATCGGCCGGGTCGTGCCCTACGCCTTCCACCCGCGGTGGGGCTACCTCACCGCCTGCCCCACCAATGTCGGCACCGGCATTCGCGTGAGCGTGATGCTCCACCTGCCGGCCCTGGTGATCACGCGGCAGATCGACAAGGTGTTTCGGAGCCTGCACAAGATCTCGCTGGCGGTCCGCGGCCTCTATGGCGAGGGCTCGCAGGCGATGGGTGACTTCTACCAAATCTCCAACCAGACCACGCTCGGCAAGACCGAGGAGGAACTGATCGAGCAGGTCGGCGACGTGGTGCCCGTGCTGATCGACTACGAGCGGCGGGCCCGTGATTTTTTGGTGCGGGAGACCCAACAAAACGTCCACGACCAGGTGAGCCGCGCCTACGGCATCCTGCGGACCGCCCAGACGATTACCGCGGAGGAGACGATGCAACTCCTCTCCCGCGTCCGCATGGGCGTGCTCCTCGGACTGATCGGCGACGTGAAGATCGCCGACATCAACTCCCTGCTCGTCCGCACGCAGCCGGCGCACCTGCAGAAGATCCGCGGCGTCGAGCTCGACACGAAGGACCGCAACATCGAGCGGGCCCGCTACCTCCGCCGCCACTTCGAAGGCGGCACGCCGCAGAACTGATACCGGTCCTCCGAGAGCCTCGCGCGGCCGCCGTCCAAGCCCAACGCCGTCAGGCGTGGGGCAAAACACCACACGATGCGGCGTCCAGCGTGGTTCGCCCGAGACCTTACGGCCTACGGCTTGTACGGTGTCCGAGCCCCGACGGCGTTGGGTCTTCAGGGCTTTCGCGAGGAGCAGGAGGTGAGGGGCTGCCCATGCCCCGAGAGCCGGCGTTGCTGGCCAGCGCAGGCAGGATGCCGGAGCGCAGCCAGCATCGAGTGAGCGGAGCCCAGGATGGGCGGAGTGAACGTCCGGAGACGGGGCGTGGGCAGCCCCTCACCGGCGCGGGCGTTGAATCAGGAGCAGGTTGCCAACCTGCTCTCCATGGGGATTGCTCGACGGCCGTCAGCTTGCGGCGAGCTTTCGCCTCAGGGCCGTCACGACCGGCTGCGGCACGAACTTCAGCAGCGCCTCGTCGTCGGCCAGCGGCGTGATCTGCTTGAGAAGCGACGACGAGATGTGCGAGTAGGCGGCGTCGGCCATCAGAAACACCGTCTCGACCGAGGGATCGAGCTTCCGGTTGGCCAGCGTCATCGTGAACTCGGCCTCGATGTCGGTCAGCGACCGCACCCCGCGGAGCAGGACGCGGGCGCCCTGCTCCCGGACGAAGGCCACGGAGAGGCCGCTGAACAACTCCACCCGGACGTTGGCGAACTCGGCGACGGCCGCCTTCACCAGGTCGACCCGCTCCTCGAGGGAGAACAGCGGATGCTTGTCGGGGTTGATGCCCACCCCGACTACGATCGTGCCGAAGATGCGGCTGGCCCGGCCGATCACGTCGAGGTGACCGAGCGTGATCGGGTCGAATGACCCGGTGTAGACGGCGACGGTACGGGGGTCGGGGGTGACGGGTGTCATGGTGGAAGTGGCGAAGGTATGGTATGGAATTGCCCGCTCGCTTGAAACCTCCGCCTTCCCAGGAGCGCCCTCCGCGCGTCGACCGTGCTCTCCCTCGCAGGCCTGATTCTCTCCGGTGTCGTCGTGATCCTCTTCGTGGCCGACCTTGCGGCCGCATTCCCGTTTCAGCGGGTGAGCGTGGCCGCCGACATCGGCTTCATCCTCGCCGGCCTGCTGGTCGGCTACCTGAGTTGGTCGATCAACGCCCGCGCGAAGGCCTGACCCGCACCGTCGTCATGCCGCCCGGAGCACCGAGCGGCCCACTGCCTCGCGGTCGCCGCCCGAGATCAGCCGGGGCAGCGTCGACAGCGGCACGATCGACGCGGTGCCACGGAACCGCTGTTGTCCGGCCCAGGAGATCCAGCGTTCCAGTCGCGGCGCGAGAGATGCCGCGCCGTTGTTGCCAGCCGACACGCCGTCGGTGCGAAGCACGTGCAGCCCACCCGCCGCGAGTCGTGGCATGCCGCCGAGCCCGAGCCAGCCGGCGATGCCCGCCGGACGCGGCGGGGTCACGAGCACCTCCCACAGCCCCCACAATGGATTGCGGCAGTTCCAGCCCTTTGGCGCGGGCCGTCGGTTGCCGCGAGACTCCTCTTCGAACGCGGCGACGACCGCCACGCCTATCCCCTCCTCCACCAGCACGCCGCGATTGGCCGCCGGTGTCGGCCCGCGGAGCACCACCGCCGCCAAGTCTGGCATCAGGTCTCGACCACGGAGGAGAAGTTCACGGAGCCGCGACCTCGAACCGCAGGCGGCCGGCGGAATGTCGAGCGCCAGGTCGAGGCCGTCCGCCTGTCCCGCAACGTCTGCGAGTGTGTCGATGCCGACAGCCCACGTCATGGGCACGGCAACGCCGCGGACGGCGTCGAGCCACGCTCGAGAACGGCCCGTGATGGCCTGCCGCGGTGCCGTCGCACAGAGGACCACGGTGGCCGGTTGATTTCGCCGCTTCATCGACTCGCCCCCTCTTCTGCGGTTCGATCCGGGCGCATGGGCGGCGCATCGGTGAACCGGGCAGCCTCTTCTATCGACGCCCCACCCGGGGCCACTCAAGGCCCGGACCACGGCGCTCACCCACGGGAGGTCGGGGGGAGATTGGCGGCCTCGGCCGACTCTGCCGACGGGTGAACCCTTGCCGCCTCATGCCGCACGATCGCATCCACCAGTCCGGTGGCGGTGGCCTCGACGGCCTCGGCCGCAGGCTGCAGGCCATGCCGGGCGAGGGCGGCGGAGGTCAGCGGGCTGATCGTGGCGATCTTCCATGACATGAGCCGGGGGCCGAACAGCCGCGCGGCCGCGTCGGCGATGGAAGGGCTCGTCAGCGTCAGCCACGCCACGGGGCTCGCGTCGAGACCGGCGAGCGTGTCGGAGTCGAGCAACTCGAGCGAAAGGCTCTCGTAGGCCACTGCTTCGTCGACGTGGTGCCCCTGTGATTCAAGGTCGCGTCGCAACACGTCTCGGCCCCTTTCGGCCCGCACGAGCAGGTAGCGACCGCCGACAGTCCGTGCGGCAAGGGCGGCCACCAGCCCTTCGGACGAGAAGTTTTGAGGAACGAGGTCACAGCGGTAGCCCGACGCCTCGAGTTGCCGGCGGGTCGCTGGCCCGATGGCCGCCAGGCGTGCCGTGCCGAGCGCGCGGCCGTCGAGCCCGAGCGCGGTAAGGCGCCTCGTGAATCCGCGAACCCCGTTGCCGCTGGCGAACACGATCCAGTCGTACGTGTCGGCTCGTTGGATCGCCTCGTCGAGCGGACGCCACGACGGCGGATCGGCGATGCGGACGAGCGGCACGTTGATGCACTCGCCCCCCGCCGCACGGATGGCGGCGGCAAGATCACCCTCCTGACCGGCTGGCCGTGTTGCGAGCACCAGTTGGCCCTGGAGCGGACCGGAGGCGGGCGGCACCCTGGCGCCCACCACCACCACGGCTGGCGACCGCCAGCCCTGCGCTGCGAAGTCGCGAACGCAGTCGCCGAGCGTGCTCCCGCCGATCCGCTGGTCGGGCCACGAGCAACGGCTGACGATCGTGACCGGCGTGTCGGCAGGTAGCCCGGCCGCGAGCAGCTCACGGGACCAGCGGGCGACCTGCTCGACACCCATGTAGACGGCGAGCGTGCCTGGGAGGCCCGCCAGCGAACGGAAGTCGATGCCGTCAGCCTTGCCATCGGCTGCGCGGCCGGTGACGAGCGTGACGCTCGACGCGGAGTCGCGACTGGTGAGTGGCACCGCCGCGGCCGCGGCCGCGGCGAGCGCGGCGGTGATCCCGGGCACGAACTCCACCGCGACCCCCGCCTGCCGCAAGGGCTCGAGCTCCTCCGTCAGCCTGGCAAACACGGTCGGGTCTCCCCCCTTGAGCCGCACGACGGTGTGGCCCTCGAGCACCAGGCGGGCGAGCAATCGGCCCGTCGCTACCCCAGGACTCGGACGCTGGTCCTGATCCCGGTCGACCTGGATGCGCTCCGCCGTGGGGTTGACCTCATCGAGCACCCGGAGGGGCACGAGCGAATCGTGAACGATGACGTCAGCGGCCCGGAGGCGGTCCACGGCCCGGAGCGTGAGCAGATCGGCCGCGCCGGGGCCGGCTCCCACGAAGGCGACGCGGCCCGGCGGTGATGCGGAGGGGGATGGCATGTCGATGATCGAGTTCCGGGGGCTGCAGGGCCGGCGTTTGGTGTTCCCGCGGACCTCACTACACTCGGTGAGAACTTCCAACCCCCCAATCGTCCCCGACCATGGCGAATGAGTCCACTGCGGCCGCTCCCGGCCCGGTCGATCCCGCGGCGGCCCCCTCGACCGCGGCCCTCTCGCCGGCCGAACGGTCGCGGTTGATGAAATGCTATGTCACGGGGGTTCAGGCCATGCAGGGCAACGTCGACTACGCCGTCGACATGTTCGCGCAGTGCGTCATCGGCGATCCCGGAAACGCCGTGTTCCTGCAGAAGTTGCTCGAGTCTCTGAAGCGGAAGTTCGGTGGCAAGAAGGCGGGCAGCCTGACGTCGTTCTTCGCCGCCGGGTCGCGGGCCGGGCTCAAGAAACTGGCTTCGTCGGCCCAATGGCGCGACATCATCAAGCAGGGCGTGGAGATCATCAAGGGCAACCTCTCCGACCATGTCGCGCTGCTGGCGATGGCCGACGCCTGCGGAAACCTGATGTTCTTCGACACGCAGGCCTTCTACCTCCGGGCCGCTCTCGATGCCTCGCCGACTGATCCAGAGGTGAACAAACAGTGTGCCAAGTTCGCCGCCAGCCAGGGCAACTTTGACCAGGCGATCGAGTGCTGGCGGCGGATCGGCCGGACAAAGGGCCTCGCCGAGGAGGCCGAAAAGGCCATCGCCGAACTGTCGGTCGACAAGACGATCTCCGCGGGCCAGGGAATGATCGGCCGCGGTGGGCAGACGGCCGGCCGCGCGACGGGCAAACCCAGCCAGCCAGCGCAGCCGGGCGGCCGCGTGGCGGAACTGCGGCAGACGATCGCGACGAATCCCGCCGACATCGACGCTTCCATCGAACTCGCCGACCTCCTCGAGCGAGACGCGACCATCGAGGAGGCCGAGAAGGTTCTTCGCAAGGCGCTCGAAGCATCCGGCAACAACCTGAAGGTCCAAGAGCATCTCGAAGACAGGCAACTCCGCTGGGGCAAGCAGCGGCTGTTGCTCGCGGACAAGCGGCTGGCCGGGGAAGACACGCCCGAGAACCGGGCGACCGTCGAGCGGCTCAGGGCGTTGCAGCTCAAGCAGGAGATCGACGTCTACGCAGCCCGCTGCAGCCGCTACCCCGAGAATCTCACCTGGAAGTACGAACTGGCAATGCGGCTCAAGGCCGCCGGCAACTACGCCGAGGCGATTCGCCAGTTTCAGGAGTCAATGAAGGAAACCCGCCGCAAGGGAATGGTCTCGCTGGAACTCGGCGAGTGCTTCCAGAAGATCAAGCAGTACCAGCTTGCGATGCAGAACTACCAGACCGCGGTCGAGACCCTCACCGACCGAGAACTGGAACTCCGCAAGCGGGCCCTCTACCGGGCGGGCGTGCTGGCCTCCGGTCTGGACGACGTCGACTCCGCCCGAAAATACCTGTCCATGCTGGCCGGACTCGACTTCGGATACCGGGATGTGGCCCAACGTCTGGACAAGTTGGGGTCGGCGAAGGATAAAGGTGAGGACGGCTGAGCCGGCCTCCAGGCCGTTGCTCCCGCCGGCCGGGACCGTTCCCGGCTCACCCGCACGCCCCCCACGATCGAGGATTATCGAATGCCCCATTCGGCCAGCGCCAAGAAGCGTCACCGTCAGAACCTCCGCAACCGCGAGCGCAACCGCGTGGTCAAATCGGAGATCAAGTCGAAGATCCGCAAGGTTCTCGAAGCGATCACCGCGGGCGATGTCCCGACAGCCAAAGAGCAGTTCCGGGGGATGGCGAAGTCGACCGATCGCGCTGCGGCCTCGGGCACGATCCACCGCAATCGCGCGGCGCGGATCAAGTCGCGGATGTCGGCCCGGGTGAAGAACGCCGAGAAGGGTACCGTTGCCGTGAAGCCGGCCGCGAAGGGCCGCAAGGCGACGGCAAAGGCGAAGAGCTGACGCTCACCAGACGACGCGGGTGGCGTCGAACACGGGCCCCTCGACGCACGTCCGGCGATAATCCCAGTCGCCGTCCTGGTCGCGGATCCGAGCGACACACGTGAAGCAGATGCCGATGCCACAGGCCATCGGCGTCTCGAGCGAGACCTCGCAGCCAATGCGGCGGGCGGCCGCCCAGCCGGCAACGGCTTCCATCATCGGCTCCGGCCCGCAGCAGGCGATGTGCGTCGCCGTGGGATCGATGCCGGCTGCAAACCTCTGCTCCAGGAGATCGACCACGGTGCCTTTCGTGCCCGTCGAACCATCGAGCGTGGCAAGGTGCACGTCGCAGCCGGACTTCCGGAAGTCGTCGGTGCAGGCGAACATCCCCGCGGAACGGGCGCCCCAGCAGAGAGTCACGCGGCCTGCCAGTGGCGGCTCGCGAGACGGGAGACCGTACCGGACCAGCCCGAGCCGCTCGCGGGCGAGCGTCAGCAACGCCGTCTGCCCGACGCCACCGGCGACAAGCACGAGATGCTCGGTCGCCGGAGCTGAAAACCCGTTGCCGAGAGGCCCCCAGGCGAGGATCTCGTCACCCGGCCGCACCTCGGTGAGGCCGCGCGTGAACCGCCCGTGGACGAGGTAGATAAAGTCGACATAGCGGGGCTCGATGCCGTCGGAAAACACGTCGTAGACCGCAAACGGCCGGGCGAGCAGCGGATCGTAGCGGTCGGGGAGCCTGAGCATGGCGAACTGCCCGGGCACCGCCCGACCGGCAATTGGCGGGCAATCGAGGCGAATCCGCCACGTCGCCTCGGCCACCTGGTCGTGCGACACGACGCGGGCACGCAAGACGGCGGCCTCATCGGCATGACAGACAGCGGGGGCTGCCATCGATCAGCCCTCCCCGCCTGCGGGCCGAGACCGCCACTGGGAGGCCTTGCCGGCCCGCTTCCGCTTTCGGGGGCCAGCCGCACCGCCGCCGGCCTTCCCCGGGCCCAGGGGCCGTCCTCCCGGCCTGCCCTCAGGCCGGCCGGCTGGCCTCCCATCCGGTCGTCCTGTCGGTCGTCCTGTCGGTCGCCCTGCGGGTTGGCCGTCGGGTCGTCCTGCCGGTCGTCCTGTTGGTCGCCCTGCCGGTCGTCCTTCGGGTCGGCCACGGGGAGGCTTTCCATCGGGGCGGCCGCGCATCCCGGGGCGTCGCGGCGGGCCACCGGGGCGTTGGCCCCGGACCGGGCCCCGCGGCCGCGGCGGCTCCCGCTCGGCATCAGCTCCGACCGCGGCGATCGCGTCCTTCCGAAGCGCCTCGATCTCGCTCCACGCGAGCTGCCGCCACTGACCCGGCAGCAGGTTGCCAAGCGACAGGCCTCCGACGGCGACCCGCTTGAGCTGGTGGACCTTATGGCCGAGCGTGGCCAGCATCCGCCGGATCTCGCGGTTCTTGCCTTCGTCGAGCACCATCTCGAGCACGGCGCTCTGCTTGTGCTGCGAGCGGATCGACACCCGCTTGGCATGCACCTCGGCTTCAGCGAGTCGGATGCCGCGTCGGAGGCGATCGATCAGTTCCTCGCTGGGCACGCCGGCGACCTGCACGAGGTACTTCTTCTCGACGCCGTATCGCGGATGGGCGAGGAGGTTTGCGAGTCCACCGTCGTTGGTGAGGAGGATCAGCCCCTCGCTCATGCGGTCGAGCCGGCCAATCGCAAACAGCCGCTGCTCGCCGGGCACGAGGTCGACGACCCGGGGTCGCCCCGTCGGATCGGCGTTGGTGGTCACCACGCCGACCGGCTTGTGGAGCATGTAGACGACCCGCTTCGGGTTGGGCAGCCGCTCGCCGTCGACACGAATCTCCTGGGCGCTCGGATCGACGCGGGAGCCGAGCGTGGTCACCACCTGCCGGTCGACCTCGACGCGGCCCGTCGTGATCAGTTCCTCGCAGGCGCGACGACTACCGAGTCCGGCCGACGCGAGCACCTTCTGCAACCGCTCGCCCTCTTCATCGGGGCCGCGCCGCCCGCCGGCGTCGCGTGAGGCGAACGGAGGCCGCGACGGACGCCCGCCGGCGGGCCGGGGAGGACGACCGGGGCCGCCAGGACGGGAGGGACGCCCGGGGCCAGAGGGACGGCCGCGGGGAGGACGCGAATCGGGGGCGGGCATGGCAGGGTTCCGATGGTTCGATGGCGGGAGGCCCGAGAGGCGCAGCCCGCGGGCTCGAAGAACGAATCATACATCCGGCCGCCGAGCGTGGCAGGTCACTGCAACGGCTGCGACCACCACCGCGCCCGCTTCACCTCGGCGACGGGCTCCGCGTAGTCGCGGGGCCGCGTCCCGTCGAGCGTCGTGTACTGCCGGAGGAGCGACGGACCGATGTCATTCTCCATGAACGGATCGAACCGCACGGCCCGTCGTTGCTGGCTCTTCAACGGCAACGGCTCGAGCCACTTCGGCTTGCCCAACGACGTGCATCCGGGCGCCCACGCGGCGGAGACGATGACGGCGGCGAGACTCAGTCGGCGGGCCACGCGCATGGAATGCCTCCGGGGACGATGCGGGGCGAGAGTGTAGGAGGCTTGGAACACGCCCCCAAGGCCGATTTCCCGCCCCTCCCCTGCCTCCACGTAGCCGCAGGTTGGCAACCTGCGGGGAATCATCCTCCAGCGAGCTTCTGGAGCGGGTTGCCCACGGCTGACACGGGTCACACGCGACCCTCGCTCATCGTCGCGGCACCGCAGCCGGCCGGAGGCATGCTCGGCGCCGGCGGGACTTGTGAGTTCTCTTCTCAAACGCTTGGGAGCGACCGCCGCGGGACACAAGTCTCACCGGCTTCTGCGCGTGCCTCCCGCCGACCGCTCCCCCTTCCGGAATCACATGCGAGGGATGATGCCGCGAGCCCAATGCGAACCAGGAACACACACAGGTTGACAACCTGTGCTACGGGTGACAGCGAGGGGCTGCCCATGCCACAGGAGCCGGCGTTGCTGACCAGCGCAGGCATGGATGCCGGAGCGCAGTCAGCATCGAGTGAGCGGAGCCCAGGATGGGCGGAGCGAACGTCCGGCAACGGGGCATGGGCAGCCCCGAGCCTCGTGGACGCGCGAGAATCACGCGTGCCCGCATGACCGGCTGCCGCATCAGGGCAGCGAGACGTGGAGCAGTTTCGCCGCCACTCCGTCGCGGGCCGTCGCTGTCAGCCTCTGCGGTCCGATCGATGCCGGGAGCAGCACGCAGTCACCAACGCCCAGTGATGGCAGCCCCCAGTGATCCTCGAGGGCGACCGCGCCCCCGATCACCGCCACGAAGTGACAGCTCTCGTCGCCGCCGACCTCCCAGGAGCCTGTGGGCACCACCTCGTCGAACACGAAGTAGTCCGAGGCCACGAGCCGGCGGACCGCGGAGTCGGCCGTTGCCGCAGGCGTCACCGGCTCGACCGGCCCGAGCCGCGTGGTCGCCTCGAGGCCTTCCTCCACATGCAGGGCGCGGGGCTTGCCATCGGGGCCCACACGATTCCAGTCGTGCAGACGGAAGGTCACGTCGCTCGACTGCTGAATCTCGGCCACGAGCAACCCGGCGGCGATGGCGTGCACCGTGCCCGCAGGAATGAACACGCAGTCGCCGGCCTTCACCGGAAACGAATGGATCGCCTCGTCGCAGCGGCCGGCCCGCAGCGCCGCAGCGAACCCCTCCCGCGTGACGCCCTCCTTGAGCCCCGCGTAGAGCCGACTGCCCGGCGCGGCGTCGATCACATACCAGGCCTCGGTCTTGCCGAGGTCGGGCGTGCCGAGGCGGGCGGCCCGCTCATCGTCGGGATGCACCTGCACGGAGAGGTCCTGGCAGGCGTCGAGAAACTTGAAGAGCAGCGGAAACGCCCGTTGGGGGGCATGGCGACCGAGCAACTCATCACCGCGAGTCGAGACGAGCGAGCCGAGCGTGGCGCCGGCGAGCGGACCAGCCGCCACCACGCTCTGGTCGGTGCCACGATCGACGAGCTGCCACGACTCGGCGTAGACGCCCTCCCCCGGCAGTGTCCGACCGAGGGCGGTCTCAAAGCGGCGGCCGCCCCAGAGATAGGTGCGGTAGATGGGGGACAGGATCAGGGGTGTGAGCACGGCAGCCTCATGGAGACGGCGGGCGGCGACGCCCGGACCCTCACGAGCCGGGCCCTCACGAGCCGGCGTAGCCTTCGAGAATCCGCCCGATGGCGAAGCAGCATACCGAAAAGACCAGCATGCCGAGCATCGGCCCCGACGTGATCCGGCCGCTCAACTCCATCACCACCGCGAGGGCGGGCACGGTGAGGCCGAGCATCTGGCCGAAGCGACCGACAGCTCTCACGGTGCAACTCCGCATCGCGGCCTGACCGCCGCCGTCCGCGACTCGAAGTGGGACAGACCGTCCGCTCGGCCCGACGACCGCAGCCGCTCGAGGTTGGGCTCCGAGAGGCCGCAGACGCGAACGAATCCGCCGTCGCCGCGCATCCGTGTCCCCACGTCGGCGATCGCGCCGATGAGTGTGTCGTCGATGGCGTCCACTCGATCAAGCTCCAGCACCACGCGATGCGCGCGGTTCGCCCGGATCATACCCCAGAGTCGCTCGGCGAGCGGGCAGTCATCGCCGTCCGTCGACTCGCCATCCTCCTGCAGCCGCAGAAAAAGCCAGTCGGGCCCCCGCTCGACCGCCACGCCCCAGTCGTGGGCCCGATGCGACCCCGAAGCAGGTGTCGATCGACCAGTCTGAGAAGTCCCCGAAACCTGTGACGCGTGCATGGCACAACCCTCCGTAGATAGTGGCGCAACCGCGAAGTCCATTTCGCCCCCTGCCGGCGGCGTGCTGCCGTCGGGCCCTGATCGCCCGCATGATTGGCCGGCCATTCGGATTTTGGCAAGCCCGGCAGCCGAGTTCCCCGGCGTGTGGCCGCCCTACCCGCATGGACACCTGGGCGGGCTTGCCGTGGGCGACATGACAGCAATACTGCCATCGTTCAGTTCCCCCCAACCGCAGGAGACTCGTCCATGGGCCGTCACGGCGCCGTCACGTTCAAGGGCAACCCGCTCACCCTCGCCGGCGAGGAGATCAAGGTCGGCTCCGCCGCGCCGGCATTTGACCTCACCTGCTTCGGCCCCAACGGGATGCAACACATCACCAACGCCGACGTGGCCGGCAAGCCGACGATCATCAGCGTCGTGCCGTCGCTCGACACGCCCGTCTGCCAAGTGCAGACGAAGACCTTCAACACGCGGCTCGCGGCGATGGGCGACAAGATCAACGCCCTGACGGTAAGCCTCGACCTGCCGTTCGCGATGAACCGCTTCTGTGGCGCGGAAGACATCAAGGCGATGCGAAGCGGCAGCGACTACATGGACCGGGCGTTCGGCCGCGACTTCGGCGTGCTCATCGACGAGCTCAAGATCCTCGCCCGCGCGGTGTTCGTGCTCGACGCCAAGGGCGTCGTGCAGTACGCGCAGGTCGTGAGGGAAGTGGCGAGCGAGCCCGATTACGACGCCGCCATCGCGGCGCTCGAAAAGCTCGCCGGCTGAGCGTCACGCGCCGAGGATCCGTTCGATCGACTGCCGGGCCGCGGCGAGCGCGGCCGGCAGTTGGTCGACGAGTTTTCCGCCGGCCTGGGCGAGGTCGGGCCTGCCACCTCCCTTGCCACCGACGACCGTCGCCGCGTCCTTGATCCAGTTTCCGGCCGAGAGGCCCTGCTCCTCGAGTTCGCGGGAGATGCCGGCGACGAGCGTCACCTTGTCGCCCTCGACGCTGCCGAGCAAGACGGCAATCGGGCTCCCCTTCCGCCGCAACAGGTCGATGCACTGCCGCATGGCTCCCGCATCGCTCCCCTTGGCATCGGCGACCACGATCCGGGTGCCGGCCACGGATGCCGCGGCGGCGAGCAGGTCATCGGCCGAGAGTGCGGCCCCGGCCGCCGGCGGCTTCGCCTTCTTGAGGTCGCGGAGTTCCTTGACGACCGCCGCGAGCCGGTGCGGCAGTTCACTCACCGGCACCTTGAGGGCCGACGCCGCCTCGGCGAGCGTCTGCTCGGCCTGGCGGAAGCGGTCGAGGGCCTTCGACCCGGTAACCGCCGAGATCCGTCGCGTACCAGCCGAGACGCTTTCCTCGCCGACAATCCGCACCAGGCCGATCTGGCCCGTGCTGGTCACGTGCGTGCCGCCGCAGAGCTCACGGCTCACGCCGTCCATCGTCACCATCCGGACCACGTCGGGGTACTTCTCGCCGAAGAGCATCATCGCCCCGGCGTGCCGGGCCTCGGCCAGCGGCAGGAGTTGGGCTGTCACGGGAACCGCCGCAAACACGCCTGTATTCACCATGCCCTCGATCGCCCGGAGCGTGTCGGCGTCGATGGAGCTCGTGTGCGAGAAGTCAAACCGCAGCAGGTCGGCATCGACCTTCGACCCCTGCTGCACGGCGTGCGAGCCGAGGTGATGCTGGAGGGCGGCGTGGAGGAGGTGGGTGGCCGAGTGCGCCCGCCGCAGCGCGGCCCGTCGGTCAGGATCGACCGCGGCGGTCACGGTCGCCCCGAGGTCGAGGCTCCCCTTCCGCAGGTGGCCGAGGTGGAGCATAAAGCCCCCTTCTCGCAGCGTCTCGGTCACCTCAAACTCGCCGCCGGGCCAGGTGAGCCGGCCCGTGTCGCCAACCTGGCCACCCGACTCGCCGTAGAAGGGCGTGCGGTCGAGCACCACGGTCACGGGCTGGGCATGACCCACTTCCACGATCCGGTCGCAGAGCGAATCCTGGGCGATGACGCCGATCACCTTCCCCTGAGCTTCAATCGACTCGTAGCCGAGGAACTCGGAGCCGTGCATCGTCTTCTTGAGGGCGTCGAGCGGGCCGGAGGTAAACACTTCCACGCGGGTGCCGGCGCCCGACTTCAGCCCATGCTCCTCCATGGCCGCGCGAAACCCGTCCCAGTCGAAGCCACAGTTCCGCTCGGCGGCGAGCGTCTCGAGAAGTTCCGGCGGGAAACCGTAGGTGGTGTAGAGCTCGGCGGCATCACCCCCGGGCACCACCGCCTTGCCCGATGAGCCCAGCGCCTTGAAGAGCTTCTCGATCCGGTCGAGGCCGCCGTCGATCGTGGCCAAAAACGACGCCTCTTCCCGTTCGATCACGCTGCCCACGCGGTCGGTCGTGTCGCTGAGTTCCGGATAGGGCTTCCGCATCATCTCGGCGACCACTGGCGGCAGCTGGTGCAGGAACGGCTCCCGCACGCCCATCTGCCGGCCGTCGAGCACGGCGCGGCGCAGGAGCCGTTTGACGACATACTTTTCTTCATTGTTGCCCGGTAGCACGTTCTCGTGAATCGCAAACGTGCAGGCCCGCACGTGGTCGGCGATCCGCCGCATCCGCCGTCCGTCGTCCGTGGCAGCCTCGTACTTCCGACCGCAGACCTCCGCCACCGCCTCGACGAGCGGCCGGAGGATGTCGATGTGGAAATTGGAGTCCACCCCCTGGAGCATCGCGCAGGTCCGCTCCAGGCCCATGCCCGTGTCGATGTTCCGGCTCGGCAGCGGGTGAAGATTGTCGGGCGGCGGTCCCACGCGGTTGAACTGCGTGAACACGAGGTTCCAGATCTCCACGTCGCTGCCATCGGGCATCCGGTAGAAGATCTCACTGCACGGTCCGCAGACGCCGTCGGGCCCCTGCGACGGCGAACTCGCCGGCCAGAAGTTGTCGGCTTCGCCCATCCGCGTGATCCGCGCAGCCGGCACACCAATCTCGTCGGCCCAGATCGCGAAGGCCTCGTTGTCGTCGTGATAGACGGTGATCGAGAGTTTCTCGGGGGCGATGTTGAGCCAGTTCTTCGCGGTGAGAAACTCCCAGGCCCAGTGGATCGCCTCCCGCTTGAAGTAGTCGCCGAACGAGAAGTTGCCGAGCATCTCGAAGAACGTGTGATGCCGCGGCGTCCGCCCCACGTTGTCGATGTCGCCCGTCCGCAGGCACTTCTGGCAGGTGGTGGCCCGGGTGAACTCCAGCTTGCACTTGCCGAGGAAGTGGTCCTTGAACTGGTTCATGCCGGCCGGCGTGAAGAGCACCGACGGATCCCACCGGGGCACGAGCACGTCGCTGGGGCGGCGGACGCAGCCCTTGGACTCGAAAAATGCGAGATAGGCTTCGCGGAGATCGTCGGCCTTCATGCTGCAGTCGGCTCCCGGGGAACCGCCGGAAAACCCCGGCGGGGCCGACACTATACCCGTGGCCGCCGCGACGACGCGATGCCGACCGAAGTCCGCCGCGACGCCCACCCGCGGAAAGGACGGCCGCCGGAAAACAGCACCGCCCACGAGCGGCCGCTTGGGTCGGCCTCACGTGGGCGGTTGGGGGGAAACGATCTGCCGGCGTCTCGCCGGCGGCGGTCACTCACCGGCGGCGCCGCCGTCGCTTGCCATCGCGATCACGGCATCCTTGCTGGCGAGGACCTTCTCGCGAATCTCCTGGGCCACGGCGGGATTGTCCTTGAGGAACTGGCGGGCCTTCTCGCGGCCCTGACCGAGGTGCGTCTCGCCGTACCGCAGCCACGTGCCCGTCTTATCAACGAGTTTGGCAACGATCGCGAGGTCGAGGATATCTCCTTCGACGCTGATGCCATCGGCGTGCATCATGTCGAACTCGGCCACCCGGAATGGCGGCGCCACCTTGTTCTTGACCACCTTCACCTTCACCCGCTGGCCGACGACTTCCTCGCCGTCCTTGAGAGTGCCGATCCTGCGGACGTCGACGCGGCAGGACGAATAAAACTTCAGCGCCCGACCGCCAGGCGTGGTCTCGGGGCTGCCGAACATCACGCCGATCTTCTCGCGGATCTGGTTGATGAAGATCACGGTCGTCTTGCTCTTGGCGATGGCGCCGGTGAGCTTCCGCATCGCCTGGCTCATGAGCCGGGCCTGCAGGCCCACGAACGTATCGCCCATCTCGCCGTCGAGTTCCTTCTGCGGTACGAGGGCCGCGACGGAGTCGATGACGATGATGTCGACCGCGTTGCTCTTGATCAGCATTTCCGTGATGTTCATCGCCTCCTCACCGCTCGTCGGCTGGCTGACGAGCAGCCTCTCCAGCGAGATGCCAAGTTTCTTGGCCCAGCTCGGGTCGAGGGCATGCTCGGCGTCGATGAAGGCCGCAACACCGCCGGCCCGCTGGGCCGCCGCCACCGCGTGCAGGGCGATCGTCGTCTTGCCGCTCGACTCGGGTCCGAAGACCTCGATGATCCGGCCGCGGGGGAAGCCCTTGCCGCCGAGGGCGAGATCGACCGACAAGCTGCCCGACGAGATGCCTTCGATCGGCTTCTGGGCATCGGCGCCCAGCGGCATGATCGAACCCTCGCCAAACTCCTTCTCGATCTGGGCGAGCGTGTTCCGCAGACCCGGATTGTCGTCGAGGAAGGATGACGCGGTCTTCACGCCCTTCTTCCCCGCCTTCTCCTGCAGCCGCGCCTCACGGGCGTCCTTTTCCTTGTCCTTATCTTTGTCGTCCTTCTTTCCCATCCGACCATTCACTCCTTCGACTGCAGTCACCATGGCGACCATCTCCCACGCTTCCCGGCACATCGTCGGGGTGGTTGCTTCGCCACCATGAATCGAGCGATTTGCCGCGGAACCGAACACTGAACGCTGGTATACTATCGGTATCCACCGGTCCTGGCAAGCGGATTTTCTGGACGGCTGTACAGGCCGTCAAATCTGTGATTTCGGCCGCAAGACATGGCGGTCGAGTGCCGCCGGGGGCGGGAAGGGGACTGGTTAGTCCAGTTCCGTGTATTTCCGGGCCGTGCCGCGGGCCTTGTTCACGGGGTACTTCCGGGCGTTGGCCGCCGTCTTGGCCCGGACGGCCTCGTCGATGTCCACGCCGAGGCAGTCGGCCAGCAGAAGGCTGCAGATCAAGACATCGGCGAGTTCGTCGACGACCTGCTGTCGCTTGGCGGGAGCCACGAGGTCGGCCGCCACCTCGTCCTTCGTCTTCCAGAGGAAGTGTTCCTGGAGTTCGCCGGCTTCGATGGCGATCGCCGCGGCGAGATCCTTGGGGTTGTGAAACTGCTTCCAGTCGCGATCGTCGCGAAACGTCCGCAAGAGCTCGAGGAGTGGCTCCCAGCCCCCCTGCCCTGCCTGCCGCTTCACCTTCTTCACCGGTCGCTTCATATCGAAACAGGATGCCCGTGTTTCTCGCCATGCACCGCCGCCACGAAGGCGGCGGCAGCCCGTCCGAGGCACACCTTGGCTGTGCCCGCGACGGGCGTAAGCCCGCGGGGCCAGGGATGGCCCGCGGGCGCGATAGTTAAAACGTCAACATCTGGCGGTATTCGGCCACGCGGCGATCGAGGTCGGCCCGATCGATGCCGGCAAGACGATCGAGGCTGAAGTCCTCCACCGTATAGCTCGCCGTCACCACGCCGTAGGCCAGGGCTTCTTTCATTGACTGTGGGTCATAGCGATCCTTGTTCGCGAGGTAGCCCATCATGCCGCCGGCGAAGCTGTCGCCCGCCCCGGTCGGATCGAGCACCTGCGGCGTGGGATAGGCCGGCAGGACATACATCTCGTGTTCGCTGAAGAACATCGCCCCGTGTTCGCCCTTTTTGATCACCACGAACTTCGGCCCCATCGCGCGGACCTTGTGGCCGGCCCGGACGAGGTTCTCGTCCTCGGCGAGCAGTTTGGCCTCGGAGTCGTTGAGCACGAGGCCGTCGATCCGCTTGAGCAGCGCCTCGAGTTCGTCCCGCTGGATGTTGATCCAGAGGTCCATCGTGTCGGCCACGGTGAGCTTGGCGTCGGGCACCTGATCGAGCACCGAGAGCTGGGTCACCGGCGAGGCGTTGCCGAGGAACACGAACTTGCTGTCGCGGTGGTTCGTCTGCAGCTTCGGCTTGAACTCGCCGAACACGTTGAGATGCACCTCGAGCGTCTCGCGGTCGTTCATGTTGGGCAGGTACCGACCCCGCCAGCGGAACGTCTTGCCGCCCTTGATCACCTCGATGCCCGAGGTGTCGATGCCCCGCTTCTCGAGAAACGTCGTGTGCTGCTGCGGCCAGTCTTCGCCCACGGTGCCGATCATCTTCACCGGCGAAAAGAAGCTCGCCGCATAGGAAAAGAAGACGGCCGAGCCACCGAGCACGTCGTCGCGCTTGTCGGTGGGGGTCTCGACGCAATCGAGGGCAACGCTTCCGACGACGAGCAGCGGCATGGCAGGCTTTCCCGGGGATGTGAAATGATGGAGATTATGACCGGCCGTCACCGAATGGGAATCCCCGTCCACGGAGCCTCACGCATGCGCTATCTCCTCGCCGTTCCGCTAATCGTCCTCACGGCCCTCCTCGCCGTCGCCCGCGGCGACGACTGGCCCCAGTGGATGGGGCCCGGCCGCGACAACGTGTGGCGCGAAGGCGGCATCGCGGAGCGGTTTCCCGAGGGGGGGCCGAAGGTGCTCTGGCGGACGCCGATTGCCGGCGGCTACGCCGGCGCCGCCATCGCGGGCGGCCGCGTGTTCGTGACCGACTATGTGACCGACGCCGACGTGAAGGTGGCCAACTTCGAGCGGAAGACGTCCACGGGACGGGAGCGGGTGCTCTGCCTCGACGAGGCCACGGGAAAGATTCTCTGGAAGCATGAATACCCCGTCACCTACACGATCGCCTATCCCGCCGGCCCACGGTGCACACCCACGGTCGACGGCGACCGCGTCTACACGCTCGGCGCCGAGGGTGACCTCCTCTGCTTCGAGGCGGCGACTGGAAAGGTCGTCTGGTCGCGGGATCTCAAGAAGGACTATTCGACGAAGGCGGCACTCTGGGGCTGGGCGAGCCACCCGCTCATCGATGGCGACCGGCTCATCTGCGTGGTCGGCACCGACGTAGCCCACGCGGCCGCCTTCGACACGAAGACCGGCAAGGAGATCTGGCGAACGGGAACGGCGCCCGAGCAGGGCTACGTGCCGCCGTCGATCATCGAGGCAGCCGGCGTGCGGCAGCTCCTGCTCGCCAAGCCCGACAGCGTGTATGCCGTCGATCCCGAAACCGGAAAACTTCTCTGGGAGACACCCTACAACGCCGACAACGGCTCGATCATCATGACGCCCGTCCGCGTGGGCGACTTCCTCTACATCGGTGGCTATCAAGGCAAGAACCTGCTCCTGAAGCTCAAGGCCGACGTGCCCGGCGTGGAGGTCGTCTGGCGCAACAAGCCGAAGCAGGCGATCTCGGCGGTCAACGTGCAGCCCTTCGTGGCCGACGGGCTCGTCTATGGCTTCCACGAGAACGGCGAACTGCGGGCGATGCGGGTGCCCGAGGGCGACTTCGCCTGGAAAGGCGGCGGGCCGCTCGGCGAACGGCCGCAGGGAACCGGCACAGCCTTCCTCACAAAGCAGGGCGATCGCTATTTCCTGTTCACGGAGACGGGCGACCTCGTGATCGCGAAGCTCACGCCGCAGGGCTACGAGGAACTCTCACGGGTGCACCTGCTCGAGCCGACGAACAACGCCTTCGGCCGCCCGGTGGTCTGGTGCGCCCCGGCCTATGCGAACAAGTCGATCGTGGTCCGCAACGACGCCGAGATCATCCGCGTGTCGCTGGCGGAGTGAGCCTTGCAACTCGCCCGGCGGCGGGCGCGGCAGGTGGCTCTTCAGCGTTCGTGCACCCTCAGCGAACTGGTGGAGGAATCGCTTCAGAGGGCACTTTCCAGCCAGCATGCATCGGCTCGGACGAAGCCGACGCGTCTGCCGACGTTCCGAGGCAAAGGTCTGCAACCAGGCGTTGATCTCGACAGTTCGGTGGGGCTTCTTGAGATGATTGAGGATCGGTGATCCTCGTCGATGTCAACGTTCTTCTGTACGCGAGCCGATGGGGTTGATCGGTCAGCAGCAGTTTCCGCTCGGGTGGCCTCGCCGCGGCCGCACCATTCCGCTCATTGCCTTCTACGGCTCACACGTGATGCTCGCGCGTTGGAGGGCCACCGCAGCCGGCCGGCGACATGCTCGGCGCCGGCGGGACGTGTGAGTTCTCTGCTCAAACGCTCCGGAGCGACCGCCACGGGGCACACGTCTCACCGGCTTCTGCGCGTGCCTCCGATCCGGCTGCTCCCCCTTCCGGAATCGCACATGCAAGCGATGATGCCGCGAGCCAAATGCGAACCGGGAAGACACACAGGTTGAAAACCTGTGCTACGAGAAGAGGCAGCGAGGGGCTGCCCGTGCCCGGGAGCCGGCGTTGCTGACAAGCGCAGCCATGGATGGCGGAGCGGGGTCAGCATCGAGCGAGCGAAGGGCAGGATGCTGGGAGCCGGGCCGCGCCCGGCGACCGTAAGCCGGAGCCGACGCCGGGACGGCGGCGACGGCGCGACAGTCGCATGGCCGCAGCGAGTGTCCGGCGACGGGCACCCCCGAGCCTCGCCCACAAGCCTGCGCGAACCATGGTACGGGTGGGAGAGCGTTTCCGCTCGAATGCCCTAGCTGTGGCGGCGACGCAGCACGAGCACTGCCATGCCGGCACTGGCCACGAGAGCCATGACCGAAGACGGTTCGGGAACGATGATCTGGGTCCACGAGAGTGCATACGCCTCCGCCGTGACGGGCGTTGCACCGACGTCGTAGACCATGGCGGGAAGCGTCACGCGGAGGCCGTAGTCGCCCGCGGCGGGCAGCGTGAACCGGAGGAACTCGGCGTTGTTGTAGATGCTCGTGGATTCCGCCACGAGGGTCGCGAAACTCCCGTTCACCACCCTCCAGACCTGCAGGTCGAGGTTGGCGAACGCCGAGCGGCTGCCGGTGTCGGAGCCCGCGTCGAAGGCGCCGTCGGCAAACCAGTTGAGCGCCACCTGGAGTTCGTTGCTCGTCGTAAGCGGAGCGGCAAATGAATAATCGACGTGGCCCCCCACGCCGATCGAGCCCAGGTCCCAGCCGCTGGAGCCGATGACCCCGCCCGACGTGCCCGCCACGTCCATGGTGGCGCCATTGACGTACGTCAGGCCGGCTGCCGCCAGGTCGATCACGCCCGCACCGGTCGCGTAGTCGAGCGACTGCGTGGTCCGCAGCACCCCGCCCACCGTGGCCTGGCCGTTGGTCCAGCCGTCGGATGGCGCGGAGGTCGCCATCAACACGGCCTTCACCACCCGTGAGTCGAGGGCCGTGCCGGGCACGAAGCTCAGCCCCTTCGCGGCATCCTTCATGAGCGCCACGCCCCCCGCGACCGTGGGCGACGCGAAACTCGTGCCGTCCATGTTGGTGAAATACCGGTCGGTGGGGGAAGGGTTTTGCGTGTACTGAGGAAACGGGCCAAGGCCTC
>Ga0194055_10000519_pt1 | contig 31186 bp, 29 predicted proteins | sample SepL449m_MetaG_FD_155482 | JGI IMG/M metagenome (GOLD analysis project Ga0194055, IMG submission 155482) | Anoxic zone freshwater microbial communities from boreal shield lake in IISD Experimental Lakes Area, Ontario, Canada - Sep2016-L442-9m | ecosystem: Environmental > Aquatic > Freshwater >... | reverse complement strand
TAATAAATTAATTGATTAATTGATAAAATTATTTTCTATATTAATTTATAATAAATGGATTACAATCAAAAATATTTAAAATATAAAAATAAATATATTAAGTTAAAAGAATTAAAAGGAGGGGGGGGTATTATACCACCGTTAAATGAAACCAATAAATCAGAAATTGCAATTGTTTGTCATTGTAGTCCACAATATCAATTACAATTCAATCAATCACAATTAGGATTACATACAAAATTATATTATTTAGATATAAAAAATCAAAAAAAAATAAAAGAGATTGACGATAGTATTAAATATATAGATATAGATCCTAAATGTGAAAATGATAAATGGACTAAAATTATTGATAATACTTTAATGTATATATGGGGTATGAATTGTCCTATATATCAGAGTTATAAGGATTATATTTCATCGTCAATATTAGATAATATTCTTTATAATTCATTTGATAAATTAAAATTAAATGGTAAAGTGTTTTTTCCAGTTGTACAATTATATGAATATGAAAAAAATATTCAATATTTAAAAAATAAAAAATTTCCTGGTTTTACTTTATCAATAGAATCAATTGATAATTTTCCATATATAATTGGTAATGTTGAACAAGATTTTGAAATTATAGAATATTATGTATTTACAAAAATTTTATATTAATAATATAATTATATATTATTAATTAATAATTTAAATATTTTTTATCATATTGTAATAACCTTTTAAAGTATTAATTTTTGATTTTTTCTTTGATTGTTTTTTCTTAGAAGATTTTTTAGTAACTTTTTTAGAAGATTTTTTTGTAACTCTTTTAGATTGTTTTTTTGGTTTTTGTAATTGTAACTGTTTAGAAGCTTTTTTTCCTAATAGCATATTATTATATTATGTTAGATTTAAATTATTATTAAACAAGTTTATTAAAGATTTATTAGTTTTATCAATATATTTTTCATATGCATATGTTACTTTTAATTTACGATTTAAAAAAATAACTTTATTTAATTTTAATACTGCATTTTTTGCTAATTGTTCATTGTTAAAAAATATAACTACTTTACCATTAAAAATATTAGATCTATCTTTTAACAAAATTATATCATTATATTCATCTAAATAATTTTGTAAAAAAATATCAATTACATTTATATCAGCGATATAATTAACATTTTTTATAAAAATTGCTCTAGATGGAGTTTTTTTATTCCTCTTAGTATCAATTTTCATTTCTAATTAATATTTTAATTTTATTTTTAAATCGTTTAATTAATAGTTTATTATATTTGTATTAAATATTATGTCTAGTTATGATTATGAACAAGAAACAAGTAAATCTGAAAATATAGGAATAATAAATGAATTAATAAAATTTTTACAATTATCAAATAATTCTATTCTAAGTAATAATCAAATTCAAATATTATTATCTTTATCATGTTCAGATATTGTAAATTTATATAAAAATTACAATAGTTTATCTAATGATATATTATTAACTAATGATATTATAAAATTAGCTGTTCAAAATAATGGTTTATTATTACAATATATATGTTATGATAAATTAACAGAAGAAATATATGAACTAGCTGTTCAAAATAATGGATTTGCAATACAATTTATACCTGATAATAAAATAACAGATGAAATTGTAAGATTAGCTGTTCAAAATAACCCATGTATAATAGGTTATATACATGAAGATTTAAAGACAAATGAAATTATTAAACTAGCTGTTCAAATAGATGGAAATACATTACAATTTGTTTATAAAGAAAAATTAACAGAAGAAATATGTAAGATTGCTGTTCAACAAAATGGATTTGCATTAAGATATGTACCTAAAAGAAAATTAACAGAAGAAATTTGCAAGTTAGCTGTTCAACAAAATGGATATTCATTACAATTTATCCCGCCAGAAATTAGAACAGACGAGTTTATTAAAGAAGTTATTCAAAATAATAATTATGCATTAGAATATGTTATTAAATATATATATTTAACAGATCTTTTAAGAAATATAAACAAATTAAATAACTAATATTTTTTATAAACTTATAATATTATGGATTATTATCAAAAATATCAAAAATATAAATTTAAATATTTAAATTTATTGAATCAATCTGGTGCTGGTACCAACACTAATACAAACACAATTACAAATACAAATACAAACACAAATACAAATACAAATACAAATACAATTACAAATACAAATACCAACTGTGTTAATAGTATGTTAGATATTAATGAAATAAAAAATGCAATTAAAAATGGTAAAAAATTAAAAGAAATAAATGAAAAATATATGAATAGATTAACACCTGAACAATATTTTGATATTTGTAAAACAGCTGTAACAAGTAATCTTTCTGATTTTGAAGATGTACTTCATATGGAAATGAAAGCTGAACAATATTTAGAAATTTGTTATGAAATATTGGAAATAGCAAAATATTTTCAAGTACCATATAAACGATACTTAAAAATTTGTATAAAAGCTGTTAAAAATAATGGATTAGCATTAGAATATATAAATGAAGACTACTTCATAAATAATTATAATGACTACATTAATTTATGTAATTTAGCTATTAATCAAAATAGTTTAGCATTAAAATATGTAAAAGTAAAAACTGATAAAATTAAAAATTGTGATGTAAGTGAATAAAGTTAAGCTAAATACATAAAATTTTGATGCAAAAAAAATAATATAAAAATTGAATAATAAATAATTAATAAAATAATTATTAGTATCTCTAATAAAAAAAATGATTGATCCAATAACATTAGAACCAATATATAAAGATAGTATTAATGCTGTATCTATATATAAACAGCTATATTGTGCAAATAGTTTAATTGACTCAATAATATATTCATATAAAGAAAATATTATTCCTACAATTCCTCATAATAGAGCATCATTTACATATAAAATGTTACAAAATATTTATAATAAATCTGACAATGAACATAAATCAGAAATTATAATTGAATTAATGAAGATAATAAATTTTCCAATAAAAATACAAAAACAAATTTTATGTTTAGAACCAGAATATCGTACAATTTTATTAGGCTTTAGATATGAAAAAATTAAAATATTAAGTAAATTATCAAATATAAAATATTTATTAAATAAATATTTTATTTTATTATTTAATTGTATATCAGTAACTGACGAAATAATAAAAAAAGCTATATTTAATGATTATATTGCATTACTATTTGTACATGAAGAAAAAATAACAGATGATATAATTAAATATGCTTTAAATTGTAATATTTTATCATTTGAATTTATACCTAAACATAAAATAACAACAGAAATTATTGAATATGGTCTTCAAATAAATGGACTAATATTACAATTTGTACCTAAACAAAAAATAACACAAGAAATCATTAAATTAGCAGTTACAAATAATAGTTATTCAATAAAATATGCACCAAAATATAAAATATCAGATGAAATTATAGAATTAGCTGTTAAAAATAATGGTTTTTTAATACAATATTTTCAGTTTCTCATGGAATCTAAAAATATTAATATAAAGATATACAAAATAATTAAATTAGCTTTACAAAATAATGGTTGTGCATTAAAATATATTTGTGAAAACTATAAGATATTAGAAATTTGTAAGATAGCAGTACAAAATAATGGTTGTGCATTAGAATATGTTTCAAATGATAAAAAGACAATTGAAATTTGTACTTTAGCTATAGTAAATAATGGATGTGCATTAAGATTTGTACCAAATTATAAAAAGACAGATAAAATTATTGAATTGGCTGTGTCAAAAAATGGTTTATCATTAGAACATGTTCCAGAAAATAAAAAGACAGATGAAATTATCGAATTAGCTGTAAAAAATAATGGTTTATCATTAGAACATGTTCCAGAAAGTAGTAAAACATATAAAATTATTGAACTAGCAGTAAAAAATAATGGTTTAGCATTGCAATATGTTAATACAGTTAATAAGATAACTTTAAAGTCTAATTTAATATATGAAATTATAAAATTAGCTGTACAAAATGATGGTTGTGCAATAAAATATGTGAATTTATTAGAACCAAAGATAGATATTAATGATGATGAAAATACAGCTTCAAGAATGACTCAGACAAAAAATAGATATAGAAATGAAATAATTGAGTTAGCTATTATAAACAGTTATGGAATCGCTTTAAAATATATACCAATTGATAAAATAACAGATAAACTTATTAAACTTGCTGTTCAGATAAGTTATAAAAGCAATAATACGAATACTATTTGTAAACATCATGGACTAGCATTACAATTTGTACCAAAACATAAAATGACCAATGAAATTATTGAATTAGCTGTTCAATATAATGGTTTATCATTAGAATTTGTACCAGAAGAAAAAATAACAAATAAAATTATAGAATTAGCTGTTGAAAATGATTATAGAGCATTAGTATATGTTCCAAAAGATAAAATGACTCAAGAAATTATTAAACAAGTTGTTCAAAGTAACGATAATACAATAAAATTTCTAGAGTATTATTCTATTTTATTTTAGAGTTTTTGAACCTAAAATAATTTAAAATAAACAATAGCTATTTTTTTATAAACTAATAATATATTATGGATTATTATAAAAAATATCAAAAATATAAATTTAAATATTTAAATTTGTTATCATTAACAATCCATCAATCTGGTGGTGGTAGTGATTATACAGAAGAAGATTTTTTATTATTAGATAAATATTTATATAGTGAATATAATAAGAGTATTTTAACAGAAGAAGAAGTAGAGATATTAAAAACATTTATAGATTTAGATGGTGATGATAAAAATTTATTAAGAGACAAATCTAATAAAAAATTTTTAGAAGATCCTATTAGCGGCGGATTTATACATATAAAAAATGCTGTATTAATAAATAAAGAAGTGTACGATGTTAATTCTTTATTTAATTGGATAAATTATACAATAAAAAAAAATTTAGATGGTGATGAAGAAAATTTAGATATTAATATACCTCATAATAGACAAAGTTATTCATTAACAAATTTAATTGATATTAGAAATAAATTAGATAATGATGAAGATAAAAATATTATAAAAAAATTAATAGTAGAAGAATTTCCAGTAAAAGTACGAACACAATTAAATCAATTAAAACCAGAACAACTTGAAATATTGTTTACTAAAATTAAAATTAATATTTTAAATTTAGATTTAGAATTTAATCATACTATTTTAGATTTAATAAATTATTTATTAAAAAATAATATTACTGATAAAAATAATAATATTACTTATAACTTTATAAATGATCTTAAAACAAATTATAAATTATTAATATTAGTACCAGAAAATAAAATGACATTTGAAATTTGTATGATAGCTGTTAAAAATAACTCATCAGCATTAAAATATATACCAAAAAATAATATAATGAAACTTCCAGATTACTATAATATTTGTTGGGAAGCTGTTAATAAAAATGGCTTAATATTAGAATATGTATCAGAACATATGAAAGAGATATATGGAATTCATTATCAAGCTGTTACAAATAATGGCTTAGCATTAAAATTTATACCTGATAAAAAAAAGACATTTAATATTTGTGAAATAGCTGTTACAAAAAATGGCTTAGCATTAGAATTTACACCTGATGAAAAAAAGACATTTAATATTTGTGAAATAGCTGTTACAAAAAATGGTTTAGCATTAAAATATGTACCAGATGATAAAAAGACACCTGAAATTTGTGAAATAGCTGTTACAAAAAATGGCTTAGCATTAGAATTTGTAAGTATAGACAATATTACATTAGAAAAATATTATAAATTATGCGAAAAAGCTGTTAAAAATGACGGAATGGCAATAAAGTTTATATCTAATATTATATTTACATCAGAAAAATATTATAAATTATGCGAAGAAGCTGTTAAAAATGATTTTTATGCATTAATGTATATAAAAGGTGATAATATTACATCAGACGAATATTATAATTTATGTATACTTCTAAAAAATAAGAATTATTTTTTAGATTTTGTACCTAAAAATAAATTGACATATAAAATTTATTTGCTAGCTGTTACAAATAATGGTCACGAATTAATACATATTGAACTTAATGATAATATAACAGAAGAACAATATTATAAATTATGTGAAAAAGCTGTTGAAAATTATGGTCAGGCAATATTATTTGTAAAAACAGAAGTTATAATTGAATTAAATGAAGAAAGAGAAAAATATTATAAACCTAAAGATATGTCACATGAACAATATTATAAATTATGTGAAAAAGCTCTTACAAAAGATGGAAATGCATTAGCATATGTAAATAAAAATATAAAAAATATAACATCTGATCAATATTATAAATTATATGAAATAGCTGTTACAGCTAGTGGATCAGCATTAGAATTTATTCCTAAAACTCTTATAGATGATACTACAACACCATTTAAATATAAACCTAAAAATATGACAGTTGAACAATATTATGAATTATGTATAAAAGCTGTTACAAATAATGGTTTATCAATAATTTATATACCTTATAATATTAGACAAAATATGGGAAATGAAAAATACTCAAAAATTTGTGAATTAGCTATTGCAAATAATATAGATGCACAATCGAATGCAAAACCATATGAATACATAGTGCAATATATGCAAAACCATTAAAAACATATAAATATAAAAATTGAATAATAAATAATTAATAAAATAATTATTAGTATCTCTAATAAAAAAAATGATTGATCCAATAACACTAGAACCAATATATAAAAATAGTATAAATGCTGTATCTATACATAAACAGCTATATTGTGCAAATAGTTTAATTGACTCAATAATATATTCATATAAAGAAAATATTATTCCTACAATTCCTCATAATAGAGAACCATATACAGAAGAAATATTACAAAATATTTATAATAAATCTGATAATGAACATAAATCTGAAATTATAATTAAATTAATAAAAATAATAAAATTTCCAATGAAAATACAAAAACAAATTGTTTGTTTAACAAATAAACAACAAAAAATTATATTTAATTGTTTGGATCAAGAAATAATTACAGATAAACAAATAATAACTATTATTGAATTAAATATAGCTGTTTTATATATATCTATTATGCTTGATAAATTAATAGACTCAATATTAGAGTCAATTGATAATCTTATTGGTATAATATCAAAAATATCTGATGAAATATTAAATGAAATTATTTTTGACAGTATAATTAAATTAGAAATAATAACTATTATAGATAATAATTTATTAGACTAATTTATTAGTCTGATTTATTAGCCTGATTTATTAGCCTAATTTATTAGCCTAATTTTTTTATAAACTAATAACATATAATGGATTATTATCAAAAATATCAAAAATATAAATTTAAATATTATAATTTATTGAATCAATCTGGTGGTAGTAATTGCAGTAATTGCAGTAATTGCAGTAATTGCAGTAATTGTGATTTAATATTATTAGATATAAAAATATATGATGTTAATAATTTATTAAAATATATTAATGAATGGTATGAAAATGATGAAATTGAAAAACAAAAATTACCAATGGCTTTAACAAGTAATATAATACAAATAATTATATCAAAAACAAAACCAAAATGTTTAAATAATATATTCAAAATATTACAAATAAGTAATTTTTCAGAAAATATACAAAAAAGAATATTAAAATTAGAATATGAATATCGTAATAAATTATTAACTTTTGATAATCCTGATAAAATAATATATATTTTAAATAATTTAGTTGATGATGATATTAAAGCATTATTTGATAATTCAGATCCATATGATTTATATCCATTAAATATGTCAGATTTAAAAACTTATATTAATAAATATAAATAATTTTTATCTAAATATATAATATATATAATATATATAATGGATTATCATCAAAAATATTTAAAATATAAAAATAAATATATGTTATTAAAACAATCTATAAACAATAATAATTTAGAAGGCGGAGTACTCGGAGTACCAACAGTTTCTGATTTATTAAGTGTAAAACCACCATTATATTATACTACTCTAATTATGGTCGGAGATAATAGATTAAATATTGTACCTGTAGAAAAAAGAACACAACATTTATGTTTAATGGCTGTTAATAGAAATTCTTGGGACTTAGAATTTGTACCTGAACAGTTTAAAACATATGATATGTGTTTGAAAGCTGTTCAAGATACAGGAAGAATGTTAAAATATGTACCAAGAATACATAAAGATACAAATATGTATCATAATGCTATTATTAACTCAAAATATAAAGATAGAAGTACGATAAAGTATGTTGATTCATCAACTATACCAAAAAATGATTATGATTTTTTAGTTGAAAAAGCTGTTACAATAGATGGCGATGCATTAGAACATATAGATAATAATATTAAGACATTTAAATTATGTGATATAGCTGTTAATAGTAGAAAAAGTGCAATTCAATATGTACCAAAACAATTTTATGATACACTATGGAATAAACATAACATAACAAAAAAAGATTTTGAAATATCGTTTACGCCGGGTCCCGTCACCTATATTAGTGGTGATCAATCAATTTCGTCTGGCAAACCAAAAACTTATCTTCATAGACGTTGAAGATAAAAATAATTAAAATGCTAAAAAATATATAGATTATATAATATTATATAATCTATATATTATATATATAATGGATTATCATCAAAAATATTTAAAATATAAAAATAAATATACGTTATTAAAACAATTTAAAAACAATAATAATTTGGAAGGCGGATTTGGTGGATATTGGTATACTCAAATTTTTCTAGGTTTAAAAAAGTTAAAAGATGTACCTCCAAAAGAAAAAACAGAAAGTTTATGTTTAACAGCTATTAAAAAAGACTCTTTGGAATTAAAATATGTTCCTCAAGAAATATCTAATTATGATATTTTATGTGAAATTGCTCTTACAAATAATGGTCTTGCATTAGAACATGTTCCTTTGTATAAAAAGTCAAAAGATTTCTATAAATTATATAAAATTGCTATTACAAATAATGGACTTGCATTAGAATATGTACCATTTTTACAAAGAACAGATGAATTATGTAAAATTGCTATTACAAATAATGGACTTGCATTAGAACATGTACCATTAAAAACAGATGAATTATGTGAAATTGCTTATAATAATAATAAAGATGCATATTTTTTTGCACCTAAACATATGCAGATCAAATTTCATAATGAAACACAGGGAAAATTAAGAGAACAAAATAAAAAAAATATGATACCTGTGTATTCTAATAAAAAAATATAAATTTATTGGCAAAATATCATTATTTTTAATATTTTATTGATAAAATATATTTTTATCTAAATAAATAATATTATGGATTATTATCAAAAATATCAAAAATATAAATTTAAATATTTAAATTTATTAAATCAAATAGGTGGCGTTGATATAGACGATTATAAAATAAATGTTCAAAATTATGGCTTAGATTTAAAATTTGTTCCGCCAGAAATAATAAAATATGACGTTTGTAAAATAGCTGTTCAAAATAATGGTTTAGCATTACAATTTGTTCCGGCAGAAATAAGAAACTTTGATATTTGTAAAATAGCTGTTCAACAAAATGGTTTAGCATTACAATTTGTTCCGTCAAATATGATAAATTCTGATATTTGTAAAATAGCTGTTCAACAAAATGGATTAGCATTATTTTTATTAAAAAATTTTAATTCTACAATTATTAATTTGTTAGCTGTTAATAATAATAGTATAAATGTATTATTAATGGAGTCAAATATTGACTTACAAATAAAATATATGATGACAGAAGATGAAGAAAAACAAAAACGAAAAAAATTATTTAAAATGATAGAATTTTTTAATAGTCATATTGAAACATTATCTATCGATGAACAAAATAATTATAAAAATATATTAGCTGTTCAACAAAATGGATTAGCATTAGAATTTGTTCCACCAGAGATAAGAAACTTTGATATTTGTAAAATAGCTGTTCAACAAAATGGATTAGCATTACAATTTGTTCCGTCAAATATGATAAATTCTGATATTTGTAAAATAGCTGTTCAACAAAATGGAGCAGCATTACAATTTATTTCACCAGAAAAAAGAGATTCTGATATTTGTAAAATAGCTGTTCAACAAAATGGCTTAGCATTACAATTTGTCCAACAAAATACTGAAAATATTTTTGATATTTGTAAAATAGCTGTTCAACAAAATGAGTTAGCAATAGATTTAGTAGCACAATATATTAACAATTTTACACCTGAACAAAATAAAAAAATTTATGAAATGCATTTGTTATTTAAAAACAAGCCAGATCTTCGATAGAGTATTTATAGAGTCTTGATAGAGTATTTATAGAGTATTTATAGAGTATTTAAGATTCAAAATATTTTTTATTAAATTTTTCTGGTGTTAAAATTAAAATTTTTAATTCCTTAGCTTTTTTTATTTTACTACTATTCTCCTCCTCGATATCTTCTTTTTTTGCAATTAATATATCAGTATTTTTAGATACAGTAGAAACAATTTTACCACCTTCTTCTTCAATAATTTGTTCCCATTCTTTATTCCTAAATCCTGAAAATACAATTTTTAAATCCTTAAATCTATTATTTACATTTTGTTTTTCTTTAATTATTAATAATTGTTTTTGTAATTTTAATGGAAGTTTATTAAATAATTGAATAAAATCATCAAAGTTATTAGTAAAAAGATTAGTTGTTATTTCATCAAAACCTTCTAATTTTATAATTTTATTATATATGTCTTTTTTGGGCTCCGTAATTATGTTTGGATACACATCAAGAATTTTTTTTATTTTTCTCTCTCCTAATCCTCTACCTAAAGTATTTGAAGCGACCATAAAATCAAGTAAAGTCATATTTTTTATAGCTTCTTGAATACTATTAAATACTAAATTAGTTTTCTTTTCTTTAAAACTATCTAAATCTAATAGAAAATTTTTATCTATATTTAATAAATCTATAATGGATTTAATATTATTTTCTACAAGTTTCTTTATAATACCTTCATTAACATTCTTGATTTTTAATTTCTGAACTGAAAATGTTAAACTCTGTACTAATCCATCAATACTTTGTTTCTTAGCAATAATATCTACATTAGTATCTGTCCATATATAATCTAATTCTGGCATTTTTGCTTTTGTTGATTTTATAATTTGCAATATATGCGGAATAACATCACCACTTCTAACCAATTTAATAATAGTATCAGGTCCTATATTATTATCTAGAACATATTTAGCATTAAAAGCAGTTACATATTTTATTGTCACACCTGATAATTTAGTAGGTTCTAATATCAATCTAGGTTTTAAATAACCATTTTTAGATTCATTCCATTCAACATCTAATACTCTAACATTTACTGTTTGATTTTCAAATGTTTGTTTAAAAGCAAATGCATAATCAGGATTTCCTTTTTCTAATCTTTTTTTTGGATTACCATAAGAAACAATCAAACCATCAATATCATATTCAGAATTGTCTTTTCTTTCTTTCAACAATGTGCTTAAATTGATTATATTAATATTGTCTAAAACTGTATTATATACAGTTTTAAATTTATTTATTTTTAGTGCTTTAAATTGATCTTTAACCGGTTTCCATGGTTCAATTATTTCATATGCTACAAAATCAATATCATTCATTTTTTCTTTATTAACTTTTTTTGAATTAACAGTACCACATACTAAATTTCTTGCATTAGCCATTTTATCATTATATTTTTTAAATTTTTCTTTGGACATAATTAATTCACCACGTACTACAACATATTCTGCATCTAATTGAGGAATATTTAAATATTTAAGTAAAGGTGATATGTCATTACCTTTTAAACCATTCCCTCTTGTATATAATTTATTGCCATTCTTTTTATCAAGTTCTAATAATGCGGATATTCCATCTAATTTATCTGAAATATAATAAGGTCCATCATATTTGTGACTCCAATCGATAACATCTTTTGAATTTTTTATTTTATCCATACTACCCATATAAAAAGGCAATTCAACAATATTATTTTGCTTACAATCAATTCCTATTTCTTTAAAAAAAGAATTATTTGGTTCTAAATAGCGTATTGCATCAATTAATAGATCATATTCTTCATCAGAAACAATTGGTCCTAAATTATAATATTTAGTACTTAAAAATTTTGCTAATTTTATTAATTGTTTAACATTATTATTTTCAATAAAATTATTAGGATCATTTTTAAAATTATCTACCAACTCCATTATTATTATTATCTATATTTAATTATATCTTTTTAAGTTATAATAAAATCAATTTTTATTTTTTAATTATAAATAAAATAAATCTAAATATTGCACTAATATATGTTCTTATAATTACACTAATTATAAGAACATATAATTACACTAATTATAAGAACATATAATTACACTAATATATGTTCTTATAATCTAAAACAATACCATTTTCATTATTAGGCTTAAATGCGACTATCATACCTTGTACAAAACCTTCACAATGAGCACCCAATCCAAATGTATTTTCAAATTCCCATACTTCATGTGGTGTATTGATTTGAATTAAAAGTACAGCCTGTTTTATAAAGACAGACTCTAGATTATCATTTTGAATATTGTACTTAACTTTCCAATGCTTATCGTAAACAGATAATAAACAGTCATTAAATATAATATCTTTAAGATCCGGAATTGTATAATTTTTCGAGTTTAAGCGCGTAGCATTATTAATTTTAATGTGCATACTCTAATTCTTACAAATTTAGTATGTATATAAACATTTATTTTTATAATATTCAATTTTTTTTATAAAATAAAATTAATGTTTTTTATAATATTTGATTGTATCTTCAACATATTTAGTTAGTTCTAGATTATCTTTTGGTACATCAATTAAACGATTTTTTTTTTCCTCATCAAAAAGGATTGTTTCTAATTGTTTATCAATCAAATTTTTGTTTTTGTGTAAATCTGTTAAACATTCACTATTATGTTTTGTTTGAGGCATAGATATAGCACTCATCATATCAATTGCACTTAGTAAATTATTCAAACGATTTACTAATTCAGTAGCTTTTTTTAATTTATTATCTAATTCAGTAGCCTCGTATAATTTAGTTATGTTGTTTAATTCAGTTGCTTCGTCTAATTTATTATCTGACATATTCAATTTTTTTAATTCAAAATAATATTATGAACTTTTAGAAATTATTGTTTCATTAATTTTTTTAATAAAATCAGAAGCATTTTTATTATTTTTTATTACTTCATTTATTTTTGTTATAGCATCGTAAATTTCATCTTTATTTTCATCTGTTATATTATTTAGTGATTTAGTCATAATATCAATTGTATTACTTATTTGGTGTGAATCATAACAATTAGTTGTTCCTACTAAAAATTTAAACCATTTAAAATCATTTGTTATTTCATGTTTTTGTTTTTCATAATAATAATAATCAACAAAACCTACTACAAGAACTATTGATGCAATACTAAATATAATTTGTTCAAAAATAATAATATTATTATTTGTTGATTCATCAATTTCATTGCGTCTTAATTGATACTCTCTATAAGTATTTGTAACATAAAGAATAAATAATAAACCAAAAAATATAATATTAGGTAATAATTTAGATTTTGATGAAATAATAAATACTAAATATATAATAAATGCTATTACAATAGAATGTATAGTATTACCACTAGCCCAATTATTAGGTTCTTTATTTTCTCTTTCTTTATCAAAATCCCACCCACCTTCAAACATTATAAATGCAAATACAAGTATTATAGCTAAAATATGTCTAGCATACCATTTATTTTGAATAAAATTTCTCATTTGACAAGATAGAATTTCTGAAATATATCCTGATGTTACAAGTGCATAAATTAAAAATATAAAAGCAAATCTAGATACATTACTTGTAAAATAAAGATTATAAGTCATATATATATATATATATATAATTTAATAAAAAAATTGAAAATAAAATTATTTAAAATAATAGTAATATATATATATTAAAATGAATAATTTAAATGAATATAATAAATTATTAAATCAATTAAAAAATTATACTTATAGTAAACATAAACTTGATGAATTAGAACCATTATTACAAGAAGAACAAAGAATATGTTTATTACCAATAAAACATCCTGATATTTGGGCATTACAAGAAAAACAATTAAGTTCATTTTGGCTTCATACAGAAATTGATTTTTCCAAAGATTTAAATGATTGGAATACAAAAGTAGATAATAATACTAAAGAATTTATTAAAAATATATTAGCATTCTTTGCTGGAAGTGATACTTTAGTAAATTTAAATATTATGAATAACTTTACAAAAGATGTATCAATATTAGAGATACAACATTTTTATCAATTTCAAGCAATGATGGAAAATATTCATTCTTTAGTATATTCATTGCAAATAGATATATTAATAAAAGATGATGATGAGAAACAAAAATTATTTAATGCTATTGAAAATATTCCGTGTATAACTAAAAAAATGAAATGGTGTATTGATTGGCTAAGTAATGGTGATAGATTTGCAAAAAGATTAATTGCATTTGCTATAGTAGAAGGAATATTTTTTTCTGGTAGTTTTTGTGCTATTTATTGGATTAAAGAAAAAAATATTTTACCTGGATTGACAATGAGTAATGAATTTATTTCTAGGGACGAAGCTATGCATTGTGAGTTTGCATGTACACTTTACAAAAAACTATTATATAAATTAGATGAAGAAGATGTTCATAATATTATTAAAGATGCTGTTGAAATAGAAAAAGAATTTATTACAGAATCTTTACCATGCAAACTTATTGGTATGAATAGTGATTTAATGAAAGAATATATTGAATGTGTTGCTGATAGATTAAGTAATATGCTTGGATATAATAAAATATATAATTCAAAAAATCCATTTTTATTTATGGAAAAAATTTCAGTTGATCAAAAAACAAATTTCTTTGAACATAGAGTATCAGAATATGCAAAGGTTAATAATAATAATAATAATACATTTGCGGTAAATATAAATTTAGATTTTTAATTTTTTTTTATATAATATAATAATATAAGTATGACATTTATATTATCAAAAAATATTAAACCAAAGTTAGTTGATAATATTATATTAAATCAAATTACAAAACAAAATTTATTTAATAAACAATTTATTAATGTTGAATCTGAAAAATCAAAATATCAAATATTATTAATAACATTTCAAAATAAATGTATAGATTATTTAACAAATTATTATTGGGTAATATTAATTATTATTATTATTATTATTATTTTATGGTGTAGATATAAATGGTATAAAAAAAGTTTAGAAAAAAATAATTTAGAAAATAATTATTTTTATCAAGATCAAGATCAAGATCAATATCAAGATTATGAAGATAATAACAATTATTTAGAAGATAATATTCTAAATTATAATTATGAAGAAGATAATAATAATCAAGATGATAATAATCAAGATGATTATTATCAAGAAAAACAAGAAAAACAATATATTAATTCAATAAATCAAAAAAATCAAGAAAAACAATATATTAATTCAAAAAATCAAGAAAAACAATATATTAATGCAATAAATCAAAAAAATCAAGAAAAACAATATATTAATGCAATAAATCAAAAAAATCAAGAAAATCAAGAAAAACAATATATTAATGCAATAAATCAAAAAAATCAAGAAAATAATGAAATAACTAATTTAGATACTCATTATACAAATAAAAAAGATATTAAATATAATATAAAAGATAATAATGTAAATATAAAATCTGTTAATTTTGATACAATTAACAATACATCTTTTGATCCTATTGACAATAGTAATTCAAATTTTTCATATATATAAAAAATTAGAATAAATAAATATATAATAATATTTATTTATTTTATAAATAATAAATTGTCAATATATTATTTATAATTGAAATAGCGCTAAAGCTATTTAATGTATTATACCAAAACATGAACATGCAATATTATAGATTGCATTTCAGCCATATCCGATATATTTAGCTATACAAAAAATTGAATATAAAAATAATTAAATGTAAAATTTTATAATATTACAAAGAGTTATTGCATCATGTCTTCTGGTCCAGTCTTGCAAAGGCTAAATATACACACATTCAAACATGCGCTCGTAAATGGTAAAACTCAGTTAGAAGTTTTGATAGAGCACGCTAGTATTGTCAACTGGACTATACATGGTCTGAGCAGCAATCCAGCTATCACTCCTAAGCTAGTGCTTGAAACCAAGAACAAGCCATGGAAAAAACATACAAAGGTTTGGGCATTCATAAGTATGTCATTGATGAAAAAAGTGCATACACAATGGGTACATGTCACTTATGCACCTGGAAGCAAAAAAGCAGTCGAAATAATTAAAAATCTAGAACTGATAAATTTTTCATTTATAATAAACAATTTAAAAAAATATTGAATATTAAAAATATTGAATATAAAATATATTATATATAAATAAAGATATAAATAAATAAATAATGGTAAACGTAATAAAAAGAAATAATAGTGTAGAAAGTGTTAGATTTGATAAAATAACAACTAGACTAAAAAAATTATGTTATAATTTACCAATTGATGTTACAATTATAGCTCAAAAAACAATATCAAATATTTGTGATAACATTACAACACAAGAATTAGATCTATATTCTGCAGATATTTGTGCAGGAATTGGAGATTATAATTATAATTTATTAGGAGGTCGTATTTTAGTAAGTAATTTAAAAAAAAATATTGAAAGAAATCATGAAATATTTCTTTTTTCAGATTATATTAATAAATTACCAAATATAGATAAAAACTATTTAGACTTTATAAATAATAATAAAAATTATATTAATAGTTTAATAGTTAATGAAAGAGATTATAATATTGATTATTTTGGATTTAAAACATTAGAACAATCATATTTTACAAAAAATAATAATCAAATAATTGAAACACCACAATATTTATGGATTAGATTAGCTTCATTTATTCATTATAAAGATAATGATTTAGAAGCTATTAAAGAAACATATGATTTAGTATCACAAAAATATTTTATTCATGCTACTCCTACGTTATTTAATTCAGGTCAAACTACATGTCAATTATGCAGTTGTTTTTTATTAGGAACAGAAGATTCATTAACAACTAATAAAGATGGTAATTTTGGTGGAATATATAAAACATTAGCAGATTGTGCAACAATTAGTAAATGGGCTGGTGGAATAGGTGTACATGTATCAAATATTCGTGCTAAAAATTCTTTAATTAAGTCAACTCAAGGAAAAACATTAAGTATTGTACCTATGTTAAAATTATATAATGATACGGCACTTTATGTAAATCAAGGAGGAAGAAGAAATGGTTCAATTGCAATTTATCTTGAACCATGGCATGATGATATTTTAGAATTTTTAGAATTAAAATTAAATACAGGTAGTGAAGATTTAAGAACTAGAGATTTATTTTTAGCTTTATGGATTCCTGATCTATTTATGAAACAAGTAGAAAAAAATGGCATATGGTATACTATGAGTCCAGACGATTCTCCAGGTTTAACAGATGTTTATGGAGAAGAATTTGAACAATTATATTGGAAATATGTAGAAGAAGGTAAGTATAGACATAAACACGAAGCAAATAAAATTTGGCAAAAGATTTTAACATCTCAAATTGAAACAGGTGTTCCATATATTTGTTTTAAAGATTCTGTTAATGAAAAAAGTAATCAAAAAAATATTGGTGTTGTAAAATCAAGTAATTTATGCGTGGCACCTGAGACAAAGATCCTAACATCAAAAGGATGGCATGCTATTATTGATCTCAAAGATCAAGAAGTAGAAGTATGGAATGGTAAAGAATTCTCAAAGACGATCGTAAAACAAACAGGAAATAATCAAGAACTTATAAAGATTACCTTTTCTAATGGTGAACTACTTGAGTGTACTCCCTATCATAAGTTTTATATTAATGATGATTATCGCATTAAGGATCCAATTATACTAGAGGCTAAAGATCTAAAAGAGAATATGCGCATCTATAAGTTTAACATGCCTATCATTGATGATATGCATATGGCGACTGAATTCAAGTACCCATATACTCATGGTCTTTTTTGTGCAGAAGGGACATATGAAACGCATGGTGATGAGAAAATCCACCAATGCAGCTTTATCAAGTGTGAGGGTCAAGATTACTGCATGCGACACATATATCAAAAAGAAGATCCTTTTAATAAGATTAATAACATCATTATTAACAACAATAAATGCCAGGGTATTGTAGGATTCGTTAAACCTAAGATATCTCTTTATGGTAAAAAAAAATTATTAGTAGATTACATCGACAAACGGGCTGATCTTGAGCCATGCTATAATGATAAGCATGATAAATTAGATGTAAGACTCCCAATCAACATAGCTGATAAGTATATCGTCCCAATTAACTACATCCAAGACATCAAGCTCAGGTGGCTAGAAGGACTTTGTGATGGCGATGGTTGTATTGCTAAGAATGGAAATAATTATCAATTACAAGTATCATCTATCAATCATGACTTCCTTCTGGACGTCAAGCGTATGATGAATACTATGGGTATTGATCCCAAGATTACAAACATGCATGAACATAACATAAGGTCTTTGCCAGACGGCAAAGGAGGTAACAAAATGTATAATACTCAAACTTCATACCGCTTATTAGTTACATGCATTGACCTTTTAAAGTTGATTAGCTTAGGGTTCAATCCTAAGCGACTCGATCTATCAGGTATTAATGAACCTAACAGAGATGCTAGGAAATTTATTACTGTTACTAAGATTGAATATACTGGAAGACATGATGATACATATTGTTTCAATGAGCCTTTAGAACACAAAGGTGTATTTAATGGTATTTTGACAGGACAGTGTGCTGAAATTACAGAGGTATCAAATGAAAAATATTATGCAGTTTGTAATTTAGCATCTATTGCAGTAAATAATTATTTAAATGACGATAATGAATATGATTGGAATAAATTGCATTATGTTGCAAAAGTAGTAACTAAAAATTTAAATAAAATCATAGATTTAAATTTCTATCCAACACCAGAAACAGAAATTAATAATAAAGAGAATAGACCAATTGGTATTGGAATACAAGGATTGGGTGATTTATTGTACAAATTAAAAATTCCTTATGAAAGTATTGAAGCTATTAATATTAATAAAAAAGTAATGGAAACTATTTATCATGGTGCAGTTGAAGCATCAATAGAATTAGCTGAATTATATGGACCATATAAAAATTTTGATGGATCTCCGATGAGTAAAGGAATATTTCAATTTGACATGTGGGGAATAACTCCTACAATGGATTGGACTATTTTAAAAGAAAAAGTACAAACAGTTGGTATTTATAATAGTTTATTAACTGCACTAATGCCTACTGCTTCTACATCACAAATTTTAGGTAATATAGAAAGTTTTGAACCTATGCCTTCAAATATTTATAGTAGAAAAACATCAGCAGGAACATTTATATTAATAAATAAATATTTAATAGATGATTTAAAAAAAATAAATTTATGGAACAATGATATTAAAAATGAAATTATAAGTAACAGAGGATCTATTTTAAATATATCTATTATTCCAGATAATTTAAAAAATATTTATAAAACAATTTGGGAAATAAAACAAAGATATGTAATAGATCATTCTGTAGCTAGAGGTCCATTTGTTGATCAAAGTCAAAGTATGAATTTATATATGGCACAACCTACTTTTGAAAAATTAACTGCAGCATTATTTTACGGATGGAAAAATGGATTAAAAACTGGGTGTTATTATTTGAGAAGCTTACCAGCATCAAATCCTCAGCAATTTAGTCAAGATATTAAAATTAATAATAATAATACAGAACAAGAAAAATTAGCATGTTCTCTTAATAATCGTGAAGCTTGTCTTCTTTGTAGTTCATAATTTAAAACAATTAATTTATTTATAGTTTTTAATTTAATAATTTAATTGTTTAAAATCAAATGTTATATTATTTAATATTTCATCAATATATTTATCTTCTAATTCTAAATTATTAATATATTTATTTGGAATATTATATTCAAGTAGTAATTCCATTATTTTATTATTTAAATAATTTGCATAATTTCTTATATGATCAATAAATGAATATTTTGTATTTATAAGTTTTTTTATTGATTTATTGACAAGTGATTTTAAATCATATTTATTATTATTAATATATAATTCAATAAACCAAAAACACCAAGCAGAGCAATATCCTTGATCTCCTACTTTAGAAATATATGGAGATCCAGCATTATATAATGATTGATAAGCATCTATTGGTAAATATTCAATTGGAGAAATATATTTAAAATCTTTTAATTCTTTTATAAAAATATTTTTTAATGTTTCATATAATTTACCAACATAACTATATATTTTCCCATGTGGTTCAAAATGTACTATCAATTTTTTATCTCTATCAAATATTAAAACATTAGCATGACTTAAAAATTGATTATATAAATGAATATAGATAAATACATATTTTTTAAATTTGAATATATTTTGAATTGCTTCTCCAATTTTAGGAGTAATTATATAATTATTTTCATCAGCCCAACATATTCTAAAGTACATTAATTCTTCACTATAATATAAATATTTAATAATTTTTTGTTTAAGATCATTAAATGTTATATTAGAAATTTTTTTATTTTCAAGTAAACTCTTATTATTTAGTAAATTTTGTGAATTTGGTAAATATGGAACTCCTAAAATATTATATTTTTGCAATAAAATAATAATACATAAATGTACATTTATTTCATTAGCTTTAAATTTATTATGTTTAATATAGTTATAATCACTAATAATAATATGATTATCATTATCATCATTATTAATTTTATTATAAATTGTTGTTTTATTTTTTAAAATATATTCTTTTGCTTCTTCTTGTGTAAATTTAATAGATTTATCTTTAATATGATAAATAAATGATTTTACAGCTAAATCTATTAAATTTTGTTTTTTTATTTCAGTTAAAGATAAAGGTGAATAAAGTGCTTTATTTTTAATAAAAATATTTAATTCTTTTTTTACTAATATATCTTGATAATCGTCAATATTATTATTATAAACTAAAAAATGCAATGGTGTATTTCCAACTGTATTTTGTATATTAATATTATTTGTTTTTTCTAATATTATTTTTTTTACTTCTAATGAAAATATTTCAGGATTAAAAAAAACATAATGTGCTGGTAACCATAATTCAAAATTACATATATTAATATTTATATTATTATTTAATAAATATAAAATAATATCATTATCAATTTTATTTACATTATAATAATAATAACAAAATATATTAAATTTTTCATAATAAAAATTTATTCCAGCTTCTTTTAATATATTTAATAATTCTAAATTATTAGTTAATGATGCGTATGCGAGTATTGGAATATTATTGTCATTATTGTCATTATTAGTATTAATAATATTTTTATCTATTTTTATTAAAAATTTTATTAATTCTAAATTTACTTTAATATTATTATTAAAATAAAATATTAAAATATTATTTAATAATGAATATTTTAATATTTTATAAATAATTTTTACTATTTCAAAATCAGTAGTTTCTGTACAAAATTTTATAATATTATCATTATGATTATTATCATGTGATAAATCTAAATTAATATATTTAATATATTTATTAATAAAATTTATATTATTACTTTTTAATAATTTTATAATAATTATATTATTTGATAATAAATCTTTTTTTAATTTACTACTTATTAATTTTAAAATATTATCAAATAGATCAAATTCATTAAAATGAATCATATCAATAAATCTATGTATTTCAATTTTATTTATTTCTTCAGGATTTTCTTTTAATATTTTTTTAATTTTGTTTATATTATTCTCTTTAATAGCATATTCAATCTCTAATATATTATTTGTTATCATATATATTATATTAATAAAATTATTTTATACAGGAAATAATTTAGTATTTAAATAACTAAATGTATTAATAATTTAATTGTTTTATATTTAATGAAATATGATTTAATATATTAATAATATTTTCTTGTGATAAAAGTATATTATTTATATATTTATTTGGAATATTATATTCAAGTAGTAATTCTACGGCTTTATTATTTAAATAATTTGCATAATTACGAATATGATCAATAAATGTATATTTAGTATTTATTAGTTTTTTTATTGATTTATCAACAAGTGATTTTAAATCATATTTAGTATTATTAATATATAATTCAATAAACCAAAAACACCAAGAACAACAATAACCTTTTAAATCTCCTACTTTTAAATCATATTGATTATTATTTTCATACATAGATTGATAAGCATCTATTGGTAAATATTCAAGTGGAGCAATATATTTAAAACTTTTTAATTCTTTTTTAAAAATATTTTTTAATGTTTCATATAATTTTCCTACATAACTATTCATTTTACCATGTGGTTCAAAATGTATTATTAATTTTTTATCTCTATCAAATATTAAAACATTAGCATGACTTAAAAAATCATTATATAAACATATAATAATAAATACATATTTTTTAAATTTAAATACATATTCAATTGCTTCTCCAATTTTAGGAGTAATTATATAATTATTTTCATCAGCCCAATATATTCTAAAGTACATTAATTCTTTACTATGATATAAATATTTTTTATATTCTGTATTATTATTAAATTTTACATTTGAAAATTTTTTATCTTCTGTTATAATTTTATTATCTGGTAAATATGGAACACCTAAAATATTATATTTTTGTAATAAAATAATAATATATAAATGTATATTTATAGAATTAGCTCTAGATTTATTTTGTTTAACAAAGTTATAATCACCAATAATAATATCATTTTCATTAGCATTATTATTTTTATTATAAATTGTTGTTTTATTTTTTAAAATATATTCTTTTGCTTTTTCTGGTGAAAATTTCACAGATTTATTATTTATATTTATATGATAAAAAAATGATTTTACAGCTAAATCTATTAAATTTTGTTTTTTTATTTCAGCTAAAGATAAAGGTGTATATAATCCTTTATTTTTAATAAATATATCTAATTCTTTTTTAATTAATATATCTTGATAATTATCAATATTATCATTATGAACTAAATAATGTAATGGTGTATTACCTAATGTGTTTTGTATATTTATATTTTTTGTTTTTTCTAATATTATTTTTTTTACTTCTAATGAAAATAATTCAGGATTAAAAAAAACATAATGTGCCGTTAACCATAATTCATTATCACATATATTAATATTTACATTATTATTTAATAAATATAAAACAATATCATTATTAATTTCTTTTACCTTATTATAATAAAAATTTAATATGTTAAATTTTTCATGATTAAAAATTACACCTGCTTTTTTTAATATATTTAATAATTCTAAATTATTAATTAAAGATGCATAAGCAATTGTTGGTACATTATGATTACTATTACTATTATTACAAAAATCTTTAACTATTTTTTTATCTATTTTTATTAAAAATTTGATTAATTCTAAATTTACTTTAATATTATTATTTTTATAAAATACTAAAATATTATTTAATAATGAATATTTTTTTGTTGTTTTATATATTTTATATATAATTTTCACTAGTTCAAAATTAGTTGTTTCTGTACAAAATTTAATAATATTATTATTATTATGCAATAAATCCAAATTTATATATTTAATATATTTATTAATAAAATTAATATTATTACTTTTTAATAAATTTAAAAAAATAATATTATTTGATAATAAATTTTTTTTAAATTTACTACTTATTAATTTTAAAATATTATCAAATAGATCAAATTCATTAAAATTAATAATATCAATAAATCTATGTATTTCAATTTTATTTATTTTTTCAGGATTTTTTTTTAATATTTTTTTAATATTTTTTATATTATTCTCTTTAATAGCATATTCAAGTTCTAATATATTATTTGTTATCATATATATTATATATTATATTAATAAAATAATTCAAATAAACATTTAAAAATTTTTCAAGTTGATCAAAGACAAACTATTGATATTATTAATTCAAAAAAACATTTAATAATTTAATTGTTTTATATTTAATGAAATATGATTTAATATATTAATAATATTTTCTTGTGATAATTGTATATTATTAATAAATTTATTTGGAATATTATATTCACGTAGTAATTCTACCATTTTATTATTTAAATGGTTTGCATAATTACGAATATAATCAATAAATGTATATTTTGTATTTATTAGTTTTTTTATTGATTTACTGACAAGTGATTTTAAATCATATTTTGTATTATTAATATATAATTCAATAAACCAAAAACACCATGCAGAGCAATAACCTTTTCGATCTCCTACTTTAGTATCATATATAGCTCCATTATCATACATAGATTGATAAGCATCTATTGGTAAATATTCCATTGGAGCAATATATTTAAAACCTTTTAATTCTTTTTTAAAAATATTTTTTAATGTTTCATATAATTTTCCTACATAACAAGATATTTTTCCATGTGGTTCAAAATGTATTATTATTTTTTTATCTCTATCAAATATTAAAACATTTGCATGACTTAAAAATTCATTATATATAAGTAAAATTATGAATACATATTTTTTAAATTTAAATATATTTTGAATCGCTTCTCCAATTTTAGGAGAAATTATATAATTTTTTTCATCAGCCCAATATATTCTAAAATGCATTATTTCTTCGCTGTGATATAGATATTTTATAATTTCTTCCTTAAGATTATTAAATGTTACATTTGAAAATTTTTTATTTTCTATTAACTTTTTATTATTTTGTAAATTTTGTGAATTTGGTAAATACGGAACTCCTAAAATGTTATATTTTTGCAATAAAATAATAATATATAAATATAGATCTATAACATTAGCGTTAAATTTATTATGTTTAATATAGTTATAATCACCAATAATAATATGATTATCATTCTCATTATTAATTTTATTATAAATTGTTGTTTTATTTTTTAAAATATATTCTTTTGCTTTTTCTTGTGTAAATTTAATAGATTTATCTTTAATATGATAAAAAAATGATTTTACAGCTAAATCTATTAAATTTTGTTTATTTTTTTCAGCAAAAGTTAAAGGTGAATAAAGTGCTTTATTTTTAATAAATATATCTAATTCTTTTTTTACTAATATATCTTGATAATCATCAATATTATTATTATTAACTAAATAATGTAATGGTGTATTACCTAATGTATTTTGTATATTAATATTATTTGTTTTTTCTAATATTGTTTTTTTTACTTCTAATGAAAATATTTTAGGATTAAAAAAAACATAATGTGCTGGTAACCATAATTCATTATCACATATATTAATATTTATATTATTATTTAATAAATATAAAATAATATCATTATTTACTTTTTGTACTTTTTGTACTTTATTATAATAATAATTTAATATATTAAATTTTTCATAATAAAAATTTATACCAGCTTTTTTTAATATATTTAATAATTCTAAATTATTATTTAAAGATGCATAAGCGATTGTTGGAATATTATTAAAAGTATTAAAAATATTTTTATCTATTTTTATTAAAAATTTGATTAATTCTAAATTTACTTTAATATTATTATTAAAATTGAATATTAAAATAGAATTTAATAATGAATATTTTTTTGATTTTTTATATATTTTATAAATAATTTTTACAAGTTCAAAATTAGTTGTTTCTATAGAAAATTTAATAATATAATAATTATTATGCAATAAATTTATATATTTAATATATTTATTAATAAAATTTATATTATTACTTTTTAATAAATTTAAAAGAATAACATTATTTGATAATAAATTTTTTTTAAATTTACTACTTATCAATTTTAAAATATTATCAAATAAATCAAATTCATTAAAAAGAATCATATCAATAAATCTATGTATCTCAATTTTATTTATTTCTTCAGGATTTTTTTTTAATATTTTTTTAATTTTTTCTATATTATTCTCTTTAATAGCATATTCAAGTTCTAATATATTATTTATTATCATATATATTATATTAATAAAATAATTCTAAATATAATGTTCTTGCTTAAGTTTTTTATAAATTTCTGGATGATTAAACATTAATATCATCCTTGGTGATTGTATTTTTTTAAAATTTGTAATTTCAATATCAAAACTATCATCTAAAATATCAAGTAGTGACTTTATAGCATATATATTACCACTATTAGCTGCGCAGTGTAAAATAGTCCAATTATTATATTTATAGTTTTCTTTTACATCAAAATATACTTTTTTATTATTTTCAATTATGTATACTAAATTACCTTTATCAGTATATATCTTTTTTCTATTTATTATTGCTGTCACTAATGAACTAATATCTGTTCCGCAATTAGCAATTATCATGTTATTTTATTGCAATTATAAATTGTAATAAAATAACAAAAAGTAAAATTTGCAATTTTTATTTATATAGTTAATAATTTCATATTTTGTTTCTACTAGATTTTAACTCCTAATATAAAACAAATTTTTTCCAATACAGTAACCATACTAACCACATGTTATATATATATATATATAATATAATATTATTATTCTATATTTCTTTCTGTAGGTTTTAAATATTTCATATCAAGTTTTTTAAACAATTCTTTTTCTGATGTAATATATATTAATTTATTGTTTTTATATAATCCATATTCATTTAACTTATAACCTAATTCTTTAGCTTTTCTTCTCATTATTTTATTTAATTCATAAGATCCTGTAAAATAAACTAATGCTGAATATATTGATTCATATGGTATTAATCGAATATCAATTCTTCTAATAGTATTTTCCCATTTTATAAATCCCATATATTTTGTAACATTATTGTTTGTTATATTATCAACAATTAACTTATATTTTGTTAATTGTTTAACATAGTTGTTCAACATATTGCTTTTTTTAACATCATCCATTGTTAATAAATCTTGATTATATAATAATACATCAATATCACTTGAATATTCTAATCCTCTACGGTATGAACCACAAATAACAATATTAGAATTAAATTTTTGTAAATAATCATATATATTATCTATATGTTGTCTAGGTATTTTGCCTTTAAATTTACCTACATATTTTAAACCTAACATTATTTTATCATTTACTTTTATTTCTCCACTATTTACTTTTTTTATTAATTCATCTAATGATTTAATTTTATATTTTTGAATTAATTTTTGTGCTATTACTGTACCAATTCCTATAACTTCTGTTAATTCATTGACAATATTATTATTAGTAGTATTAGTAGTATTAGTATTTAAATAACTTAATGTACCAGTTTTAATAATTTCATTTATTTTTTCAATAGATCCTTTTCCAACTCCTTTAATATCTTTTAATTCTTCACCATTTTTAATTTCTTTAGAATAATTTTTTATTATTTTAATTAAATTAGCAATTGCATTAATTTTAAATATTATTGCATTTTCAGCTTTAATCTGCTCTAAATATAATTTTAATATATTAATTATATTATCATTCATTTTATAATATATTATATAATATATTATATATAATTTTTTAAACAGCTACAATATTGTTAATATCTACAATATTAAATAAAATATATTGTAATTATATATAATGAATATTCAAGATAATAAAGCTATAGAACGTTTATTAAAGAAACAACATGAAATTTGTTCTGATATATTAACAGAATTAAAACAATATGGACAAAAAAAAACTCATTGGTCTTGGTATATTTTTCCAACTAATAAACCAGGATTATCAGATCCATTACAAACATATATCACTAAAGATACTGTAGAAATATTTTTAAAATTAGCACTTCCTGAATGGCGTTTATGTCTTGAAAAAATTGTTAGTTTAGCTATTGAAAAAAACTATAGATTAGAAAAAGTATTATTTGACATAGATATTGGTAGAGTTGTATTTTTTATAAAATTTTGGAAAGAAATACCTAATAAACCTATTTGGTTATCAGATGTTTGTGATATTTTACATATATTAATTAATTAGTTATTTTTGTGATAATATTTTTCCTAAATATATTCTTTTTGTTGTTGTCGTACATTTGAATAATTCATTTATATTTTTTTCTGTATCTATCCATCCATAATTAAATAATTCACGAGATATTTGTTTATTCGTATATACATAATTAATGAGAGGAAACTCTCTACCCCATATTTTTCTATGTATAGAAATAGTTGTTGGACAAATCTGTTTTTTATTATATTTATTATCTCTAAATATTTCTCCATCCATATAATCAACTCCATTATACTTTTTACTAAGATTATTACCTGATATATAAGGAATATATGAACTACAAAGACTATAATCAATTAAATCATTAATATTTTTAAAGTTTGATATTTTTTCATTTTTCATTGTTTTTACATTTGTTGATATGATTGAAATTTTATCAATATTGTGAGTTTCTTTATTATTATATCTTAATTTTAGGTTATTACCAATATTTTTTTGAAAAACACGCAAGTCTTTTAATAATAATTCATTAACATCAGAACCTATCGTGTAATCCCATATTTTATCAGGATTTGATAAATCATCTTCTTGTGTATATAATATAGTACAAATAGCACCACCCGAAATACCTGTAATATTTAGATCAGTAAGTGGAAGTGGAAAATGTTTCTTAATATAACCTATAATACCCATACTATATGGAAGAAACATACCTGTTCCATATATATTCAAGTTCATATAAGTATTTGATATAATAAATAGTGATAATAATATTACTAAACGCATAATAACTTATTAATATATATTAAATATTTTTTCTCAATATATTTTAATAATAAATGTCATTGACAAATACAAATACAAATAATTATGATGATTTTATAATTGAAATAGATAATTATTATTTTAGAATTTTAAATCAAGATATGTTAAATGGAAGACTAATTATAAATATATATAGTTCAAAAGATAAAAATGAATTAATTCAAAAAAATATTGATTTAAATGAAGTTAATAAATTTTCAGTCTATTTATCTAAAAGTGAAATAGGATGTTTTAGATTATGTTTATTAGAGAATTTGGGACCTTTTGAAAAAGGCGATGAAGATTATATTCTACAAACTTTTATTCATATAAAATTACAACAATTTATTCATGAATGTTTAAATAAATTAAATGAATTAAATAAAAAACCTTTAATGTGTTTTTGTACAAAAGGCAAAAATATGCGTATAGATTATATCAACGATAACGAATGGAATAATATATTTGAACATATTAATGAAACAGATAGAAAAATAAAAGAAGATCCATTTAAAAATTATTCAAATAATAAATGTGGTGAAGATAATTTAAAATTATTTTCTAAAGTTAATGAGGATTTAGATAAATTTTCAATAGAATTAGAAAAAATATATAATTTTTCTAATAATAAATCAATATCTAATATTATTATTAATGAAAAAGATAATGTGTATAATCTAAAATTTTATAAAGTAGAACTTAAATTAAAAGAACAAAATAAATATGTTAAATATCAAGATAATATTATATTATATTATTGTAATGCTAAAATTACTAAATTTTTACATTATAATTTAGGTCCAATATATATTAATTTACCTGTTTTTTTAACTACAGAAGAAGGTGATAAAATTACAAAATTTGGCACATATGAAAAATATATTTTAGCAGGAAATTATATTTGTAAAATATTTGATTATATAACACAATGTTCAAATGATCTTCGTGGTGTTTGTTATAATGGTTATCTATTAATTGGAAATAGATATGATAATATTTTTCCATTAAAAGAAATTAATTCAACAATAAATAAATTATGGAAAGATGAATTATCAGATGAAAATATGAAAAAAATAATAGATGAAGAAAGAGTAGAGAGAGAACTTAAAAAACAAGCATCATTATTAGCATCAGCAATTCCAGCATCAGTAACAACACGAGTAATATCACCAACTAATAAAATAAAACAATTAAAAATACTTATTGATAATCATTTTGCAAAAATAAATAATTTAATATTATTTTAATTAAATAAGCAATTGTAGTAATTTTATATATTATTACATTTACAGCTTTAATTTGCTCTAAATATATTTTTCATTCATTTAATATATATAATCTAATATTATATATATTAATGTCTTTTATACCACAAGATAAAAAAAAACAATTAGACACATTAATAATTAATCATAAAATACATCAGGATGAAATAAATGTACTGACAATATTGTTAAATAAACAATATGAAATATGTTCATATGTATTACAAGAATTAATAGATCATGATCAAAAAATAAGCTGTTGGGCTTGGTATATTTTTCCAACTTGGAGAGATGGAAGAAGTGATAAATTACATACATATCTAACAATTGAAACAGCACAAATACTTTTACTATTAGCTCCAGATGAATGGAAATTATGCCTTGAAAAAATTATAAATTTAACATCAACAAAAAATAATAAATTACTTAAAATATTACCAGGAATAGATATTCCAAGAGTTTATGAATTTATTATTTTTTGGAATAGTATACCTAATAAACTAAAATGGTTAGAAAATGTTTTGATAGAATTAAATAAGTTTTTTAATGACGATGATATTAAAAAATATGTTAATCTTGATACAATAGATAATGTAAAAAAACAACAACAAAGTAGAGAAAGAGAAAGAGAAAGTAAAAGAGAACAACAAAGACAAAAAAAAACAGTAACAGTTCCACATGTAACAGTTCTACCAATAACTGCAATAATATCATCAACTAATAAAATAGACAAATTAAAAATAATTATTGATGATCATTTAACAAAAATAAATAATTTAATAAAATAATTTATGAATGAATATAAAAAAACTATTTGACAATATAATGTTTTTTCTCAGAA
>Ga0194055_10000517_pt1 | contig 31267 bp, 19 predicted proteins | sample SepL449m_MetaG_FD_155482 | JGI IMG/M metagenome (GOLD analysis project Ga0194055, IMG submission 155482) | Anoxic zone freshwater microbial communities from boreal shield lake in IISD Experimental Lakes Area, Ontario, Canada - Sep2016-L442-9m | ecosystem: Environmental > Aquatic > Freshwater >... | reverse complement strand
TGGTTTCCGCGGTCGCGGCACCGCCCACCGCGGAAACCATCGACGCCACCACGAGCGTCAGCATGCCGTGCGGCCTTTTCATGGTGCGGCTCCCTGCGGCGCTCGACCTTCCGCCACCGCCGGCCTCGGGCCGAGTTCACAGTCCACGACCGTCCCCGTGCGGATGACTGAGAGCCGCACCGGATCGCCGGAAGGAATCGCCCCCACGGCCCGCTCCGCAGCGGCATGCGAACCGACCGCCCGAGCGCCGACAGCGATCAACAGGTCGTCCGCGGCGAGCCCGGCCCGCGCCGCCGCCGATCCCGGGAGCACCGTCTCGACGAATGGGGGCGTGCGGTCAAGGAGATCCGGCACGAGCACGATCCCGAGGAGCCCGAGATCGAATGGTGTCGCGGCGGCCGCAGGAGCCGCCACGCCGCGGCCCGCGACGAGCGCCTCGCAGCCGAGCATGAGTTCGTCCACGGGCAAGGCGTAGTTGAGCCAGATGCCGCCGGTCGACGACCGCAGTTCCTTGCCGATCATCCCGAGCAGCAGCCCGCGGGAGTCGACAATCGCACCGCCCGGTGAGCCGGGATTGTTGGTCGTGAAGTCGAGCACGTAGACCGTGCCGGTGTATGGGGCATCGGCGGCGCCGCGCCGCGCCTCGAGCGGCACGACCGACGCGATCACGCCCCGCTGCACGCTCGCCCGCTCATCGCCGACGGCGACGCCGAACATGTTCGACACCGCCAGCACCCGCGTGCCCGCCACCGCACGCCCCTCCGCGGGCACGGCCGCCGGCAGGTCGGTGGCGTCGATCGAGAGCACCGCCAGCTCCCGTCGCGGATCGACCCCCAGCAGCGTGGCCTCGAAGCGGCGGCCGTCATCGAGCACGCAGTCGATGCCGTCCGAATCGAGCACCGTGCTCATGGCTGTGGCGATCAGGCCGTCAGGCGAAAGGATGATCCCCGACTGGTAGGCCTCGAGGCCGCGAAGCCCGCCCGCGCCATAGATCTTGACGACGCTGCGCGCCGCGCTGGCGGCCACGAACTGCGGCGACGACTCGGTCGCGGCGCCAACCACGCGGGCAGTCAGCAGCGCGACAAGGACGGCGGCCGCACGGCACGGGGTCATCGCGATGCCTCCGCTGAAGCGGGCGCGTCCATCACGAACGTGGCGAAGGGCTCGCTACCAAAGCTGGCCTCGATCGATAACGGCATCCCGCCTGCGGTGCCCTTCTCCGGCCACGTGAGCCTCACCTCGCACGGGTCGGCGTCGGGCGATGTCCAGAGGTCGATCCAGACAACGCGGCCGGCGGCGTCGACGCCAAACCGGGCCACCACGCCGGCCACCGCCGATTCGAGCACGTCGACGAGTTCCCCCGCCGCGCCGGCCGCAAACGTGGCGGGCTGCCGCGGGGCGGTTCCCCAGAAGATGGTCCGCCCCACCGCCGCCGGGCCCTCGACGACGAGCCGTCGCCAGAGCACGAGCGCCGGCAGGAGACCGCCACTTCCCGGAGGCACTGGCTGGCGGTCGAACTCGTCCTCACCTGCGAGCGTCGAGGTACCGGTGGGTAGGTCGATCGTCGCCGTGGCGTCGGAGAGTTCGATGCGAAACTCGCCGCCAGCCGCAAGCTGGCCGGCCAACACCCACGGCCCTTCCGGCCGCGCGTCACGGATGGCGGCAAGCCCTGCCGCGACGCGCTCCCGCTCGACCACATTGAAGTGATGGTTGGCGAATCCGGCCCGCCGCTCGTAGACGTGGCGAACCGCCGCCGGCACCTCCGGCCCATCGCTGCCAGCTCGCGACTCTTCGGCGGCGTCACCGCTGGCGAGTTCCGCGAGTTTTGCCGGTGAGTGCACCGCGTGCAGTCGCACGAGTAGGTCCTGCCGGCGGCCGTCCCTGCGGATCACGAGCGGCACCTGCCACTCCGCGGGCAGGATGCCGAGCACGTTCTTGAACGCGTTGACAGTCCGCACCGGCCGGCCAGCGAGCGACACGATCTCATCATCATACCGCAGCCCGCGCCGCCAGGCGTCGGACGATTCGAGAATGTCCGCCACCACCACGCGGCCATCCACGGCGGTCGAGACCGTCGCGCCGAGCGTTGCATGGTCGCAGATGCGACCCGACCGGAGCGCCCCAACGAAGTTCCGCAGTTGGTTCGCCGAGATCGCATACCCGGCACCGACGTTCACCCGCCCCCGCTTTTCGAACGACGCCCGGCCGTTGATGCCGATCAGCCTTCCAACCGCATCGAAGAGGCCGCCGCCGGAGTTGCCCGGATTGATCGCGGCGTCGACCTGGATGCAGTCGGTGTATTCCAGAATCGTGCCCGCGGGAAACTGGTAGCGGTGCACCCCCGAGACGATGCCCGCGCTGATCGAGGGCTGCAGATCGGTGCCGAGCAGGAAGGGGTTGCCGATCGCAAAGCATTCGTCGCCAATCTGCACGCGATCACTGTCGGCCAACTCGGCGACTGGAAAATCGTCGCGACCGAGCAGCTTCACGATCGCGAGGTCGCCGGTGGGATCGATGCCCACGAGCGCCGCGTCGTAGAGCCGTCCGTCAGCGAGCCCGCAGGTGACCGCCGGGCCCGCCGCCTGCACGACGTGAAAGTTGGTGGCGGCATATCCGTCGCGGGTGAGCAGCACGCCGGAGCCTCCTCCGGAGTCGCCGGCGAAGATCGATACGGCCGCAGGCGTGACCCGGCGGATCGCGTCGATCCTGGCCTGCTGGGCCTCGAGGACGGCGGGATCGACCTCGACGCCGCTGGCGATCGTGGAGGCAGCCATCATGATCGCGACCACGAGGCCCCAAAGGCCACGATGTCTCCCGGCGCTCGGGGTGGCAAGGCTCGTACGGGTCACACGTGAACCTCGCGAGTTCACGAGGCTCGGGGCTGCCCGTGCCCGTCGCCGGACGCTCGCTGCGGGCTCCGGCCCTCCGCTCGCTCGATGCTGACTTCGCTCCGCGATCCAGGCTCCGCTCGTCAGCAACGCCGGCTCCCGGGCACGGGCAGCCCCTCGCGGCGTCATCGCTTCCTGTGACTCTGAGAGGGGGAGCATCTGGATCGGAGGCACGCACAGGAGCGCACTGCGAAACGGCAAGACACACAGTTTGAAAACCTGTGCTACGAGGGGCTGTGAGGGGCTGCCCGTGCCAATCGAGCGGCGTAGGAAACCGAGCGAAGCCTGGAGGGCGAAGCGAGGTTTCCTTCGAGTGAGCGGAGGGCAGGATGCCCGCAGCGAACGTCCGGCGAGATGGCACGGGCAGTCCCGAGCCCACTGCAAACCGGAACGACACACAGGTTGACAACCTGTGCTACGAAGGAGCCCCCCGCGTGAACCGGGAAGACACACAGGTTGACAACCTGTGCTACGAAGGAGCCCCCCGCGTGAACCGGGAAGACACACAGGTTGACAACCTGTGCTACGGGGGAGAGCCCACGCCTGAGAATGCCGCGCACCTCGGATCACTTCTCGAACCCCGCGTCATCGAAGCGCACGGGAACACCAACACCCCCGTCGGCAAACTCGACGCCGATCGTCAGCCGCCGCGCGTCGTGGAGATCGATCTCAATGGGAGTCGCGCCGGCGCCGTCGAGCCGCTGCCGCCACTCGGCGCCATCGTCGGCTCGCGCCCAGACAACGACCGCCGAGGCCGACGCCCCGCGAACCGCCCGGGCGTGAAATCGGCGGCTGTCGTCGGGCACCCTCCAGGTGGCGGTCGCCTTGGGACGCATCAACCAGGCGGACTGTCCGTCGGCGGGAGTCACGATCTGCGGCGCAAAAAAAGACGCCAGGCCGTCGATCGCGGTAAGGCCTCCGAAGAACGGCTCGCTCGACGTGGTCTCAGGTTCGACCGCGACGAGCGCGACCGTCCGCCCGGCTGCGAAGTCGATCGACCGGAGCAGGTCGCCGGGAACGCGAATCTCGCCGTCGAGCACGAGCCCGCCATCACGCCACTCGACCGTCGAAGCACCGAGGGTGCCGCCGACGATCGAGACCTGCGTGGCCCCCGTCGCCGGAGTCGCCTGCGCCACCGGCGGCCGCACCCAGACAAGCCCGAGCACCTTGCGGCGGTTCACGGGGATCCGCTCGCCGTCGAGCATCACCGTGACCGCGGTGGGCGAGATCGCGGTGATCGCGCACTCCACGAGTTCGAATCCCTCCGGCTGCATGACGGCGACGAGATCGGCCGCCGGTTCGGCGGGCACCGCCGCGAGCCAGTCGGGAATGCCAGCCCCTGCGGCATCCGCCGCCGGTCGCCACACCGCCCGACGCAGCCGCTCGATCGGCAGGTCGATGGCCGCGGTGCCGCGGACGATCGTCGCGCGACCTTCCTCCCAGCGGAGGTCGTCGCCGCCGATCGTGAGCCCGCCGTCTCCCACCACCTCGACCGCCGCAGCCGGCACTGGCCCGCCTTCAGGACCGGCGACCGCGGCGAGCGACCGGACGCTGGCGAGGGGAACCCGCCGTGAATCACCATCCACGATCAGTTCGAGGGCCTCGCGATCGATCGACCGGAGTACACCCTGGAGCGGCGCGGCGGCGGTGCCTTCCACCCGCACCTGCACGTCGGGGCTGGCGGCGATCCCGCCGACGGCCAGGACGGCCCAGCACAAAGCCGTCCGCGCCGCGGTTCGCAGGCCCACGCCACCAGACATCGCGATGACGGGGCAGCAGTTCACGTCAGCGCTCCTCAGCGCCGGTGGATAACCGCTTGAAATACTGTTCGATCGCCTCGCGGTAGTGCGGCGGAAACTCGCGGCCGATCTGCTGAAGCGCCCGCTCGCGATCATGAGGCGGCAGGTTGCCCCACGACTCGCCCGGGGTGAGGTCTCGCTTCCGCACCTCGCCCGTCCCGCGGCCGCGGGCGATGCGACTGTCTTCCATAGGCCGCCCTCCGCCCCCCTGCCCCGAGCCACTGCCCGCGCCGGATGACGACTCGCCTTGTTGGTCCTGCCTCTGCTGGTCCTCGAGCCGCTTGATCAGTTCGTCGAGCGACGCCACCACGCCGTCCTGCACCTCGCGGGTCGTAGGGCCGGCACTGCCGAGGTCGAGCCGCCTGGTGACGTCTCGCATGCGGCGGGCGATGTGATCGAGCGAGCCCTTCTCCAACGTGGCGACGTCGGCCCGCAGCAGCCGCGCCACGCTGGCGTATCGCACGGGGATCTCCGACTCTCGCTCCAGCAAACAGTCGAGCGACTCGATCGCCTCGTCGATCTTGAGGAGCCAATGCTCGCACGCGGCCCGGTGAAACAGCACCGTCGCGGGATCGACCGAATCGCCGACGTCGAGGCGGTCCAGCAGCGGCAGGGCCTCGTCGAAGCGGTCGCGACGGACGAGTTCGCGGCCCCACCAGAGTGTCACCGCATCCCGCACGAAGGCGTCGGTCACCGGATCGTCAAGCCATTCGATCGGCGGATCCTGGCCACGAGCCACCGTCGCCACCAGCTGGGCGGCACGGGGCTCATGATCTCCGATCGCATCCACCACCGTGTCGAGCAGGTCTCTCCGGCCGGCGGCCACGTCGTTCCAGGCCGCCCGCACGGCGGCAGCCCGCGTCGGATCAACCGTCTCCTGGGAGACCGATCCCGCGGGCCACTGCTCCACCTTCAACTTCACCGCCGCGGCGGTAGGAATCGACCACGTGGGCTCGCGGGAAAGCGCCGGCTCCGACACCGCGATGGCGAACTGCGGCGGCCCGACCGCGGCCCAGGCAGCCGCCACGAACAGGCCTCGCGCCAGCGTGCGGCGGATCGAGGGCAAGGGCATGCGCAGCTCCGGAGTTCGGGAACGAAGCACCATCCGTGAGTGTAGTCTTCGCGGCCACGCCGGGGGAAACCAGCGGCCGACGCGCTACTCGGTGAGCCCTTCCACGATGTCGCGGGCGGCCCGTTCGATCTGCCGCTGCCGGTCGGCGAGCCGCGTGAGGGCCGCCCGCAGGTCCGTTCCTGCCACGGGTGTGTCATCGGCATCGAGCAGCCGTGCGAGCCGCTGCGTCCGCGCGTTCACCCGGGCCTGCAACGACCGCAGCATCTTGAGTTCGGCGAGTTTGTCGACGAGGGGCTGCTCGCCCGCCTCGCCGGGGCGTCCGCCAGCCGGCGCGGCGGCCGCATCCTGCTGGTCCTCGCGCGCCCGTTCGACGGCCGCGAGCATCTCCTCCAAGCCGATGACGATCTCGCCGAGCAGGCTGATCGTGTCGCGGCCCGCGTCGCCGCGAGCCAGCCGCGTGGCCGCCTGGCCCGAATCGTCGTGCACCTGCTCGAGCGCCTGCGGAATCGCCACTGCCGAGCCGTCGTCGCGGACGAGCACGAGGGCCTTGGCGGCTTCGGCCGTGATCGTCCCCTGCTCCCTCCCCAGCCGCGCCGCCTCCAGCTGCCGCTCCCGATCCGACTGCTCGGTCGCCGCGGTCAATCGCTCCGCGTCGGCGAGCACGCCGCGTTCGGCCTTGAGCATGCCGCGAAGCCGCGTCTCGAGCTGGACGAGCAGCCGCGTCACCTCCTCCTCCCGCATCTGCCGCAGGATCTGCTCGAGTTCGGCCCGTGCCGTTTCGAGTTCCTCGACGGCCCGCTCCTGCTCGCCCCGCGCGGCCCCGGGGTCGGTGTTCTCCAGGCGCTCCTGGGCCTGTCGCATCCGCTGCTCGGCGACCCGCAGCCGCTGCGCCGTCCGGCGGCTCCGGGCCGTGTCGTCGTCGCCCTCGACCTGAGGCTCCTCGGCGGCGTTCGCCGGCGCCGACTCGTTTCCGTCGGGGTTGGATGGCTCCGCCTCGCGGCCGCGCTCCTTCCCGGTCGCCTCGGATGTCTCAGCCGAATCGGTTGCGGGCTTCTTCGCGTCCTCATCGAGCCGTTCGGCGAACCGCTGCACATCGTCGCCGAGCGCCCGCGTCTCGTCCGCGACCGCCCGCTGCCGCTCGGCCAGGTCGCGGCCGGCGCCTCCCGCCTCCGTCACGCCCTCGATGTCCCGCTGCTTCGCAATCTGCTTGGTGATCCTGCCCATGAAGGCCTTCAGTTGCTTCGCGGTGTCGGCCGCCCGCTGTTCCCCAGCCCCCGCCTCGAGCAGATCGAGGAGCGATCGAAACTGGCCGATCGCATCCTGCTGGCTCGTGCCAGCCTTGAGGAACTGGCCCTGTTCGAGCATCGCGACGATCGCCGCCACGCGATCCCCCAGCTGCTCCTCGCGGGCGTGATCAAACGCCGCCCGCAGCGCCGCGGCCCGCCGTGGATCGGTTGCTGCAAGCACGTCGGCAAGCCGCAGGAACGACCGTTCGAGCTCCTGGTAGCGTGCGAGCAACTCGGCCTCTCGGGCGGCGAGCGCGGTGGCATCTGACCGCGGCGCGTCGACCGCCCACGCAGGGCACCAGGTCGATGCGGCGAGCACCGCCGCCACGACGGGAAGCAGGAAGTGTCTCATGGCGACTCCAGGGCCTCACGGCCCCGCCTCCGCTGCCGCTCGAGCGTGTCGTCGCGGATCTGCTCCTGCACGCGAATCACGCCGCGGAGCCGCTCGATCACCTCGTTGATCGATTCGAGTTCCAGCATGCGATCGAGCACCGCGCGGAGTTTGGCCACCGCGGCATCGAGGGCGGCGGCCATGGCCTGGCCGCCACCGGCGGCGTCGCCCTCGCCAGCCTTCCGACAGCGGCTGATCGCGGTGGCTAGTTCCTCCGTCACGATCGCGATCAGCGGCTCGGCGATCTGGCCGAGAAGGCGGGCCTCGACGTCGGGCGTCGCCAGCGCGTTGTTGACCAGTTCGCGGTGGATCCCGCGGAACTCGCCGGCGATCTCCGCGGTCTCTCCCGCCGCGCGGGCGGCTGCTTCGCCACACCGCCGGGCAACGCCATCGCCGCCATGATCATCGCCATCACCGCGATCATCGGCCGGCCGTGGCGCCTTCGCGGCGGCAGCGTCTCGCGCCTTCACGAGATCGTCGATCACGCCCTCGAGCCGCCGCCGCAGCAGCACCTCGCGGGCCTCCACGAGCGCCCGCAGCGACTCGGGCGAGACCACGTCGAGGATCCAGGTCTCACCGATGGTCTCGTGCGGCCCATCGGCGAGCGTGCAGCGATCGCGGGCCGAGACCGATACTTCGAGCCGCGTGCCGATGGCGAGGCCCGCCTGCTCCAGCCGCACCAGTTCCGGGCGGTCTGCCGCAAGGTCCACCGCTGCCACTCCATCGAGAGCACGGGCGATCGGCACGATCCGGCTCGCGTCGCCCACCGCCAGCCGCACGTCGGCCGAGGCCAGGGCGTGATCATCGGTGATCGAGCCCTCGATCGGGAGCGTCGCCTGCGGCGTCACGGCCGACGAGATGCCCGCCAGCCGCACCGCCACCCGCGGCGGCTCGTCGGGAACGGCCGCGAGCACCACCGCGACAGGATCCCGGTTCACGAGGCCGTGTTCGTCGACGAGTCGCACGAGCACGGCGGTGTCGACATCAATCGGCGGTGTCACGGCCGAGATCACCATCGCCGGCGCGGATGCCGAGTCGAGCCGGGCGATCAGTTCCTCCACGGCATCCATCCCGTCGGCGGCTGCCGCCCTGCGGATCGACACGCTCGCTGCCGACAGCGGCTTGCTCGACGTGCATGCCAGACTCACGATCGATCCGCGGGGCACGGTCACGACACGGCTCGCCGCCGAGGTTCGTGGTCCACCACCGAGGTAGGGCGGCGGCGTGGAGGTGATCTCGAGCGCCGTCACCACGGGAGGATCTTCGACCACGACGCGGAGCTCGCGCAGCCTGGCGTCGCCGCCGCGAATCTCGACGTCGAGATCCTCATCGACCCCCTTGAGCACATGGCCGAACGACTGTCCGGCGGCCGTCGCGCCACCACGGCCCCCCATCCGCTCGGACCGCACGCCACCTCGGCCCCGCGTGCGGAGTTCGACCATCTCGGGCGGATCGCCCCAGGCCGCGATCGCCCGCACGAGCACGTCGACGTCGTCACCGCGGGCGACCACCCGCCGCCCGTCCACGAAGCCCTCCGGCTCAAACGCCACCCGCCGCGGCCAGGGTGCGTCGGAGAGCCCGAGCATTCGCCGCGTCCAGATCGCCGTCTCCGTCGGCCGCGCCGCCGCCGCCACCGCCGTGACAGCGACCGCACCGGCGACGGCCGCCAGCACGCCCGCGAGCCGCCGCCTGCGGAAGATGGCCCCGGTCCGGATCCCGCCGGCGCGTGCCGCAGCAGCCGACACCGTTGCCGCGAGCATCTCCGGATCGACCTCGGCGTTGCCACCGCGACTGCACGACACGGCGGTTGACAGCGCGTCGCCAAACTCGGGATGCGCCCGCTCGACGACGAGGGCGAGTGACTCGTCGGTGAGCGGCACCGCCAGCCGCATCGCGAGTCGTGTGACAAGCACCCACGTCACCGCGGCGATGACCGCGGCCAGCATCGCTCCTCGCACCCAGATTGGCGGTTCGACGAGCCGATCGAGCACGAGCGACAGCCATGCACCGGCCAGGGCCACGGCCGCCGCGATCGCGAGCGACTCCGCCCAGATCCAAATCCGCGTCCGGCGCCTGACCGCCGCGAGCATTCCGAGAATCGACGCGATCGCTTCGTTGTGCCGGGCCGGGGTCGGGGCGGGATGGGGTGCCATGTCCATGCGTCAGGCGAGCCTCGCAAGCCGGCGGACGATCCATTCGAGGCACAGACAGCCAGCGCCCACCGCGAGCAGCGCGGCGTTGAGCCGGCGCTTGAACGCCGGGTCGGCCGCCCCAGTCTCATACTCCCGTCGCGACCGGTCGGGGAGTGTTGCGGCGATCGCATCGGCGATCTCGCCGGAGGAGCCACCGTCGGCAAGGAACCACGCGGTCCCGCCCGTGTCGTTCGTCAGCTGGGCGAGCACCGCGCGATCGAGCCTGGGGTTTTCCAGTTCGCGATCGGGCAACTGCACCTGGATCCGACGAGACAGCCGCTCGTCTCCGGCGGTGAGCGGTTCGACCTCCACGAGCCAGCCGCCCTCGCGGGTGACGACAAACCCGCCCGCAAACGTGCCGGGGCGCGTGGGCTCGGCGACGAGCGGCACTGAAACATGGCTGCCATCCGGTGCCACGGCACGGCACTCGGGTGGGCGTCCCGCGACGGGCGCGACGATCCGGATCCGTACCGTGCCGCCGACCGCCACGCGATCCTGCTCCACGATCAGCCGTCCGCGGCGGGCTCCGCGCATCAGGCGGCCCTGCGCCACGTGCCGCACGAGCTGCGCCACCAGCCGCTCGTAGACGTCGTCGCCCAGGGCCCGCAGCCGCCAGAGTTCACCGCTGCCCATCGCGAGCACGCTCCCCGATCCATAGAACTGCCCCGCGAGATAGGCCGGTCCTTCGCCACCAGCCCCCGCGGCGAGTCGTGCGTAGACCGTCGCGCCCGGCTTCACGCCGGCTGCGGGATAGCAGGCATAGACGCCGGGAAACTCCCTCCAGACCGCGTCGCTGGCGGCTCTCGTGCCGGCAAGCCTGAGAAACTCCGCCTCGCTGCCGTCGCGGGTGAGTTCGAGCCGCCGCGGATCGTCGGCCGCCATGCCGGCCGTGGCCGCATCGCTCCGCCGTCGCAGGTCGAGCGGATACAGCCCTCTGATCGTCGCCGTCCGCGCGTCGCCGAGCCAGCTGTCCATGAACACACTCCCTGCCACCAGCATGAGCCCGCCCGACTCGCCCGCCACCCACCGCTCCAGCCGCGCCTGCGCCGCCGGCTCGAGCAGCCGCCAGTCGTAGTCGATCGCCACCACGGCATCGTATTCGCCGAGCGGCTCGTCGGCCGGTGGAAACGCATCGAGGATGCGGCGGGCGTCCTGCGAGATCCCGGCCGCCGCGGTGCCGAGGAGCACGTCGACCGCAAAGCTCTTGTCCCGCTCGAGGACGTTGCGCATGAACTGATACTCGCGGCCCGGGCCGCCCGCCATCAGCAGCACCTGCGTCACGCGGTCCACTACCTCGACGTCCACGGCCTGCACGTCGTCGGCGGCCGAGCGATCTGCCGCCGGAGGAACCACCCGCACCGCGACCAGCCGCCGGCCGGGAGTCGTCAGGCCGGGCACGTCGAACCGCACAGGCACGAGTTCGCCATCGGCCCCGAGCATCACCTCGACGCCATCGAGCACGCGACCCGCGACTGACTCCCCTGCCCCGTCGGACGGCCGCTCCTCGAGTTCGATGCGCACCCGCTCGCCGGCCAGGCCCTGCGACTGCAGAAAGGCCGACACCGCAAACCGGTCGCCGGGGAACACGCGGGCCGGCGCCACGAGGTCGGCGACGCGGACGTTTGCCGGCAGCACGTCGCTGCCCACGCCGATCGCATGCACCGCCACGCCCGTCCGCGTGGCCACCGCAGCCGCCGACCGCGGATCGAGACCGGCGTTCTGCCCGCCGTCAGAGAGCACCACCACCCCCGCGAGCGTGCCGGCCGGCCCAGCCTCGACCGCACGTGCCACAGCCTCGCCCAACCGGGTCTCGGCCCCGCCTGGCGCGAGCCGCGCTCGCCAGTCACCGTCGGTCGCCGCGCTCGCCTCCGTTCCCGAGCCGGCGGAGGAGAGCCGAAGCACGGAAGTGGCGTCGGCGTCAAACCGCCACACGCTCACGTCGTGCCGGGGCAGCACCGCCGCGAGGAGATCCGACTCGACGAGGTCGGCAGCACGAACCGCCCGCGTGGCAGCGGCATCGTCGCCGTCGGCCAGCGACATGCTGGCGCTCGAGTCCACGAGCACGGCCACGCGTGATGGCAGCGCGATCTCGTGCTCCGCGATGCGTTCGACGTCGAGAATCGCCGCCGCGACGACGGCCAGGGCCGCCAGCCGGAGCGCGGCGAGGAGCACGGCCACCGGCCGCGGAAGCTCAGCGGCGTCGCGCCGTACCATCCAGGCGACGTACACGGCCACGGCGGCGACTACGAGCAGCGCCACTGGCATCTGCCACCAGTCGTCGAAGCCGTCGAGCAGTCGGCTCGAGACGCGGTGCCTCATGAGGCTCCTCCGTGATTCTCGCGGGGCGTGGCCTCGCGACGAAACGCCGGCGATGAGGGCGGGCGCCGGCGCACGACGGGCGGGCACAGGTTGAAAACCTGTGCTACGGGGGCGGACGTGGGTAGGCACAGGTTGACAACCTGTGCTACGGGGGCGGAGGGCAGGCACAGGTTGGCAACCTGTGCTACGGGGGCGGAGGGCAGGCACAGGTTGGCAACCTGTGCTACGGGGGAACGACGTGGCGAGAACCTAGCCACGATGGCGAAGCGCAGCCGGCGTGCAGTGAGCGAAGGGCAGGAAGCCCGCAGCGAACGTCCGGCGACGGGGCGCGGGCAGACCCGAGTCGACGCAAGGCATCGAGACGCGGATTGAAACGCTGTGCTCCGATGCGGCAACGACGTGAGATTGGGAGTGAGCCGTCTCACGTCGTTGGCGACGGCGAGCAGCAGCGGCGGTGGGAGCGGCGTCATGGGCGCAGGGCTCAGGCCGTTGGCCGGCGGGCGACGGGGTGATATCCGGCCGCGTAGGCGACCAGCTGTTCCAGCAGCAAGAGCGCCGCGACGACGATCAGCAGTGGCAGGGCCAGCGGACGGCCGGCGAAGTCGCCCGCCGTGGCTGCGACGTCGGCGGCTCGATCGTAGCGGAAGGGCACGCCTCGCAGGGCGGCCTCCAGCCGTCCGACCCCGGCCCGCTCCAGGCGGCCCTCACCGGGATCGACGTTGACGGCGAACGACCGCTGCCGCTCGCTGCCGTCGAGCCTCCGCCACCGCGCCTCGACGAGGCCTGCGTGAGCCGTTGCCGGAAGCATGGCCTCGAGCATCGGGCCCGATGTGGCGACGGCCGTCTGCCGCACGACGGCGGCATCGGGCGGCACGAGGAAGTGGACGTCGGGTTCGTCCACGCCGGCCTCGAGCCGCACCGTAACGGGCTCGCCGACCGTGACCGACTCTGCCCGCCGTCGCAACCGCGCGAGATGGCCCTCGAGTTCCAAGAGCACGACCACCCAGCTCGGGTTGGCCCGAGCCCAGTTGTTCCACTCGGGCGCGGCGGTCGTGAGCACCGCCACAACGAGGCCGTCGCCGAATGTCTTCTCGATCACGAGCGGCTGACCGGTGCGGAGCGAGAGCAGCCGCCGCACACCGTGCCCGGCGGCATCGAAGCCGCGGTCGATCGCCCAAAACCGCTCGATCCGCACGGCGTCGAGAAGAGGGTTCCGCTGGCCGGCGAGCACGGCCACCACGGGGTGGTCCTCGACGGTGACGTCGGGCGTCTGCGCGGCAGCCTTGGCGTCGGACAACAGGTCGATCGCGCCGGCGAGCGGCACCGGAAACAGGCCCGCGCCGCTGCGGTGAAGCGTGTCGTTGACGACATCGCCGCGGGTTCGGGGCCCACAGAAGAAGACCACGCCGCCCCCCGCGCGGGCATAGGCCTCGACCGCGGCGACGGCCGCCGCGTCGAGCCGCTCGACATCGAGGATCCAGAGACACGCGAATCTCGACAGGTCGGTCACGGCCAGCGCCGCCGGCGGCACGACCCGTGGCCGCAGTCCGGTCGCGGCGCCGGCTCCGGGGGCGAGCGCCGTCGCCACGTAGAAACCGTCTCCCGAGCTTCCGGCTCCTCCACCGGAGGCGGCATCGGGGGCACCGTCGACCACGAGCACGTCGACGCGATCGACTACTTCGATCACGGTCTGACGCCCATCGTCGGCCTTCAGCACATCGCCGGGAAGCATTGCCTCGATCGTATGGCTGCCGGGGGCCGTGAAGCGGACGTCGAATCGGCGGCTGACCATGCCACCCGCCGGAATCTCGTCGATCCGCACGCCGGGCCGGCCGCCGCCGTCCTCGCGGAGTTCGATGGCCACATCACGAACGGAGGTCGAGCCGTCGTTGCGAACCTCCACATCCACCGGCAGCAGCACGTTGGCCGCAGGCACGCCACCCACCACTTCGAGCCGTTCGAGCGTGAGGTTGCCGGCGGGGCCGTCGCTGGCGCAGTCAACCAGCCGGAGTGTGGCGCCATCGACTGCCAGCTGCCGCAGCGTCGCTGCCGGCTCGTCGCTGCCGAGCCAGTCGCGGCTGCGAAAGTCGCCCACGAGCCACACCACCCTCCGGCCGCCGGCGGCGGCCGCGAGCCGACGCATGGCCGGGCACGCCTCCCGCAGCCCGGCCGCACCATCGCCGGCCGCCGCCCGACCGACCGCGTCGCGCACCGTCTGAATGGTTCCCGGGGCGATGTCGGTGAACGGCAGCAGTGGCAGCAGCGGAGACAGCACATCAGACGATGTGGCGAGTTGCGACGTGACCGCGACGGCGAGCCGATGACGCCCCGCCGTCGCTGCGAGATCAGCGGCAATCCGCTCCACCACCCGCCGGCCACGATCGAACGCCGTCGCCCGCCGGGTGTCGCCGGCGGCGGCGTCGGTCTCGAGGTCACTCTCGTCGCCGGTCGTGTCGCCCATCGAGCAGCTGTCGTCGAGGATCACCAGGTGTGTTGTCGCGTCGCCGCCCGCGATGCCGCCTGCCGATCGCCAACGGGGCTGCGCGAGCGCCGCGACGAGCCCGAGCACCGCCAGCGTCCGTAAGGCGAGCAAGGCGATCTGGCGGAGCAGCACGCGCGTGCGGTAGCGCCGCTGGCTGGCGAGCAGAAACTCCATCGCCGCCCACTTCACCCGCCGCTGCCGCAGCAGGTTGATCAGGTGAATCAGAACGGGCGCCGCGACGAGCGGCAGGCCCCACCAGAAGAGCGGCGCGAACTCGAGAGTGGGCATACGCGAGGGCTCCGCCTAAACCGCCACGCTCGCCCGCCGCGAGAGAAACCGCACGAGCGCCGCGTCGAGCGGCTCACCGGTGCGGACCAGCGCGTAGTCGCAGCGGACGGCTGCCGCCCGCCGGCGGACCTCGGCGAGAAAGGCCTCGACCGCCGCCAGATAGCCCTCGCGCAAGGCGCGTGGGTTGCAGGCGATATGGGCCGGGAGTTCGAGTCCCTCAAACCGCGTCGCTCCCTCGAAGCGAAAGTCGATCTCGTCGTCGTCGAGCACGTGCACGAGCGCCAGGTCGTGGCCCCGCGTCCGCAGCAGCTGCAGACCCGCGAAGATCCCGTCCCGGTCGCCGAGCAGGTCGGAGACGATCACGATCATGCCGCGCTTCGGCAACGCTTCGGCGACGGAGCGGAAGACGCGCTGGAAGTCACCGGCGCCGGCGTTTCGCGGCGCCTCGAGCACCTCGCAGATGCTCGCCAGCTGCGACCGCTTCGTGCGGGCCGGCACGCTCGCCCGCAGCCGGTCATCAAACACGCCACAGCCGACGGCATCGCCGTGCGAAAGGGCGAGCCAGGCCAGGCTCGCAGCCAGCGTGGCGGCGGCGTCGTATTTCGTGGGCCGCGGCGGCACCGCCTCCGCACCGCCGCGGTAGTCCATGCTCGTGGAGCCGTCGACGAGGAGCGTGAGCCGGAGGTTCGTCTCCTCTTCAAACTCCTTGACGGTGAAGCGGTCCTGCCGTCCCCAGACCTTCCAGTCGACGCGCCGCAGGTCGTCGCCGCGGACGTATTCGCGATGCTGGAGAAACTCCACCGACTGGCCCTTGAAGGGGCTCTTGTGGAGGCCCGCCAGCGCGCCCTCGACCACGGCGCGGGCACGGAGCTCGAGCCGGTGGATGCGGGCGATCGCGTCAGGACGCAAATATCGTCTGGAACCGCGGGTCACGCGACAGCTCGTCCTCTCTGGCGGGGGTGGACTCGATGATTCGGTCGATGATGCCGTCGGGGGTCACGCCTTCGCTCTCCGCGGCGAAGCCGACCACGATCCTGTGCCGCAACACCGGAGCGGCGAGCGCGCGGATGTCTTCCTCCGCGACGTACGGTCGGCCCTGGAGGAGCGCCCGCGCCTTCGCGCCCACGATCAGAAACTGCACCGCCCGGGGCCCCGCTCCCCAGACCAGCTGGTCGGAGACGAACTCCGGCACGCCCCGCTCTCCGGCCCGCGTCTGCCGCACGATGGCGAGCGCGTAGCGGACGAGGTGGTCGCTCACGGGCACCTCGCGGACGCTCGCCTGCAGGGCCAGGATGTCGGCCGCCGAGAGCACCGGTTGCGGATCTTCCAGCGGCGCGCCGGTGGTCCGCCGTGCGATCTCGAACTCCTCGGCGAACGACGGATAGCGGACGAACACCTTGAACATGAAGCGGTCTTGCTGCGCCTCCGGCAGCGGGTAGGTGCCCTCCTGCTCGATCGGGTTCTGCGTGGCGAGCACGAAGAACGGATCGACGAGCCGGTGCCGCACGCGGCCCACGCTCACCTGCCGCTCCTGCATCGCCTCGAGGAGCGCCGCCTGCGTCTTCGGGGGTGTGCGGTTGATCTCGTCGGCGAGTACCACATTGGCGAACAGGGGGCCCTCGAGAAACCGCGGCTGCCGTGTCCCGGTCGCCTTGTCTTCCTCGAGCACGTCGGTCCCGATGATGTCGGCCGGCATCAGGTCGGGTGTGAACTGGATGCGACTGAACGACAGGTCGAGGCTGCGGGCGAGCGTGCTCACGAGCAGCGTCTTGGCAAGCCCCGGCACGCCCTCGAGCAGGCAGTGGCCGCGGCTGAACAGGCTGATGAGCAGCTCCTCGATCACCTCGCGCTGGCCGACGATCACCCGCGAGAGCTGATCGAGAATCCGCTCGTGGGCCTCGTGAAGGCGGTCGACGGCAGAGGCGGGGGGCATGGGCGTGGAGGCTCCGAGGTGTGGTCAGCGCTGATAGATCGGCAACGAGCCCTTGTCGAGCTGCAGGATCACGAGGTTGGTGGCGGTGGTGTAGACGGTGCCGATGTAGCCCTGCGGCCAGAACGCGCCGTCGCGGTCCCGCTGGACCTCGGCGACGAGCCGCTTGCCGATCTGGCCGTGGTACGACTCCCAGGCCGCGCCCCCCTCACGATACATCACCTGGGAGTAGTAGAAGTGGGCGTAGTGCCAGTGGCCAAAACTGTTGTTGCCGATGTTGCCCAGATTTCGCTTCGCGTAGGCCAGCATCCGCGGCACGTGCGTGTCGTCTTCCTCACCGGCGTTGAACAGGCAGGCGATCGCCGCCGCCGAGATCGCCGGCCGGCCGCCGCCCCCCTTTGAGCTGTACTGCACGCCGCCATCGGGCAGCGTGCAGGCGTGGATGTAGGCGATCGCCTTGTCGATGATCTCCCGCGGCACCGGGATGCCCGCATTGCGACACCCCCGCAGGCCCTGCACCTGGGTGATCGTCGTCGAGCCCTCGTCGAAGTCGTTGACGTCCTGGGCGCTCACGTAGCCCCAGCCGCCGTCCTTCGTCTGCGCGCGGCCGGAGAACACCACCGCCTTGGTGAGCACACCGACGAGTTCCTCCCGTCGCCGCTCGTCTTCCTCTTCGCCGAGTACCTGCGAGAGGAAGAGCATCGCAAAGCCGTGGCCGTAGGTGTAGCGGTCGTCCGACTGCGGGTCGCCGATCAGGCCGTTGGCACGCGAGCGGCTCACGAGGTAGTCGACCGCCAGCCGGATCGCCTCGGCATGGCGGCCCTGGGACGTGGTCGAGCCCTCCATCAACAGAGCCATGCCGGCCAGTGCCGTCATCGCCGTCGGGTAGCGGCCCTCGTTGGCCGACCAGTTGCCCCGCCGCGATTGCTTCGCCTCGAGCCAGACCAGGCCGTCGGCCACCACGCCCTCGACCGGGCTCAGGGCTGACGCTGGGGGCCGTGCAGCATCGTTGGGTGCGGCAGCGAGCAGCGGCACCGCCACCGTCGCTGCCATCACCGCCACGATGGCGGCACACCAGCCCGTGCCCCACGCGGCGCGGCACGGCGAACGATGGCGGGGGAGGATCGGCATGCGACCATCATACGGCCGCGCCGGCAGACGGGCCGCGCCGGGCCGCGCGCCCCGTCAGGGATTGTCGCCGCCCTCGTCGGCACGCCCGAGGGGGTCGAGGCCGAGGCCAGGAGTTGGCAGGCGGCCTTCCGCCTGAAAGGGCGACTGCGGCGGCAGGGGTTCCCCGGTGAAGGCGAGCGTCACCGTCGGCGACATCGCGCCGGCGCCGCGAATGGAGATGGTGTGTTCGCGTGGAGCGCCGACCACCTCGCAGCCGACGAAGAGGTGTTGCTGCAACGCCAGCCGGTGCTCCTCGAGCACGGCATGACCGGTCCGCTTGTCGAGGCAGAGCACGACGAGTTCGGGCCGGCCACCGTCGCCCGGCCGCGTCTGCCGGGTCAGCACGAGCACCGGCAGGTCTGCCGGCTGCGCGAGCAGCAGGCAGTGCTGCCGGACCGTGGCCGGCGCCTGCCAGAGCAGCCGGCCGTCGTCGCGACCCACCGCCCAGATGGCCCCCGACAGTGGCGCCGTCGATTCGCTCGCCATCAGGAGGCCCTGCAGCGGCGAGATCGCCGCCGAGTCGTCGACCGCCGCGATGTCCGTCGCGGCCGCGAACACGAGATACCGATCGCGCCAGGGCATGACGTGAAGTTCGTCCACCCGGGCCGCCCCGCCGGTCAGTCGCGTGCGCCACACGCCGGCGCCGGCGGCCACGTCGATCACGGTAAGCATCCCGTCGGGTTCGAGCACCGCAAGCCGGCCATCGCCGATGATCGCAGCCCGCGCTTCGCCCGCAAACTCCCCGAGCGGCCGCGACTCCTGGAGCAGCGGATCGATGCGGTCGATCCGCACGCGGCTCGCGAGCGAGGTTTCGTCGCCGGGCACGACGGCCACCACATATCGGCCGTGGCTCGCAAGCCGCTGCCGGCGGCCGGGCAGATCCACGGCGTGGAGCAGGCGGCCATCGCACATCGAGAGCACCGGCGATGAAAGCCCGTCCGCGGTGCACCCGCAGGCGGTGTCATCGTCGGCGATCCACTCCACGATCCCTGGCACCCCCTGCCGCTCCCAGAGCACGCGGCCGGTCGCTGGATCGAGCAGCGACACCGCCCTGCCCGCGGGCACGAGCACGCCGGATCGTCGCGCCGGCGGCGCGATCGTGGCGCGGGGCCCGTCGAGGTCGTCGGCTTCGGTGATCCGGCGGCCAAGCGGCACGCCGCCGTTGCGGGCCACGCGGCCGCCGGCAACCGCCCGCACCGACACCAGATCGCGGCCCGTGACAGAACGGCTCGCCGTCTTCCAGAGGAGGCGGCTGTCGCCCGCCGTCGCGCCGATGTCGAACGCGCTGACGCCCGCGCCCGTCCGGACCACGAGCGTGCTGCCGACCACGGATGGTTCGATGGGCGACATCTGATTGAGCCACGGCATCGACGCCGCCGGCTCGAGCGGCAAGGGCTCCACGACGCGCCGGCCATACCCGTCCGCGACGAGCAGCCTCCGCTGCTGCATGTCGTAGGAGACGGTGACGCCGGGCACGACCGAGTCGGTCACCCCGACGAGCGGCACCGACACCACCTGACTGCCAGGGGTGCCCTGCTCCGGCTTCGTGCGGCGCGGCCGCGACACCACGACGCGGCCGAGTGGCCATTCCTCGGCCGCGGCATCGCCCTGCGCGGCCGCCGGCTCAACGCCGGTGCGATCGACGTGGCCCCCCATTCGATCGACGAGTTCGTCTACCTGCCTGCGGAGTGACGCATCGGCGCGGGATGCCAGATCGGCCAGCCGGCCCCGGGCCCAGCGGTCGGGGTCGACCTCGAGCCCGGCCTCGGAGGGATCGCTGATCAGGGGCGAGGTGGGCCCCGCACGAGTCACCGAGGCGAGTCGCTGGCAGGCCCGCCAGGCCGTGGCGTCGTCCCGTGTGCGCAGGCCGCCGTCGATCACCGAGCGGAGCACCTCGGGCGTCACGGCCGCTGCATCGCCCGCATCGTCCCACGACCGCCACGCCGTCACGGCGGTCGCACCATCACGCCGCATGGCGAACACCAGCGCGTCGGCGATGGCGACTGGCGACGCCCTCGCGGATTCCGCGGCGGCGTGGATTCGCTCCAGCGCCGGTCCCACGTCGCCGGCGGTAAGCTCGAGCTGACCGCCCCAGTAGTCGGCCCAGGGCCGCGGCCGCTCGTCCCGGCCGGCGGTCTCCACCTTCGACTCGAGTTCCGCGGTCTGGTGAAACACATCGAGGAAGTCGATGCCTCGCGAGATCACCTCGCCACGGACCGCGATCAGGTTTCCGGGTACGCCCCCGCCGCGAACCGCGTGCTGGCCCACGAGCCTGCCGTCGGCGAGATCGATCTCGATGACCCCGGGAGCGTCGACCGGGACAAACAGCCGAGTGCCGGTCAGGAGCCCGCGGCCGCTCGGGCGGATACCCGGCGGATGCGGCCGCGTCCAGCGCTGCCGCCCGGTGTCGATCGACACCGCATCAACGCCGTCGGCCCCCACGAGGATCAGGCTGCCGTCCACGACGCCGGCGATCTGGCGGCGGCCAGGCAGCGGCCGCTGCCAGGCGGCGGCGCCATCGCGAAGGCCAAGGCAGACAAGCCCGTCGGCGTCGTAGGGCATGAGAAACACGCGACCGGAGGCGATCACGGGCCACGGGTCGCCGCTGCGGCCGGTGGCCGGTTCCCTGAGTTCGCCGGTGAGCCCGCGAAGCCGCGCCGCGCCACCGACGTCCTCGCCGCGGCCGGCCGCAAGGCGATAGCTGTGTGCCCAGAGCAGCGCGCGGGAGGTGAGGTCAATCGCCACCACGGTGCCGCCGCCGATCGGACAGACGAGCACTCCTTCGTCGAGCGCCGGCGTGAGACCGGCCAGCCGCCGGGCGTAGCCGTCGGGACTGGCCGCCGACTGCCGCTCCTCGAGGTCGGCAAGCGGCTGCGACCACTGCACCGTGCCGTCCGCCGCATCGAGCGCGTCGACCCGCACCTGACCGTTGGCCTCGACGAGCACGAACAGATCGCGACCCACAACCAGCGGCGCGCCCATGAACCATTCCTGCGCCGCGTCGTCGCGGTTCGCATCGCCCGGATCCGCTCGCGGCACCCTCCACGACACCGCGCCCCGGGCGGTCACGTCATACGCCGTGAGCGTGTTGCCGCCGGCCCAGCGACCGTCCGCGGCATCGAGTCCGATGCCGATGCTCAAGTCGGCTGCCGGCGTCAGCGCGTCGGGGTGGCTCTCCACCGCGAACACGCGCACACCGTCGCTCGAAAGCCCCCCACTGGTCGCATCGTCGAACCCGCGACCGAGCGCCGCCTCCACGGCCGACACCCGCGTGGCCGCGACCGCCGACTGGAGCCAGAGCCGCTTCCCGGTCTCAAAATCGATTCCGAGGATTCCCAGGGGCGTCTGCATGACGAGCGTTCCGGCGATGGCCAGCGGCGTGCCCGCCGGAGCTGCCAGCCCGCCGTCAGCCACCAGCGCCCGCCGACGTTTCTCGAGCAGCCTCGCCTCCTCGGGATGTCGGGTGAGCGGCACGCGATACCGCGGTACGAGCAAGGGCCGCGTGGCCTCGACGACGGCGTTGCGGGCGGCATCGCCCCGGGCCAGCAGCCAATCGCCCGCCGGCTCGCGGATCGCCCGCGGGGCAAACTGATCGAGCCATGCGTGCGATGGCCGGTCGCCCGAAGCCGCCACCTCACGGCCGCCGATTCGACTCACGGCCGCCGGCATCCGCCGCGTCTCCTCGACGAGTCGTTCGGCCGTCGCGCGGTCTCCGGCACCAACCGCGGCAGCCGCCTGCATCAGCGTCAGCGTCGGCTTCCATGCCGGGTCGCCGCCGGCGGCGAGTCGCTCGAGCCACGCCGAAGCCGTGCAGGGATCATCGGCCTCGAGCGCCACCTGCGCGGTGATCAAGGCCGCCCGTCGCCCCGCGGGCGTTGCGAACCAGCGGCGGGCGACGGCGACAACGCCGGCGGCGTCCGCGCCGCCGACGGCTTCGGCCAGCGCCCGGTCAGCTCGCCCGCGGCAGAGAAGTGAGTAGGCGTCGCGCCCCGGTGGTGACAGTGTCCCGATCAGCCGCGTGGCTTCAGATCGGATGCTCCGCCGCGTCCCGTCGCCGGAAGCTGTCACCACGAAGGCGTCGCGATCGTCGGCCAGGATCTCGTCGAGCAACGCCACCGCGTCGGCCCACTCGCTGGCGGCGAGCAACCTCGTGGCGCGATCGAGCTGCCGTTCCCTCGCCCGGTCGGACGGCAGAAAGACACCCGCATCCTCCGCCGATGGTCGCTCCTCGTCGTCCTGATTCGCGGCCGGCGCGATGCCGTCGCCCTGTCCGTCCGCGGGAGGTGCCGGTGCGGAGAGCCACGCCGCACAGGCGATCACGAGCAGGGCGAGCCTGCGGCCACCCCGGCCACGGGGGCCAGACGGCTGTCGCCAAAAAACGGAGGCCACCACGGTCATGGCGTCGCCCGAAGGTCCCTCGATCGCCCGCACGAGTGCATCCTAGCACTCGACTCGGCTCCCGCGGCTGGCTCCGAGCGGGCCGCGCAAAAGCCGATTTTCCCGTTGTTTTTCATCCTCGCGGAGGCCGCCGGGCCAGAATTTCCTCGAAAAAGAGCCTGTTTTCGCTGAGCCAACCCCTTTTCTTGGGTTGCATTTTCAAACTCGCGAAGTCTAATCGGGGCCGCGTTCGGCGATTACGGCCGATTTTGTGGTCAATCTCTTTGACGGCGGTGGGGAACCTGCCGCATCCAACTCTGACTCAACTGGAGGTACTGGCGATGGCGAAGAAGTCGGGAAGCAAGCCGATGACGAAGACCGAGATCATGCGGAGCATCTCGGAGACGACCAACCTTCCGAAGAAGGACGTCGTTGCTGTGCTCGAGTCACTGACGACCGAAATCCAGAAGGCCCTCAAGGGCTCGGGCATCGGCGTGTTCTCGATCCCCGGTCTGGTCAAGATCGAGCGGCGGAAGGTTCCGGCCCGCCCGGCTCAGAAGGGCGTCAAGAATCCCTTCACCGGTGAACTGCAGGATCGTCCCGCGAAGCCGGCCAGCGTCAAGGTCCGGGTTCGCGCGCTGAAGAACCTCAAGGCGATGGTGTCTGGCTGATCTCAGCCCGGCTCCTCACCACCGTAACCTGTTCATTCCGGCGGGCGGCATCATCATGATGCCGCCCGCTTTTTTGTGTGGAGTGAACTCCTTTCGGACAAGTTGAGGCAAGCCTGGCAAGCGGGGCAGCCCCATTTCCGATCAGCATGACACGAGCGACTGGGGAAACAGGGAGGGCTTTGCCGATAAAGCTGGCAGAGCTTGCGCATGTCCGCTCGCGTTCGACCCATTCCACTCCGTGCTGCGAGGCCGCGTCATGCACCCCACCAACGGCCCCTTTCGTCTGTCCACGTCTCTGGAATGCGACACCCCTTCGGTGCCGTTCGAGGGGGCGGCCGTCCCATGGGACGTCCGCCGCTGCGAGCCGCTCCTCTACGCCCTTCGCGGCGCTTTGAAGACGTTTCGCCATCGGTTCCTCCGTCGCGACAAGCTGGCCGCCTTGGTTGGGCAGATGCTCCGCGACGCGGCTGGCGGCACCGCCGAGGGGCCGATTCGGCTCATTGATGTCGGTTGCGCCCAGGGCGGACTCACCCTGCGGATCGCCGAGCGGTTGCCGCGCTGCGTCGCCAACCGTTTCCAACCGATCGGAATCGAGATCTCGAGCCACCTCGCGAAGCTCGCCCACCTCGCGCTCCGCGGCCAGGGCGGCCACTGCATCCACGGCACCGGGATCGATGGCCTCGGTGACGTCGAGCGGGGCAGCGCTCACGTCATCGTTCTCTCCGGCACCCTGGAACACGAGATCGCGCCACTCGCTCTGCTCCGTCGTTGCCGGGAACGACTCGCCCTCGACGGTCGAATCGTCGTGAAGGTGCCGAACGACGCCTGCGTCGGCCGCAGAATCCTCGGTGGCCGCTGGCACGGCTACCGTTGGCCCGATCGTGTCAATCATTTCACACCGCAGACCCTCGCCGCCGTGGCACGGGCCGCGGGGCTGCGGGTCGTGCGCATGAACGCCTTCGACCGCTGGCCGCTGAGCGACTCGCTCTACGCGGTGCTGGGCCGCGATGCGTCGGCAGTCCTTGAGGCGGTCGAGCCCACCATCGCCTACCGACCGCGGAAGGCAGCCTGATACCGCTCGCACGTGATCCTCGCTCGTTACCGCGGCACCGCAGCCGGCCGGTGACATGCTCGAAGCCGGCGGCATGTGCGAGTTCACTGCTCCTCCGGAATATCGGCGCCCGGCGTCCGCACATGTCACCGTCTTCTGCGCGTGCCCCCGATCCGGCTGCTCGTCCTTCCGAAATCGCAGGCGAGCCCAATGCGAACCGTGAAGACACACAGGTTGAAAACCTGTGCTACGAGGAGGCAGCGAGGGGCTGCCCGTGCCCGGGAGCCGGCGTTGCTTTCTCCGCGTAGCCAGGATGGCGAAGCGGAGAAAGCATCGAGCGAGCGAAGGGCAGGATGCCCGCAGCGAGTGTCCGGCGACGGGCGCGGGCAGCCCCGAGCCACCGTCTCCCGCCGCGCGGTGGAAGCCGAGGATCACGTCCTCAAAGTGGCCGCGTGGATTCCCGGGCGTCATTGGGGCCACCGATCAGCCCTGGGCCGAAGTGTATGCTGCGCTGGTGCCGAACGGCGGCCGGCACATGGCTTTCCACAGCATCCCCCAACCGGAGTGATGGCCCATGCCCGACCGTCGTTCGCCGATCCAAGACTTCCTCGAACTCCTCCACGCAAAGTACGCCGATTTCCGCGAGGGGGAGGTCGCGACTTATATCCCCGAGTTGGCCACCGCCAATCCGGAGTCTTTCGGCATTTGTGTGGCCACTGCCGACGGCTTCGTCTACGAAGTTGGTGATTCCCGGCAGGGGTTCACGATCCAATCGATCTCCAAGCCATTCGTGTATGGCCTCGCCCTCGATGAGCGGGGCCCGGAATACATGCTGACGAAGGTCGGCGTGGAACCCAGTGGCGATGCCTTCAACGCCATCAGCCTCCACAAGACGAGCGGCTGTCCGCTCAACCCCATGATCAACGCCGGCGCCATCGCCACCACGGGCCAGATCGGTGCCACCGAACCAGAGCCGTGCTTCGAGCGGATTCTGGAGATGTTCTCCCGATACACCGGCCACGCGATGCACGTGGATCAAGCGGTCTACGAATCCGAGAGCCTTACGGGACACCGCAACCGCGCCATCGGCCACCTCCTGCGAAACTTCGAAGTCCTGGAGGGCGATCCGACGTCAGCGGTGGACATGTATTTCCGGCAATGCGCCATCTCCGTGAATTGCGTCGACCTCGCGCTCATGGGGGCCACGCTGGCCAATCAGGGAGTCAACCCGCTGACCGGCGAGCGGGCGATCGGCGACACGCACGTGCGGAGCGTGCTCAGCGTGATGGCCTCTTGTGGGATGTATGACTTTTCAGGCGGCTGGATCTACGACGTCGGCATGCCGGCCAAGAGCGGCGTAGCGGGGGGCGTGGTGGCCGTCCTGGCCGGCCAGTTGGGCATTGGCGTCTACTCCCCGCGGCTCGACGCCCAGGGCAACAGTGCCCGGGCGCTCCAGGTGTGCCGTGAACTCTCGCAGGCCTGGCAGCTGCACCAGTTCAATCCACCCTTCTGCGCGCATGCGAGCCGGCGGATGCGGTGCACGGGTGCGGAACGGCACTCGAGCCGCATCCGCCATTCCGTGGAGCGGGCCTGCCTCTGCGAACACGGCGGACAGATCCACCTGTTCGAGGCTCAGGGGAATCTGGCCTTCGCCACGGTCGAACCGATTATCCGCGACGTCATCGGCTGCACCGGTCGCCGGCGGGGCGTGATCCTCGACTTTCACCACGTCACCGGCATCAACCGCGTGGCGGCGCACCTGTTTGCCGAACTGGCCGACACGCTCGGCCACCAGGGGACCGCGGTCTTTTTCACCTCGACGCAGCACCTTCCGCTGCTCCGCCGGGAGGTTGCCGCGCATCTCACCGATGCCTCCGCCGTCGAAGGCCTGTTTCGTTTCCGGTCGACCGATGCGGCGCTCGAGTGGTGCGAAGACGATCTCCTGCGGGAACTCATGCCGACAGCGCCGCTCAAGGTAGACGACCTGCGGGTCTTTGAGATCGCCGCCGGCCTCGCTGCCGAGGAACTCGCCGTGTTCAGCGGATTGCTCGTGCAACGATCCTATGCGCCAGGAGACTATGTGATTCGCCAGAGCGACGAGGCCACGAGCCTGTTCCTCGTCACGATGGGCGTCGTCGGGGTCTGGCTGGGCGATCACGAAAACGGCAATCGGGTGGCGAGTTTTTCGGTCGGGACGATGGTGGGCGAGATGGCGTTCCTCGACGGCGCCCGGCGGTCGGCGAATGTCGTGACCGAGGGAAACGTGGAGTGCGCCGTGTTTGATCTGCAGGATTTCAACCGCCTGCTCGAGACTCACCCCCACCTCCACACCAAGATCCTGCGGAACATCGGCGTGTCGCTGGCGACGAAGCTGCGGAAGGTGAACGAAGACGTGCGGATCCTGATCGCCGAGCGGGAGTGACCGCAGGCGGTCGGCTTTCAACCTGCGGCACAATCGAGTAGCGCAGGTTTTCAACCTGCGGCATATTCGGCACAGGTTGGAACCCTGTGCTCCCGGCCACGCCGCCACGTAGCGCAGGTTGTCAACCTGCGGCACATCCCGCACAGGTTGGAAACCTGTGCTCCCGGCCACGCCGCTCCGTAGCGGATGGGCTGACCAGGCAGACTCTGCAGCCGCGCAGGTGCCTCCCCGGGCTGACGACTGGCTGACGATGTGGCGCGGATCTCGATCGCCAACTGGTATGATGAGGTCTTTTACGGGTCCCTGCTCGAAGGGTCATACCATGTCCCGACGATGGCTTCGCACCGGTGCGGCGATCCTGCTGATGCTCAGCGGGACCGTTTCCGGGCTCCGGGGCGTTCGTGCTCAACAGGCTGGCACCGCCGCCGCCGCGCCCGCTACCGCGACACCCGTCGCGGCCTTGCTGCCGGCCGTGGCCGGCCCGCGGCCGGTGGCCGACCATCCACTCACTGCGGTGCTGAAGTTCGCCCACGGAGAGCGGGCCTACCTGCAGCAGACCGTGCGCGACTTCACGTGCCGGGTCACCAAGCGTGAGCGCATCGAGGGCGAGCTGCAGGACTACTACTACATTGACATGCGCGTCCGTGAGGAAACCTCCTCGGGAGGGCAGGTGAAGCAGCCGCTCAGCGTGCTGCTCGAGTTTCTCGGTCCCTCCGACGTCGAAGGCCGGAGAGCCCTGTTTGTCGCCGGCCAAAACAACGACCGACTGCTGGTCCGTAAGGGCGGAAGACGTTTCAGCCACGTCGTCATCGATATCGATCCGTTTGGCTCCATCGTCCAGCGGGAGAGCCTCATGCCGATCACCGAGATCGGGTTTTCCCATCTGCTCGACCGGACGATCCGCACCTTGCAGCAGGATCTCATCGCCGACCCATCCGGTGACAACACGATCGTGGAGCGCATCACCACGGCGACGATCAACGGCCGCCCCTGCGAGATGCTGCGGATCACACACCCGCAGCGCCGCGACGGCCTGCAGTTCTTCAGCGCCAGCGTGTCGATCGATTCCGAACTGCACGTGCCCGTGCGTTTTGACGTGTACGACTGGCCAGAAACGCCCGGCCAACAGCCGCCATTGATGGCCGAGTTCACGTACACGAACGTGACGCTCAACGCGAATCTGGACGACGCAACCTTCGCGCCGGCGATTCTCCGCGGCCCGTAGAGGCGCGGCCGTACGCCTGACGGCGTTACGCTTCCTCGTAGCCGCAGGTTGGTAACCTGCGGTCATCCCGCCCTGGACGGCTTCTTAACGCGGCGCCGACTCGACCGCATGCCTCGCGGCGTGAGGCTTCCCGAAATTGGCAGTGGACAGGGCCGGAATCGAACCGGCGACACATGGATTTTCAGTCCATTGCTCTACCAACTGAGCTACCTGTCCCGAGCCCATTTCGTAGGCGGAAACGGGGCCGCTGTCAACGCGACGGGCTGTTTCTCCCGCAGAAACCGGGTTCCCAAAATGCTCCGTCGCGACGTGGACTCGGCGAGGCTCAGCGACGGCTGCGGCTTACGGCACCCGCAGCCACCTGGAACACAAACAGGAGAAGAACGACTCTCCAGCCAAACTCCGCTGGTGTCATGTTGTTAAGAATCGCATCGAATCGTTCGGCATTGATCTGCCGCACGATCCCCATGGCCACGCCGAAGCCAATGCCCACCGGAACGGCGACCAGGAGCGCCTGCAGCACGAGCCTCGCGATCCAGGTTCGATGAAAGCTCGTCGCCGCGGCGACGATCGCCTCGCCCATGTCGGTCGACGTGCCGCCCGAGGAGTCCGACGTCCCGAAGAACGACGACCCGGACAACCTCTCGGAGCCGCCGCCCAACGACGGCAGCGGCGGCGGCCGCAGGCCATCGCGGCCCTGGACGCCCAGCGACTCCGCCACGGCCAGCCCCCGACCGTTCCACGTTTGCCCGTCGGGGAGCCACGGCCGAAGCCGCTCCACCACCGCAGTGGCCGACGCGATCCGCTTCTCCGGCGTCTTCGCCATCATGTCGTCGATCACCCGGCAGAAGGCGTCGCTCAGGTGCGGCGCCAGACGGCGAACGGGGTCGGGCGTGTCGGTCAGATGCCGCTGCATCTTTTCCTTGCGGGATCCGCCGGGAAACGGCACCCGCCCGGTGACGGCGTAGTAGAGCGTGCAGCCGAGCGCGTAGATGTCGGCCGACGGACCCACGTCGTCGGGCGCGCGGATCTGCTCCGGGGCGATGTAGTCCATCGTGCCGACCACGCGGCCGATCCGCGACGACTCTTCCTCGAGTTGCGAGCCCGCCAGCCCCAGATCGAGCACCTTCACGCGACCGTCCTGCATCACGAGCAGGTTGCCCGGCTTCACGTCGCGGTGCACGAGCCCCTGCTCGTGGGCGTAGGCCAGGCCACGGGCGGCCTGTGCGATCACCGAGGCCGCCGTCGCCTCGTCGAGCGGGCCATGCTTCTGCACGTATCGCTTCAGGTCCACACCAGGCACCAGTTCGGTGACGAGGTAATACACCATCGCGTCGTACCCGGCATCGAAGGCTCGCACGAGGTTCTCGTGGTCGAGCCGGCCGAGCATCCGCATCTCCCGACGAAATGCCGCCTCCGATTCGGGCGTCGACTTCGCCCGCGGCAGCACCTTCACGGCCACTTCTCGGCCCATCATGGCGTGCTCGGCGCGAAACACCTGCCCCATGCCACCCTTGCCAATCTCATCGAGCACGGTGTATTGGCCGAGCCGAAATCGCGTTCTGCCGGCAAGGAGTTCGCGGGCCTGGAACCGCGTGAGCACCCCGACGACCACGAGTTGCTCGGCCACTGCACGATCCCAGACCTCGGGATCGGCGGTCTGCGGGTTCATCGCAAGGCCGACCTCTCGCTCGGCGGCAACGAGCTGGGCCTCGGTAACCAGGCCGCTCGCCAATGCCGTGTCTCGGAACCTCGGTCGCTCGCGTTCGGGCTTGGGCATGGCGTCAGGAGTCTAACACCCTCGAACGGAGGGGCCCGCGGCTCCGGCGAACAGGCTCGGGAAGGCGGCCGACCAGACGGCCCTGCACGGTGAGTCGAACCGCATCGCGGCGGCGGTGGCGGGGTGATCGAAGGCAAGCCGCTGGGCATGCAGCGCGATGCCGCCGGAGCGGCACGGCAGCCGGCTCCCGTAGAGCCGGTCGCCCACGATCGGACAGCCTCGCGACGCCAGTTGCAGCCGTAACTGATGCCGCCGGCCGGTCGAAGGCTCAAGCTCGACGAGCGACACCTCCCCTGCCCTGACCACCACGCGAGCCCGCAGATGCGCCGCCCGAGGGGCTTCGTCGCCGCCGCGATCAGAGGCGGCCGCCGCCGGGTGAAGCTGCGACTTCGGCTCCCCCTCGCGCCGCGAAATGGCGTCGTGCCAGTCGACCCACGAGCCGAGCGGCGCCGGAAACCTGCCCGTCACGACGGCCAAGTAGGCCTTTTCCACCGAGCGATCGCGAAACTGTTCGGCGAGCCCCGCGGCCGCCGCCGGTGTTTTGGCAAACACCACCACGCCCGACACGGGAGCGTCGAGCCGACTGACGACGCCCACAAACGCCCCTTCGCCGAACCGGCTCTTGAGGACCGTGTAGAGGCTCTCCTCCCCGCGGGCGGCATTGGCGGAGGGCAGACCGGCGGGCTTGACCACCACCACAAGATGGTCATCCTCAAAGAGGATCGAGATGTCGCCGAAAGAACTGCGGATGGTCCTCATGAGCCAAGAGTCGCCCAGGAGCATCGTCCTTGCAAGCCGCTCGCCGAGACGGCTGCAACTCGCAACGGCCGAGGGCTGGCGGGTGCGGGTGATCGTGCCGCCGGAAGAGGCCGAGTCGGAGGCCGCCCCGCGGGGGCCAAACGAGTCGCTCGCCCAGTACGTGTGCCGCCTGGCCCTGGCGAAGGCCGCCGCGGTGGCTGGCGGTGGCCCCAGCACACAAATTCAGGGCACGATTCTGGCCTGTGACACGGTCGCCGAGGTCGATGGCCAGATCCTCGGAAAGCCTGCCGATCGGGCCGATGCCCGGCGAATGCTCCTCGATCTCTCGGGCCGCCGACACCGCGTGGTGTCGGGCGTTTGCCTGTGGCGACAGCCCGGTGGGGAACCGATTTTTGGTGACGCGGAAAGCCTGCTCGAGATGGGAGAACTGTCGGATGAGTTTCTCGACTGGTATCTCGACAGCGGCATGTGGGCCGGCAAGGCGGGAGCCTGCGGCTTTCAGGACGAACGGCTGCCGCTGCGGCTCGTGGCAGGCAGCCCGTCGAATGTGGTGGGCCTGCCGCTGGAGCTGGTCCGCGAGATGCTGGCGCGCGTGGATGAAGAAAAGCCGGGGGTAAGGAGTTGAGGCTGGAGAGGCACAGGTTGACAACCTGTGCTACGGGAGGACGGGGGACGGAGGAGAGGCACAGCGAGGGGCTGCCCGTGCCTCGGGAGCCGGCATCGAGTGAGCGCAGGGCCAGGATGCCCGCAGCGAACGTCCGGCGACGAGGCACGGGCAGCCCCGAGCCCCACCGCCAGCGCATAAAAAAACCGACCCCGCAGCGGTCCGACGGACGCGCCACGGGGTCGGCGTAGAAAATTCCGGCGATACCTACTCTCGCGCTTTTGGCACTACCATCGGCTCTGGAAGCTTAACTACCGTGTTCGGTATGGGAACGGGTGTGACCTTCCAGATATGGTCACCGGAAATATTGTCTCGCCGCCGCAGGGCGGCGACGAAATATGGTGTCGTGGTAATCGGCATCGCGAGCATTGCTCGCAAGCATTTGATACGAGTGGTCAAGCGTTCGTCCGTTAGTACCGGTTAGCTGAGTGCATTGCTGCACGTACACGTCCGGCCTATCAACCTGGTCGTCTTCCAGGGGACTTTCGGGTATAAACCCTA
>Ga0194055_10000516_pt1 | contig 31295 bp, 47 predicted proteins | sample SepL449m_MetaG_FD_155482 | JGI IMG/M metagenome (GOLD analysis project Ga0194055, IMG submission 155482) | Anoxic zone freshwater microbial communities from boreal shield lake in IISD Experimental Lakes Area, Ontario, Canada - Sep2016-L442-9m | ecosystem: Environmental > Aquatic > Freshwater >... | reverse complement strand
ACCAAACGCAGTGTCTCTATCTTCGATTTGGTTTAATTTTTCAATTATTTTTTCCATATACAGATAATGTATTGTATAACGAACTTTTTATGTTATTTACGCTCATAATAATATGAAAATTGATGTAAAATGCCGGAATTTCTATTTATGACATACATGACTACACAGTATATACCATGAGTATCTTATTAACCAACGAATGTCTCGTCAACGGGTGGGGCTATATCTGTAGCGAATATGAGGAAGACAGTCATCTTCCTATGGAAGCGCGCAGAATACTTGTGACATTTTGGCTCAAGGATACGCGACAAGACGCATTAAAAAGGATATTTCCATCCCGTGAAACCTTATACAACCAGATGCAGATTTTTGTTAAATCCCCCTTGGCGGATTATTCGGATAGGCATCGTTCCAAGGCCTTCATGGGAAGGGATTTTATTGAATACTACGAGCAAAACAATGTCACGAAAAGACGCATAGTACATTAAAAAATTGAAAATAAATAAATGTATTTCGATATAGTAACAAAAGCAACATGAAATTTATCCTACTCTCCTCCGCGTTTTGTGTACAGGCATTCATACCAAATAATCCTCTAAAAAAAATAGTTTTATCAAGAGCGCTAACCACCACCATTACTGAGACCATCGCTCTGAATGTGTTTGATGTATCCGCACTTGTTCATGAGATTGCGTGTGATTGTGAGAATCATCCGTTTTTACCCATTTATACCGCAGGATTTATCACCTTTGGTTATTTGTATTTTGTCAAGGGTGCCAATGATCGGTTAAAAAATGTGTATTTTTATTCAAATATGAGACAAAACATTCGGTTTATTTTCTTGGTATTGTTTTTAGTGTTAGGTAAGAATGTGGAGAATGCGATCTAGGTTGTGAAGGTTTTACATGATTATACCTTTTTACATTTTTTATTGTGGTAAAAATTGAACATAAATAATATATTACATTATACATAACATAATATGTCTACTAAATTACGATGTTGGCGTGACGATTATCGAATTGCGGAAGAATTTTGCGAAAAATATGGGCTAAGTTATCAAGAGTGTTTGGATCATCGTGAACCGTATTCAGTATTCTTTATCGACGTGGATGGCGACGAAATATGTTGTTGTGTATCTAAAAATACGGAGAAGTCTTATGAAAAAGGTTTCGTACAAGAAGAAGACATTGTTCTTTATATTCCATTGAACGAACGAGACCTTGTGAAGGATCTTTATCAGGAATTGTTCGAGTTTTGTACAAAAAATGATATTATCAAAGATATCTAGCTCTCCGTTTTTCTGCTACAATTATTATTTTATATTTTATTTGTTTGTTTTGTTTGTTTTGTTTGTTTTGTTTGTTTTTTTACGCAATCAAGGTAAGCGGTAATCCAGGTTGAATCACGCATTTTTTCGATTTCTTCACATTTGGATTTTATTGGCGATTTTTTTACATTTTTATCTATTGTCGCACACTCAATGAATACCCGCAAAATTTTATCACATCTATTATTATTATCCATTATTTACACATGATACATGGAATAAATTTATGTTGTTTATTATTTTTTGTTATTTTTTGTTATTTTTTATTATTTTCGTATCATTCGCGAAGACAAATACGGATTATATACCATTTATCGTGATGAACACAAACGATATTGATTATGTTTTTTCACTATAATGGTAATTTCTACGATTACATAGTTTCTTTTTGTCTACTACATACAAATTATAATTGATGTAATGTTCGTCTCCCCATATAAATGTGGATACATCCAAATAAATATAATTGTCCCGATTGTCTTGGCGTGTTAAAGTTACACAAACCATGAAATTCGGTTCATGGTTTGGTTCACTGAATATTTTTTTACGAGGTATTTGAGATAGAATACGATATCTCGGGTCATCCTTGGGAATTTGTACCATGTATTTACCATTGCGGTATTTGACTCCCACGTATTGGGCGATTTCACGCATAATGTCGTTAGGTAACTTGGCGAATTTTGTCGATAACATTGTTGATTATTTTACGTCTATTTGACAGCATTTTACAAATAATTCAATTTTTTATTATTTCTACATTTTTCACAGTTTTGACAAATAATTGGGTAATTGTACGGAACATAGGTAGATGCATCACGACGTTTTATTAAAATACTGAATTTAGTATCATTGATGTACTTTATTATGGCAGAAATATCTACTTCACCTTGTAAAATGATTTCTTGACGATGCCCTGTAATATCAGAAAATTTTGGACAATATTTCAAATTATCCCAATTATCCCAATTATCATCATTACCATCATTACCATCATTACCATCATTACCATCATTACCATCATATTTACAGGCATTCATATTACATTCGTTCCATAAATACCCTTTATTATAAAAAATTTTGAAACAAATATCGTCATTATCTTTGAATACCACTGGATTATACACGAAATTTTGTTCCTTTGGTTTTTTTTTATGTTTTACCAGTATAAAATTTTTATCGGAAGAAGACTTTTTGATTATTTTGATGTCAAAATCTTCCATATATTTTGCTTCTGCACCGGCATATCGTCCCTCTGTAGGAGGGTTTTTCAACTTTTCCACTATTTTTTCCAATTCTTGTAACATTTACACTATGTAACGTATTGTGTTTATAGTATTTTTGTAAATAATATAAACATTTACTGGTTAATAAGGTAATGAAAATATTCTACGACGGGTTAGACATTGAAAAATATGCGCAGTATCCTGTTGTGGAAGGGTTTACCACCAATTGTTCGCTGTTCTACGAAAGAGATATTACACGACAAGAGGCGCAAAATTATACGGAATTTTACAATAATAATAAGGAACTCCTTCTTTGGCGAAGTATTTCGCTTGAAATATGGGAGCACGGGGACCATGGTATTGAGCAGATTGACGCCATTCATGCTATCGACAAAAATATATTTATTACCATACCTATCATCAATATGAATGATGACATTAACGAGAGTCTACTGGCACATGCTGTTTCCAACAACATGCGCATCAATGTGACCGCCATCTATACCTATGCACAAATGAATATTACCTACCAGTGTCTCAAAAAAACGACGAATGATGCCATTGTTTCGGTGTTTGCTGGGGGCATTTCAGACTCGGGTATCGACCCTTCGCTCTTTATCTTACACGCAAAACGACTGTTCAAAGATATGCCGAATGTTCAGATTTTGTGGGCAGGATGTCGCGAATTATACACCATCAAACGTGCGGAAGAATTGGATTGTGATATTATTGCGGTTCCTGGAGATATACTTGATAAACTACAGTTGTTCAATACTGATTTGAACAAAATGTCGGTGGATTTGGTCAATGAAATGCGTAATGATGCGATTCGCTGCGGGATTTCTATATAATTACATATTGAAGGATGTTTCCGTAGCGACAGCGGAGAAATATCTCCTAACAACGAAGGACAAAGTCCGAAGTTGTTTACACAAAAAGTAATATAAACATAAAAGTAAAATACATGTATATAATGAAATCAGCACCAAGAACTATACCAGATCATTTCAAAAATGATTATACGATGGGAGGTATTCTACCAATTCATGATTGGTTTGTTGATGAAACCGTACAAACAAATGTGGTTTGGGATGATGATATGATGACACAATATCATGAAACATTTACTGAAAATAATATTATTACAAGCGAATACGGTGATGCTATTGATGGTTACAGAGCATCGCATATAATATTTCAAGCTTTACATAAAATAGAGAACATTGAAGATAAACATGTATGTATTGTTGGTTCTCAAAAACCTTGGATCGAATTTATCTGCTTGTTGAAAAAAGTAAAAAGCGTAACTACGGTTGAATACAATCCTCCGTTGTGCAATCATCCTGATTTACACATTATTTCCTATGATGATTTTGTTGCTTCGGATATGACTTATGATATTGTCATATCCTATTCGTCCATTGAGCATTCTGGATTAGGTAGATATGGTGATGAGCTTGATCCGATGGGAGACATAAAGGCAATCAATGAAATCCAAAAACACCTTTCAAGTGATGGTGTATTGTTATTAGGGGTACCAGTTGGAAGAGACGCTCTTTCATGGAACGCACACAGAATTTACGGTAAATTACGTCTTCCATTGTTATTGGCAAATTTTGTTGAAATCGAATGGTTAGGTACACCAAAATCGTTTCTCGATACATGTTATCCCGAAAATAATGGTCCAACTCCTCTTATTGTTCTAGAACACAAAAAGTAACATGATGATTTTTATGTAGGTATTCAGGATTCCTATTTTTCTTCCTCTTCCTCCTCATTCTCAAAATAAAAGTGGAATTCTTCCGGAACATTCGCCTTGTCCACACTCACACCTTCAAATGTCTTTTCATCTCCATTATTCCAATACCCACAAAAATCGTTTCCATACTCCATAAATTTGGCATCGATGACAAATCCTTGTTGTTGTAGAAGTTCATAAGCATGAAAGGGTGGAGTCCACGCAGTGAAAAACGATACTTTCAAAGAATCCTCCTGTTCCTCTTCGATATTCACGTCATACACGTCCCATTTTGTTCCCCAGTAAGAACAGGCGTTTTCATTGTCCGGGCAGGGTATGAACTCCGCAAAGAATGCGGGAGGATCACGACTCAAAGACTCTTTGAGACGTTTGATAATTTCCGGTTCCTCGTGATAACACTCGATGGTATTGTAGCAATCGTTGGGCATTGTATGGATTATTATAGTATATACACTATAATATTTTTTTATTACAATCAATTTTATGTTGTTCTATAAAAGAAAATACGGTGTAAAATTGAATAAATTATAACATAACATAACATATCATAACAGAATCCATAAACAGTCACCATGACCGACATCGATGATTCCAATTTCTATGTACCGGAAGAAGCCGCCTCCAGAGTTAGGCCGGAACCCATTCGATCATTTTATGATGTGAAATGCTGGCCTGTAACCAAGGAATGTATCAATGATTATTCCAAAATACACGAGATTAACCGTATACACAGTTACGATAATGACCTCAAACACAACGAAAAATTGCTTTTGGTAGAGTTTTCCACAAAGATTGGGAATTATACATCACCAATCCAAACTCATCCGGTGACGAAATCACCTTCTGAGTTAGTAGTTGGGTTCCGTAGGAATCCTGACCAAACTCAATATATCACTCACAAACTGCGTATTATTCAAACCGTAAAAGAGGGTACCCTCATTTGCGGAAATCCATTGTATCCGTATCTTAATCTGGATAGTATGGAGGATGCTCTTGGAATACGGTCACAACGCATAAATTATTACAATCATTTACGATCTAGTAATTTCAAATTGTGTATAATATTTGATTATTATAATCCGAGCAAATTTTCCACTTGCGCAAAATATACGGTTAGACTTTGTCATGACGACTTATTGAATGATATCAGAAGAAACAACCTACAAAAAAACAAAAACAAAAACAAAAAAGTACCCAGTCTTTTGCAATTGTGTGTTTCCGCCATAGCGACACGTGATCTTGAACAATATAATCACATGAATCGCACCATGAATTTAGCAATGTAATATATATAGAAATATAGCAAAATACAGTACAATCATAAATTCAAATTATTCTGTCGTGACGGCAAATTGAGCCGTGTAGGTCCGGGTTATGATATCAACAGAAGGGGAGAAATTGTGATAACGAATCGGAATCTGTATCATGAAAACATTAAGGGAGAAAACAAAGCGAAGCGGAGTTTTCGACCCACTTTACGCAACAAAGTGGAGGAAAGTGACAAGGTTATTGACAAAGAAAAACAGCCCGTCAAAATGACACAACAAATTCGTCAATTTTTATTGGGTCATTTTTGAAGACTTACAAATCCTCAAACATTGTATATTTTGAATATATAATGGGTAAAACAAAAAGGTTTAATAAAAAACGTGCGTATAAAAAACGACGGACAATCCGGAAACAGAAAAAATCAAGGAAATATCATGGTGGTATAACCATAATAGAAAATGAGTTATATGAAAAAATTAATATTGTACAAAATCTAAAAAGAAAAATACAAGAATTACAAACCGAATATGCTAAATCCAAAAAAAACATACTTATAGAGTACAGATTAAGAACAGAAATTACGAGCCTTTCAAAGCAATTAGAAAACCTAAAAAAAAAATTTTCAGATCCAAAAAAATTTTTTGAATCACTCATTACTGGAAATTTTGATGAAAACGAATACAAAGAAAAAGACATTATAAATGATTTAAGATTTATGATATTTTGGTACAAAGAATTAGATTTATTAGTTACTGCAAAAGAATTAATAAAAGATGTAATAGAAAAAAAACAAATTGATAATGTTAATTATTCAAAATATCTTGCTATTCAAGCAATGCTTAAAGAAATTGTTCCAGAAGAATCAAAAGATGATACAGAACTTGAACCGAAAAAAGTTCATGAAACAAACATAACTGAGTTATATACAAAAATACTATATGTAAAAACTATAGTAAGACAAATAGACCAAATAAACCTTTATTTATCCCAAGAAAAGAATGTTGCAAGAATTGATGAATTTAAACAAAAATTAAAAAAAGCAGAAAAAGAATTAGCAGCAGCAAAAGAAAAATTTTCTGATCCAGAAAATGCTGTTACATCACTCATTACTGAAAAATTTGATGAAAACGAATACAAAGAAGAAGACATTATAAATGATTTAAGATCTATGATAGGACAAAACCCAAAATTATTAGTTACTGCAAAAAAAATAATAAAAGATAATAATAATCCAAAGGATCCTAATTATTCAAAATATCTTGCTATTCAAGAAATGCTTAAAGAAATTGTTTCAGAAGAATCAAAATAAAGTCATTGTCATCAATAGGAGAACCGCATGACCGCATCTATCAGCATTTTTTTATTGTAAACAATATTGTCGCCCACCAAGAAACACGATTGTCGATGGGGCTTTTCTATCACTGTATTTTGTAGCATTTTACATACCAAAATGCTACCAACGAAAGGAACTGATTGCGGTTCTGATACATGTATGATGATGTGATGTTTTATGGGTATGTATTTTGATAGAGGAACATCTTCTAAAAAAATGGGAGTTATTTTGATATGTGGTCTCAACCTATCTCCTCTCATCGCAATGATAGCTTCGCTGCCATTGTGCTGAAACGACTCTTGAATACTTGATATTATGTTATAATTTTTGTCGAAATATTGGTCCCAGTAATTGACATGGTTTTCTTTGTATTTTTTGAATTCATGGATAATTTTTTCGTGATATTTTTCTGTTTTTGATTTATCTTTGAACATAGCAGTATTATCAATATACATAATTTATTTATGTATATTCAAACAAATGTTTTCATATTTTGTTGTCTCCGCGTAAGAACAATTCTTCTAATGTTTGATAATTTTAGAAAACAACTCCACAAGGGTGGAGACCCCTCAACATCCTGAAGGGATGTAAGGTGGGAGACACCTTTGGTGTCTCTTACCAAAGGTGTCTCTAACCGGTCTTCGACCTTCGTTATTAGTAATTTTTCCGACACCATTTCTTTTTCGTATATTGTCTTCGTATTTGTTTTCGTTTATGTGTATGTTTTTTACCACCTGATACTGTACATGTATTTTTAATGTGTGATTCATTTGTACATGATTTTTTTCTATGTTTTTGTAACTCAACTGTTTTTTTTACCTCAATTTTATCAATTTTTTTTAAATAATTTTGTAACTGTTTGTTTTTTATAATCACTTTATCTTTTTGTGAGCTTCTAGATTTTGGTCCCACTCTAGCTTCGCTACTTTTTGAGTTTGTAGATTTACTATGATTTTCTTCTTGTTTCTCACTATAAGTATCAAGAGACTTACATAATTTACATGTTTTACATTTGGTTTTACATGTAAATTTTACTTTGCCTGGCATATACCATTTATTGATAAAAAATCATTTCTACTTAGATTTCTTTGAATCAATACAACACTGTTTCTTCATTTTTTTTGATATTTTTCTTGATGTTCTCTTACTCCAACACTAGTGACCACGTTTCGGATTGATACAACAGGTTTCTTTCTTACCTTGTACTAAACGACATATTTTGTTTTTACGTGTTCTCCCTCCTACTACTGATTTTTTCTCTGAAATTTTATTACATCGGTTTGTTTTGGGGTTGAGAACCTTTCCCGCCGGACAAATTTTTAGTGTTTTGTCCTTGGGTATTTTTATTTTATTACATCGGTTTGTTTTGGGGTTGAGAACATTGCCTGGGGGGCATTTCTTAGGTGATTTTGATTTGGTCTTTTTTATAATCGGTTTTGGATCCATATTCGCCATTATTTTCATATTTGGTATTTTTGTATTAATATGTTTTGCGATTTCATTTATATTTTTTTCCAATTCTATTTCACTCTTTTCTTCCTTTTCCAATTCAGCTGGTGTTGATGACAAACAATCTTCATATATATGTATTGCTTCTTCAATAGTGACACGATCCGCCATATTAGGCGAAATCATAAAATTAAATAAATGTTGTAATTTCAAATATTTGGTTTCATGAATAAGATGTTTGGTATTTTCCAAAACATGTAGCAGGGATATTCCAAGACCAAATACATCATATGTTTCAAAACATCTGTTCAAAAATTGATCATATGTGGTTCTACCTATAGCATGCAAAAAAAAATTACTCCATTCGTTAATATAGTCATGTTTTTTATCGTATGTTTTTTTCATTGTATACTCATACAAATATGCCATTTGATCGTTATTTTTTTTAAACATTTTTAAACAATAATTCATTTTTTCTGTAGTGGTTAATTCAGAATAATGTAGAAATTCAGCCGCATTTAAAAATATACTTTCTGTGGGAAAATTCCAATGGTAATAAGCAAATCCATACGCATTTCGTCTTGCCTCAAATTTTGATCTGGTGATATTTTCCATCATTCCAAAATCAATGAAATTACAACGATTTGTGACAGTATTATAGACAATATTTTGGGGTTTCAAATCATGATGTATGATATTATTTCCTATAAATGATTCTACACCGAGAAACAATCGTTTCGCTTCCGTCCAAAATTGTGTCATGATACGTCGATTTGACGCATTATCCGGCTCTTTTTTCATTTTAATCACAAATTCTTCTAAATTATCACCACCGTCCTTCATAACAATTAATTCATAATTATCACTGGATTCTAATATTCTTTTACCTATTTTACAATTATTTAACGCTGGATCATTCATATCACTTTTTTCAAATTTACATGTGTCTGGCTTACCCAAGTAGTATTTTGAACTTGGATCTACTCGATCAATCAACACATATTCGCGCATTTCTTTGTTCGCGTTCTTGGTTGTCATCACTTTTGATATTTTGTTTTTATAATCGATTTTTTTTGATTTATTACATCGCAAACTTGGACGATGTACGCATCCGAAAGCACCTTCGGCTAAAAATTTAGGGTCTAGTGACATATATAATATGAAAATATTATGTATGTACTGTTCGGAATCACCATAGGAGATGGTGTAGCGAAATATTACCTGGAAAAAATAGAACGTACCCCTTTGGGGTATCCACCCTTGTGGAGTTGTTTGTAAAAAGAATGAATTCATATTCTGATGTCCCCGCGTAAGAACAATTCTTCCAACATCTCACGTGTTCCCGGCCATGTTGTCATAAATGAATTTAGGTTGTCACCATTACTCGATGCCTTCTCATAGGTTGTACTCACCATCGTATAAAAACGTACACCCATTTCTTGTTTGTCATCTTCGGAGATCTTTTCGTATTCGGCTTTGATTTCTTCGATTTGCGCCAAATTCATTTTTGTGTCGCATTTTTTGTCAATCAATACAGTCAAATTGTATGATTCATCGTCGTCGATAATAAAACAGTATACTCCATACACGTTACCATCATTGTACATACCCATAATTTATGTTATATATGGTCACATAAGCTTTAAATGATTTTTTTTCATACTAAAAACCTAATGTTCAAAGATATCATCCGGGGATGTTTGGTCGATGTTGGCTCCGTTTTCTTGTTCACTACAGCAACATTTACATGTATTGGCGTGTAATAGATGACTATAATCACCCTCATTGAAACCATCCTTTGGCCCGCCTGAATAATAGTCTTCCAAATTGTTGGCCGATGATCCGCGGGATTTTACGGATGTAAGGTAGCCGTGACCGTCACTGAATGTGATGGTGCTTTCAGCACCGAATTGGGGAGAAAAGGTGGTGCGCCGTGACTCCACTGCTCCAAACCGGTTGCTGCGCGTATAAATATAGGTGGTGCCTGATGGCAAATCCGTCATGTGATGAACAAACTGTGATTGAATAGGTCCCATAATATTATGTTATTATGGGATTATCATCTTATATGGTTTACATAAATAATATATTTGTAAGCAAAAAATTGAAACTAACATAAAGGTTGGTATTTTATATATATCACATCACAGTATCATGACTACAACTATTACGTTCAGCTTTATGAAACCTACACTATATAGTTACAAATTACAGGATGGTATCACATTTCATATCGAAAGGAGCAGTCATTCCATCGCGCGTTTGTATTTTACCGACGAACATGACTCGCCCGCAGAAAAACCAGCGCTTTTTCATGTGTATTCTTATGAATCGGATGGCGTCACTATGTCCTCTGTGATACAACGCCCTGTCAATAACCAACATTATTTTCTTTGTTGGACGGATAATTATTTGATAGAATACGACCAGAAGGAGATTTTGACGATTGATTCACAACGCACTTGGATTATGAATGCTAATTTGTAGATTTTCCGCACACCTTTGGTGTCGGAAAAATTACTAACAACGAAGGTCGAAGACCGGTTAGAGACACCTTTGGGGTCTCCACCCTTGTGGAGTTGTTTATCGTAATAGTCGCAGTGGTATTTCTCTCCGTTATGTATCGTTGTAATTATACTATGTTTCATCATCATCATTGTCTTCAGATTCTCCATTATCACTCATTTTTGTGGAACATTTGCGTTTGTGCGTGACGATTCCTTTTTTGGTACTACAAGAGAACTCGCATTTTTCACATACAAATAATTCTTGTTTGATATTCAGATGTTGTTCGAACAGGTTCTCCAATGGTTTTGCTTTGATAAGGTAGTTGATACTTTTGAATTCTTTACAATATGCCTTGTTTATTTTTTCAAAGTTATTTTTACAACTCATAATAGTTTGGTATGATTGATACAATTGATGTAGTTCATCGGTAGAAATCTCAATTTTGTTGGTGGACGGATTGGAATGATTTTTTATATGATGTAAAAGAAAACTCTCACATGTGAATAGTGTATTTTTTGTAAAGAATTCCACAATTTCTGGGTTGGTAATAGAAATAGTGTTCTCAGTTGCCATGATATATACCCTTGAACATTTCTATTTATATTGTTTTTCTAAATAGAGGTTGTAGTTTTTTCTAAGTGTAATATAATGTTCTCAAAATAGAAAATAATCATGTGTATAAATCATACAGAGAGAACCCGAGTATATAATATCATGGAGGATTCACAAGACATTATACTACATATTCCGTCTTATGTAAAATTACCTGTGGATATCCGAGATTTTTCCAAGGAGGAGAACACACTGCTATTAATGATTGGTATCAATGCGGTATTACTTGTAAAAAATGAGTACGTAAACAAAGACCAGGAGAAAGTGAACCAAGAAATTGAGAAAAAAATCCGCGATACTTATTCACGGATTGTTCTCGAAAAAGACCGGAAATACCAGGAATTGGAAGAACTGAATGTCACATTGAAAAAAACGTTTGAAGACGCTACCATGACGACCATGACAACTTATTGTGAAAAAATACAGGAAAAAATATACATTGAGAACGCGAAATTGGCGGATTACCAAGAGAAAATTCATGTATTGGAAAAGGAGAACATGAAAATGTCAGAACAGCTGCACCATCGCGAAAATGAATACAAGAATCGTCTGGAAATTGAGCGATTTAATATCATGAAACAAGTCGAAGGCGAAATGAAGGTTACTTTGGATGATTACAAGCGTAAAATCGACGAGATGAGGGAATTCAACAGTCAGTCTGAAATTCAGGCCATAAGAAAGGAGAACCAAAAAATACATGAATTGGGAGAACAATGTCGGGTTTTACAAGACGAATTGATGAAAACAAGGACGATTTATAATGATTTTGTGATGAAAATCGAGAACGAAAAACACGAAAAATTGTGTTGTACCGTGGAAAAGAACGAAACCATGCTGCAAGAATCCATGAAAATGATCGAAGAGTTGAAAAAACAGAAAAATACCAGCAATCTTTTGAAAGGAACCGACGGGGAGAACTATCTCTACAATTTATTTGTCGATATTTTCGGCGATTTTGAAGATTTTGACATCAAAAAAACCGCTTCGACGCCCCATTCTGCGGACATGTTGGTTACATTCAAACAATTTTCCATATTGGTGGATAGCAAGAACTATTCCAATGGTGTCGATAAGAAGGAAATCGTCAAATTGGAGAAGGATATCTCGAATAACAAACATATTAAAGTAGCGTGGCTGGTATCGTTAAATACGCCTATTAATGGGTTCTCGAAATACCCCGTTATGTTTGATATCAAAAATAATGTTTGTTATTGTTACATCAATTCTTTATGTAAGCATGAGAACCCGCGTCAATTTATGAGAACCATCTGGTATTCCTGTCATTTTTTGTTTGAGAAAATCCTGAATATGCCGTGTGGGGAGGAATTATTGGAAAAATACGTGAAGAATGAAGAGCGTATCCGGCTTTTGGTCGATAAAATGATGAAGAAATCGAAGGAACGTTATGCCACATTGAAACAGTTGACGGAGAACTTTGACGAAACCGACAAGGATTTGAGGGAAATTTTGAGTGGTGAAATCATGTCGGTACATGAAATACATATCATTACTTTGAAAGCTTGGTGGAATGAGAACATTGTTACTGTTGAAAATGGGTCCATGAAATCGAAAAAAATATTTGATGCGTTTATTCGTCACGAAAACAACAAAGATTGTGGCATTAATTTCGATTCGTTTAAACATATTGTCAAGGAAATTGTGAATGCGGCGGATATTGTGGCGGGTAAAACTGGGAAGAGTGATTATACGATTTTGGGGGTGGGGTTATCATAAAATGGTAGGTATTTTTGTTATTTTATTAATTATATTTGTATTATATATAGTATAAATGCCTACTATTAATCAAATTCAACCAGGTTTCCAAGTAGACCTTATAGAACCTTTTAACACTCTAAGACAATTTATTGTTGTGAAGGTGAACAAAAATAATAATACCATTGATGTTTATTCTGAACATACTGAACCTCATACTTATACTACAGTTAATGTATCAAATATTTTACAAGCCTTCGATAGAAGTGGTAAGCTGGTTAAGGGAGGACGCAAACGCACAAACAAACGCCGAAAGAGTAAACGTCATTCCATGCGTAAAAAAAGACATACAGGTCGCCGAAGGAAATAAATTTAGGCATAATTTTGAAACATAAGAATAATTATCATACTTTTATGTTTCGTATTTGGAGAACCTGACACAAATAGCATTTATTTGTGGTATTCAGCTGATAATTTACCATCAATCTCAACTCTTTCTAAACTGTCAACTTATTTTTTATTTCTTTTTACACTTCGTCGTTTATTTTTTCTTCGTCTTTTGGTACGTTTACCACCGGTCATTAACCTGGGGGTATTACCTTCGTTAAAATCATCTTGTGTTAGTTTATAAATACGCATTAATTTGGTATTAGCGTCTAAATGATCATCTAATATTTTTATTGATTTTCCATCACTGGAAATTACTGTGTATAGTCCTTAATTACCTTTTAAATAACGAAAGGTTACGCCTTTTTTTAGTTGACCCCAACTGGGATTAGATAATACTTTCGCATTGGACATCAGTTATATATATTAACAAAATATAAATATTTTTTACCATATCACTGTTATCATACAATAATTGAATAATCTCCACATCGTATTCTTATCTACCGTAATTATACTTCCCGGAAACCTTTCAGATAATTTGTCGGCAATGTCCAATGCGAAAGTGTCATCTTCTTTGTAGACATGTTTGGTATACGTTTTATACCCTATACCGTTTGCGTTAAGAATATTCATTGTAAACGTCGTCACTTGTTGTAGTAATTTGTGTTCTCGTATTCTTTTTATTTGATTTTCATTCTCTATGACCCCACGATTGTACAATTCTTGTAATTTTTCCTGGGTAAATATCAGTTCCGACATTTTCTATTATTGTGTAACAGAAAATATTTTTATGTTTATATGAATGAATATACTTTTCCGTTCAATACTTGTGAAAAACCCAACAAAGAAGGCATAGCACAACCCTATTCGGCATTATTTAATATAATCAATTGCCTGATTATTTTTTATTTTCTACTGAAAACAACACATATTTATACATTTTTACTCTTGTTCTCCATATTATGTTTTGAAGCATTTCACGTATTTTCTCATATGATTCATATTGAAGGAACCATACAAACAAATATAACACATATTCTCACTTATTTTGTAAATTTGGCATTTTTTTACTTGTTTTATTCACACACAAACGTTCTACCTAGTTATGCGTTTTGTTGTTTCTTATTCATATTGGTATGTTTTGATATTTATTCATTGTTCAATTTATCAATCGTATTTTATATATTAAGTCAAGCTATCATTATGATTTCATTATTAATGTATTATTTACCTTTATTACCAAAGTATATTCAAAAAAACATTTTTCAAATCGTCATATTGATTGTATTCATTATTTTGTTATTCTTGAATGAAAAATACAACTGTGAAAAAATGCTGGATTTTTATCCACAATTTCCTTGGCATATTTTGGTTGAAATACTTGGTATTCTTTTATTTTACATTATTTGTAGTAATTTTTATAAATTATAATCCTTCTAATTCACACTTGGTCTTCTTTACGCAATTGGGCAGTCTTCGCCAACTCTTTGATTACTTTCGGAAACGCTTTCATTCTATCCACTTCGGGACGTATGACACTCACCATAAGAGCCAAATATTGTTGTCCCAATTCGCTGTCCAAATCATGATAATCGGGTACATCTTCGTGTTCTCTCATCCATTCCGTCAAACGATAACAGGCTTGACGCGCGCTAATCTCCAAAACTTCGATGAGTTTTTCGTTGTTCTCATGTTTGGTCCATTCATCGGCTTCACGAATGTACATGCTGTCCCGTTTTATGTCGGTGAAATGGATGGGGCGGTTGTATACATTACATAATTTCAGGTTGTCTACAAGCAAGTTTGTGAGTCCTTTTTGGAAGCCTTTTTCGCCGGTATAATACAAGTGGTCATAATCCACATTCAATTGGTGTGCCCAGTCGGTGATATTGATGGCATCTTTGCATTTCTCGTTGAGAAACATATTGATGGTATAGTGATTGTTGTTGGTGTTGTTGTTATTGGAATTCGTATTATTTTGGGTGACAGAGGGTTGTATTTTTATTTCTTGAAGTATGGTTTTTACAACCGTAACCATTTGTTCCATCATCACTTTGTTGTTGTTATCCATCATTAGCTTGTTGTTGTCCAACATTTTTTCTACAATGGACTCCATGATGTCTTTTTTGGTGTTTTCCTCGCTGAGAACCGGTGTAACAACTAGCTGTGTTACAGGTGGTATTTCCGTGATTTCCATTATAATGTTCTCTGATTTTCCCTCGCATTTTTTAACATGTTCCCAACAACTCTTATATTTTTCATAAGTCTTCTCGCATTTTGTACATGTATATTGTTTGATGATTTCAAGAAAATCTTCTTCTTTATTCTCATTCCGAATATGCTGTTTGGACGTTCGATGTTTGTTGGCTTCCTTTTTATTCGGTGTGGAGAACTGACAATAATCACAACAAAATTTGGTTTCAATATTTTTGACGGTACATTCTGTATTTTCTGGGGGTGTTTGCCCTATTTTTCGTTGTTGTTCATTTGTTTTACGTAATTGTTCATATATTTTCCGTTTTTTTTCATGTTTTGCGGTTTTCAAATGTTGTACATAGTCATATTTTCTACACCATGTATGGTCACAAATTTCACATACAAATGCCTTCTTATTTTGTTCAGTGCCATTTTCAATCATTGTTTCTTCTAAACTACCTATATATTTTTCGTTTATATCCATTTAACAGAATAAAACGTACATTTTTCGTCAATTTAAGAACAGTTGCGTCCAAATTCTTCCACAGCATAACTGGAAATTACAAAATCTGTATTGTTACCATCATGCTCACAAATTATTTTTTACCAATTTCTAAAAAAGTAAAAAATGAAAGTCTGCCAGGATTTTGAAAAATGGACATTTACAAATGTCCGATTTTCAAAATCTCAAAATACTTTTCAAAAAAAATATTATTTTGATAGAATCCAAGAAATACAAAATAAAAACACTCAATTATTGAAGAAAATTGATTTATAAAAAGATAAAAATACAAAACGCATCAAACAAACACATCAATATGATTGTTATCGCTTATTTTAACTACGACTCGCAAAGTTCAAACATTGAAAAATGTGCGGATCATGATGCGGCATATCAATGGTTGTACAGTAAATTTGGAAATTTGCTGGAAGACGACACACCTACTACATTAAAAGAACTTATTATTCTATTGATGAATGAACACGGTGTCATGGTCGAAATGATGGAAATATAAAATTTTTCGACACCTTTGTTGTACGAAAAATTATCACAAATGAAAAAACATAGACATTATAGTATGTATATAGTTAGTAAATGTCTATGTTTTTTTCATCCTTGCCTCAGGATATAGTTCACCTTATTTTATCTTACAGTGGAGAAATAAAATTCAGAAACGGTAAATACATGGGCCAAATTTCAAAGTCGGACAAACGATACGAATTGTTGAGCCAAATACGACGTACTATTTTACATTATTCTACAATTAGTCATAGTCTAAGTCCTTATTGTATGTATGTAGATGAACGACTTACCATTAAATTTTGGATGTGGAATGGTACCAAGCGGCCCGAGTATCAGTATTGTTTTAGGGGCAGAATACCTTTTTCTTATATACCACATTGATGATTTTACAAATCTATTTTGGTCTATAATAAATAGGTGTTTTAGATACACAAACAATATAATAACATAATTATACTGTAATTCAATGTCAGAAGATTTTACATCCGCTACCGCTCCTATAAAATCATCAGCATTTGAACAAATTTGTGATCGTGACTACCTGAAAAGATTAGCAAGTAATAAAAATGAAACATTTCGTGAAACAATTCAACGATTTTTGACACGGTTTCCTGACCCTATTCACGAAATCGTACATGGAATTGATTATCAAATTATTTCGGGGTTTTTCAACATTTTTTACATATATCTTATTTACTACTGTCCATCTACCGAAAAATATTTGTTTTATGGTTGTCATCGTGATTCCACAGATATTTTGTACAAAGATAATTTTCCGGAAGAAATACCGACTTTTCTCACATTTGATGAGACTGTGGAATATATTTATCAATCATTGAAAGATGCTTATACATGAAACATATAGTTTTATGTAGTTTTGATTTATGATAAATATTTGTATTGTATAATTGGTTCTCCGTCTGAATCTAATCGTAAAATAACAATATTATTGGGGTTTACTTCTTTCCAACCTGAAGTAATAAATCCACCGTTACTAGTTATTATACTCATCAATTCTGCACACAACAATGAATATTTGTCTTCGCAGTCAATAGCCTTATTTCTCAGTTTTTGCTGTAAAAGGGTAAAAAAATCCTTAACGGATATTTTTTTTAATTCGGCTGGTTTAACAATCACTTCACAATTTTTCAAAACATTATTTAATACAACAAAATATTCATTTGGCCATTGGTTCATTTTCATAATTGCACGTATATCCTTGTTCATAAAAGTAAAAAATGATTTTTTGATAATTTTTTCATTATGAGCAACTTCTTTATCATACCACTCAGATTTATATCCAAGTCTATTATACCAGGTTTCACCGGTAGATAATATTGATAAACCAGCAAGAAAAAACGTACATACTCCACCTTCGGGCAATACAAATGTTTCTGTTCCAAGTCGCGAATCATCTTCCAAACCTATTTTTCTATATTTACATTTTTGCGCAAAATCTTCTATTGCTTTAATAACAGCAGTACCAGTAGCAGTTCCACATTTTCCAATAATATCAATATAAATATAATCCTTATCTTTTATTATTATGCTTCCGCAAATTGTTCCATCATGTTTGTTTTTTATTATGATATTGTTACCAGTATTTTTAAAAATAAAGTCATTTTGCGAACTATTATAATAATCACATTGTTGTTCTATTGTATCTAATTTTATAATGGATGCCGGTAATAATTTTACGGTTTCTTCAGGTATTTTAGAAAATATGACAGGATTTTTTTTAATACAAACACCTTGTTTATTTTTACGCATATTTTTTGGACACCGTTTTCGAATAGTTTTGTTTTTTACTAAATTAGTTTGAGATTGTTTTTGAGTTATTTTTTTGCTCATAGAAGAATCCTTCTGTGATAGCGAAGCCGCCTGAGTTGGTATTTGGGATCTAGATGAACCCTTACCATTCGACATCTTCAAAATCGAATCCATAATGGATGTTGGCGCTTTTTTCATGTCCTTAGCAACACATTCACCTTTTTTATTTTTTCGTGAGCCATTTGGACATCGTTTTAATTTGATATTTTCCATTTATATATATTTATATATATTTAGATATTAGTTATATTGTAATAAAACTAATATTCTTCCAACGACAATTTGTTATGGTCGAAGACCACGGAAAGTTGTGTGTATTGATCGTTACTGAATGTAATTATGTAGGTTCCTGGAAGAAGCATATGCGGATATCTAAGACCGCTTTGATGAAAAGTATATTCTTTACCCTTACTAGTATCTATAAATATAGGCGCATCTTTCGGCACCTCATAAACAGTTACCATCATATCTTTGTCAGCAGGTTCTTCCATTTCAAACCATAACCTATTTTCTTTACACAGGTGGTCCGCGGTTTCCGGATCGCAATTGCTTCGCAATAACGTTGCTCTTGAGACATCTAGTGGCACGTCTGAAGGCATGCCATTTAAGATGTTCAAGGGTGTAAAATTATTTTGTTTTATTTCAAACGACATTTTTACACCATTTCCTAGAGTAATCAACGATAGAATTTTCATGATTATATGATATACAATAATGAAAAATTATATGTAAATCAATTTTATGTATCATATTTGATGATTTTTTAGGAGCGGTAGCGGATAAAAAATCTTCTAACAACGAAGGTCGAAGACCGAAGTTGTTTGTAAGAAAACGCTTATTTTGGTGTATAGATATATCTACAAATAATATTGAAAATGTATTCATACTCTAGTGGCTGAGATTGTGATAAATGTAGATAAATTCTTATTGAGAAAAAATCGTTGACGCGTAAATAACCAGATGTGTGTTGTGTATATGGAATGTTACACATTTTACGTGGTATTTTTGTCACCCACCGCATTTCACGTGGTATTTTGAGCAACATGTCGTATCGTTCATCTGATTTGGAAATTTGTCCCATATATTTACCGTTTCTGTGTTTCAGAACCCCGGTATAAGACAAAATATGATGAACAGTGTCAATCGGCAAGGACGAAAAAGACATTACTAATAATTCATACAAAATAATATTTATGTAAATTCATATAAATATTTTTACATGTAACTATAAGAGCATAATGAACCGGTTACCATTAGAAATAGTACATCGTATTTTGGAATACGATGGTAGAATCAAATACCGAAATGGAAAATATATGAATCAAATCGCCCAAGACGATGATAGATACAAAATATTACTAACTATGCCCCAAATACAACCATGGAACCATCTTTTTTATATGACAATATATTCGTTTGATAAACAATGTTGCTTTGAAAAATATGAAACTTTGTGGTCCAGTGAAGAACCACGTATACATGTGTATACCACCAATGAAATAGGTCAATATATGTTCAAGAAACAAGATATTTGTTATAAATTTATTATCTTACGACCGCAACCAAAACCAACATTATTCTCATATATAACAAAATATTTGTATGATTTGTGCCGTAAATCTATATAGAAATATTTTTATGTACAATATGAGTTATAATGAACCAGTTACCTGTCGAACTAATACATCTTATTCTGGAATATGACGGGAGAATCAAATACCGACATGGAAAATATACGAATCAAATTTGTAAAGATGATTATCGGTATCATTTATTGCGTAAAATATCCGTATTTAAGAGGGATTATTTGTATTCAGAATTTTATATATACCGAATTCATTATAATAATTATGATAATGAACATCAGCATATGATGAATGTATATGTTTTTGAAAATACAATCTCATATTTCTACATAAATAAAAAATGTGAAAATAAATTACACTGCGATAATATCGATTTTTTCATTCGTTAGGCGTAAAATACTTGGAATTCGTAAAATGATATAAAAACTTTTTATGTATTATATGAGTTATAATGAACCTGTTACCATTAGAAATAGTACATCGAATTATGGAATATGATGGCAGAATAAAATACCGACACAACAACTAACTTCGAAGATGACCAAAGGTCATCGGAGAAGTTTGGTCATATTGTTAGCATAATCGAACATTGTTCGATTATGAAAAACAATCAGGCCAGAATAGAGGTTAAATATTCAAGAGTATATATTATTACAATGGATGATAATTTAACATGGTCAGTATATGGGAGAACTATTTATGACCATAAATGCAAAGATCTAAAAATATGTCCACATAAATATGATAATAATTGTTATTGTAGCAATTATTTATCAGTTTCTCCAACAATAATAGCAAAGTGTGGATTTTTTTGTGGTGAAAAACTATCAATAAACAAAAAATGTTATATAGGTTTTGGTGAAATATGTTCTATTTGTTTGGATCCTATAATATCAAAAACAACTGCTTGGTTAACTCCATGTGGACATCCATTTCATCGTAAATGTGTAATGAAAAATTATAATTACAGACAAATACGTAACTTGACATTAGAATATACGAATGCGATACCATGTCCCGTATGTAGATATGGACTAATCGAATGCTGTGTTGGATTAGAAAATCTAAATAAATATAATACTGAAAATGGATTAGACAAATTAGAGAACTTCTGGTTACGTATGAATGATTCACAATATTTATCGTGTTACAAATGTAAAAAAGGAATGGGAATGAATTTGTCTTGTGATATTTGTGAATGTTATAGGGAAACAGGATATACATAAAGTTTGTAGGAAAACGCTTAGAACTCACATTTTTCACACACAAATAATTATTATGAAATGGTCTAAAAAATATATAGAAAATATATTTTATGTTGTTTCAGATGGATAAAATAAATACTGTTCGAATGGCGAATGTCGATGGTTGTAAAACTATACAAGATGTTCATGCATTTGTTATCAAACATTTGAAAAATCGATGTAATCAACCTAGTGAAATTATTCAAGACGAAGAATGGACAATCGTTTCTGGTTTCCGTATAGATTTACATTGTCATAATGTTTATGTAAATAATTCTACAAACGAATATGCTGTACATGATAGTGCTGTTAATCTATACGAACACCACAATATCGGATTTCCGAACTTTGGACGTTATAACACTTATTCGGATATGTTGATAGGTTTTGTGAATAAATATGCAGAACTGTGGCAAATTGGTCAGGGGGCTGAAAGCCTCCAACTACTAACTTCGAAGGTGGCTTCGCTACCGGAGAAGTTTGATGACACAATTACTATTTTTTTACAACAAATGGAATCACATGAAAAAAGTATCTTAAATGGACAACGCTCATATGTATTAAATTCTGACTTATCTGAAATCCGTTGCAATTTCAAACATAAAAAATGTTTTACTCACCCGACATATACTGATGGTAGTGGTAATTATTATTGTTACCCGCACAGTATTATGATTCGTTCTGATAAATACAAATAAATTGGGATAGGGTGCTTCGCCTCAGCACCACCTATGGTGGTGCTCGGTTGGGTCCTATTGACCCATACACCCGGAAGAGTTTGGAATACATTGTCAATAATTTTTGTTTACATGATAACAATTTGTTAACGAATTATAAGCTTTTGTAATAGGTAAAAACATTCATATTTGAGTATTATTATAATTCAATTATTATCAGGTTCTCCAGAAGAAAAATTGAAAAGTAGAATGGAAATACAAATCAAATGTATTACACGCAACAAAATGATTGTTATCGCTTATTTCAATTATGATTCTCAATGTTCAGATATCGAAAAATTTGCGGATAATGATACCGCATATCAATGGTTGTATGATAGATGGGGATGGATTGTAAAAGACGAAACCCCGACCCCTACTACTTTACGTGAACTTATTATTTTGTTAATTAATGATTGTGATGTCATGGTTGAAATGATAGAAATTTAATGTAAAATCCCATAAATACAAATAAAAAATATAAACAATGTAGTATGTAAATAGGTAGTAATGTTTTTTTCATCCTTGCCTGAAGATATTGTTCATCATATTTTGTCTTATACAGGGGTACTAAAACTCAGAAATGGCAAATACATGGGACAAATTGCCCCCGATGATGACAGATACCGAATGTTACTAACCGTCCCAAAAATAGCAACATGTTATAATCATTACTTGTGTATGACAATAACGGGTAATGGTAACAAAATATATTGTGAAAAAAATGTATCACATTATTTATTGAAAGAACTAATAATGATAAATATATATAGCGATACTGGTAAGGTTAGTTATTGTTATAAGTATCAAGGTTTTCATTATTATTTTATTATTTACAAAACACCTTCACCACCAACATCACTCATACGATCCGTTACAGTATATTTGTATGATTTATACTGTAAAATCGTATATAAATAATTTGTTATATATGAGTAATAATGAACCTGTTACCATTAGAAATAGTACATCGTATTCTGGAATATGATGGAAGAATCAAATACCGACATGGAAAATATATGAATCAAATCGCCCAAGACGATGATAGATACAAAATGTTACAATCCATGCCACGTATATATGCATATAAAGACAGGGCTTTATGGCGGTTAATGGAAATACCATTACATAAAGGTATTCGTATAATAAAATACGAATCTTTGTATGTGGGTGAAGAACCATTATTTTCTACATCTAATTTTTTAGACTATCATTCATCTATTTTTATTCAACACGGAATTCGGTATGAATGGATTATCAGGATACCAAGAAAACCAATGATGATCCTCACAAGATCCACAAATAATTTTTTCCCGCTGGCGGCGCTCGTCTGCTGGCTGTCTCTGGTGGCTGCTGCTGCCTTCTTGCTGGCTGCCGGTCGTACTTCATTTTATTTTACACCCTTGAAGATTTGAAATGGGACAAACAACATAAATGTATTCGCATATACATACTTAGTGATGTCATTTTTATCTTTACCGATGGATATTGTAAATAAAATTTTAGACTACGATGGTAGTATAAAATACCGAAATGGGAAATATATAAATCAAATTTCAAAAACAGACAAACGATATGAAATGTTACTTAATATTCCGCGTAGATTTCATGACTGTCTGGAAAATCTGTATTATAAATTGGTTGTCAGTCCGAAGTTAGTAATAATTATATATTCATACCCAGAGATGGGCAGAATTATCTTTGATCAATATTGTTGCGGAAGGTATATTGGTCGGATCATTGAATAATCGTCCCATTTTACATATTCAAGGGTGTAAAAAGGGTTTACCATGTTGCTTGACGAACCATCACAGAAGAAAACACAATTAACCGCACACATATAAAATTATCGTTATATATGTGTAATAATTAACCGGTTACCACTAGAGATAATCAATCATATTCTGGAATATGATGGGCGAATCAAATACCGACATGGAAAAAACATAGACATTATGGTATGTATATAGGTGTAGATAGAACTATTAGTATAAAAAATGGTGTTACACACCTTTTTTTATTTTTTTCCGTATAATTACTGATATTTATTTACCTACATAAACACAAACTGTATACTATATCATCTACTATGACTATGACACCATTGAATCCTGTTTATGTTCGTAATAATACCATACAATATATCAAAACGATACACGCATTTGCCAGTCTGGGTATGTGCTATAATGTGACTTTCATTTTGTTACATATTTCGGCAGTTGCCCCATTGGCTCCCGTCTTTGGATTAGCCACAGGATGTGCGACTATCTATCTTTTTTCGAAAGGATACCAATAATATTTTATGTATCTTTTCGTTCGTGAAGTCTATATTTGTCGTGATATCGTTGAGCGGTAGCATCATAACCTTCTTCTCTTATCTTCACACTTTCAAGACCAAATAGCAATCCAGTATAAAACCCGGGCATGACAATAAGAACAGGAATCTCAATGTATCTTTTTTCATAACACAATTGCGGAAGACTCAGCCCGATGAGTAGTGGCGATGCCACTGGGTGATACATCATTTGCATTCGTTGTAATAATTTGAATATCGTCATCTTGTATTTGATGTTATGAATGAATTCGTGTAATACTATTTCAATTTTTAACCAAACTCATCCGGCGGCTTTGCCGCCTTCTGAGTTAGTAGTTGAGCCGCAAAGCGGCTCTTACCAAAATTACAGGACATGCCATCTTAGTTTTGGTGAAAAGAACATAAAGATATTTTCTTATTTTTTTGTAAGAATCTTGTCATATTTTTCTTTTAGGTCGGTGTAATAATGTTTGAATATATTTTGGCAGGGTTTACTGGCTCATTCTTTTCTTATTTTTGTGTATTTGTGATGAGTTGTGAACTGAACTCTTTTGCCAGAGGGACAATCTCTGGTAACGTGATAAGTGTAATTAACAGTAATAGTAACGATATTGAAAGAAAATTGGATCGAATAGTACAACAAATCAATCAGAATGAAAAAAAAATGGATCAAATACTACAGAAAAACTTCTGAAACAATTTAAAGTTGTCCCATTATAAATATTCAAGGGTGTAAAAATGGTACAAAAATAATATAAATTTTGCAGCAAATACACCATAAGTAATGTTATTTTCGTCTTTACCTACAGATATTATTCATCATATTTTGTCTTACAATGGCACATTGAAACTCAGAAATGGAAAATACATGAATCAAATCGCCCAAGACGATGATAGATACCAAATGTTACTAACCATGCCCCAAATAGTACCGTATCTATATTATACACAACACGGTTATCTGATGATATCAGATACTAGAAACAAAATATATTGTGAAAAAACAAACGCTTCCTATACAGCTTTGTTTCATTATGGCGAAAAAACACACCTTATTGTTACAAAGAGTAATGTAAAGATTGTTAAATATATCTTTATTAGCCAAGGTTTTCAGTATAATTTTATTATTTACAAACCACCTCCACCATCATTATTCTCATATATAACAGAATATTTGTATGATTTTTATCGTTTTTTCATATAGAAATAAGCTCATATATGAGTAATAATGAACCAATTACCATTAGATATAATACATCATATTTTGGAATATAATGGCCGAATCAAATACCGAAATGGAAAATACATGAATCAAATCGCCCAAGACGACGATAGATACAAAATGTTACAAACCATACCCAAAATAAAACCATTTTACAACAACAATAATAATTTCTGGACCATTTTGATATCAATTAATAATAATAATATTAATAAATCAATTTGTATATTTAAAAGTTTGTCATATTATTTGGATGACAAACCGTGTATTCATGATATCGTTTATAATGAATATATGAGATATATTAGTTTTATGAGACAAGGTATTTGTTATTCGTGGACTATAATCAAATGATGTCTCCGCTCCCGATATCCCTACCAAAAATCATATATATAATTATCGTTATATATATTGTATTTTATGTACATTCATTCGTTTCGTTATCTTTCGAATCGATAAAACCAACAATGAATCTCTCAGCATTTTTTTTCTCACAGGTTCTCAAATGTATCACAAGTGATTTGGCGTTTTTGGATTTGAATTCACAAATATGACACACATATTTTAGATAATAATAATGAAAATTATAAAAACTACTTGTATATAAATGACAAAATATACAAAAAAGAACTTTAAATATTCGTTAAGAAATACCATTAAATATCGTGGTCCGGGTGCGAAGCGCCCAACTACTAACTTCGTAGGTGACCGTAGGTCACCGGTCGGACATGCGTACAAAGCTCGTAACCTTGAGAAGAAGTTTGGTGGTAATATCACGACATTCTTAGAAATGTATAACAACAATCAACTCAGTGCAGATTATCAGCTGATTATCCCCGAAGGAACGACGGAATATTATGAGGATTTAGGAGGTGTTTATATGAATACGAAGAAAGAAAAAACACCATCTATACAACAATTTCCTATATTACGGATAAACCGCCATAAAGTTGGAAAACTCTGTAATAATTCATCAGATGTTGTGACAAAATTTAGTGTAGAACACCACGACAGCGAAAGAACAAAAATCGATTATTTAGTAATTACTGATTACCATATAACCAGTAATGAAGTAATAACCAAACATTTTTATAAAGCGTCAGATGTCATTGTGGATGAAAATAATAAAATTTTGGACTGTAACATTAAAGAATATGTAAAAAACTATTTATTAGGTAATGTTTTGCTTTTACCTACATTTTTACGTGATAAACACATCGGAGAATGGGACGTGAGTAATGTTACTGATATGCATGAACTATTTGACACTTTTACAGAGTTTAACGAAGATATAAGCGCTTGGAATGTCAGTAAAGTTACCAATATGAGTTTTATGTTTACTGGATGTGAAGAATTTAATCAGCCATTGAACAGATGGAATGTCAGTAAAGTTACTAATATGGAAGGAATGTTTAATGATTGTATAAAATTTAATAAACAATTAGGCGAATGGAATGTTAGTCAAGTTACCAATATGAAAGCAATGTTTAGTGGATGTGAAATTTTTAATAAGCCATTGGGCGATTGGGATGTCAGTCAAGTTACCAATATGGAATCCATGTTTTTTGAGTGTTTGATGTTTAATCAAGCGTTGGTCACTTGGAATGTCAGTAACGTTACCAATATGAGTTATATGTTTTTCAAATGTGAAAAATTTAATAAGCCATTGGGCGATTGGGATGTCAGTCAAGTTACCAATATGGAATCCATGTTTAGTGGATGTGAAAAATTTAATCAGCCATTGGGCAATTGGGATGTCAGTCAAGTTACCATTATGAGTTACATGTTTTATCAGTGTACCGCATTTAATCAGCCATTGAACGGATGGGTAATCAATCAAAATACTGGTGTGGTTGCCATGTTTGATGATTGTGGTATATCACGCATTAACAAACCGAATATAGCAGTGCCACCACCACCACCACAGGATGTAGATCCGATGCAAATTCATAACGAATCCCGTAAAATCAATACTAACAAACTTAACATGCTTTTATCCGAATTTATGAAATTTATGGTAGAAATTCCTATAGTTAATAATGATTATCCTACTTTTTTTAAAGATGCATTCACTTCCATGATTGATGAAGCCGATCCATCAGACAAACCTGAATTACGTGCAAAATTGGAACGTATTATGAATGAACTATTAAATGGGTTGAACTACGCAGTTCTTAACAAGGAGTTTTTGGCAACCGCCATTAAAATGGTGAATTACGTAAATCAGCAAGACAAACCACTCAAAATCGTATATGTAACCACGTTTGTTGAGGATTGTGTTACCGCGTATAACGGTCCTGATGGAATGACATGTGTTATGGGGGCATTGGAACGTATATTTTTTTCGTTTGTTACTGCTGCATCCGTAGTGGACATCAACCATCCCGAATGGAAACAAATTGTAAATTGTATTGTGGTAAATATCAAAGATATGATAATTGAAGATATCAAGGAATGGTATCAATTACATAAAACAGGTTTATCAAATGAGTTTGTGAAAGAAACCGATGATAAAGAAATCAATGATAATATAAGACGAGACGACCTACGAAAATTTTTAAAATCAAAATATCCAGAAGAAGGCAAATTAATTGATGAACAAATAAAAGACGTCGCAGATAATATTGGATACGATGATGGCGATTTTACGTTTGGTGGACGAAAATGGCGTCCGATAACACGAAAACAGTTACGCAATACCCGACGAAAACAGTTACGCAATACCCGACGAAAACAGTTACGCAATACCCGACGAAAACAGTTACGCAATACCCGACAACGAGCCGAAGAAAATAAAATTTAGGCATAATTTTGAAACATAAGAATAATTATCATACTTTTATGTTTCGTATTTGGAGAACCTGACACAAATAGCATTTATTTGTGGTATTCAGCTTATAATTTACCATCAATCTCAACTCTTTCTAAACTGTCAACTTATTTTTTATTTCTTTTTACACTTCGACGTTTATTTTTTCTTCGTCTTTTGGTACGTTTACCACCGCCCTTTAACCTTTTGGTATTTCCGATATAGGTGGGGGATCTACCTTCGTTAAAATCATCTTGTGTTAGTTTATAAATACGCTTTACTTTGGTATCATCGTCTAAAGAAGAATATACATTTATTAAATCGTTTTCCTTGGTAAATACTGTATATTGTCTATCTCTATAAAAAAAGCTTACGTCTTCTTTTAGTTGATCCCAATTGTGTTTCCATAAAAAGGTCATCAGTTATATATATAAACTAAATATATAATCTTTTGTAATAAAAGGTAAAAATAAAAAGTAGAACAGAAATACAAATCAAAAATAAATTATAACAAAAAATATTTGCTCCGCTGAAACCGACACCTCGAAGGGGTGTCGGCTTGGTAATGAGTAAAGTGTCTTTTACACTAATTTTAATGTATCGTCGTCACAAATCGCTGTTTGTAACACGTTTTCCACGATTTTTTTCTTCACTGCGGGTTCGTTTTTCTTCTTGTGCTCAATCTTGCGACCGATGCGTTTCTGTTCTATGGTGGACCTTTTTGAGTACTGTTTTGTAATTTTCTTGTCAATCCCTTCGCATAAGATATCGATGGTGCCTTCAATGATGGGCATATTATCTTTTTTTTCGTATTTCCACGTGTTCTCGTCTCTCACATAACTCAGTTTTTCGTCAGGTACATGATACAGTGACCTTTCGAGTGGATTTGTTACATTCAACGCTTGGGTTGCTAAGGCAGTTGCGCCTTCCACATAATTACTGTGCTCGATCTGCTTGAGTTCTGCAAGACCTATTGTTTGAGTATACGCCGCTATTACATCTTTGATGTTCGCTGCGTTTGAACACTTCTCGTTCAACATGATGATGACGTTGTTGATTAAATTATGACTGTTATTATTGTTACTTGCGTTGTTATTACTAGCGTTGTTGTGAGAATTTGTAATGTTATCATTATTCTTCCCGTCTTTCATCATACGATTGATCAATTCAGTCAAATTTTGTACTTGTTCTTGTAATTTGTCCACCTTGTTTACCAATACAGGGTCTTCGGGTACAACTACAACACATGTCTTACTATGTTTCCATAATCCCGAATGATTAACATACCGTTTATTACATTGTTTACACGCGTATTGTTTTTGTTCAGGGATAGTAGCATTTTTATTATGTTTTAATGACTGAATATGCTTATCATAATTTTGTTTTTTACATGTTGTAAAATGACAACACTCACATAAATAAGTTATTTTACCGCGTGTTTTGGATACAGCTTCATTTTCTGCCGTAGAAATCATATTATATTATATACAATATAATATATTTTTAATTTGATTAAAAGGAAGTAATACTTCCAATTAATCAAGATATACTTCCAAATAATAAAAATGTATAAAAAGGTAAAAACATAGAAAAAACAAAAGTCTACCAAAAATTTTCCACCAAAAAAAGTGTTTTTCATAAAAATAGTTTGGGAGGTTTGTTTTTTCTGAAAAAGTTAGTTTTTTACTAAAGTATTAATTGGAAGTATATCTTGATTAATTGGAAGTATTTGGAATGTTTTAGCAATTAACATCTATATTTGAGTGTTTTTATGAAACAATTCATGTTAGGTTCTCCATTACAAAAAATAAAAAGTAGAACAGAAATACAAATCAAAAATAAATTGTCAGAAACATAAGAATAGAATACTGTTATGTTTCATATTTTGAGAACCTGAGATAAATAGGAATTATATATTGTAGGTTATCACAAAAAGTATTTGCTCCGCTGAAACCGGTACATCTTTGATGTACCGGCTTGTTATGAGTAAAGTATCTTTGTAAAACTGATTGCTGCCGGGTGGGAGGTGGGTAGTTAGTTACTATTATGGTAAGGTTGATGGAGCGAAGACAGTGGGTGGCGAGCGAAGCGAGCATATAAGGAGGTTCTCAAAAAGTGTATTTTGTAATTAGAAAATTGTATTATTTTGTGGTTAAATTCTAAATAGAGATTCTAATATTTTCTGAATAGAGATATTGATATTTTAACTAGGAAAACTAATATTAATATAATTATAATAATATTTTTGTACAATTATATATTCTGTAATTACAGTTTCTAAATTAAAAAAACTATTTTTTAACAGAGATACTACTTCTTTTTATTTTAATATATTTTATATGGCAATATGATGTCATTATTATTATCATATAAATAAATACTCTAATTGAATTAGAACTTCTAATTACAGATTATATTTTGTAAATATAATTTATTTCTAATTAGAGAAATTAAATTGAAAAATAGTAAAATTACAAACTTTATAAATTGTAAATACAAATTATATTTTTCTAATTACAAAAATTAATTTTCTCCATTTATCTAATAACCAGAATTTATTATTTTTTCTAATTAGAAATATCCTAAAAATATGCTAAGCAAAAATATTAACATAATTCAAAAACTCCTTACCAGTTATGATGTGACAATAATTAATTTGTTACTCATTTTTTGACACCATAATTTATGCTGCGAAAAACTTAAAAAATAACTCAATTCTCCTTACCAGTTATGCTAACAGAATTATCAAATTGCTACTCATTTTTAAC
>Ga0194055_10000515_pt1 | contig 31296 bp, 25 predicted proteins | sample SepL449m_MetaG_FD_155482 | JGI IMG/M metagenome (GOLD analysis project Ga0194055, IMG submission 155482) | Anoxic zone freshwater microbial communities from boreal shield lake in IISD Experimental Lakes Area, Ontario, Canada - Sep2016-L442-9m | ecosystem: Environmental > Aquatic > Freshwater >... | reverse complement strand
CGTCCGCCCCCGGATCCCGGGGCAGATCACCTCCATGGTGACGTTCGCCAGGTCCGCCAGGTCCGCCAGGTCCGCCAGGTCCGCCCTCGGCCCCACTTGCCTCGACTCCACTTGCCTCGACTCCACTTGCCTCGACTCCACGTTCCTGTGCTGCATCGCGCAACCGGCGTAGCCGCTCGGATACCACCGCCTCATGCCCACGATCGCTGGGCTCGTAGTAGACGTGGTCGGCAATGACGGCTGGGCGGTACTGCTGAGCAACGAAGCCATCAGGGTGGTCGTGGGGGTAGTCGTAGCCCTGCCCGTGTCCGATCGTGGCCGCACTCCGGTAATGGGCATCACGCAGGTGAGTGGGAACATCCCCCCGGGGGGCCTCGCGCACATCGCGCTGCGCTCGACCCAGGGCAATGGTCACCCGGTTCGACTTCGGGGCGCAGGCCAGATGCACCACAGCCTGGGCCAGGTTCAACTGCGCTTCGGGCAGGCCCACGAATTCGACAGCCCGAGCAGCGGCGTCGGCCACCACCAGCGCCATGGGGTCGGCCTCGCCCACATCCTCGCTGGCCAAGATGACCAGACGTCGGGCGATAAACCGGGCATCCTCACCGGATTCGAGCATCCGGGCCAGCCAGTAGAGCCCAGCATCGGGATCAGAACCTCGGATCGACTTGATGAATGCGCTCACCTGGTCGTAGTGGTCGTCCTCGCCGTAGTGCTGGAGGCGTGAGTTCCTGGCTCGTTCCACATCCTCCAGCACGATGGGACGATCGCCAGCCAGCGCTAGGGCCACCTCCAGGGTGGTCAGCACAGCCCGGGCATCACCGTCGGCCAGGCCCACTAGTGCGGCCACGGCATCGGCATCGGCACTCGATCCTTCCGCACTCAGACCCCGGGCTACCACCCCGGCCAGGTCCTCGTCCGAGAGCGGCTCCAGGCGCCACAGGGTTGACCGAGAGAGCAGCGGCGCGTTGACCTGGAAGAACGGGTTCTCGGTGGTGGCGCCAATGAGCACCAGCAGCCCCTCCTCTACCGAAGGGAGCAGGGCGTCCTGCTGGGACCGGTTGAATCGGTGGACCTCGTCCAGGAAGAGGATGGTTCCTCTCCCCTGCTCGCCCAGCAGTCGGCGGGCCTCCTCGACGACCTCCCGAACGTCCTTGACTCCCGCGGTTACTGCCGACAGCGGCACGAAGCGCTTAGCCGTGGCCGTGGCCACTACTGAGGCGAGGGTCGTCTTGCCCGTTCCCGGCGGGCCCCACAGGATGGCCGAGGTCAGCCGGTCTGACTCGATCAGAGCCCGCAGCGGTGCACCGGGTCCGACCAGGTGGCGCTGCCCGATGATCTCGTCCAGAGTGCGCGGCCGCATACGTGCGGCCAGCGGGGCCCTCGACGAAAGACGCTCGGCCGCCGCACCAGAAAACAGGTCGTCGCCGGCCATCGGTCGCCTCAGCTCAGCTTTGGGAGCAACTGCAGACCAAGGTCGCGGAGTGCAGCGGGGCTGAGAGGTTTCGGAGCGTCGGTCATCGGATCCCAGCCCGACTGTGTCTTCGGAAAGGCGATCACCTCCCGAATGTTGTCCTCGCCGGCGAAGATGGCGACCAGGCGATCGAGTCCGACGGCAAATCCGGCATGGGGAGGAGCCCCGAAGCGGAACGCACCGAGGAGGAACCCGAACCTCGATGCGGCCTCCTCGTCGGTGATCCCGAGCACGGAGAAGATCCGGCTCTGGATGTCCGCCCGGTGGACACGGACGCTGCCCGAGCCGAGCTCCCAGCCGTTGAGGACCAGGTCGTAGGCCTGGCTGCGCACACTGGCAGGGTCTGACTCCAAACGGTCGATGTCCTCCTCATGGGGCATGGTGAAGGGGTGGTGGGCCGCGATGGGGTTGCCCTGGTCGTCGACCCCGTCGAACATGGGGAAGTCGACCACCCACAGGTAACAGTACGGCCCCTCGGAAACCGGGCGGCCTCCTAGGTCGAGGCGGAGCGCCCCCAGTACGTGGCACGTCAGACGGTACTCATCGGCCACCACCAAAATCAGGTCTCCGACGCGGGCACCGGTGGCCGTCACCAGCCCGGCCTGTTCCTCATCGGAGAGGAACTTGGCCACCGGCGAATCCACACTGGTGGCGCCACCTTCACCTTCGGCGACCCGGAACCAGGCCAGTCCCTTGGCCCCGAGTGCCTTGGCTCTATCGGTCAGGGCATCCAAGCGCGATCGGGTGGCGGTTGCGCCGCCTTCCAGCACGATCGCTTTCACGCACGGGGCATCGAAGGCCCGGAATCCCGTTCCGGCGAAGACTGCCGTCAGATCGATCAGCTCCATGGCGAACCGGATATCCGGCTTGTCGGTCCCATAGCGGTCCATGGCTTCGGCCCACGTCATCCGCGGGATGGGTCCGGGCCGGTCCCCCGTGGCCGCCTCGGCGGCGTCCAGGACGGCTTCGGACACGAAGGCGAGGATGTCCTCTTGGCTCACGAAGGAGGCCTCCACGTCGAGCTGGGAGAACTCGAACTGGCGGTCGGCCCGCAGGTCTTCGTCACGTAGGCAGCGCGCCACCTGGTAGTAGCGGTCGACTCCGGCCACCATGAGGAGCTGCTTGGCCAGCTGCGGGCTCTGCGGCAGTACGTAGCACGAGCCGTGGTGCAGTCGGCTGGGGACGGCGAACTCCCGTGCCCCCTCGGGGGTGGGCGCCCACAGCAGCGGTGTCTCCACCTCGACGAACCCCTGTCGGTCCATAGCTGCCCGCATCGACGAGTTGACGGCGGCACGAAGGCGGAGGTTGGCCTGCATCTTGGGACGGCGCAGATCGACGAACCGGTGCTTGAGCCGGATCACCTCGTCGACCTCCACCCGGTCATCCACGGCGAACGGTGGGGGCTCAGCGGCGTTCAGCAGGGTTACGGTGCAGTCGCCGATCTCCACCTCACCGGTAGGAAGTTCGGCATTTCCGGTGCCCTCAGGCCGAAAGCGGACCAGGCCTTCCACGGCCACCACGTACTCGCTGCGGACGTCGACGGTTCCAGGGACGACGCACTGGACGATACCGGTGTGGTCACGGAGGTCGATGAAGGCCAGATGCTCGCCGTGCTCTCGGCGTTTGGCCACCCAGCCGCAAACTGTCACTCGGCTGCCGACATCAGAGGCCCGCAATGCCCCGCACAGGTGGCTGCGCATCGAAGTAGCCCCGTTGGTCGGCGTGGGCTCAGAGGAGACGGTCACTGCTGGTCCTTTCGTGGTGACCCGTTTGCGGGTCTAGGTGATGGTGACCCGCTCACGGGGTCGGGGCTTCGCCAGGAATGTCCGCCATGGCGGACTGGATGGTCCCGACCACTTCGGCCACCGGCACGGTTTTCTGGTCGCCGACACCTCGCAGGGGCCGAAGCGACACCGTACCCGAGGCAGCCTCGTCGGGACCCACGATGAGCACCCAACGCGCACCCGATCGATCAGCCAGCTTGAACTGGGCCTTCATGGACCGGTCGTCGAACGCCCGGTCCGCCGACAGACCCGCGGACCGCAGTGTTGCCGTCAGGTCACGGGCCGAGGTGCCTCCGGTGGTGTCGACCACGAACGCGTCGAGCACGGGTGGGTCAACTCCGAACACGCCCTCGGCATCACAGGCCAACAAGATCCGTTCGATTCCCATGCCGAAACCGATCCCCGGGGTGGGTGGTCCGCCCAGCATCTCCACCAGTCCGTCATATCGGCCTCCACCGCCGATGCCGTTCTGAGCCGACTCCAGGGCATCCGAGCCGAACTCGAACGTGGTGCGGGTGTAGTAGTCGAAACCTCGGACCAACCGGTGGTCGAGAACGTAGAGCACATCCTGGGCATCCAACCCGGCCCGAACCCGAGCGAAGTGGGCCGAGCAGTCCTCGCATAGGTGATCAGCAAAGCCCGGCGCACCGTCGGTGGCCTGGCGACAGGCGTCGCGCTTACAGTCCAGAGCCCGCAACGGATTCGCCTCGAGCCGATCCCGGTGTTCGTCGCACAGTTCACTCCGGCGCCCAGCCAGATAGCCAATGAGCTGCTTCAGGTAGGCCGGGCGACACGTGTCGTCACCCATCGAGTTGATCCGCAGGGTGAACTGCGAGAGCCCGAGCGACCGGAAATACCCGTCGGCCAGAGCCACCACTTCCACGTCGAGGTCGGGGTCGGACGGGCCGAGTGCTTCCACCCCGAGCTGATGATGTTGGCGGTACCGACCAGCCTGGGGACGCTCGTAGCGGAATGCCGGGGTGGCGTACCAGGCCTTCCACGGAAGCGGCGGCCGGTGCTGCACAAACGCCCGCACCATAGGGGCCGTCCCCTCGGGCCGCAGGGCCAAGGTGCGGCCGCCACGGTCCTCGAACTCGTACATCTCCTTGCCGACCACGTCGCTGCCCTCGCCGATTCCGCGGCGGAACACTTTGACATCCTCGAAGATCGGCGTGTGGGTCATGCCATAGCCAGCCCGCTCTACCTGATCGGCGAAACGGGCCAACAGCGCCTCCCACCGGGTCGATTCCGGCCACAACACATCGTGGGTACCGCTAGGAGCGCGAGCGGCAAGCGACTTGTCGGACACGGTGTACTCAGTCCTTTTTTCCGGGGAGGATCCGGTAGACGTCGTAGACGGCGTCCAGATGGCGGATCAGATTGATGACCGACTCCAGATGTGCCGGGTCAGCCAGTTCGACGTCGAACCGCATCCGGCTGATCCGATCGGCGTCGGTCTGGGTATTGGCGCTGACGATGTTGAGGTGGTGCTCGGACACCACCTTGGTGATGTCGGCCAGCAGCCGGGAACGATCGATGGCCACCACTTCGATGGTGGCGATAAACACACCCGAGGCCCGATGGTCCCACTCCACCTCGATGAGCCGTTCCCGTGACCGGCTGGCCAGCGACGCAGCATTGGCGCAGTCCGCTCGGTGGACCGATACGCCACGTCCACGGGTGACGAAGCCGATGATCTCGTCGCCAGGAACCGGCGTACAGCACCGCGAGAGCCGGACCATCATGTCGTCGAGGCCTTCGACGTAGACACCGACCGATGACCCCCGACCTGGGCGCGAGGTGATGTGCTGTTGTCGCGCCGTGACGGGCAGCTGCTCTTCGTAGTTTCCACCCCGGAGCTCGCGCAGTAGCCGCTGGGTGACGGCCCGGGCCGAAATATGGTGATCACCGATGGCGGCATGGAGGGCGTCAACGTCCGCGTAGTTCATCGTCTCGGCCAACGCCACCAACGTGCGCTCGGAAGCCAGTTTCTGCACCGGGAGCCCTTCGCGTCGGAGCTCCTTGATCAGTTCGTCACGGCCCAACTCGATGTCGTCTTCGCGTCGCTCGCGAGAGAACCACTGACGGATCTTGCTCCGGGCTCTTGACGATGCCACCGTCTGCAGCCAGTCACGAGAAGGACCGGCTGTTTCCGTCTTCGAGGTGAAGACCTCGACGGTGTCGGCCGAACTGAGGCGGGTGTCGAGCGGCACGAGGCGCCCGTTGACCTTGGCGCCGATGCACTTGTGGCCGACTTCGGTGTGGATGCTGTAGGCGAAGTCGACTGGGGTGGAGTTGGAGGGAAGGGCGATGACCTTGCCCTTCGGGGTGAATATGTAGACCTCGTCTTCTTCTAGGTCGAGTTTCAGGGCCTCCAGGAACTCGATCGGATCGGTCGTCTCATTCTGGAAATCGACGATGCGCTGCATCCACTCGACTTCCGCGGTGGTCGACGACGTCTCCTTGGCCAGCGCTACACGCTCCGCACGCCGGTCTCTCTCGACCATCTCGGACCGCTGCGCTGAAGTCATCGCCGGGCCCTTCTTGAACGTTCCTCCGTCCTCCCCGTCGACCTTCGCCCGTCGGGCCAGCCTGCCCCGCAGGCCACCACCAGCCTCCTTGGCCGAACGGTTCCCCCCCGACTGCTGCTCGGAACGGCCCGGATTCTCCTTGTAGACCCAGTGGGCGGCGATCCCGTACTCGGCTCGTCGGTGCATCTCATGGGTACGCACCTGTACTTCGATGGGCTTGCCATCGAGACCGATCACCGTGGTGTGGAGCGACTGGTAGAGGTTGAACTTGGGGGAGTTGATGTAGTCCTTGAATCGACCCTGCACCGGCGGCCAGATGGCATGGATCGACCCGAGGGCGGCCCAGCAGTCCTTTTCCGACTCGACGATCACTCGGATCCCCACGAGGTCGTAGAGCTCATCGAACTCGATACCGCGCACCACCATCTTTTCGTAGATGCTCCAGAGGTGCTTCGGTCGGCCCGTCACCTCAGCGATGAGCCCAGAGGCATCCATACGTTCGCGGACCGAGACCAGAACGCGAGCCAGGAACTCATCGCGCAGCGGGGCCCGGCTGGCCACCATCTGTTCGATCTCGGCGTAGCGCTTGGGATGGAGGGTGGCGAACGAGAGGTCCTCGAGCTGCCACTTCACACCCTGAATACCCAGGCGATGAGCCAGGGGGGCGTAGATGTCCAGGGTCTCTTGGGCGGTCCGGCGTTGCTTCCACTCCGGCATCACCGACAGGGTGCGCATGTTGTGGAGGCGGTCGGCCAGTTTGATGATCAAGACGCGCCAGTCGTTGGCCATGGCCACGAGCATCTTGCGGACGGTGGCCGCCTGCTGGGCTTCCTTGGAGTCGAACTGGAGACGGTCGAGCTTCGTCACGCCGTCCACGATCAGCGCCACCACAGGTCCGAAATCACGTTCGATGACCTCTGTGGTCACCCCTGTGTCCTCCACGGCGTCGTGCAGTAGGGCGGCTACCACCGTCTGAGCGTCTAGCCCCAGATCGGCCACGATGCCAGCCACGGCAATGGGATGGGTGATGTACGGCTCTCCCGAACGCCTCAACTGACCGGCGTGGGCCACGGTGGCCATCTCGGCTGCTCGTACGATCAGCGAGGTGTCATCTCCTGGGTGGCGACGCAGGTACGCAGCCACCACCGGCACCATGAGTGCGATCTCCGCGGCCGGAAGCGATGACCGGAGGAGTCCGTCATCGCCTTCCGTGATGCCCTCAGCAGGGGCTGGTGAGGCCAATGCCATGACTACACGGTACCCGGACCTGCCGCTGGTCGGTTACGACCAGGAGCAGGCATCAATAGGTCCGTCCTGGATCCGATCAGCGCTTCTTGCCCTTGCCCTTGCCCTTGCGAGGGCGGGGCGGCGGCCGACTGCCCGCAGGGCGGGTCGATCCCTGTGAGGTCCGCTCCGAGACCGAACCCTCAGTGGAGTCGCCAGAGGACGACATGGTGGCACCAGAATCCGACGAAGACTTGGTCGAACCCTTGGTCGCCGAACCGGCACCAGGCCGGATGACGCCGGATCCGGATCGAGCCCTACTCGATCCGCGACCGCTCCCACCCGATGACCCGGCCATAGCGGCGGCCATAGCCGGCGTCAGCGCCGGACCGCGGTCTCCACGAGCTTCGAGCCGTTGGCGGATCGTCACATAGCGCGGCTCGCGCTCCTTCATCCAGGCCAGCAAAGGCGAAGCGATGAAGATCGACGAGTAGGCACCGCTGGTGAGGCCGATGACCAGGGCCAGGCCGAAACTCTGCAGCGTGGTGGCTCCGAGGAACAACGACCCGATGATCAGGACCGAGAAGACCGGGATGATGGCGACCAGCGAGGTGTTGAGCGACCGGGCCAGGGTTTGGTTCATCGATAAGTTGACCATCTCGGAGTACGTGATCCGACCCGATGCGCCAAGTCCCTGAGAGTTGTCCCGTATTCGGTCGAACACCACCACGGTGTCATACAACGAGTAGCCGAGCACGGTCAGCACCGCTACCACCGTGTCTGGCGTCACCAAGAAGCCGAAGATGGAGTAGATCCCGACCACCACCAAGATGTCATGGACCACGGCGATCAATGCCGCCACCGCCATCTTGAACTCGAACCGGAGGGAGATGTAGGCAGCCACGACGATGAAGAAGATGATCAGGGCCTGCAACGCCTTGGTCGTCACGTTCGATCCCCAGGTCGATCCGATCTGGTTCAGGCTCACGGCACTCCGGTTCACATGTGCCGCGTCTGCCAGCGCCTTCTGGACCTTCAACAGGTCCGACTGCTGCTGGTCAGAAGGCACGTCAGCCAGATCAGCAGTGACCTGGATCTGCTTCTGGCCGTTCAACTGGTTGGTGAGTTGGATGACGGTAGGCGACTTGACGCCAGCCGACTCGGCCGCGGCCGTGGCCTGGGCGACGGTCAGCGTCTGTGACGACACCAGCCAGGAACGCCCACCCTTGAAGTCGATGCCCGCGTTGAGTCCCCGGGTGCCCAGCGACACGATCCCGAGCACGATGATCAGGGCCGAGATGCCGAACCACCACTTGCGGTTGCCGATGAAGTCGAACGAGGTCTCACCTCGATAGAGACGGAGGAACACGTTGGGCCGCTTGGTCCCCGCTTCCTCTGCCTCTTGGAGTTCGGCGGCGTGCTCGATCTCCTCTTCGAATGCACCCTCGAGCTCTTCACCCGGGTCTTCGACACCGGACTGCTCGTCATCCATGGGCTTGTCCGGACTCATCGATCGTCCCCCGAGCTCATTCCCAAACCACTGGCCACGCCCATCCCCTTGGCCTCGGTGGCGCTACGACTGCGACCGAGGAGAATCACGAAGGGACGAGTAAAGAAGTAGGTGACCGCCACATCGAGCACGGTCGACAGGCCGAGGAAGAGGGCGAAGCCCTGCACAGGGCCGATAGAGAACTTCCATAGGACCAGTGCGCCCAGGAACGACACCAAGTCGGCGGCCAGCACCGTCCTGAAGGCGCTCTTGAAGCCTCGGTCGACGCTGGTGCGGACGGTGCGCCCCGAACGGGCCTCGTCTTTCAATCGTTCGAAATAGACGATATAAGAGTCGACAGTGATACCCACAGACACAATTAATCCGATCACCCCCGCCAGGTTGATCGTCGTGCCGAATGCCTCACCCATCAGGGCGATGATCGCCCACAGCAGCGCACCGGTGAGCGCCAGGCCCGAGACCACGACCAGTCCGAGCAGGCGGTAGTAGAAGATCGTGTAGATCATGACCAGGGCCAGGCCGATCATCCCGGAGATGAGGCCAGCCTGCAGCGACGACTTACCCAACGATGGCGAAACCGTCTGCACCGTCTGCTGGTCGAGCTTCACCGGCAGGGCTCCATAGGTGAGTTCGGTGGCCAGAGCCTTGGCCGCCGTCTCACTGAAGCCTCCCGATATCTGCACCGTTCCGCCGAATGAGCTGTACGCCGCCTGGTCGGGCTGGGTCAAGGGTGCAGAGATGACCGTGCCGTCGAGATCGATGCCGATGATGGCGTGGAACTGAGATTGCGCCAGCGCATCCCACTGAGCTGCTCCGGCACTGGTCAGGGTCAGGTTGACCGACCACTGCCCAGTGTTCAACTGTGCGCTGGCCGACTTGATCTGCGCACCGGTCAGGCCAGCCGGTCCGAGCACGTAGCGGCTTGTGCCCTGTCCAGGAATGCCGGGCAGCAGAACAGTGTCGTTCTTGCCGTCGTTGGCCGGAGCCGTCGACTTGTAAGGGGCGAACTGTGGGTCGGGCTGGATCGAGTTCAGGTTGCTGGTGTAGCCGTTCTGCGAGTTGCTGTCCGGGGTGACCGCCAAGTTGGCCTGGGTCAGCTGGGAGGCCGCCGCACAGGTGGGCAGAGGGCCGGTGGGCGGCGCCTGACCCTTGACCGCCGTGTACGGCGGAGCGAAACACAGGGCTGGCCGGAACAGCAGTTGGGCGGTCTTGCCCAGGCGGTCCAGCGTTTCTTGGGTGTTCTTCTGACCCGGAATAGAGGCCCCGATCAACGCACACTTACGCTTGCCGTCAGGACAGGTGGTGGTCCCCTGGCTGGCCACGGTGGCTCCGCTGGATCCGCCGACTCGCTCATTCAAGATGGTGATGATGGTCTCGAGCTCAGCCGAGGTCACCGGCGTATGGGTCTCGTAGACCACCGACAGCCCGCCGGCGAGGTCGAGGCCGAGTTTCGGCGCCAGCCCGGCAGACAACGTGGCCGCTAGGCCGATGACGGCGATGGCGATCGTCGCTAGCAGGCTGATCCACAGCGAGCGCTTGTCTTTCATGGTGCTCAGCTCGCCTTGGGACCGTCGGCATCGCCGGAGTCAGGTCCTTCAGACTGTTCGGTGTCGTCAGCGCCGGACGTCCCGCTGTCACCGGTGACTTCGGGCGCTCCCGGTGGCGGAGGCGGCACCGGTGCTGATCCTTCGGTCGACGCCTCGGTGTCGTCGTCGGCTTCGGACTCCCCCACCACATCGTTCGGGACCGGTGTGGGCTCGATCTTGCGCAGCACGTAGGGGCGGAGCACCACAAACGAAGCCCCGACGCTCGTCTCCAGGGTGACCCGGTCGTCGGTGATGTCGATCACGTAGCCAACGATGCCACCGGCCGTCACTACTTCGTCACCCAACTCGAATGCGTTACTGACCGCCTTGGCCAGCTTCTGCTTGCGCTGCTGGGGCCGGTAGATCAAGAAGTAGAAGGCAGCGCCGATGACCACGAAGATCATGATCGAAGGGAAACCTGACTGCTTCTTGGCCTCGGCTCCGACTAGGGCGAACGCCCCATAGGCAGCCGTCATCGGATTCGCGGGGAGGGGGTGGGGGTCTTCACAGAACTTGGACTGTAGCGCAGGGTCGCCCGATATTGGTACCGTTCACGACTCCCACTTCGGGCAACGCCTCACCGATCCCAGATCTCGGCCGTCCGGGCCCGCAGATCGTCCAGCTTGCCGAGGGCAATTGCCGACCTGGCGTCGTCCATCAAGCCGAGCACGAAGGTCAGGTTGTGGATGCTGAGGAGACGCCACGCCGTGGGCTCACCCACAGCTAGGAGATGGCGCAGGTAGCCCCGCGACCATCGTGCACAAGTCGGGCACGGACATGCTGGATCCACCGGTCCGGTGTCTCGGGCGTACTGGGCGTTGCGCAGATTTACCCGGCCCGTCGACGTCCACATCGATCCGTGCCGAGCCGCCCTGGTCGGGGCGACGCAGTCGAACTGATCCACTCCTAGGGCGATCGACTCCAGCAGGCCCACTGGATCGCCCACCCCCATCAGGTAGCGGGGCCGGTCCACGGGCAGGAGCGGCACCGTGACCGCTAAGGCCTCCAGCATCTGTGCCCGCGGCTCGCCCACCGACAGTCCACCGATGCCGTAGCCATCGAACTCCAACTCGACAGTACGACTCGCGCTTTCGCCGCGCAGGACAACGTCGGTTCCCCCCTGGACGATGCCAAACAGCGCTTGGCCTTCTGGTCGTGCCTCGATGCGGTCATGGTGAGCGCGGGCTCGGGCGGCCCACGCCGTGGTGCGGTCGACGGCCAGTCGCAGCACCTCTGGCGTGGCTGGCAACGAGGCGCAGACATCGAGCACCATCTGGATGTCGGCACCGATGAGACCCTGGATCTCCACCGCCTTCTCGGGGGTGAGCCTGGTGGCTGCCCCGTCGTACACCGAGGCGAACGTCACGCCGTCGTCGTCCACCTTCGGCCGCAGCGAGTGGACCTGGAACCCGCCGGAGTCCGTCAGCGTGTGTCCGGTCCATCCGGTAAACCGATGCAGCCCGCCCAAGGCGGCCACTACCTCAGCACCGGGCCGCAGCATCAGGTGGTACGTGTTGGCCAAGACAACCTCGGCACCCAGCCCTTCGAGGTCAGCGCTGTCGAGTCCCTTGACCGACCCTCTCGTTCCCACTGGCATGAACGCCGGGATCTGATACGACCCACGGGGGGTGAGTACCCGACCGCTCCGTGCCGCACCGTCTGTCGCCACCACCTCGACCACCAGCGGATTCACTGTGCGCCCTCTGACGAGGGTCGGTCCCAAGCCGGGGCTCCCTTTGGTCCATTTCGGGTGACGACCATGGCGTCGCCGAAGGAGAGGAACCGATAGCCGTCAGCCAAGGCCTCGGCGTAGAGGGCGCGCCACTGGGGTCCGGCAAAGGACTCGACTAGGAGGAGGAGGCTGGAGCGAGGCAGGTGGAAGTTGGTGATCAACAGGTCCACCACACGGAACTCGTAGGGGCCGTGGATGTAGAGGTCGGTGCGGCCAGACAGTACCCCGGTGGCGGCCGCCGACTCCAGGGCTCGCACCGCAGTGGTCCCGACGGCGATCACCCGCTCGGCGCCAGCACACGCTGCCACCGTCTCGGGCGGCACCGAGTAGCGCTCCGTGTGGATGATGTGGCCCTCGGGGGTATCGGCGGTGATGGGACGGAATGTGTCCAGACCGATAGCCAGATCGACCCGGGCCAGCGTCGCCCCCGCGGCCCGGCAGGCCTCCAACAGTTCGGGCGTGAAGTGCAGACCGGCCGTTGGTGCGGCCGCGGACCGGTCGGCCAGATCCTGGTCGAGCGCGTACACCGTCTGGTAGCGGTCGGGGTCGACGAGGTCGTGGCGGATGTAGGGAGGCAGGGGCATGACCCCGGCCCGGGTCACCACGCTTGGATCCAGCAGGCGGACCCGCCGTGTGCCCGCGCCCTCGGGGTCCGGGTCGAGCGGTTCGCCCACCTCGATCACTGGTCCGTCGGTCGACGGTTGCGATGGATCGTCGACATGCGGCTCGAACAACAAGGTCCCAGCTGGCAGTCGCCGACCGGGACGAACCAGGGCTACCCACTCGGAGGCACCGTCAGTCGTGGAGGCACCATCCGTCGTAGTGGCACCATCAGTCGTAGTGGCACCATCCGCTGGCTCTAGCAGCAAGACCTCGGCCTGTCCCCCCGATGCTTTCACCAACGACAGCCGGGCAGCCAGCACCCGGGTGTCGTTCACCACCAACACATCACCAGGCTGCAGTAGCTCGGGAAGATCAGCCATGGTGGCGTGCACCGCCCCCAGTGGTCCGCTCACCCCAGTTGATCTGGTCACCCTTGTTGATCTAGTCACCCCAGTTGATCTGGTCACCCCTGGTGGATGCGTCACCCCAGGTCCCACCAACAACCTCGCCGCAGTTCGAGGCTCTATCGGCTCCTGGGCGATGGCCGCTACCGGAAGCCCATAGTCGTAGCGATCCATGGGTACGCCAGTGGCCTCCACGTCGGGATCGCCAATCACCTGTTGGTCGGGAGCAGCCGGCACGCCCCCATGGTGTCAGACGCCAGGTCAGGTGGCGTCCGGGCGTAGTGCATCACCCTGGGGAATGCCCTTTCGCCGAAGTGCCGCGCTCACAGGAGCGTGGCATCCACGGGCATCAGTCCCAGATGCTCCCAGGCACGCGGCCCGGCCATCCGGCCTCTGGTCGTGCGCTGCAGCAGGCCCTGCTGGAGCAGGTACGGCTCGTAGGCGTCTTCGATGGTGTCCGCTTCTTCACCGATGCACTGGGCCAAGGTGGTCAGTCCCACCGGCCGGCCCGAAAACCGCCGACACAACACATCGAGGATGGCCCGGTCAACCTTGTCCAAGCCCAGCGCGTCCACACCGAACACCTCGAGTCCGGTGACGGCAGCCTCCGACGTGATGACGCCATCGGCACGCACCTCGACGAAGTCACGGACCCGGCGCAGCAGACGGTTAGCGATACGCGGCGTGCCCCGGGACCGTTCGGCGATCCGTCGAGCGCCGTCGGCATCGATAGGAACCCCGAGGATCCCCGCGGACCGCAACACGATGGCTTCGAGTTCGTCGGGGTCGTAGAGGTCGAGGCGACCGACGAACCCGAACCTGTCGCGGAGTGGTCCAGCTACCAGCCCGGTGCGGGTAGTGGCGCCCACCAGGGTGAACCGGGGCAGGTCAAGACGGATGCTGCGCGCGGTGGGACCCTTGCCGATCAGGATGTCGAGCTTGAAGTCCTCCATGGCCGGATAGAGGATCTCCTCCACCGACCGGTGCATCCGGTGGATCTCATCGATGAAGAGGACGTCGCCCTCTTGGAGGTCCGTGAGCAGTGCCGCCAGATCGCCCGACCGGACCAGGACGGGTCCCGAAGTGATCCGGAGCCCGACGCCCATTTCGGCGGCGACGATGGCAGCCAACGAGGTCTTGCCCAGCCCCGGGGGCCCGGCGAACAACAGATGGTCGACCGGCTGATTGCGCTTCAGGGCCGCCTCGATCACGATCTGGAGGTGCTCGGTCAGCTGGGCTTGGCCCACGAACTCGTCGAGGGTACGCGGGCGCAGCCCGATTTCGTCGACCTCTTCGGCCGGGGCTGCCGCCGGGTCCACCGTGCGCATGGCATCCCCACGCACGTCGGGTTCAACGTCGGCGAGGGACAGCACCTCTTTGCGGGCTGCAGGAGTCATCGGTTCCTCACCAGCTCGCGCAGGGCGGCACGCACCAGCTCCTCCACCGAGGCCCCAGCATCAGCGCCCTCCAGCGCACCGGCAATCTCATCGGGGGCATACCCGAGTTCGACCAGAGCGGCTCGGGCTTCACCTCGGGCCGAACCGGCGGCCGGCGCACTCGCACTCCCTCCGCTCAGGTTGGGCAGGTCCAAGCGGGCCTTCAGTTCGAGCAGTAGCCGGGCCGCCGTCTTCTTCCCCACCCCGGGCACCAGGCACAGGGTGTCCACGTCGTCCTCGAGTACGGCGGTTGACAACGCTGCGGGCGACAGGGCCGACAAGATGGCCAGGGCCAGCGATGGACCCACCCCGTGGGCGCCCAACAGTGCCTCGAAGCACCGCCGCTCGTCGCCATGGGCGAAGCCGAAGAGCACGATGGCGTCCTCACGGACGTGCGTGTGCACGTGCACAAATACCTCGGTGCCGGTCGCCCCCAGCCCAGCCAGTGTCGAGGTCGGCGCCGATACCCGGTAGCCCACGCCGTGGACGTCGATGATGGCCTCACCCGGTGTCGGACGGTCGATCAGCACGCCGCGAAGCGAGCCGATCATGACTGCGCTCCGATGATCGGGGGAGCGGCGGCCACGGCTGCATCCACAGCCCGTCGCAACGAGCCGGTGGTCAGATGGCAGGCGGCCAGAGCCAGGGCGTCGGCCACATCGGGCGGGCGGGGTGGCTCCGAGAGCCCAAGGACCGAAGCGACCATGCGCTGTACCTGGTCCTTGGTGGCGCTGCCGTATCCGACCAGTGCCTGCTTGACCTCGTTCGACGTGTACTGCGCCACCTCGCACCCCGCTTCAGCCGCGGCCACCAGGGCCACACCAGCGGCCTGCCCCGTGGCCATGGCGGTGCGGGCGTTCACCTGGAAGAAGACCCGCTCGACCACGACGGCGTCGGGCCGGAACTCTGCCACCAACGCCCGCAGTTCATCAGACAGCGTACGCAGGCGGTCCGGAAGCGGCATGGTGTGCGGTGAAGAGATGACTCCGCCGGCCACGGCAACCAGCGAACCACCCCTCCTCGTCACCACGCCATATCCACAGCGCGACAGGCCAGGGTCGATCCCGAGGACGAACATGCGTTCGATGGTAGCCTGCGTCGCCCACCTGCGGTGTGATCCCGGTGCACTGAGGGCTCAGCCTTCGTAGGCCGCCATGATCTCCTCGGGGATGTCGAAGTTGGCGTAGACGTTTTGTGCGTCGTCGTGGTCGTCGAGGGCTTCGATCAGCCGGAGTACCCGCTTGGCCTCTGTTTCGCCGTTGATCTCAATGGTCGAGGTGGCCACCATCGTCATTTCGGGATCACTGGGCTCGAGTCCGGCCTCTTCGAGCGCGGTGCGCACGGCCATCAGGTCGGCCGGCGCGCTCGTCACCAACCACCGTTCGCCCTCATCGGTCAGATCCTCGCCACCGGCCTCCATGGCAACCTCGAGGATCCGTTCCTCGTCGTGGCTACGCGGCACGGCGATGACGCCCTTGCGTTCGAACTGCCAACTGACGGCCCCGGGTTCGGCCATGGCCCCACCGTTCTTACTGAACAGGTTCCTGATTTCCGCACCGGTGCGGTTGCGGTTGTCCGACAGGCACTCCACGATGACGGCCACCCCGTCGGGGGCATAGCCCTCATAGGAGATCGACTCGTAGCGCACGCCTTCGAGCTCGCCGGAGCCTCGCTTGATCGCCCGTTCGATGGTGTCGATCGGCACCGACGAATCCCGCGCCTTGGTGTACATGGTCCGCAGACTGGCATTGGCCGTCATGTCACTGCCGCCCTCGCGAGCGGCCACTTCGATCTGACGGATGAGCTTGGCGAACACCTTGGCTCGGGCTGCGTCCTTGGCGCCCTTCTGGTGTTTGGTGGTCGCCCACTTGGAGTGTCCAGACATCGTCTATCGCCTCTCCTCTTTCGTCATCTCCACGAACAGCCGTTGCAGCCTACGGTCCGCGGTGAGCTCTGGATGGAATGCAGCGACCAGCACCGGTCCCTGGCGGCAGAGCACCGCACGATCCAGTCCACCGTCCTCGCCCGGCAGCGTAGCCAGCACCTCGACATCGGGACCCCACGACTCCACCACCGGAGCCCTAATGAAGACGGCCGGCAGCGGTTCGTTCCCGAGTACGCCCACCACGACCTCGCCCTCGAAGGAAGCGATCTGGCGTCCGTAGCCGTTTCGCCGGATCGTAAGTTCGATGGCGCCAAAGCTGAGCTGATCGGGCCGACCATCGAGAACCGTGGTGGCCAACAAGATCATCCCCGCGCACGTACCGAAGACGGGCAAGCCGCCACTGAGTGCTTCCTTCAGCGGGGCAGTCAGGCCCGCCGAGCCCAGCAGCAGCGACAACGTGGTCGACTCGCCGCCCGGCACCACCAGTCCGGCCAGGCCCTCAAGGTCGACGGGACGACGCACTTCGCGCACCGTCTCGCCCAGATCAACAAACGCCGCCGCGTGCTCGCGAACATCGCCCTGCAGGGCGAGTATCCCGATGGTCAACGGCCGGCAACCTGGAGGGAAGCGACCGGCCGACTCCTACCAGCCACGCTCAGCCAGGCGCACGTCGAGCGTGCCCATCTCCTGTCCGGGCATGGCCTCGCCCAGCCCAGTGGACACCTTGGCCACCAAGTCGGCATCGGTGTAGTGGGCGGTGGCTTCGACGACCGCACGGGCCATCAGCGACGGATCGGAACTCTTGAAGATCCCTGATCCGACAAAGACCGCCTCCGCCCCGAGCTGCATCACCAAGGAGGCGTCGGCCGGCGTGGCTATACCACCAGCACAGAACAGCGGTACCGGCAGGCGCCCGGTGCTGGCGATCTCTTGGACGAGGCCGATCGGTGCCGACAACTCCTTGGCCCACACGTACAACTCGGCCGAATCGGCTTCGGTCACCTTGCGGATGTCCCCGAGGATGGACCGAAGATGGCGCACAGCCTCCACGATGTTGCCGGTGCCGGCTTCGCCCTTGGACCGGATCATGGCGGCACCTTCAGAGATGCGCCGCAGCGCCTCACCGAGGTTGGTGGCGCCGCACACGAAGGGAACGTCGAAGTTCCACTTGTCGATGTGGTGGGCCTCATCGGCAGGAGTAAGAACCTCGCTCTCGTCGATGAAGTCGACGCCGAGCGCAGCCAAGACCTGGGCCTCGGCGAAGTGGCCGATCCTGGCCTTGGCCATGACGGGAACAGTGACGGCGGCCTTGATCCCTTCGATCATGGCCGGGTCGCTCATCCGGGCAACCCCGCCGTCGCGACGGATGTCAGAGGGAACTCGCTCGAGGGCCATGACGGCCACCGCACCGGAGTCTTCGGCGATCTTGGCCTGCTCGGCATCGACCACGTCCATGATGACGCCGCCTCGCAGCATCTCGGCGAGGCCTCGCTTGACGGTGAAGGTGCCAGTCGGACGATCAGTACTGGTGGAGTCGCTCATGCCCCCATGCTATCGCCGGCACCCCGTCAGCCTGTCGGTCCCTTACGAACTACCCCATGTCCGTCCAGTCGCGGCTGAGGCCGCTTCCCGAAGGGAGCAGCCTCAGCGCCTACATCGTTGAGTCCAGTGTGTACGCAGCCCAGGATCAGACCTGCAGTACGGCCTCTGCCTCGATCTGGATCTCTATCTTCTTGCCGACTACGAGCCCACCAGCCTCCATCACGCCGTGGAACGAGACACCGAAGTCATCCCGATCGATGGTCGTAGAGGCGCTGAAGCCGACGCGATGGCTTCCATACGGATCCTGGACCACGCCCTCGAGCACGGCGTCGAGGGTGACGGCCTGGGTTACGCCCCGAATGGTGAGATGGCCGTCCACGTTCCACTCGGTGGCCGTCACTGGGCGGATGGCCGTGCTGACGAACGTCCAGGTGGGGTGGTCGGCGACATGGAAGAAGTCGTCAGCTCGCAGATGGTTGTCGCGGTTTTCGTCCCGGGTGTCCACGCTGTCGGCCTGGATGGTCACCGAGACCGTCGAGTCCGACGGGTCCTCGGCCAACTCCAGGGTTCCCGAGCACTCAGTAAACAATCCCCGGACCTTGGCCACGGCCATGTGGCGGACGGCGAAGCCCAGGTGCGTGTGGGAGCCGTCGAGTACATAGCTTCCGACAGCCGGATACTCCGCTCCGTTGACCTGCCGGCTGGTGATGGTGTCAGTCATTCCTGCTCCTTGTTGAATCGGATGGTGTGGGGTGTGGGTGCTGCCTGCGTTGACCGGCTGGTGATCTGATCTACCGCCCGCCATTTACTTGTGTATACAACTATAGCAGGTTTAGTTGTACGTGCAACTATGCACGTGGGGGGTAGTCTGTACCCATGAGTTCCGCTCCTTCTCCATCGCTCGATGACGAGCGTCTGACCACAGTGGGGCTGCTGTTCGAGTCGGCAGCCGGCCTACGCCGGCTCTTCTCCTCTCAGCGTGAGGCCTCAGGATCGCCGACCGTCCAGTCCTTCGACATCTTGATCCGCCTCGCTCGCACCCCTGGCGGCCAGTTGCGGATGAGTGAACTGGCCACCCAGGCTTCCCTCACTCCGAGCGGACTGACCCGAGCCGTCGATCGCTTGGAAGTGCAGGGCCTCGTGTCGAGGTGCACCTGTCCCGAGGACCGACGTGGATCCTTCGCCGAGTTGACTCCAGCCGGCCAGGAGATGATGGCGGCTTCGCTCCCCGACCACCTGGCCCAGGTCGAGTCGATCCTGGACGAGCTCTTCACTCCCGAGGAGGAGGTGCAGCTAGCGAGCGCACTGCGACGGATCCGCGACTACGCCTTAGAGCACAACGCCTCATCGGCCGGCGCTTGTGGTGCCGACGACGAGTGTCCGGCCTGAGCTACAGGCCCAGGGCGGCGGCCCGCACTCTGGTGTCGTCGAGGTTCCCCTCCAACGACTCCGATGCTGGCGCCCCCACCATGGGATCGACCCACAGCCACCGAGTGAGCGCGGCGATCCTGCCCGGCGCCGAAGGCCAGATGGAGCCAGAAACTGCATGCCCAGACATCACCTGAAGGGCCGAAGCGATGCCCGCTGGATAGCGGACGATGAGGGCAGCGCGCTGGTCCGCCGAGAACTCCCGACCCCTGCCCACCAGCGTGTGCACGGTATCGGCGCCGACTGGCGTACCCCGCAGGACTGCCCAAGGGAGGGCGACCAGGACGGCAGCCGACGACAAGACGATGTCGTTCCGCTTGATGTGGACCAGCTCGTGGGCGAGCACTCCCTCGAGCTCCACCAGACCCAGCGATCGCTCGAGTGCGGAGGTTACGATAAGGGTCGCCGACTTCGAGTCGCGCCCGAGGGCCAGGGCATTGGGGACTTCGCTGTCGATGACGGCAATGGCCGGTCGGTCGAGTCCCATCGTGGCGCACAGTCCATCCACGAGGTTGTGCAGGCGGGGTCGATCCTCCTCGCGGCTGGGCACAGCCCCTAGGGCCGACTGCACTATTCCAGGAGCAGTCCTCCAGATCCAGGCCGCACATGCCGCAGTGGCGACGAGCAGCACTCCCAGTCCCACGAGCGGCAGACCGAGCACGGTCAGAACGATGCCGAGGAGGACTCCGACCACACCCCCTGGAACGAGACAGAGCAGCATCGCCTTGCGACGGTTGGTGGCCGCCATGGCTTCCTCGGCGAGCTCTGCCGTGCGGTCAGCTCTGACGATAGGCGCAGCCTGCACCTTTTCCGCCGTGCGATCGGCTCCGCGGCTTCCGGACCCTCCGCTGCGCTGCTGGCCTTGGCCTTGGCGGCTGGATCCTTGCCCTGGCGGGCGCTGTCCGCCGGAACCCGACCGGGACTTTCCTCCGCTTCGGTTCCCGCCGTTGCGCCCTTGACCGGACCGATTGGCGGACGAACCTCCACGTTGGCCACCGGATGTAGACCCACCCGACGCCGACTGCTTCGCTCCCCCGCCAGATCCCCCACCCGATCCCGAGCCGCCGGCCGCGCCGCCAGCCGTCGGCTGCTTCGCTCCCCCGCCAGCGCCTGCACCGGATGCACCCGAGCCACTACCCCGGCGCCGCCGATTCCGAGATCCACTACCCGAGCGACTCCCGCCGCCCGAGCCGCCAGCCGCGGACCCGCCCGAGCCGCCAGCCGCGGACCCGCCCGAGCCGCCAGCACCGGTGGATCCACCGGTCGGGCCGGAAGGTACTGATCGATCAGAGGAGTCGGTCATCGTTTCAGCAGTGTACGACCGCTCACGACCGGTCCCCGACCATGACGGACCGGTAGCACTCCTCATACCGCTCGGCCAGGGATGCCATCGACCAGGTAGCAGCCCGGTCGGCACCGAGCTCCAGCCATCGGCGACGGCCGTCCCCGGCTCCATCCACCTCGCCGTAGCCGACTCCATCCGACCGCTCGACTGCAACCGTCCCATCGAACACGCCCCGGAGAGAAGTAGCCAGGGCGGATGCGTCCAACGGTGGAACCAGCACGGCACGACCACCCGCGGCATCCCGGTAGCCATCGATATCGCTGGCCACGACCACGGTTCGAGCCGCCATCGCCTCCAACAGCACCATGCCAAAGGATTCACCCCCGAGCGAAGGCGCCACCAGGACATCGGCGGCAACCAGTCGGCGAATCTTCTCTTCTTCGCCCAGGACGCCCAACCACCGGACAGATTCGGAGTCGGGGTAGCGACGACGCAGTCCGTCTGTTTCTGGCCCGTCACCCGCGACCCACAGGACAGGTCGGGCCGATGCGTCTGCAGAGTCCGAAAGGCGACTGGTCATCAGACGCCACGCCTCGAGCAATACGGCCAGACCCTTGCGCTCTTCGTGACGTCCGAGGAACAACACCGTCGAACCCCGTGCGGGCCAAGGTGAGACCCCATCGAACCGGTCCACCTCGATCCCGTTGAACAGCACGTCGTAGCTACCGCCCAGTGCCTTGGATGCCGTCGATGCGGCTGCCTCGGACACCGCACACCGGACTGCCATGTGGCCGGCCATCCATCGGGCCACTGGTGACAGCACCCGATACAGGACACTCCCCCCGCTGCGATGAAAGGTCCCGACTACAGGCGGCAGTCGCCGCACACTTAGGAGGGCGTAGGTCAGCCCCGGGGCGAACGGCTCGTGCACGTGAACCACGTCGAAGGCACCGGCGCGCAGATGAGTGAAGGCGCGGCGCGTAGCCAGAGGAGAGATCGACACCGGAGCAATCGATCCGTTGCCCGGGAGCGACACCGAGGTACCGCTGATCACCAGATCGACCCTCTCTGGGGTCTCGACGGGACCGTCAGTCGGTGCATAGACGGTGACTCGATGGCCGCGCCCAGTCAGGCTGCGGGCCAGGCCGAGGACCTGGCCCTGTACGCCACCTGGCCGAGAAAGGCTGTACGGGCAGACAAGCGCCACTCGCATCGGCGCGGCTGCGCCGTGGTCCACCATCAAGACCTCGTCAGTCCGTAGCGGATTGCCGGCGCCGCCGACTCCACTTGACCCCGTACATGGCATCGTCGGCCAGGCTCAGCAGCTTTCCGGGGTCGGTGTCGGGATCATCGGCGAACACGCCGCCTACTGAGGCTTCGGCCACCAAGGTCTGGCCGTCGATCCGATACGGGCGGGCCAGTGCCGCGGTGATCCGCTGAGAGATCCGCAGCATCTCGTCTTCGCCACTCTCGATCTCGCACACCACGACGAACTCGTCTCCACCCAACCGGGCCACCGTGTCCGAGGGTCGGACGATGGCCGACAGGCGGCCAGCCACGGCGGTAAGCAGATCATCTCCGACGTCGTGTCCCAGGACATCGTTGACGTCCTTGAAGTTGTCGAGGTCCAGCAGATAGACGGCGACACCGGGATGGAGCGGCTGAGTTCGGTCGCCGTCGGGCCAGTCGGTGTCCAATGGCCCCGCTTCTGCTTGCGAGCGTCGTCGACTCAGTCCATCGATGGCCTCACGCATGCGGGTGGCCAGCAGTACCCGGTTGGGCAGTCCAGTCAAGTGGTCATGATGAGCCAGATCGATCAGCCGCTCTTCGTTGCGCTTCTGTTCGGTGACGTCGTGCATGGCCACGACGGCTCCTAGCTTCCACCCGTCCTCGTCGACCAGTGCCTGCCCGTTGACACTCACCTTGCGCTGTTCGCCACCGGAGGTGGCCAGGATGACCTCTACGTTGCGAATGCGCTCACCCTCCATGGCCAGCAGCAGCGGGTTCTCCTCGGGCTCCATCGGGGATCCATCGGTATGGAGGAGTAGACGGCTCATGGGAATCCGCCCGATGGGCTCGACCGAATCATCCAATCCGTGGAGCAAGCGGGCGGCGGGATTGAAGATCGTCATGCGCCCATGAGCATCACAGGCGATGATCCCCTCATCGAGCGTGTCGAGCAGCACCCGCAAGAACTCCTCCTCTTGACGGAGTGCGTACGCGGCTCGCCGGATGTCCGTGATGTCGGTGAAGGAGCACACCGCACCCACGACCTCGTCGCCGGGGCCGAGGACGGGTCGGGCATTGACCCGCGTCCAGCGGGCGGGGGCGCCTCCGTAGCGGTAGCCAATCACCACAGGCCCGATCGGGGTTCCGCTACGAAGTGCGACGATCGCCGGATGATCGGCACCATCCATGATCGTGCCTGCCTCGTCGAACGTCTCGAGCCCGCGCCTGCGTCCATATTCCAGGATCGCTTCGAGCGTTACCCCCACGACCCGAGCCCGCGCCGCCTCAAACATCACTTCGAACATCTCGTTCACTCGAACGATCTTGCCCGCCTCATCAATCATCACCAGTCCATCCGACAACGATTCGATCAGCGCTTCCTTGCGCGCTTCGATCTCCCTATTCCTCTCAGCCATCTTCCGGATAGACGTGACTTCTCGAATGGTCAAGACGATGCCGCCCACGGGGTCCCCCAGGTGGTTGGCCGCCACGACCTCCAGGTCGATCTCGCCGTCGGGGCCAACGGTTTGGATCTCGAGCGACACCGACAGGCGACGGCGGGCTACCAGGTCGTCGAAGAGCGCACGGACTTCAGTAACGCACCCGGGATCGAACAGCCTGAATGCATCCCGTCCCACCACATCCCTGACGGAGTAGCCGAACATCTGCTCGGCCGAGGCGCTCACGAAGATAAACCGACCTTCGGCGGACAACACGGCGACGACGTCGGCGTCATGCAGGGCCGCCGTAAGAAAAAGTGGTCCGGACGTGTTCGGCCATGTCGGCCCTCTGTCGGAATCAGAGCGGCCATTCGACGATCCCGAGCCGTACTGGTCGGCTAGGCGCCCAGGCCCGACGACGATACGGCCGTTGCCGTTGCCGTTGCCGTTGCCGTTGCCGTTGTGGCCGTCTCTACCCCTTTGATCAGGATCGATCTCGGGAACCGGACGGTGCGGGGTCGTCACGGATGGCGCATCGCGGCTCACTTCCCTGCGATCGACTGGTCGGTCGACTGGGCGGTCGACGGGTCGATCGACGCTGGGCTCGGGACGCCTCGTCCACCGCCTGCGGTCGGTCCAGCTCATACCGTCACATCCTCGACTGGCCGATCGGCCAGCCACAGCGGCTGAAACACGTGCCACTGTTCGGGAGCACGTCGGATCAACGCCTCCAACCGGGTGGCGATCTCCTGGGTCAAGCGAGCCACATCCTCACGCAACGAAGATGTGCGCGTGGTATCGATCGGCGCCTCGATGATGCCCCGGTGGTTCGGACCCGGTCCGCTGAACACAGCGCCCGTACACAGGGTCGCACCCGAGCGCAGTGCCAAGGTGGCAGGTCCGGCCGGCATGGTCGTCCGTTCGCCGAAGAAGTCCACCTCGATGCCGGTTCCCTCGATATCCCGGTCACACAGGAGCCCCACCAACTCACCGGCCCGCAGTGCGGATAGGAGCAAACCCCCGGCATGTCGGTCCAGGGGGACGATGTTCAGCCCCATCGCCGCTCGCTGCTCCACGAAGTAGTCGAACAGGGCTGGGGGCTCGATCCTTTCTGCGACCGATGTCATCTGGATGCCCTTTGTGGCCAAGAACGCCGCCCCGTACTCCCAACTGCCGACATGAGGAAGCGCCATGATGACGCCGTTCCCCTGAGCCAGTCCGGCATAGAGATGGTCGAGTCCATCGAGCACAACCAGACGGGCGACGTCCTCACTCGACGTCGACGGTAGCCGGGCACCTTCCACCCAGTAGCGGGCATACTCGCGAAAAGAGCGGCGGGCCCAACGGTCGAGATCACTCGGATCCCCGGCGTCAGGGCCGAGCACCCGCTGCAGATTGGCCGTGACCACAGCACGCTGGTCTCGACGGACGTGGAACATGACGTCGCCGGCGACCTTCCCCATTCCGAGCGCGACGGAATCCGGCAGTACCGAGATGCACCGACCCAGTGTCGTATAGGTCCGAAAGACCGCCTGCCCCTTGTCCACGGTCCTCAGCCCCTGACGGGGGTTCGTCGTGTCCGGTCAGCCATGGCGGCGGCCCGTCCGCTGGCGGGTTCCGGCTCGGGCCTGGCGGGCCCTCCACGTGCGACCGGATCGGCTGGAGAGCTCACCTTGGCGCCGTGCCCGCCACCTCGTGGCTGAGCCAGCGGCGGTGCGGCTCGTCGACCGGACCCTGCTGCGACCCATGGCCCGCGCCTCGGTGCGGGTCCGGCGCACTCGACGGTTCGCCGATGGTGCCGGCGCCTCGGCCAGCCTCCACACCTTGGCGAAGCGACCGGCCGCCGTGATAGCGGTAAGTACGAGCATGATCCACAGCACCGGGACCAGGAACGATGCCGACAAGAAGGCGATGCCGAGGAGGATCATCCGCTCGGCCCGTTCCATCAGCCCGCCCTTGGCCGATATCCCGAGCGACTCGGCCTTGGCTCGCTGGTACGACACCAGGGACGTGACGCCCAAGACGGCGAACGGCAGCAGCACCAGGTGACCGGGGTGAGTGGACACCAGATACCAAGCGATCCCACCCAGGATGAGGGCGTCGGCCACCCGGTCCGTCACTGAGTCGAAGAACGCGCCTCGTACCGAGGATGTTCCTGAAGCCTTGGCCACCGGGCCGTCCAGCAGGTCATGAAGTCCGGTGAGCAGCAGCAAGAGAATGGCCAGATGGAGATGGCCGGACCCGACGGCTACTGCAGTGGCGGCTGCCGAAATCAGGCCGGTGGCCGTCAGCACATCGGCCGAGATCCCCAGTTGTTGCAATTTGCGTCCGACAGGTCCGGTTCCCCGGTCCACCGTGTCGCGCCACCGCCCGTCGAACATGCATGCTCCTCTTGCAGGGTTACCTCGAGCGTATCACCCTGCTAACTCGAGGCAGCGGTCGGATCGCCGTCGACAACATCCCTGGTCAGACCGGTAGTTTGTCGTCTTGTTTCCACCAATGGTCGGCTATCACCCCACGGATGCCTATGCCGGGCCGGACTCGCACCCGACCGGCCAAGCCGCCGTCAGCCGCTCCCAAGTCGAATTCAACGTCTCGGGAAGGACCCGGGTGTCGGCGATGGCCGTCATGAAGTTGGTGTCCCCTGTCCAGCGGGGAACCGCGTGGAGATGGAGATGACGGGGGATCCCTGCCCCAGCTGCCTCGCCTAGGTTTGCTCCGAGGTTGATCCCTCCAGGCTGGTACGCCGCCTCGATGGCCGCCACACCCAGTCTCGTGGCCGCCCACAGCTCCGCGGATTCGTCATCATCCAGCCCATCGAGGGACCGCACATGGCGCAGAGGAATGGCCATCAGGTGTCCGCTGGCGTAGGGGTAAGCGTTGAGCACCACCAGTGTCGTGCGCCCTACCCACAGCACGCCGTTGTCCGGGGACGGGCCGCCGCTGGCCGCGATCCGACAAAAGACGCACTCGGCCGAATCGTCACCAGGGCCGCTACTGCCAGGGCCGCTACCAGCATCACCCGACGTACCTTCGACTTCGTCATCGCCCCCACCCCCGGTTCCCGATCCGGACACATAGGCGGTCCGCCAGCCGGCCCACAGTCGCTCCAGGGTCATGTCCTCTGGCTCACTCGTTGCCAGAGATCGCAGCCGGCGTCTCTACCGATCGTCCAGCAATCTCGGCGATCAGGGTGTCAGTGAATGCCCCGACCGGAACACCACGTTCTGGCCGGTCGCTCCCCCGTTGGTTGACACCCACCGTTCCGGCCGCCACATCTTCGTCCCCCACCACCAAGATGTAAGGGATCTTGAGCAGTTTGGCCCGTCGGATCCGCGCCCCCAGCGGCTCATCGGCCGGATCGACCGACACCCGGACACCCTGAGCCAAGAGACCGTCGGCCACCGAGTCGGCGTACTCCTGGTGGTCATCGCGGACCCCGAGCACCCGGACCTGCTCAGGTGCCAGCCAGGCCGGCAGTGCCCCGGCATAGTGCTCTACCAAGATGGCGAAGAACCGCTCGATAGATCCGAACAGTGCCCGGTGCAACATGATCGGGCGGTGGCGGCCGTTATCGGCCCCGACATACTCCAGACCGAACCGCTCGGGCTGGTTGAAGTCGCACTGGATGGTGCTGAGTTGCCACGTCCGGCCGATGGCGTCCTTGACATCGATATCGATCTTGGGGCCGTAGAAGGCGGCGTCGCCTTCCTTGACGGCGTACTCCAGCCCACTTGTCTCCAGCGCCAAGCGCAGGGCCTCAGTCGCCTTCTCCCATATCTCGTCGCTCCCCACCGACTTGTCGGGGTCCTTGGTGGACAGATTGAACGTGAACTCGGTGAACCCAAACGCTGTCAGTACGCTCATCACGAACTCCAGCAGCGAGGCGATCTCCCCTTGTAGCTGGTCTTCGGTACAGAAGATGTGGCTGTCGTCCTGGGTAAAGCCACGGATCCGCATCATTCCGTGCAACGTGCCGGCCCGCTCGTAGCGGTATACGGTCCCGAGTTCGAACAGCCGAAGCGGCAGCTCTCGGTAGCTGCGCTGGCGGCTGTCGAAGATCAGGCAGTGCATCGGGCAGTTCATGGGCTTCGGGTAGTACGTCCCGTTGTCCATCTCCATGGGCGGGTACATCCCGTCCTTGTAGAAGCCGAGGTGTCCTGAGGTCTCGAACAGGTTGGCATTGGCCAGGTGCGGGGTGACCACGAACTCGTAGCCGCCGGATGCATGGCGCTCTCGGCTGTAGTCCTCCATCAGCTTGCGGACGATCCCGCCCTTGGGATGCCAGACGGCCAGGCCTCCGCCGAGCTGCTGGGGGAAACTGAAGAGATCCAGTTCGACGCCCAGTTTGCGATGGTCGCGCTTCTCCGCCTCTTGGAGCCGGTGCAGGTGCTCGGTCACCGCGTCGGCGGTCTCCCATGCGGTGCCGTAGATGCGCTGGAGCTGCTGACGCTTCTCGTCACCCCGCCAGTAGGCGCCAGCCACCCGCATCAATGCGAAGTGGCCCAGCTTGCCGGTCGAGGGGACATGGGGACCACGGCACAGGTCGGTGAAGTCCGGAGAATTCCAATACGTCGAGACACCGTGCTCCCCTGCACCTTCTGATGCAGCATCGACTTCATCCTGTCCGGCGCCGACCGCCTCGATGATCTCGCGCTTGAACGGCTGGTCGCCGAAGAGCTCGAGGCCTTCGTCGATGGTGTGCTCATGGCGGACGAACGGCTGGTCCTCGGCCATGATCGACCGCATCTCGTCGCCGATCCGTCCCAGGTCGTCGTCGGTGAAGTGGGCGCTGCCCGGTAACTCGAAGTCGTAGTAGAAGCCGTCTTCGATGACCGGGCCGATGGCGTAGTGCGCCCCCGGCCACAGCCGCAACACGGCTTGGGCCAATACGTGGGCCGTCGAGTGGCGGAGTACTTCGCGACCGAGCGGCGTGGTGACGGTCACTACCGTCACCTCCGCGCCGTCAGGCAGGGTCTGCGACAGGTCGACCGGCACGCCGTCGAAGGTGGCCGCCACGGCCGCCTTGGCCAACCGCGGCCCGATCGACTCGGCGAACTCGAGGGCCGTCGTGGGCTGCGCGAACTCCTTGGTGCTGCCATCGGGGAGTCGGACGGAGACGCCTGCCATGGTGATGCCTTTCGATGATGAGCCCACCAGCGACGGTGGAACTCCTTCGGGACTGCGGTGCGACGGGAACAGCGCCTAGGTACGCGTGGGCAACGAGATGCTGGACGACAGATCATCGAACTGCACCGACCGGTCATCCTTCGCCCACGCCGCGAGGCCTGGGCTACAGGGTAACGCCCAACAGGGCTGCCCCCTGGACCACCGGCCGCCCCAATGCTGCCTCGTCATCGAGGGCCGCCAGTGCTGTCGGCGTATCAAGATCATTGTCGAGTGCGGCCCGCACCCTCCACAGTCCGTCCTCGTCCGAACCCAAGGGAACGCCTGGTGCACCTTCGCCTGCTGACGACTCGTCTGTCCCCGACTCGTCTGTCCCCGACGCTGCCCCGACAGCCCGCCATGCCGACAGACGGTCGGCCGCCACCTGCATGTCTCCATCCGTCCACTGCCAGTCGGGACGGTAGTGATGGGACAGGAGGGCGAGCCGGATGGCCGCCGGCTCCCACTGCTGCAGCAGGTCGCCTACGAACACCAGGTTCCCGAGGGACTTGGACATCTTGATCCCGTCGAGACCCACCAGACCGATGTGCAGCCAGTGCCGCACGAACGCAGCCCCGGTGGCCGATTCCGACTGGGCCGTCTCACACTCGTGGTGAGGGAAGACGAGGTCGCGACCGCCACCGTGGACGTCGATGGTCTCTCCGAGCTCGCGCAGCACCAGGGCGGAGCACTCGATGTGCCATCCGGGCCGGCCCGGACCCCACCGCGACTCCCACGCCGGCTCATCGGCCAGGGATGGCTGCCACAGCACGAAGTCGAGCGGGTTCCGCTTGTTCGGATCGTCCGGATTCCCCCCGTGCTCGGCGGCCATCTCCAACATGGTCTGATGGTCGAAGTGACTGACTTCACCGAACCGGGGGAAGGTCGAGACGTCGAAGTAGACAGCACCCCCGGACTGGTAGGCATTTCCTGAGTCGAGCACTGCGCCGATCAACGTGAGGATCTCGGGGATGGCCGACGTCGCCCGTGGTTCGGACCAGGATGGAATCAGACCCAGCGCGGCCATGTCACGATCGAACCGGGCGATCTCCTCGGCCGCCAGATCGAGATAGTGCACCTTTAGTTCGCGGGCCTTGCGCAGGAGGTCATCGTCGACATCGGTGACATTGCGCACGCACCGGGTCTCGTGCCCGAGGTCACGAAGTCTGCGCTGGAGGATGTCGAAGGTCAGGTACACCTGGACATGGCCGAGGTGCGCCGAGTCGTAGGGGGTGATCCCACACGAATACAGCGTCACCAGTTCGCCCGGCTCGAAGAGCACGACCTCTTGGCGAGCGGTGTCGTAGAGGTGGATCACCTCGCGCCGACCAGTGTCATAGGTGCGATCCGCGTCATGGGTGCGACCAGTGTGATCCGTGCGATCACGCGTCAGGAAAGCCGGCCAGCTGCACAGCAGCGTGCACCTTGTGGCGGATGTTCACCGTGATCAGCACGGCGGTGAAGGCCTCGATGGCTGCCGCCTGGGACAGGCTCCCGGCATCGATTCCCCGCAGTCCGTCGATGCGGTCGACCAAGGCCACGGTGGCCTCGGCCGCCTCACGGTGGTCGGAGCACACCAGTACGTCTGCGGCCATGGGAGTTGTCAGCTTCTCCATCTCGGAGGCAGGCAGGTGATGGAACGAGGCCGACACCAGTGAGTGAGGAAGGGCGGCCTGCACCATGGCGGCCACCGAGCCTCGGGGCGGCATCAGGGCTAGGAACTCTCGGCCTTCTTTTACCAATGCGTTGGCCATCGACACGACAACCTTGCCAGCCAACTCGTCGGCCAGGGGCCTCACGGTCGCCACGGCGCCGTCCCACGGGGTGGCCATGACTACGATCTCGGCCCCGGCACACTCCTCATTGGTGCCTCCAGTGATGGCCAATGTGTGATCGGGCCACGCATCGACCAATCCGGCGGCCACACCCGCGGCCCGCTCGCCGTCCCGGGATCCGAGTACGACCTCATCGCCCACCGCTGCCAGTCGCACGGCCAGCCCACGTCCGGCCGGACCAGTGCCTCCAAGAATTCCAATTCGCATGGGGCACACCATAGAGGGTGTGTCCAGGCACTTCGGCTCCTCCATCCGCTGGGAGGTCCGACCGACCGGATCGAGCAGTTCGAGCACGTCGAGCACGCCACGGGTCAACGCTCGGTGCCGGACACGGCAGTACCCTTTCGACGCATGGGACTCCTCGAAGGAAAGCGCATCCTCGTCACTGGCGTACTGACTGACGCCTCGTTGGCCTTCGCTGTGGCTCGCACGGCCCAGCAAGAAGGCGCCGAGTTGGTGCTGAGCGGAGCCGGTCGAGGTCTGTCGCTCACCCGCAGGACGGCCCGAAAGTTGCCCGTCGAAGTCGAGGTACTCGAACTCGACGTCACCGACCCGGCCCAGGTAGCGGCAGCCGCCGAACAACTCAAGGCCAAGTGGGACCGACTCGATGGCTTGGTGCACGCCATCGGCTATGCCCCACCCGAGTGCCTGGGAGGTGACATCTTCCAGGCCGACTGGGAGCAGGTCCAGGTCGCTCTCCATGTCTCCGCTTACTCGCTCAAGGCCCTGGTGGAGGCGTTCCGGCCCATGCTGGTGGCAGCAGGAGCAGATGATCGTCCCGGTGCGTCGGTGGTCGGACTCGACTTTGACGCCACGGTGGCCTGGCCCGCGTACGACTGGATGGGGGTGTCGAAAGCCGCGCTTGAGTCGTTGTCGAGGTACCTGGCGCGCGATCTCGGTGCGGACCGGGTCCGGGTCAACCTGGTAGCGGCCGGGCCGATCAAGACGCTGGCCGCCAAGTCCATTCCTGGATTCGGTGCCTTCGAGGACACCTGGGCGGCCCGAGCCCCGCTGGGCTGGGACGTGCTCAACACCGACGTGGTCGCCAAGGCCTGCTTGGCCCTGCTGTCGGACCTGCTGCCCATGACCACTGGTGAGATCCTCCATGTCGACGGCGGCGTGCACGCCATGGGCGCCTGAGCACGGACTGACGCGCTCTCACCCACTTCCCTAGCCCACTTCCCTAGCCCACTTCTTTACCC
>Ga0194055_10000513_pt1 | contig 31308 bp, 24 predicted proteins | sample SepL449m_MetaG_FD_155482 | JGI IMG/M metagenome (GOLD analysis project Ga0194055, IMG submission 155482) | Anoxic zone freshwater microbial communities from boreal shield lake in IISD Experimental Lakes Area, Ontario, Canada - Sep2016-L442-9m | ecosystem: Environmental > Aquatic > Freshwater >... | reverse complement strand
AATCTAACATCCCAAAGTATATGCTTAGTAATACTTGTGATGCTCAACACCGCTACTTCGTAGCGTATCTGCCGACTTTTAGGTAATATTTAGTAATATTTTGTTATCAGAGTGGTAATAAGAATATACTTTATTTTCTCTAAAAAAGTAAGCCGAAGCGAAGCGGCGTCGAGCATCACTGGTGTTATTTAGAGAACTTCGAGAGGCTCTTAACTATCTTCTATAATCTTTTAATCTTTCTAAAAAATAAATAATATATACTTATTACATATACTTATTATCATAGTGATAACAAGGCTACCCCCTGTGGATTCTCGAAGTAGCGTTTAGCATATACTGAGAGATATATAGATATCTTTTAGACTTTCCAAATCTTTTAGACTTTATAAAAGAAAAGTAATGGGATACATTTGTTCTAATATCTTGGCTTCTACATAAAAACTGATGTGATATCTTGAAAATAAACATTATAACAGGTAGTATATCACCCCTCTTGATTTGCCTTGTATTGCCTTGCCTTGATTTGCCTTGCTTTGCCTTGATTTGCCTTGATTTGCCTTGATTTGCCTTGATTTGCCTTGATTTGCCTTGTATTGCCTTGCCTTGATTTGCTTTGTTTTTGTTTTTTGTTTTGTAATATATTTAGAGCCTTTCAAGCGATTGCTTCGCTGCTTCGCTGCTTCGCCGTTTCGATGGTTAAATGAAGATTCTTATAATATAAAATAAAAAAGAAATATAAATATAATACGTCCATCATCACCCATCAAATCTCCTTTATCATATACGTATCTATCAAACGATAGCCGAGTTTCTTATAGTATTCTCGAACGCCCGTCCCGCTAATTATCGCAACCTTGCGATATCCATTCTGTTTCGCAATTTCTTCCGCCTTCGCCACAAGTTGCTTACCAAATCCCTTGTGTTGTAGCGAACCCTCTATATTATTCCCTACATTATTCAAGTTCGAATAGACATGCAACTCACGTATCAACGCACATCCTCGAATACACTCTAATACGGTATCGCTACCATACAGTTGTTCAGGCAAACGAAGTCGCAGAAACCCAATTAAATATTTGTCCGTGTCAAAACTGAGATGATACTCGTCGCCTCCTGATGCCCTATACGTCTCACAATTAAACTGTATCGTATCCAGTGCTACGCTGTTCCCTTTCACCTCGCGACACCGAATACATTCACAACCCCACTTGTTGCGACTCATATCGTCTTGTAGCAGTTGCCTCATATTGACAAACTTTGTCGAATACCCACCTTCGATGTAATGCCCCGGAATATCCCGAATAATACGATTCAACCGCTTATATCGCTGAACCTTTTGCTTAAACTCCTTTATCAACTCATACAATAGCAAGTCATCATAAGGCACATACTTGCCTTCGTCGAACCATCGCTTAATTCTCGTGAAAGGAACTATCGCAGTCGGGTATATTTTATACTGGTCGACTTGTATTCGCTCGTCATACAAGACTTCTTCAAGCATCGCCTTATCAATCTCAAACGAAGCACCGGGAAGATTAGGCATTATATGAATATCCACCTTGTAGCAATTATTTTTCAATAGTTTGATTGCTTCATACGCACGTTCTATCGTATGCCCTCGCATAATCTTCTTCAATACCGCATTGCTCGTATGCTGGACGCCCAATTGAACTCGTGTACAGTTATAACGACGAAAGTTAGCGATTTCCTCAATCGTTATCGTATCAGGACGCGTCTCCAAAGTTAGCCCGATAATATGAACATTTGCCGTCTCATTTATCTCTATCTCTTCTTCGAGCGTCCTAAGAAGACGCTTCACGCCGCTATCGCTGTCGTCAAAATAAACATTCGCAGCATAATATAAATCCGATATAAAGCGGTCTTGATAATAACGTGGGTATTCGCTCCACGTCCCGCCCAACACGATAATCTCTAATTTATCGGGTATGTGTCCCATATTGATAAGCGACGTGATACGCGAGTTCATCTGCTTTATTGGGTCGAAATCATTCGCGTTCGCACGTTATAGATAACTTCGTGGCTGGGCTACCCAATTGTTCCCTTCGTGGGCTGGTTCGTTCGGGCAATACGCACAATCGTGCTTACACGAAAAACGTGCCAGTTTCGCTTCGCTTACTTGTTTCGCCCCGCCGTCCTCATCGATATACTCGGGATGTGCTGACGTTAGCACCGTGATTACAAGAACGCCCGAGTCCGACTTACACTTCTTCTTCGTGATGAGATTGCGTAATTGCTGATTGTCGAGATGTAAATGCTTGTATATCCTTATAAACTCGGCATTCGATAACGTATATTTATACTTTTTTTGAATACTCTTCTTAAACCTATCAATATCGCCAACTGTCGCAAATCCATCCATCGCATTCTTAAACTCCTCCGCTACGCTCTCCATAATCCCGTTGAACTTACTATTTTCCTTATATCCCCCACGGACGTCCTCAATATCTCTAAGAATATTCATTTAATATAAATAAAAACAATTAAACAGACATCACTTTTTATTCTTCCAAAACCGCAATCCTCTTTTTTAACATCACAATCTCTTTTTTTAATTCCTTAATGGCTTCTACGAAGACGGGTGCTAATCGCTCGTAGGATATTGTTAAGTAATTTTCGCCCGACTTGGATATCTTATTGCCTTCGTCGTCTGTTGCCAAGTCGAACGGGGCGATTTTAACTATCTCAGGCAACACACTCTGGACATCTTGGGCTGACAAACCGACTTCTTGCGTAGTATGGGTTATCCCATTCAAATGTGCGAGTGCGTTGGGTATATAATAGAACCCGTTCAATTTACCTACGATTTCGAGAGGTTCGTGAATATCCGCTATTTTGGTTTTTAAGCGTTCGTCCGAGTAATACGAGGTTATATTATTGGTCGCCACAATCTCTCCTACGACGTGTAATGATGTCGCAGGTGTAGCCGTTAGAACTCCTAAGCGATTGTTTGCGATATCCCACGTTAGATTTGCGGTTTGTAATAAAGCGGTCGTCGTATTACCTATTAACACCTGCCCTGCGGTTAAAGTCGAAGCACCTGTGCCTCCTCTTGCGACTGCCAACGTTCCGCTTGAAGCGTTCGCCATATTCAAAGCAGTCATATTTGCTCCCGCTCCCGCAATATTTGCTGCCGTCAAAGTGCCGCTCATAAGCACGTCTCCATTGTTGGCTATCTTAAATACCGTAGAAGACATATTGGACGCTAAGAAGATGTCCCTGCTACTTGTGTTCTGCTGAACCATCAAAGCAGACGTAGTGTTGTTCCCATTCACTATCTCCAACCTCTCGGTATTATATACGATTGTGTCGAGTCGTGTGCTATCCCCGAGGACGATTAAGTTCGAATTGATAGTTAGTGTGCCATTCACTTCTAAATTATTATTATAACTATTATTTACTATAAACTTCCTCGTGGCATTCGCAGTTTGCGTTATCATATCGGTCGTTAAGTTGGCGATTCGTGTTGAGATGAGATTGCTTGTATTCAAGACATAGTTGCTAACATTGGTATTATTCACCCCTACCGATACGTTTAACGTGGATATACTATTATTCACCACGTTGCTCGTTAGTTGGTCGAGGATATACAGGCGGTTTGTTAGTATGTTGCTTGTCGATAAGACGTAGTTGCTAATATTCGCGTCGTTCAAGTTTGCTTTGAGAACCAAGGTATTACTCGTAGAAAAGACATAGTTGCTTGTAGTCGTATAACTGCCGAAACTCGTACCAACCGTTATATTGCTATATGTGTTAAGAAAGTTGGCAGAATAATTTGGTCCCGTCCCTATACTGCCGTCATTTAAGATTGTAAATAATACTTCGCCAGAGCAATTATTTAAAATATCGAATGAACCGTCGTTCGTCACAATATGCCATTCAGAACCGCTTATACTCCCTACATCGATTAAACCCTGAATAAAATCCATATTTGAGCAGGACGCCATTTTATTATTATTATATATTATATATTATGGATTTATTAAATATCTGAAAGTTTATCCACCTTTCGTAAAAGGTTGTCATACTTTTCATTCAACACGCAATTCTCTCTTTTTAATTCTTTAATGGCTTCTACGAAGACGGGTGCTAATCGCTCGTAGGATATTGTTAGGTAATTTTCGCCCGACTTGGATACCATATTGTCCTCCTCGTCTCTTGCCAAATCGAACGGGGCTAAATTCACAATCTCAGGCAACACGCTCTGGACATCTTGGGCTGACAAACCGATTTCTTGCGTATGATGGGTGATTCCATTGCTATACGCTAACGCATTGGGTATATAATAGAATCCGTTCAATTTGTCGATGATTTCAAGAGGCTCTGTAATATCAGAAACCTTGGTTTTTAAACGTTCGTCCGAGTAATATGCGGAGATGTTTCCAGAACACGCAATGTCCCCGCCAATGACGTGTAGTTTAACTGCGGGGTTCGTTGTGCCGATTCCAACATTACACGAAAGATTATAGATATTACTTGCTCCACTCGTCCAAGGAATCGGGATACTATTAATCTTTGTCGTTAATATATTGCTCGTCGTAAGGACGTAATTACTGGCATACGTCGTTTCTTTGACGACGACGTCGGTTGAAACAGAACCTGCGTAATTGGCTACCACGTTGATATTACTATATGACGATAGAAGGTTCGCGGGAACATTACTACCTAATCCGATGGTGCCGTCCTTCAATATCGTAAAAACATTACTCGAACGATTATTGATGACGCCAAACGCCCCATTGTTATTCACAATACGCCACCCTGGCTTACCAGAATTACCGCTCTCAATTAAACCCTGTATAATATCCATAGTGTCTATTCTAATATTATAAAAATATATAATAAATATTAATACTTGAATAATTTTCGCATATTCTTCTCGAATTGAAGGCGTATAACAAGTTCTTCCAACGATAGCGAAGATTGAGGAACACGTGGAACTTCCAACATTATTTATTTGTGAGTTTTTATATTCTTATATCAATTTTTTATTTATGACAACATACTTTAAAATTTATAAAAAAAGAAATGAATGCTAACTATACGAGAACATTGGCGGGATATCTTCGCTAAACTCTATATCATCATCTGGCTTCGCCTCCGTCGCCCACTTCGCCCACTTCGCGATTGTCTGGCTATCAAACAATACCGCGTCGTCGGCTTCGCTACCATCATCATTATACAACTTATTTATTTTGCGAATATACGAGAACATCATATATTTTCTGTTATAATCTATATATTTAATGTTCTCGTGTTTTTTCGCGGTCTCCCTACGCCCCTTAATATTTTGATGTCCGCAGTATCTTCAATAATCGATGTTATCTCTTCATCGCTTACTGAAAGTGTTTCGATATTATTATCATTGTTGTCGATGGATATATTATTATGAACGTTGTTTATAATATTCTCAATGTCCGCTGAGGGTTTGTGATTTCTTAATTCAGTGATATTTGGAGATTGGCGATACGACTGCTGTTGCTGTTGCTGTTGCTGTTGCTGTTGCTGAGGCATCGCCGAAGGCATCGCCGAAGGCGTATTCAATGTATTAAAAAGACTGCTAACCATCCCAAACAATCCACCGCCATTATCGCCATTCATTCCATTCATTCCATTCATTCCCGCCATACTACTTGCCATTCCCGCCATACTGCTAACGCCGCTCATATTACTTAAAGGAACGTTATGTGCGACTGGGGCTACCGGTGCTTGATTGTAGTTGCCGTTGCCAACCCCAGTATTCCCCATCATATATTGCTTTGCGGCTGCCTGTTGAAATTGCTTCATTAACTCGGGGTCTGACTTTAACACATTCTCTACATTTGGCATCGGTTGCTCCTTGAACATCCTGCTTGTCAAGTGAAACATAAAGGCACTTCCAGACAAAGATATAAACAACCTGAGTTCGGGTGCCATCTTCTTACCCGTCGCCTTGTATTTATAATGAAGTTCTTCGAATATATCATCGTAATCATTTATATTCTCATTCACTTGCTCCGACCATCCGTCCAGTTTGATAGCAAAAGGGTCATACCTGCTATTCATATACTCCGTCCCCGAAATAAACGCCATCAACATCTTTTGCTGAAATCTTACGCTACCGTCCAGTTCCTTCTCACGAACCAAGCGATTGTATTCTGTCCTCATTTCTTCTAAATCCGAGTTCATATTGAACTTAAAAGGTATCTTGAAGCCCTTCGATTCCAACCTATCAAGTTGATAGATAATCTCTCTCTTCTCATTTAATTCATTCATCATAATCTCTTTCGCCGATAAATGTCGCGTAGGGCGACGGCTACCTTCGTCCGCTTCGTCCGCTTCGTCCGCTTCTTCTTCGTCGTCATCCACTTCTTCTTCGTCGTCATCCACTTCTTCTTCGTCGTCATCTACTTCGTCGTCGTCATCATCATCAACGTCGTCCGCTTCGTCATCATCAACGTCGTCGGCTTCGTCGTATTTCGCTTGTTTTTTATAGTTGCTTCCGCCTCCACCGCTTCTGTTTGGCTTTCGATTACTGGAACTGCTAACCACGCTACTGCTACAATCGCTTTCCTCATATTTCGATTTTTTAGATATGTTGCCACCGTTGCCACCGCCACTCTTGTTTTTATAGATTTGCTTCATATTCTTCATATAAGCACCCTTGTCATAGTCGCCATTTACGGAACTTGCCCTCGACGAAGAACGCGAAGACATCGATATGACGTCATTGCTTATCTTGTTCTTGTTAAATAAAATATCATCATTCATAAAATTATTTTGACTCGCCCTCTGCTGTTTGCTCGGTATATTGAAACTCATCCCTTTGTTATTAAAGGTATCCCTGTTAATTTCTATCAAACCATCATTTATATTATTAAGATTTAATGTTGTCATAGTATATATTTACTTGATTATCAATTGTTTATATACTATTCATACTATATAAAGGCTTGTTTCTACGCACCTCAGGGATTGCTTCGGGGCTTCGCTACCTACGCTACCTTCGGGGCTTCGCTACCTCAGGGATTGCTTCGGGGCTTCGAAATAACACACTCATCTATCCAGTGCTTCATAAATATTTTGACAGCATTTTTATACTTATAGAGATAAAACTGAACACCAAGTATGTTCTTTTTTGAGTTATATGCCATAATTATTTTATTTTTTAACTTCATAATCGCATTGTAATCTTTCGGAACATTCACAATATAATCTTTGTGGCTAAAAGAATATTTAATTTTAGGAATATGGAATGGTTCTTTTATGCGAAAACTTCGAGAATATATTTTTTTGCGTTTGCTCGATTTAATAAAGGATGGTTCTCCATATCTATACGCTAAATATTGAAATCCATAGCACATCGCTAATATTGGTATGTTGGATTTTAGAATACACTCGTCTATTATCGCACTGCCCTCGTCTTTTACATAATAATCAGAGCCTGGTATTATAATCCCGTCTATCCGCTTCCCGTCTATCCGCTTCCCGTCTATCCGCTTCCCTTTCAACGCATCTCTAATACCTTTAACGTCATCCCATTTTTTAAATATCAATGTATGACCTTGTAAAGCATCGATAAAGAACTCTTTCACCTTCCTACTTTTAAACAACACCTGCTTTTTATACATATTGATTATCAAGAATCTCATTCGCCAAAAAGAATATAAAAGGATACCTACTTAATAGTATTAATATATTAATATTAAAATCAAAATGAATATCCTTTTCTTCGGTAGCAAGGGGTGGATTGGAAAGCAATTCGGGGATTACTTGAACTCGCACGGTATCACCTATATTAGCACCGATGTACGAGCGGATGACGAGAAGGCAGTGGAAGAAGAAATCAAGTTGTATTCGCCGACGCACATCATCTCGTTTATCGGGAGAACGCACGGGGGCGAACATAACACGATTGATTACTTGGAACTACCCGGAAAACTCAAAGACAATCTTCGCGATAACCTATACTCGCCTGTAATCCTCTCGATATTGTGTGAGCGTTATAACATTCACTACACATACTTGGGGACGGGATGTATTTTTAGCAGTGATGACCCTACGACATCGAGCATCGGCGACGACGAGAAACCCGACTTCTTCGGTTCTTCTTACTCGATTGTGAAGGGTTTTACAGACAGGCTTCAACATATGTATTCGAAAAATACGCTCAACTTGCGTATCAGGATGCCTATCGTGAATTTCCAGCACGACAGGAACTTTCTAAGTAAGATTTTTAATTATAGTAAGATATGCTCGATGCCAAACTCGATGACCGTATTGGAGGATATGTTTCCTGTCATAATGGATATGATAAAGAACAAAACGACGGGGACGTTTAACTTGGTGAATAAGGGGCTTATCACACACAATGAGATTTTGGAGATGTATAAGGAACATATTGATAAGGGTTTTACGTGGGAGAATTTCAGTGTCGAAGAGCAAAATGCGATACTGCTATCGAAGCGTTCCAATACACAACTGGCGACCGATAAACTCTACTCGCTTTACCCTGATATTCCAGATATTAAAACGTCCGTCGAGAAATGTATCACACAATATCATCGCAAATAAAAAATGATATAGACAGATAAGGACTTTTATTTTTAATAACATATTATAAATAAATATGGATACCGATAAGGATACGAATGAAATTATACCTTGTATTGTTGATATTATTCCAACAACTGATGTCAATAATATAAAATATATTGATTTGTTCTGTGGCATAGGCGGATTTCATCAAGCAATACAAAATATTATTCCTACGGCGTCTTGTGTATTCGCTTCGGACATTGATGAAAACGCAAGAAAGACATACGAAGCAAACTATAAAATAAGACCAGATGGCGATATTAAAACGGTTGATATGAAAGCAATACCGTCATTTAACCTAATCTGCGGTGGATTTCCTTGTCAGGCGTTTAGTATCGCACAATGGAAAGATAAGAAGGCGTTTGATGACCCGAGAGGAACATTATTCTTTGAAATTCTAAAAATAATTGATATTCATAAACCAAAATCTATTCTGTTAGAAAATGTATCAAACTTGACAAAGATAAATAACGGTGTGGTTTTTAAAACTATATTAAACACTTTGACAACACGAGGGTATAAAGTGTCATATCAATTACTAAGTCCTTATCAATTTGATATTCCTCAAAACAGAGAAAGAGTATATATTGTAGCAACAGCATCAGAAAAAGAATTCGATTTTACAAGATTGTCTGAACAAAAAACGATGTGTAAATTATCAGATGTTCTCGAAACAGATGTTTCAGAAGAATTTTATATTGACCCTTCTAAATATAAAATTCTCGAACCCTCTCAGATAAAAAAACAATCTAAAAGTGGATTAAAGTTCTGTGGTTATCTATACGGAGAACTACGAAAAGTTGGAGCAAAAGAAAATACAGAACATTTATCGAGAGTTCATAAACAATTGATGAGAATATATAGTAGCGACGGGACACATCCGACATTGGTAGCATCGGAGATTTCAGGTAGGTATCATATATACGAAGAAACTACTGGACGAGTTCGGCGTCTAACTCTAAATGAATGCTATAAATTAATGGCATACGACCCATCTACATTTATAAAAAATACAAATAAGGGCATTGCCTATAAACAAATCGGAAATAGTGTTTGTATTCGAGTAATTGAAGAAATTATGAAAGAGATGGTGAAACAAGAAGTGATGTAATGATTTTGTCAATATTTTCTTTAATTGATAAACTCACGTTTTTATAACCTATTATACGTGTTCTTAATTCTTTAACGAATTTTAAACATATTGTTTTTTCATGAAAAAGAGAATGTTGTAGATGTGATATAACAAATCCATTAAGAGTATCTACGCATATATTATTTTGGAAAACCTTTTTTTCTGCCTTTGCGGTTGTTAGTATAAATTTCAAAGGAACATCCTCGTCTTTTGTTTTTTCATGAAATATCGCAACAATTGTGTCATTTATTTGTATTTTATGTTTGACTTCGATAACAATTTTAGGTTTATAATATGTATCAAACCCTTCAATATCTCCAAAGGATTTACTATGATTATCTGGGGACGTATGTTCCTTTAAAGGAACAATTGTAATACCATCCCACAAATAAGGTTGAACCACATATAGTAATGTGTGAGCAACAATTACTGGAATAACAGATGAACCACTGCCAATCATATTTATTTCATCAAGTATATTTGAAATATCAAGAAAACTCATATTATATTTAGAAGACACCACAATAGAACTCATTAATGATGTTGTGGCGTCCTTTCTCTTTTTTAAAAATGTTAGAACATATACAAGCATATCATTTAGAAGAAGGATATCGGTCTTTGTATTAATTACATCTACAATATTTAGAAACGAAATTTTAGATTCCTTCGGTTTAATCATTCCAGAATATTTTTTATTGTATGGTTCTGCTTTTTCAAATGAACGAGTCAAAGCAAACTCAGTTGATGTATCATATAGTCCGTTTTTATATAAGTATTTTGATACATAACTTCCATCTATTGTTCTTAAACTAAACTTTCCTCCAAGTTGTATTTGATGATTTCGCGTATCCCAATCAGGATGTAATATCTTTGCGATTACAGATACAATAGTTGCTTTACATGGCGCCCAAGATTTCGAAATATTCTTTAATATAATATCAAGTTCATCTTTTATACATATATCTTCAATTTGTTCTGTCAACCGACACATGTCGTCAATATTCGTATCCAATGCGTTTTGAAGCAATGTATAATACATTATGTTTCTTGACATAACCTTATTATTTGGTTGCTTTATACTAAGGTATATAATCAATCAATTTTTATACTTTATGATGTAATACAATAATATGCATTTTTATTTGAATTATTAAATGGCTGACATTGGTATATAAAAATGATATATACAGATAAGGACTTTTTTAATAACATATTTAATATAAATATGGATACCGATAAGAGAACACAAGCAAAAGAGAAAATATATCGCTTGAACTATATCGGTTCGAAGTTTCAATTGCTCGACTGGATTACAAGCAGTATGAAGGAAAAAACAGGATGGACTTCGTTTACCGATAAGACAATCGGTGATTTGTTTTCAGGAACTGGTATCGTATCCTATCATTTCCGTAATCATCGGGCAAAGGTTATTTCGAATGACGCCGAACTATACAGTTCTATCATCACACACGCATTCACACGCTCACTATATACGGAAAGATGTAAGAACATCCTATGCGAACTCCAAAAAGACATTGAAGATAATAAGCAGTCCGACTCCGACTTCGACACCGACACCGTCGGGTTTATTACAACGCATTATAGCCCTTACGAAACGTGCGAACGTAAATTCTTCACCGTCGAGAATGCCAAGCGGATTGATTATATCCGCCATAGGCTCGAAGTGATAAAGAATACAGACGATACCCTAACAGAAGATGAATATAAGTTTGTTCTTGCTTCGCTACTACTAAGTGCCGATGCGGTTAGTAATGTCCCTGTGGTGTATGGTTGCTTCTTGAAAAACTTCAAAGCGAAGGCAGTTAAAAATCTTACAATACAGCCCATACATACAAATACAAGTCCCGCAGTAGATGGCTCAACCACGTATAACTACGATGTTCTACATCGGGACTTCCTTTCATTACTTGAAACGGATATGGTATATTTAGACCCTCCTTACAACGCTCGTCAATATTCTAAAAATTATTTCCCTTTGAACGTTATTGCGAAATCGCCCGAAACCTTATCCTCTGTTCCATTGAAAGGTAAAACAGGCATCCCTGTCGATTGTTTCATCTCTCCGTTCTGTAAAAAAGGATGCGAGAATGCCTTTGACACGCTATTTAGAGAATTAAAAACAAAATGGATATTCTTATCCTATAATAGCGAAAGTATCGTTTCAAAAGAATTGATGCTCGATATTATGAAACGGTATGGGGAAGCGTCAGTGATTGAAAGAGATTACAAGCGGTTCAAGTCGTTCGAATACAACAAGGATGTAGAAATCAAAGAATATTTATTCTGTCTTCGTAAGACCGTTTCCATATAATTAATAAGTTTTATTTTATATCTTCATAATCTTGTCAAACTTGGCAAGGTAATTCTCGATAGTGCCGTTATTAACCAAGACAACATCATAGGGGATATTTACATATTCCAATTCGGATATATGTATATCAGCGACAGCGGCGACATCGGCGACACCCGTCGTCGTCGGACGGAGAACACGGATAACCACAATATCCTCTTTGCGAATGTTTGGGATATGAAATAGCATCTCGTATTCGTGAAGAAATCGCATATCGCTAATCACAAACGACGTCTTCTGTCCGTCCGCGTCGCATCGCTCGGCGATATAATTCTTCAAGGTATTCGCAAAGAAGTTTCTCTTTATATCAGGCAACAACTCCTGTATCTTCTCTTGCATCATTTCAGTCCCGAAGAATTGTAAGGCGGCTCTCGGCGTAATCCCCCAGTTTTCATCCACAATATCCTTTTTATCCGTTTCTACTTGCTCGTCGTCAAAGTCGAACAATGCTTTCACCGCCTGTTTCAAAGGGTTCGCAAATGCGACCCTTTCGTAATGATACTGTTTTACGATATGCTCTGCCAATACATCCTTCCCGCTTCGCTTCGCCCCACAAATCGCAATAATCCTCGGCATCGGCATTGGCATATGAATATATTATATCAATAGATATTCTTTATCTTATCTTAAATATCATTTTTTGGCATAAAAATAAAAATTGATATTTAAGAATTATTTACTACTTAACAATACAACAGTATAACTGATGTTTTCTACTCTTTGCTGGGACATTCTGGACATCTACTACCAGAAGGGTGGTTCTCCTGAATCGTCGAATCCGCTTGTAAAGCACCAGATTGATAGTTATAACAAGTTCATCGACAATACGCTCGGACAGATTATAGGCGGTTTTAATCCCATCAAGGTGAAGATTACGAACCAGAAGGCAGAGTTGCCAGACAACTCCTATAATATCTCTATCAACATCCTAAACCCGAGCATTGTCAAGCCCAACTATCAACTTCCAGACGGCACCCAGAATATTATGACGCCCTATATTGCTCGTATGAATAATATGACGTATTCGAGCGGTATCTACGTGAACGTCCATATCTCCACAGAGATTACCAACAAGAACGGGATGACCGAGAAGTTCGACAAGACCGTCAATGGCGTCTATATTGGCAAAATCCCCATTATGGTGCGTTCGAAACTATGCGTTCTCAGCCAGATGCAAGGTATCTGTGAAGAAAACAAGAACGAGTGTATCTATGATTTTGGCGGCTACTTTATCGTTAATGGCAACGAAAAGGTGCTGATTTCGCAAGACCGCATCAATGAAAACAGGGTTCTTGTATTTCACCCGAATAATAATGCGGAAGGCTTATATGCCGAAATACGCTCGATGTGCGACTCGACCTATCTGCCACCGAAAACCACGTGCCTGAATATGAGCGGTAAGTTGAATCACATGGGACGCATTATTCGCATCAACACGTCGTTTATTCGCTCCGAAGTGCCTATCTTTGTGATATTTCGGGCTCTTGGCGTCATTAGCGACCGCGAGATTATCAATCATATTATATATGATACGGATAGCGATAAGAATCAGCGAATCATCAACGAACTGATGGCGTGTTGCGAAGATGCCTGTGATATCAACACACAGGAACACGCCGAGAATACGCTCATTAAGATTATGATTGGAGTGAATAAGAACAACGACCACGAAACGAACAAGGCACAACTCCATAATAATCTGATGAACGACTTTCTACCGCACGTCGGCAAATCTTATCGTCGCAAAGCGTTATACGTAGGTTATATCATTCGCAAGATGATTCGCATCTATTTAGGGTATGATACATACGATAATCGCGATTCCTATATCAACAAACGCGTCGATACACCGGGTGTCTTGATGAGCAACTTGTTTCGCCAGTGCTACGGAAAGATGACGAAGGAACTCAAAATTGCGATTGAAAAGGAACTCAACTTGTGGCGTGGAAATGCGAACATCCCGATTTCGAATATTATTTCCGATATCAGTATTCACAGGTTTTTCAAGCAATCGCTTCTTGACTCGTGGATTCGCTATTCGCTCTCGACTGGAAACTGGGGTATCAAAAGCATCGGCACATTTCAAAATATCAAGCAAGGCGTCTCGCAAGTCCTGAATCGTATGTCGTTTGCGAGTACGCTATCGCATTTGCGACGCATCAATACCGCAATGGAAAAGAACGGGAAACTGGTTCAACCGCGTAAATTAGACAATTCCCAGATTGGTATGATATGTCCCGCGGAAACGCCAGAAGGCAGTTCAGTAGGGCTTGTTAAAAATATGGCACTTAGCACGAATATTTCGATTGCGATGAATAGCATACATATTCGCAGGATTTTAGTGAATCTCGGCGTAATCGTGTATGACGACTCCTATTCGATGGCGAATCCCGAGAAATCACCCATCGAATATTTAAAACAGATGGGATGCGAGGACAATATATATATTATGGTGAATGGCGATATTATCGGTTATTGTACGAAACCCGATAAATTATATTCGACATTGAAGCATTACAAGCGTAGCGGAGTTATCTACCCGATGACTTCGATTGTCTGGAATATCCAAAAGTCATGTATCATCATCAGCACGGAAGCGGGGCGGATGTATCGACCGCTCTATATTGTCGATATTGACCCCGTCACGAATAAGCGTGAATTGCGGATTGAGCGGGTATTACACAGGAAGAATATCAGTTGGAAAGAATATATTGCCGACAAGCACTTCGATTACTTTATCGTCCCCAACGAAGTCGCGAAAAGCCCAGACGACCCAGAGAAATATCTCGACGAAGAGGGGTTCTTGGAATATATGGATTGCGACGAAATCAATTCGGCGATGATTGCGACATTTCCCGTCGATTTGGAAGAGGGCATCAAAGGGACTGCGTTGCCGCCGTTTTACACTCATTGCGAAATCCACCCGAGTTTGATGAATGGTATCCTCGGTGTCAATATTCCGTTTAGCGACCACAACCAGTCGCCTCGCAACTGCTATCAATGTGCGATGGGCAAACAGGCACTCGGTGTATATATGAGTAATTTCAATAAACGTATCGATACGATGGGGAACATCTTGAATTATCCTCAGAAGTCGCTCGTCTATACGAAGTTGTCAAAATATACGATGGCACACAAGTTGCCTTCGGGAGTGAATGCGATTGTGGCGATTATGACGCACACGGGGTTTAATCAGGAAGACAGTATTATGGTGAATCAGTCGGCACTCGACCGAGGGTTATTTACAAGCACCTATTATAAGGCGATGCGGGACGTGTGTAATAAGAACCATAGCACGGGGGAAGAGGAGATTTTCACGAACCCTACGAATATCTCTTCGCAGAAACCGTATTCTTACGAGAAACTGAATGACGACGGATTTGTATCGAAGAATACCTACGTGAATGGCAATGATGTTATCGTCGGCAAGGTGATGCCAAAGAAGGCGAATGGCGTTATCACGTATCAAGACAGTAGCCTAACGATGAAGGCGAATGACGACGGATATATCGATATGAATTATAATGGTATCAATAGCGAAGGCTATAAGTTCTGTAAGGTTCGCATTCGTAAGAACAGGAAGCCCGAGATTGGCGACAAATGTGCGAGTTGCAGTGCTCAGAAAGGGACGATTGGGATGATTTACAGACACCAAGATATGCCCTTTACAAAGGATGGGATTGTTCCTGATATTATTATGAATCCCCACGCAATCCCTTCGCGTATGACGATAGCCCAGTTGATGGAATCGATTATGGGGAAGGCGTGTTGTCATATTGGGGCGTTTGGCGATTCGACGCCTTACACGGATTGCTCTGTGGAAGGGATTACAAAGGTGCTTGAAATGTCTGGAATGGAGAAATACGGCAATGAAATCTTGTATAACGGGCGAACGGGAGAGCAAATCCACACGGATATCTTTATCGGTCCGACGTATTACCAGAGATTGAAGCATATGGTATCGGATAAAATCCATTGCCTCACAGAAGACCACGACGTATTAACAAGCGACGGCTGGAAGTCGATTCGTGAGATAACGACGGATGATAAGGTTGCGATTCTCAAAGAAGATAGACGGCTTGTGTATGAGACGCCGATGGAAGTCCATACATATCCTGAGTATTCGGGTATGATGTATAATATCCGTAATACGCAGATTGATTTGAATGCGACTGAGGAGCATCGAATGTATGTCTGTGATAATCAAGGATATCAAGGGTATCTATTGAAGAAGGCAAAGGATATTGTCGGGAAATGCGTCCAATACAAGAAGGATTGTGTATGGGACGTCCCTGACTATCAGTTTATGATACCGAATAGCGATAAGGAGATTAATATGGAAGCGTGGCTATTATTCTTCGGCAAATGGATTGCGAGTGGATGCGACAATAAGGTTCTCTATCAATTCGGTTCGCATAATGATACCGAGGATACTCGAAATATTACTGAATATTTGTGTAATATGACGAATACGGATACGGGTATGCCCTCGTGGGTATGGAAGTTGAGTAGCAAACAAGTGCGTATCTTGATGAAGTCTATGATATCGACAAATATGACGTCGGGAAATAATAAATACGACAATATGTTCTGTGTTGCGTCGGAACGCTTGGCGGACGATATGATGCGACTATGTATCCACGCGGGATGGAGCGGTATCAAGAGCCTGTATAAGGGACTTTGGAAGATAACGATTATCAAGAATAAGAATAAACCGTATGTGAATGCTACGAAGTCCGCGAATGCTACGAAGTCCGCGAATGCTACGAAGTCCGCGAATGCTACGAATAGCCAAAGCAGCGAATGCGTGTATCGCTACACAGGTGCGGTGTATTGTATTAGCGTATCGAGCGAAGTATTTATGGTTCGACGCAACGGCAAGTCGGTATGGACTGGAAACTCTCGTGGCTCGAATGGTCCGATTGTGATGCTAACAAGGCAACCAAGCGAAGGACGGGCGAGGTCGGGCGGATTGCGGTTAGGCGAGATGGAGAGGGATTGCTTTATCGCACACGGGACGTCGAACTTTCTTGCGGAGAGGATGCTTCACGTATCCGACAATTACAGGGTGTTCATTTGTAAGAAATGCGGGATGCATGCAAACGTGAATACGGACAAGGGCATTTATAGTTGTAAATATTGTAAAAATAATACGGATATCGCACAGGTTCGGATGCCCTACGCGTTCAAACTCCTCAATCAAGAGTTATACTCGATGAATGTGATGATGCGATACGTGTGTAATTAAATATAGATATAAACTATATAGTAATAAAGAATAGATAATGAATACGATGATTTATTGTGTGAAACCGCTTATTAAGCCGCTCGTATTCTTTTTTATATTTGCGACGGGATACTGTGATAAACATCGACACAACACGATACCTTTATTCAATAAAAACATTTGTAAAAAAGATAATACCTACGCAGCCACAGCATCCACCTACGTGCCGTTAAACAAAAGATTAGTATATTATACGTGTAGGCATAGCGGGACACAAAGGGTATATAATCCTTATGCGGTAGTCGCAAAAGACATACTTCGAAAATACATCTATATCGTTAATGTTGTCGTGATTTACATAATATTATATAGTTTATAATAGTAGGAATATATGGATACAATTACGGGTTTTTTTAGAAAAACACATTACGGAAAAATGAAGGTGCTGCTTTCAAGAAAGCAGTAGAAGAAAGAAATGAGGACATTAACAGAGAGTACCGTAAGTATATAAATACTCAACGAGAAAAAAACCTCCCAATAATATCTTATCAACACTATGTAGATACCATTTACGACAAATCACATCCCTGATATACCATAGCCGATGGCGGTAGCCGCAATGCCAATATAACGAAACAGTCCAAGAAGACGATACTCGGTAAGGTGCGATGTATCTACAAGATACAAGGCGACCGCAAGGAATACCTACGGCATAAGGGAGACCTCATCACTGTGAAGGACTACACGAAACTAATGAAAATGAAGGCGAAGTCCTAATAACCAACTCTTTTTTACATATATAAACCTATTAGAATAGACAATGTTAAATACAATACCGCTATTTAACAATATGTTAAATATTATAATATCATACTATTATAATATGGAATCATTTGATTTAGTTATTATTGGAGGAGGGATTAGTGGATTATACTGTGCTTATCATTTACAAAAACAATTTCCAAAAATATTAATTATTGAAAAAGATGACCGTATAGGCGGTAGGATATTCACACAAAAAATAGTCGCAAATAATAAACATTCATATATAGAATTGGGAGCGAATAGATTTTCTATACACCACACAAAGGTAATGAAACTAATCGACGATTTGAAACTCTCTAATTTTCTTATTAAAGATATAGATGAAATGTCATCGCAATATATTTCATCAAAATCTTTTGATTACGATAATAATGTTAATATACGCGAATTAATGAAAATAGTAATAGATGTTGGAAAACATTTAAAAAAACACAAATTAATGGAAATTAGTTTTGCACAGTTATGTCAAAACATATTTGATAGACCGAACTATCTTTTATTTAAAAAACTTTTAATAGAAAATATAAAAAATAATAGAGTTAATTATGCGGGTGGATTAAGCAAAGAGAGATTTCATCCAAGTTATAAAGGACTCTTTTGTGATGTAGAAGAAACTTTAAGAAAGATTAATAAAAAGGATACCTATCGAACGCCTTATTTTGTTGATTATATTCATGTTTTTGAACAATCCGCATTTATAGGTATGAGAATGATTTATACCTTATTTTTTAACAAGAAAATAAACTTATATTATAGACTCGCAAATGGAAATATAAGCATTTGCGACCGTTTATATGAGTTATTCTTACAGCGTGGAGGCACTATTTATTATAATTGCGACTTTATTGATTTTAAATATTCAAACTCGAATAAAGAATTTGATATTATTTACAATAATGGCGACCGCACAATCAATATTTTTTCTAAATTACTAATTGTAACAATCCCTACTAACTATTTGAAAAAAATCCCTTCATTTTCTCATTTACAACCATATTTACAGCACTGCAATTCGACCGTTTTAGGATTTATATATGCCGTATATCCTAAAAATCCTAAAACGAACAAAGTATGGTTTCACGATATTCCTTGGATTATTACGGATAATGAACTTTCACAAGTCTGGTCAGCAGATAAAAAGAATGGTGTACTGATGGTTAGTTATATGTTTGGTAGTAAAATTGTCGATAAATATGAACGATTATTTAAAAAATCCATTGATAAATTATATGCTGTGCTTGAAAAAAATCTAATGATATTATTCCCATCAATAAATATACCGAAGCCGACAAATCTATATTTTAAAGCGTGGAAAGATGGTGGGACTAATGCGTTTTATGCGGATACAGACTACTGTGATATTTATAAAAAGATTTTATTTCCAATAAAAAATGTGCCCGTTTTTATTTGTAACGAAGCATATTCTTACCGTGGAGGATGGATAGAAGGAAGTCTTGAAGTTGCGGATGAAGTAATTAACAAAATAGTTTTAGATAATATCAATGATAGATAATATATTTTTTACATATATAAACATAAACATTTTATATATATTCATAACATAGCATAACTATCTGATGGAAGGCGATAATCACAAATTATACGGCGTATTAGGAGTCACCATAAACGCCTCGTCTGATGATATAAGGAGGGCATATAAGGCACTTGCGTTCAAATATCATCCCGACAAAAACAAGGGAAACGCGGAAGCCGAAGAGAAGTTCAAGGAAATCTCGGCAGCCTACAATGTATTAAGTGATGACGCGGAGAAGGCGAAATATGATGCCATCGGAGATACCAATTATAACAACGGTTCAGGCGGAGGGCAAGAAGCACACGACCCGCGTGATATATTCGAGGCATTCTTTCGTAGGAGCGGTAATCCTTTCGGCGGACACGGGTTCGACGAAGATATATTTTCGTTCGGTATGGGCGGACACGCGAATCGACAGCCGAAGAAAGCCTCGTCTATCGAGAAGACGTTTGTTTTCAACCTCGACGATATATACAGCGGTATCAATAAGGATTTGAATATCAATATTCGCAAATATTGCCTGAAATGTAATAAGAAATGTGGTAAATGCGATGGACGTGGTATCATACAGCAGATACGTAGCCTCGGTATCATGCAACAAATCTTTCAAGGCACGTGTGATAGTTGCGAGGGTTCGGGGATAACGATTGAAGGGAAGTCGGGATGTAAAACGTGTAATGGCAAAGGGTTTTACAACGAAGATAAAAAGGCAACCTTAATCATCCCGAAAGGTATTGACGAGAATTACAAAACCGCATTTCCCGAATTGGGGGAGCAACCAAGGATACCCAATGTTAAACCGGGCGACTTGATAATACACGTGAAGATAGAGGAGCATAAGCATTTCACACGAAAAGGAAACGATTTGTATTATAAAACCGACATCTCGTTTATCGACTCAGTCGTCGGGAAAGAGGTTGTGATACCCTATTTCAAGGAAAAAATAACCATACACACGAATATATTCGGTGTCATCTCGAATGGCAAGAATTATCTGTTGGAAGGTAAAGGGATGCCAATCGTGAATACCGCGAATAAGGGAAATATGTTCGTCGAGTTCGCTATCCAATACCCGAAGATTAAGAACGCTGCTACCGCAACCGACAAGATTGAAGAACTGAGGACATTACTGAATGACGTCTTTTATGTTTAATATTATTAAAATAATAATATTAATATTAATATTAATATTCCATATTCTTTTTACTTTCAATCGCATATAATATATTGTATATTGGGTCAATGTTGGTGCTCATGTCATACGCATATTTTTTTATAAAGTTTGCCAAGAGGATGGAATGCTCGTCGTTCAGTTTCTCGTCGGTATTCGAGGTGATATAGTATTTGTATTTTTTCGTTGCCATTTTCTTCCTATCGAGAAAGAATACCTTACCGCTACTTTTCTCGTAATAATCGACATATTTCTGTTTCTTTTCGGCTAAATCAAAAATATAGAAGGCGTTCTTCATTTTACTAATATTATCCGTGGGAGTAAATAGCAGAGGCACAATGATTTTGTGTTCTCCCAATGTTATTCCCGTTTTCTCGGTTATGAAGTTATACTCTAACCTAACAATAAAATCCTTGATGATATTATTGGTATTATTTACATGCACGATATAGATATTATAGATGTATGAGTTGTCATTGTCCTTGATATTGTAATTGATGATGTCGGTGATGTCGGAGCATCGCGTCATTTTACTTGCGATACGATAGATATAATCGCGATACAACACATACAATATTCCGCAAATTATAAATAAAAAAAGTATATTCATAAAAATCTGATATTTATATTCGAGAATAAAATAAACATCCTTGATGTCATCGGCGATATGCGAGATATCCTTTATGGATTGCTCGGACGTCTTGTCGATATTCACAAATAATTCCTTGATATCGTTGAGAATACTATCCATTATGTGTTTAATAATATATAATATTATATATTGATATATATGTATCATCATATATTGATATTTTTGTCCCGTTGTATCTTCGAGAAAATGATATAATCGATTATAGGCATCGGATAGTTTTCGTTATCGGAATACCCTTTTGTAAATTTAATGAGTTCGCTTGTCGTATAGGACTGTATCATATTAAAATCCTTATCCACCGCATAATACTTGTAGGTATTGCTATTAATCCTGAGACTAAGGTCTTCGATGACATCAGGTTTCATAGTATTTAAATTAAAATACTTGTAATCAAAACTATCATAAAACTTCTTTGTCTTATCGCTTGATTGTAATACTCTTAACTGTTCAGCCTTCTTCCCTTCGTCCGAGTTCTTTAATTCCATCAATTGAAGCGTAATCCTACTCATTTCCGCTCGATACGTGGCGTCTTTTGTTACACCAGCCTCATTTAAATACCCTTTTTGTGTTTCAAGTGCATCTATATCTTTAAGGACGCTCTTGTAGTCGTTTATTCGATATTGGAAGATGGCATCTTCGCCCTCTGTATTGCCGTATTCAATACGCGTCTCCATCTTGTTAAAATCATAGGTTATCTTGATGATATACTCGGATAGTTTCTTAATCCGCTTCGTATTGATGATGATAATCGTATAAACATAAGGTGTTTCGGTATAGACGCTTTCGTCGATAATCTTGGAAATATTATTACACTTAGAAAGTTTCTTTGCGGTTTTGTAGATTGTATCCCAATATACAAAAATACCTATCATCGCAATAACACACAAGTATAGCACGGAATAGATAAAAAGGGTGATGTCGGGTTTATGTGTTATTGTATTGATAAGTTGGCACGGCAAAGGTTCTATAAAGGCACTAAACGGTGTGTAGAGAAAGTCTATGATATACACGATTTTACAGGATACATCTGTCGATACCCCTGTCCCTCGATTATCAACTTGGCATCCTGTCTTTGCTTTTGCGAATGCGTTTCCCATACCTATTCTTAATATATATTAAGTTAATTTAATTAACTAATTTAATTTAATATTCAAATAATTCATCTCAGATACAATCTTATTTTTAACATCGGGCAATTCAGGAAAAGAAGGCGTGTCTGGACGAGCAATCACCATATTCTTATATTTGTTCGCATCGTCACGATGCCGTATCGACTCGTATGAACCCCTGTAAAAACGGTCATCCTTTCTATCGTCAGTTTCATATATTTTCTCATAATCATAATCAATATGCTCCTTCGGAGGGATAGGCGTGAAACCTCGCATACTCGTTATCACGTTGCCACCGCTGCCACCCACAAAGGTTTCGACGCGACGGCTACCGCTGCTATCAAACATCTCACGGCATCTTTTCTCCGCAGAAGCAAACTCCTCGGGTGTCAAAACCTCTCTCAATAGACTAAGAATATAAAAGGCGATTTCCTTGATTTTTACATCAGCCTCCGCTTTTTCAAAGAACCATTCAAACGCCCCGTCTCTCTCTAATTCTTCGAATGGTGGCACACCTGCCAAAAAGTTCTTTCCAAACAAGATAGGTCGTATTGCCAACGCGATTACCCAAAGAAGTATAATAAACCCTTCGATAACAAATATAATTACTATAATTATCAGATATAACCATTGAAAGGGACGCAGATTAACGGCTTCAAATGTAATTATAGGAACTACCATTAAAGGTTGTAAAAGTCCAAACGTATATCGCACAAAAGGCTTAAAAATATATGTGCCAGTAACAAAGGCATCGACGAGAGCAACAACTATATATATCACAAAGTTTGTTATCAATGCCAATTTGATATAAAAAAGTATATATATCCAACTTGTCTTAATCATCCTTATCTTTATTTATAAACGGTATTTTCTTTTTCTGTAAATGTCGTTATAGTAATCGTCAAGTTCCGTCACGCTATTATAGTAGATGAATATAATGTTGCTACAAATATCGCTATATGCCGTCCCGTCCGCCCCTTCGGATATCGCTCCTAAATACTCGTTGAAGCGAGACATCACTTTGTCCTCAAAGCAACATTCGCATTCGTCCGTTGCTCCCGCTCCTCCCATCCTCTCCTTGTAATCTTTGATAATTTTGGAATGAAGGATATTGAGACACGGCTCATCGATATTGTTTTTAACATCTTCATCGTTTTCGAAAAAATCGTTAATGTCGTCATAGAATGTTGTCATTCCAGTTTGTGTATCAATTAGAACAACGCAAACCTATCACTTTTATATATAAATAGAAGCGAATAAGGACAAATTAAATATAAAATTAAAAAATGATTATGCCACTATATCAATACACAACCAATATGTCTGCCCGAAAGGTTTGCCTGAATTGCCCTACATCCTATTATACAGGCAAGGAGCAATCGCCATTACATTTTGGATTATCTGCGGAAGGTTATGAAATCAATTCGATTATGGAAGGTTTTGATAAGGACTTGTGGATTGTAGAAGTTCGCAATAACAAGAAGGTATGGAGTAAAAAAGAGCATATTAACAAGATGACCTTTGAGATACCTTTAATCACCGAATCGACGCCGCTAACACTGCTAACACTGCTAACACTGCTAACGCCGCTAACACTGCTAACACAGACAGAACCAGAACAGACGCTAACACAGCAGCAACAGCAACCGTCTCTCACACAACAGAAAAAAGAACCAGAAATTGCTTTGTCGCCGCAGCAACCGCAAAGTGATGTAGTCGTGAAAGAGAAGGTTAGTAAGACAATCAAGCCCACCGATTATACACTATTCATAACATATCGTATTCATCAGATGAAGGAGATTTCAGGAGGGGATAACAAGAAGAACTATGATACCGCGAGGTATGAATGGAAGGAATACAAGAATAAGCCCGACGAATTACTGTTGATAATGGTGGAAGCGAATCATTATCACGGTATTGTAAATAAAAAATGATAATTAGTATTTAAAAATATACGATATATTAAATATATTAATATGATGAATACTATTTGTTTCAACAAGAATAATATTATTCTGATAGATAGCAGTTACTATGTTTTTCATAGATACTTTGCTACCTATCGATGGTTTTCGTTTCAAAATATCGATGTGAGCGTCGATGACATCATACACAACGAGGTGTTCATTAATGCATTTTATAAGCATATTAACAACGACATCAAGAAAATCTGTAAAAAATGGAATACGAACAAGGATAACATCGTATTTTGCGTGGATTGCCAGAGAACCGAAATATGGCGAAATGACATTCACGATACCTACAAGGCGACGCGGGTTCAAAAGAACAACTTTAATAAAAAGATTTTTAGCATATTCAGCGATTATATGAGTTCCTTGGGGTTCAAATACATATCGCAAAGCCGATTGGAAGGCGACGACGTCATCTATCTGTCTCAAAAGATGATTAAGACACAATTAGAAACATTGAAAAACAACGACATTAACGTCGTCATCATCACGAACGACAACGACTTTCTACAATTGGTCGATACGCAGGTTCTCGTATATAACATGCAGTTTAAAGAACTGATGAAGCGAGGCTACAATAACCCGAAAGTCGATTTGCTATTTAAGGCAATCTATGGCGACAAGAGCGACAATATAACCAAGATTGGCTCAGGAATAACAAAAGAAAAGGCACTGATGATTTCGAATATGACAGATGACGAAAGAGAAAAGTATATAAAGGAATGCGGATACGAAGACAAGTTCCTATTGAATATGAAACTGATATCGTTTGAGAATATACCCACCGAATATACTGAAATATTTAGTAATAATATAAAAATAATACTTGAAGACTGAAAGGCTGATAGGTTATACATTATTTATTTTATTCTTTTTATAATTATAAAAAGAAGATATATATCACAAATACAAATTACTATTTAAGGAATTACTCACAAAGGCATCGTCTCCAACTTGGTAATGCCCGATATCTTTTTCTTATCGTGGTTAGACATATAATACCACGACTTCTTCTCCGAATCCCAGCGACACCCGAGATTCTGAGCGTCCTTTTTTTTACTAAACGGTATCTTCACATATACCTTTGTGTGTTCTTCGACATCACTTTCAGACTTCTTTTCAATCTCCAAGATTGCGTCCTTGTTGTCCTTGGATATATTATCCTCGTAATACCATTTTTTACAACTCATATCCCATTTCGCACCCAACGCCTTGACGGCGTCCTTGTAATCGAACTTGATATTGATATAATTTTTATAACTGACGGGTGTCTCTTTGATATTTGAGATTAAAGTATTATCCAAGGATTCTGTCGGCGAACTCGAAAACGGCATCGGTGTCGCCATCGATACCACAACGCCCACCGCCAAGTTCGCCAACCTATCCGCTTCCGCGTTTCCCATCGAATGCTCGTCGTTTAACCCAGTATGTGCTTTCACGTGGTGTAATGTAAAACGCTTCTTATTTGGCTTGTAGATTTCTTGTATTCTTTGAATCAATTTCAGGTTCGGCGGAACTTTTCCAGCAGTTGTCTTCCAGTCATTCTTGGCTAACTTGTCCCCATACGCACCAGCACATTTGATGACATATTCCGAATCCGTATAGATATTGGTTTTTGATACGGAGGTGGATGCGGTAGTCGTAGCGGAGTCAGAGACGTATTCCATCACTTTCTCTACCGCACGAATAAACGCAGTTAATTCACCCGTATTATTCGTTTGCTTTCCAACTACCCGAGCATATTCATTGCGTTCGTCGCCTTCCTTGAAATAAACTCCATACCCTGCGATGGCATTCGGGAATCCATTGTGAATACAAGAGCCATCAATGTAAATGTTCGTCTCGCTATGCTCGTGCGTCATTGGTTGTTCGGTATTGTATTCATAATACGATATTATCAATTTTTATGAAGGTTTAATATATATATATATATTAAATATTATACCCATAACAAAATGATTAAGTGTATTAATAGTAATATTGAAATATATAGTGATGGCAATTATAATTATAATAATTGGAATCTCATCAATAACAATGGCATCTTTAATATACTTAACAATACCTCGAATCGCATCGACTTCTGTATTTTACAAAGCGGAAATATAGGTATCGGTAGCACATCTCCTGTATCAAAACTCGATATCGTCGGCAACGTCGCGATACTCGGGCGAACCACGCTAACCTCAAACCTTGTTGTTGCGAACACAATATCCACCGCACCAATCGCACAGTTCGGCACAAACTCCATCACGCAAAGCAACATCTATATCGTCGGTGGTTCAAGAGGACGCCTCGGTATCGGCAGTTCGTCCCCCACCGTCCCTCTTGACGTAGTCGGCTCTGCGAATATTTCAGGGCAAATTACAGCAAACGGTGGGTTAGTTGTTCCAGCAGGACAGACTCTAAATGTAATTGGTGAATTGGCTACCGCCGCGATGAACGCAAATACCATCAATACCGTCGTGCTAAATGCGTCCGAGTCAATCAATGCGAACGGAGGCATTACGCTACCATTCGGTGCCGCGATAATCGCAAACGGAGGCATCTACTCCACGTCTATCAATGCGACCGATACAATCTATGCCAACGCAGGAATCATCCTATCTGCGGGAAGTTCGCTATCCGCCAATGGTGGTATATCCGCAACCACCATCAATGCGTCTGGATTAATCAACGCAAATAACGGTATCACAATTCCTACTGGGAAATTGCTTACCGCAAATGGAGGCATCGAAACGTCAGGTGCGATACAAGTTAAATCGACAACAGCAACAACACCGATAGTCCAGTTCGGTTCGAATGTATCCGCTACAAACAATCTCTATTTTATTGGCGGTGGCAGAGCAAGAATAGGCATTGGCAGTTCATCACCTACGGTTTCCCTCGATGTCGTAGGGAATGCCAACATATCCGATACAATCACAGCAACAACGATTCAAGCGGGTGGTGCGATAACGGCGGGTAGCACGATAACGGTGGGTGGTGCGATAACAGCGGGTAGCACGATAACAGCAAACGGATTGATAACCGCAAACGGCGGTATAACAGTTCCTGACGGAAAACAAATAGTCGCATCAGGCGGTATAACAGCAACAGGGATACAAGCGAACACAATAAATACCACAGGGGTAATCAATACGAATGGCGGTATAATCTCTGGTTCTACGATAACCGCGTTCGGGTTAATCACCGCAAACTCGGGATTGTCGGCTTCTACGATAACCTCGTTGGGGATTATCAATGCCCCCGCAGGAATATCAGCAACCACAATTGACACGACAGCGGCGATTAAAGGCACGACAGTTGAAATGAGCGGTTTCATAAAAACAACAGGTGGGATAGAGACAACGACCATTGTAGCGTCAGGGCGAATGACCGCAAACAACGGGATTCAGGCATCCTCTATAACCTCGACAGGCGTTATCATAGCGGATACGGCGACACGCACTACGCCGATAGCACAATTTGGCACAAACACGAATGCTTCAAGTAATCTATATTTTGTTGGAGGAGGTGATGCACGTATTGGAATAGGTAGTTCATCACCGACTGTTTCTCTCGATGTCGTTGGCAATGCGAATATCACAAGGGCATTGTCAGTAGGCGATAGCATTTCTACAACCACAATCACTGCTTCGCAATTACTAACAAGCACGACGCTTGATGTTTTAAATACGCTAACCATAAAGTCGGCAACCGCTACAACACCAAACGCACAGATTGGAACAAATACGAACGCTTCAAGCAATCTATATTTTATTGGTGGCGGAAGGTCGCGTATAGGGATTGGAAGCAGTTCTCCACAAAACGCATTGGATATCCAAGGTTCTATGAATATTACAGGAATATATAAAAAAGGAGAGCGAGATGTGATTCTCGATACAAGCAACTATATTTTGGCAACATCAAATATCATTGTGAATCGCCTAAGCGAATATATTCCCTATACGTGGGCTATCAATAGCCAAACATTTAATCTAAATTATACTTTGGGAAACGTGGGGATTGGGACGATTAACCCTGCTAAAAAACTACATATCATGCATCCCAATGGCGAACTCATCCGTATCGAAACAAACGCCGATGGGGCGAACCAAGTATCAGGGATTGAGTTTGGGATACCTTCGTATAACACGGCGACACGCAGCAAAATCACTTCGACGACCTATGCGAACGACGGCAGTGGCGGTAGCAGCGGTGGCGACTTACAGTTTAGCACCGCATCCGCATTAAATGCTTCGTCCCCTAAACTCATCATCTCGCCGATTGGCAACATAGGCATCGGTTCGCAGACACCCCTTAATATTTTACAAGTCGGAAATGCGGGAAGGCTTCGTATCGCAAATACGATTGGTGATTATACGATTATTGGAACGGCGGACACAGACGATACCACGAATACGAAAATAGAACTGTCTGGCACTACACGAAGCAGTGGCAACGGTGGCAACGGTGGCAACGGTGGCGACGGCGGTGGCATAAACGGAACAATATCCTATGTCGCAACAAATACCGAGGGTTCGCATCGGTTCATCACAAACTCTTCCAATGAGCGGATGCGTATAGCAGGTGCGGGTAATGTCGGTATCGGCACTACAAACCCCGAGCAACTCTTAACCTTATATGGTAGCAATGCGATATTGAAGATAAAGAATCGTATCACCGCCAACAACTCGGTAGCGATTAACTTGGAGAACGGGAATCAAGGGGAGTGGATTATAATGAACTCAAATAATAGCCTGTTGTTTGATTATAAGGCTTACGTAGCATCCGCCGCTACCGCCACTTCGGCTTCTTCAAACCGTCTCGTTATCGATGGCATAAGCGGTAATATCGGTATTGGGGTAAATCCATATAGTAATTATAAATTAAATATTTTAGGTAATATTCAAGTCGGAGGCGACATCATACCAAGTAGTAGCAATACGTATAACTTGGGTTCGCTTACGAGCAAATGGAAGGATTTGTATTTGTCGGGCAATAGTATCTACTTGGATGATTTAATACTCTCTCGGGATTCAAATATTAATTTGAATATCAAGGATTTGCGAGGGAATTACAGAGATGTTAATGTTAGCAATATTAATTTCAATACCACCAGCAATAGGCTCACGATTGGCATCGACGCAAATGGGAACATCGTCTATCACAATCATACTTCAAATAAAACATACTATCCTGTGACGACACCCTATATTAACAATACGACGATATTAGACAACGTGAATTACATCATTGTAAGCACCTCGAATTATGCGATAGAGACAAGCAATACGCTTACAAATCGAATAACCGACATCAATAGGAATCAGAGCAACTATGTATTCACGACGAACGACAACCTATCGACGCGGATTACGAACTTAACAACAGATATGATAAATGAAAACGTAGAAGGGGCGAAGAAGTTTATCATCAATCACGCGTATAACAATAATCTACTCATAAATGGCACTTTAACAATCAACTCGAACTTAATCGTCTATGGCGAAAGCACGACGCTCGAAACCACCGTATATACGACGGAGCGACTGGAAATCGTAAATGAGAACAATACGGCATCTGCGTTAATGATACAACAAAAGGATAGGCTTCGGGATATTTTTATTGCGTCCAATCTGGATACCAAAGTCTTTACAATTGAAAACAATGGAGATGTTAATATAGTAGGTAATTATAAAAAAGATAATAGAGATGTCATATTCGATACCAGCAACTACGTAGTATCCACAAGCAACATCTTAGTAAATTATGCGAATATGAATGACGCAAACAATAGCAACTATATCTCGACAACCAGCAACATCCTATATAATAATATTGCTTTTTTAGATTGTAAGTTTAAACTATTAACATTTAAAGTAAATCTCAATGACGCGAACACAAGCAACTTCATCTTAACCACAAGCAATATACTAACAAACCGCCTGTATATCCTCGACCAACTGACAAGCAACGTGATAAACAACAGTATCACGACGTTAAATCGCACGATAGACACCAATGACAATAACACGAGCAACTACATCTTCACAACAAGCAACAACCTAATCAACTATGTCCTAACTTCAAGTAATACCCTAATCAACAAAGCGAACTTCAATGACAATAACACGAGCAACTACATCTTCACAACAAGCAATAACCTAATCAACTATGTTCTCACTTCAAGTAATACCCTAATCAACAAAGCGAACTTCAATGATACCAATATGAGTAATTATGTCGCGACCACAAGCAACAACCTAATCAACTATGTCCTAACTTCAAGTAATACCCTAATCAACAAAGCGAACTTCAATGATACCAATATGAGTAATTATGTATTCGAGACGAGCAATATTTTAAGCGAACGACTACGTATTCTCGACCAACTGACGAGCAACGTGATAAACAATAGTATTTCTACTTTAAATGTCAAGGTGTCTGCCAATGATAGCAATGTTAGCAACTACGTGTTCGCCACAAGCAATAACTTAATCAACTATGTCCTCGCTTCCAGTAATACCTTGATAAACAAGGCGAACTTCAATGATACCAATGTTAGCAACTACGTCTTATCGACAAGTAATATACTAACAAACCGCCTGTATATTCTCGACCAACTGACGAGCAACGTGATAAACAATAGTATTTCTACTTTAAATGTCAAGGTGTCTGCCAATGATAGCAATGTTAGCAACTACGTGTTCGCCACAAGCAATAACTTAATCAACTAT